>Ga0187866_1000113_pt1 | contig 105417 bp, 95 predicted proteins | sample June2016WEW_11_1_3_FD_133013 | JGI IMG/M metagenome (GOLD analysis project Ga0187866, IMG submission 133013) | Peatland microbial communities from SPRUCE experiment site at the Marcell Experimental Forest, Minnesota, USA - June2016WEW_11_150 | ecosystem: Environmental > Terrestrial > Soil >... | reverse complement strand
GACCTGCTCAGCCGTCATCCTCTTCGTCTCGGCCATCGTGGTGACTCCTCCCGTCGAACTTCATTGGCGTGAAGCCGACGAGTCTGAGCGCCACGGTGGCCGGACTACCCTCCGCCTCCGTCCGACACCCACTTACACCACGCTACGGGACGTGACCCCGGCGGGCCGTGGACGCAGCAGCGAATTGCAGCCTGGTATGCAGCACACCACGCCTGGCTGTACGACGCCGCCACGGGGACGCGGCGTCGGCTCGGCGCGATGGACGGTGCGACCGCGCTCCGCTGGTCTGCCGACGGCAAGAGCCTCATCTACGTCAGAGGCGACGCACTCTGGCTGCTCCCCGGCCTCACACGCCGTCCCGTACGGATCGCGGCGCCGCTGTTCCCGCCCGGCAACTGGCCGCAGTACTTCGCCCAGATTCCCTGGTCGACCCAGTTCGCCTGGTGGTCGTAGCTGGGGGCGGCTTGCAGCGGCAATCGTTGCTCGTTCTGCGAAGGTCGTTTCCGAACAGGCTGCTGATGGATTCCGCACAGGGCCGTTCTAGGGTCGCGGTGATGGCTCGACGGCTGTCAGTAGCTGTTGGCTGTTGCGCCCTTGCTGGGCTCGTGCAGGGCGCGACGGCGGGCGCTAGTACGCCACCGTCACCGAAGCGTGCCGGTGCATTGGTGGTGATCGTTGGCGGCAGCCCGGCGCAGCGGCAGCTCGCGCGACTGACAGCGGCTCGGATAGGCGGCGTCACCATCCGGCGCGTCGTGTTCCAGCGCCCGTCCCTGGTGCTGCGCCACGAGCACGTCCGGGGCGTCGAGCTCGTTGTTTCGTCGGCCGGGAACCGGACGCTGCGGGCGGAGTGGGAGCAGCAGCTCTATGTCGGCGTCTATCTGGAGCTGATGGGCCGCTGGCCGAAGGCGGCAGTTGCCGCGGCTGCGAGTGATCAGACGGAAGGGCCGGTTAGCCGCTTGCGCGCCTACGAGGTGTTCGGCTCGAACCCGCGTGCAGCCGCGGTCCAGCGCGAGCTCGTTCCGCTGAGCGCCGCCGCCGCTCGGCACGGCGCCCGCGTCGTCGAACTGCGCATAGCCGCGACACCGGCGCGCACGATCGCTCTCACGTTGCGCGTGTCCGACCCGGCCGTCTTCCTCAAGCACTGGAGCTTCCTGTGCTCGGGCTGTTGGAGAGGCCGCGGATTCCGCTGCTTGGCTACTACCTCGGTGTCCAGAATGCCTCCGGGCGGCTTGTCTGGGCGACCTCGCGGTTGCCGGACACGGGCGGGGTTTTTGTGATTCCGAGCCTGGATGCGTGCAGTCCGGTCGGGCATGGGGAGCCCGCGCTTTACCAACCTCCACCGTGTCCGGCCCGTTGAGGTTCGCGCTCGCTGCGGCGATCCTGGCCGTGGTCGCTGGCTGTGGCGGCAGCGGCGGCCATTCGGCGATCGGCGTTCGGATCAACATCACGACCTTCACCGGCAACAAGCAGCAGACGAACTCATTCACGCTCGGCTGCCGCCCCGCTGCGGGCACGCTCCCGTTGGCGGCGCGTGTCTGCCGCGACATCGCTCGCCACCCGCAGGCGATGCTCGACCCGCTCCCGGCCCGAACGAACTGCTCCGGCGGCCCGACGATGCCGCAGCTCACGGTCACAACGAGGCGGGACGGCGAGAAGGCGAGCTTTGGCGGCTCGCCCAACTGCGGCTGGCCGGGCGGAGCGGCGCTCGCGGTCTACTTCCTGGCGGCGCAGCGCGACGCGCAGGGTCTCGATCGGAGCGAACATCTCCTTCGCTGCGACGACGGGCCGCCCGACTGCGGCTCTACGATCCCTTATCGTGCCCGCCGTCGATCTCGCCCCGCTCGCACAGCGGCTGTCCGAGCGTGCTCCGGGCCGGAGCGAAGCGACCCTCCAGGCGGACATCCGCCTGCTGCTCCTCACGGCGGACTTCAACCTCGGCGAAACTGACCTGCGCGATGTACCGCTGGAGGCGCCGGTTGGCGGCGGCCGCCGGATCGACATCGAGGCGGGCTTCACGGTGATCGAGGTGAAGCGCGACCTGCGCGCGGGGAGCGTCCGGGAGGAGGCAGTGGTCCAGGTCGGCGACTACGTCGCGGGGCGGACCGCTGCGACGGGACAACGCTACGTGGGCGTCCTCACCGACGGCGTCGAGTGGGCGCTCTTCCATCTCACCCCGGCGGGTGAGCTCGCCGAGGTCTCGACGTTCTCGCTCGCGCCGGGCGGGGCGAACGTCGCCGAGCTGATCGTCTGGCTGGAGGGCGTGCTCGCCACCCGCGGCGACATCGCACCCACGCCGCTGGAGATCGAGCGCCGCCTCGGAGCGTCGAGTTCGGCCCATCAGCTCGACGTAGCGGAGCTCGCCTCGCTCTACGCTGCGCACGGGGAGCTGCCGACGGTGCAGCTCAAGCGCGGTCTCTGGGCGCGACTGCTGACGACGGCGCAGGGTACGAGCTTCGCCGACACCGAGGAGCTCTTCGTCGAGCACACGCTGCTCGTCATCGTGGCCGAGATCGTCGCGCACGCCGTCGTCGGCTTCGGCGACCAGGTGCGCACACTCACACCGGCGACGCTCCTTTCCGGCGCACTGTTCGAGCAGGCGCAGATCGGCGGCGTGGTCGAAGAGGACTTCTTCGACTGGGTGCTGGAGGTGCCAGAGGGTGACGCTTTCGTCCGCTCCCTCGCTCGTCGCCTGGCCGTCTTTTCCTGGGACGACGTCGAGCACGACGTGATGAAGGTGCTCTACGAGTCGGTGATCGCCGCGGCCGAGCGACATTCGCTCGGCGAGTACTACACGCCCGACTGGCTCGCCGAGGAGATGGTGCGCGCCTCGATCGACGAGCCGCTCGACAAGCGCGTGCTCGACCCGGCCTGCGGGTCCGGCACCTTCCTGTTCCACGCAGCGCGCCACTACCTCACCGCCGCCGAGCAGGCTGGCCTCTCGAACGCCGAGGCAATCCAGGGCGTGACCGCGCATGTCCTCGGACTCGACGTGCACCCGGTCGCCGTCACGCTCGCGCGCGTCACCTATTTGCTTGCGATCGGGAGGGAGCGGATACAGAGCGAGGACAGGCCGCCCTTCAGCGTCCCCGTCTACCTCGGCGACAGCCTCCAGTGGGGGCAGCAGCACAACGTGCTCTCCGCCGGAGCGCTGACCGTCAGCACCGAGGACGGCTTGCAGCTCTTTGCCAACGAGCTGCGTTTCCCCGAGGGTCTCGTCGAAGACGCGGCGAAGTTCGACCAGCTCGTCACCGAGCTCGCGCGCCGTTCCGCCGATCGCACGGCTGGGTCGCCGCCTCCGTCGCTGGCGGCGACGTTCAGGCGACTCGCCGTCGGGCCGGACGATCAGGCGATCGTCACGCAGACGTTCCAGGTGATGTGCGAGCTGCACGACCAGGGACGCGACCATATCTGGGGCTACTACGTCCGCAACCTCGTCCGTCCCGTCTGGCTCGCCGACGAGCCGCATCGCGTCGACCGATTGATCGGGAACCCGCCCTGGCTCGCCTACCAATTCATGACGACGGCGATGCAGAAGGCCTACCGCGCCATGAGCGAGGAGCGCGGCTTGTGGTCGGGCGGCCAGCAGAGCGCACCGCACCAGGATCTGTCCGATCTCTTCGTCGCGCGCTGCATCGAGCTCTACCTCAACTACAGCGGCCGGTTCGCGTTTGTGATGCCGCTCGCGGCGCTCTCCCGGAGGCAGTTCGTCGGGTTCCGCTCTGCGAGCTACACCGCTCGCGCGCATCCGGTCAGCGTCAGCTTCGACGAGCCCTGGAGCCTGGAGGGCGTGAAGCCTGACCCGTTCCCTGTCCCATCGGCGGTCGTGTTCGGCGAGCTCACCGGCATGGCGGCGCCGATGCCACTCACCGCTGTGAGCTGGCTGGGACGCCTACCGCTGCGCAACGTCTCGGCGGCGGTGGCAGCCGAGCGGCTCACACGCGACCGGGTGGACGTAGCCGTCGCGGGCGACGAGCACGCGTCCCTCTACCACGCCCGCTTCTCGCAGGGTGCAACCGTCGTGCCGCGCGCCTTGCTGACGGTGGAGGAGCTTCCGCCTGGGCCGCTCGGGGTCGGTGTCGGACGACGGGCGGTGCGGAGCTTGCGCTCGCGGCAGGAGAAGGAGCCGTGGAAGAGCGTCCCGACGTTGGAAGGCGTCGTGGAGGCGCAGTTCATCCGCCCCCTCCATCTCGGCGCGACGGTGCTGCCGTTCAGGGTCAGGCAACCGCTGCTCGCGGTCATCCCCTGGGATGGGCAGCGCGTGCTGCACGGCGGCGACGACCGTCTTGCGGGCTATCCCGGTCTGGCTGACTGGTGGCTGCGGGCGGAGGGCGTCTGGAACGCGCACCGCGTGAGCGCGACGATGTCGCTCGTCGATCGCCTGAACTTCCAGCACGACCTCTCCGACCAGTTCCCGATCGCGCCACAGCGTGTCGTCTACAGCAAGGCTGGCAACCGGCTCGCCGCCGCCCGCGTCGCCGACGGTGTCTCCGTAATTGACCACAAGCTCTACTGGGCGAGCGCGGGCAGCGAGGCGGAGGCGTACTACCTGGCGGCAATCCTCAACAGCGCCGTCCTGACCGAACGCGTCCAGCCGCTCCAGGCACGCGGCGCCTTCGGCCCGAGGGACTTCGACAAGTACGTTTTCTACGTCCCGATTCCGCTCTTCGACGCGAGCGATCCCCTTCACGTGCAGATTGCAGAGCTGGGCGCGCGGGCGGAAGAGCTGGCAGCGGCGGCTGACGTGGCGGAGAGCCTCGGCTTCCAGCGCGCTCGTGCCGTCGTTCGCGCATTCCTCGAACACGAGGGCGTGGCTGCGGCGATCGAAGCGACCGTCTCCGCACTCATCCCGACTCCCTAGCGTTCCGGTCTGGCCCGTTCCATCCGAAAAGTGGCCACGTGACATCGCCGCGTGCTGCGAACGCGAGGGCGTGGCCGCGGCGGTCGAAGCGATCGTCTCGGCACTCGTCCCGTTCCGGTCTGGCGTGTTCCATCCGAAAAAGTGGCCACGTGACATCGCCGTGTGCTGCGAGAAGCGAAAGAGCACCTGCGCGGCGATGTCATTGCATGATCGGTTCATGGCCCGGGGCTCAGGCAATCGTGACGGTGCAACGTCGACGCTCGCACGTCCGCGCGGCCCCCGCACCCTGCCGACGATCCGGCAGCTACTGACCGACTTGGAGCACGTACACGGCGACCTGCGCCGTCTCCCCGCCGAGGCGCGCCGGAGCGCGATCTGCGCGAGCGGCCTGCTCGACCTGTCGGCCGCCGCGGCGCTGATCGGCGAGGCCCTCGCCGACGGCGCCCTGCCCGACCGCGCCTACGGCGAGTTCCTGCACGGTGGGCGCGGCGACGCCTACCTCGTCGAGTCGCTTCTCACTTTCACGAGCGCGAAACGGGGTTCGATCTCGGACGCACTGCGCGCGTGTGTCTTCGCCTCCGACCACAACCGCTGCTGCATGGAGTCGTCCTTCTGCGCCGGGCCGCTGCATGCCGATCACTTCGTGCCGGTCCTGCTCGGCGGGGAAAGCAGCGAAGCGAACCTCTGGACGTTGTGCCAGACCCACAACCTCTGGAAGCGCGAGAGCTGGCCCTCCGCGGCGGACGCGGCCGCCTGGCTTGCGAGCGGGCGCGCGCTGCCGGAAGTTTACCTCGACAAGCTCGCCGAGCGTCCCTGGCGGGAAGGCTTCGTCGCCGACCCGGCCGCGCGCGGTGCGCGCTCGGTCACGCGCGAGCGGCGGGGACCGGTGCGCAGGGTGCGCGTGCCCTGGACGCGCCCGCCGGGGCCGCTCGCCCCGGCCGCGCCCCTTGCGTTCCGTTAGGAGTAGGCGAATGGCGGCAAGGGTGCAGCCGGACGCAGATCAGCTTGTTGTTCACGGTCAGGGTGACGATCTGCCCGGCCTTGCAGCCGAACGGCTTGGCGGTCGGGGCGCTCGCGCAGAAGAGGCCGTTGGCACTCAGGATCACGCTGCTGCAAACGGGGGTCGGGGCGGGGGTGGGAGGCGTGGTGGCGATCATCGTTCTCTCCTTGTCGTGTTGTCCGACAGGTCGACCCCGGGCGATGCCCCTTCACCGTCACACCACCAACCGCTTCTCGCTTCACACACCCACCAGCCTGCGCCAGCTCTCTCTACCAGTAGCTGGGCGCCGCGATCGGCCGATGCTTGCGGGCTCAAGCGGTTTGTGCCCAGCGCTCTATCTAACAGAGGCAAAGGAGCCGGCCCCTCCGGTCGAACTATCGGGACCTCCAACCGCGATGGGCGCAGACCGCAGCACGGCCGCAGCACACCGCGCCCTCCTCTCGACCTAGACGCTGCAACTAATCCGGCGATCGGCGGGGGCACCGATGTTCCGAGCGACGAGTTCCGACGGCGCTGACCAGCCTCGGGCGGAGCGGCCGCGACTGTCACCCGACGAGACGGGCTAATCCGTTCTGACCCCGTCTAGACCCCTCGGGCTCGGCTCGTGCTCTGAGGGTCTATCAATCACCCCGATCACTTCGGCGGCACGATGCCGGACTAGAAGCGCTGCGACTCTTTCCGAGACGACAATCTCCTCGCCTGCGCTGGCCGACGGGACTGAAGGTACGTCCTCGGAGCTGAAGCTGAGCATGGCGCGGCCTGGTCGCATTCGCAGTCTGAACAAGCGGCCTGAGTCAGATGCCATCGACCAGGATGGTAGTCCGCTTGGCGAAAAGAGCTTGGCCCGCGCCAGCGTTCTTCCGGAATGACCCCGGTCGGACCTTTGGCCGCCTCGCGGACGTAACCTGTTGATGATGCCGCGCGTCGTGCATCTTGCCGTTCTGGCTGTGGTCGCCCTGGTCGCCTCAACCACAGCGGACGCCGTTGGTGCACCGGTGTTTCGGGGGCCAGGAATCCTGCTCCGGACGCCACGGGGCTGGTATGCAAGCAACGGGCCGTCGCTGAACGGGGTCAGCGATCCGATGCAGCGTTTCGTGCTGTCCTCTTACCAGATCCCTGCTGGCGCTGGCGGGGCGGGCATCTATGTGCCGTCAACGCGCGGCGTGGTTGCTCAACTTGCTGAAGAGGTCCCGCCAAGCCCCAGCCCCGATTGGAGGCTTCGACCTGCGCATTTCAGGCTTCCCCGTCTGGGTCGAATGGAGACTTTTGGCGGAAACCGTTGGGGAGAACTTCTTTTCCGCGAGCACGGGCGGCACTTCTACATCTTCATTTGGGTTGGGCGACGTGCGTCCCCAGCGCAGGTCGGCCTCTTGCTGCACGCGCTCGATGGCATGACCATCACGGCAGCGTAAGCCGAGGCCGTACTCACTGGTGTGCGCGAGTGTTCGTTACTGACGCCCGAGTCCGACTGGCTCAGGTGTGGGCGTGGACAAATCGGAGCACTGCGGGTGAGCCGAGGTAGGGGTCGGCGCCGAGGAAGATGTAGCCGCGGAGGACCTTCACTTACCCCACAATGCGAGCCGGAACCTTAGGCCGAACGCCGCAAACACAAGGACGATGCCGACATTTGCTGCCAGCCGCTCCCAGACGTGGTGCCTGAAAAACAGGACATCCACGCCCACGACAACGGCGACCAGAGTAAGCACGTAAAGCGCGATGGCCACCTGTCTTCCCACCGTTTCATCCTAAGCGTTGGCGGTCCTCCCGAAGGTGGGCCGCGCCGTGCGGTGCCGGGCGGAAGGGCGCACCGATGGGCGAGCGTCCTGTCGCCAGGAGGGTCATGACACCTCGTGGCGTGAGGCGAGTTGTAGTCGACGCGGCTGGCTTGTCAGGAGTCTCCGCACACCTTCGTGCGCGCGCCGAACTGGTGGAGCTTCGCGTCGACGATCGAGTCGAGGTAGCCGTAGTAGTTCGTGATTGTGCCGCCGTTAGCGAGCTTGTGAAGTGCAGCCGTCCGCGCCTGCCGAAGCGCCAACAGCCCCAGACCCTGGCCGTAGCGGTGCTGGAGCTGGATCAGCGGCCTCAGCACAAGCTCGACGACCTCCTGCTGACTGTAGGGCTTTCCACGGCCGCGTCCGAGCAGGCGGACGGTGGCAATGATCTGGTCGTGTGGACCCCAGACTTGGCGGAGGAGGTGCTCGCCTTCTGCCCGGTCGAAGGAGCGGCTGAGCGCCCGCTGCCGCGCCTCGGCTGCCGCGCGCTTCGCCAGTTCGCGCGCCCCGTCGCTCGTTGCCGTATCGCGTTCGGGGACGGTGACATTCGCGGGCACGCTCAACCAGACCGCGAACGGTGCGTCGGGCGCGGACGGGTACCAGACGAGCAGTCCGGTGTCTTCGAGCTTCTGGAGGCAGCGGCGTGCGGTGTCGCGGTGCATTCCGAGCGCACGGCCGAGGCCGCTGGCGGTGAAGGCAGCCTGCCCGTCTGCGTCGAGATGTGGCAGCAGCCGAAGGTAGGCCGCGGTCGCGTTCCGGTCGAGAAAGGGCGCGAACGACGCGGCAAGCTGAATGGCGTCTTGCCAGAGGCCCCAGGCAGGAAAGGCCAGAGCCGAGGACGGGCACACCAGCGTCCAGAAGTACGGGGTGCCAGGGCCAAGCCGACCGTACAGCTCCAGCCGGTCGCAGCGCTCGACCAGTCCGGCGGCTTCCAGTTCAGTTGCCGCCTTGCCGATCGCCTCGTCGTCGGCCCGCGTTGCGTCTGAGCGGACCGAGCCGATCATGTCGCCGATGGTCGCGTACGGGCGGGGAAACGGTGCGGCCAGGTCTTCTTCTTGGGCATGCAGAACGAGATCGAGGAAGACGAGCAGAGCCGTGCCCGTGAGCTTCCGGGCGAGTGCTGAGAGGATGAGAGTGAGGCGCGTCATGGTGGATAACGGGCCGACCCTACGAGTGTGTGCGCACCCCGTCTTCGTTTTCGCGTCGAAAGTGTGCGCGCCGTCCGGGCACGAGACGCCGGGTGCCAGAACTCCGGTTGGAATGTCTTTAGAGCCTTCTCTCATCAGTGTCTTGAAGACCTCCGTCTCACTCATCGACCGGAGATTTGGCGTCCTGGGCGCGGTAGACGAAAACCGCCCATAGGCCCGCGCGCGCCGCAACGCTCGAAAGGTGAGCGAGCGCGCGACCTACATCACCTCGGACGGCTATGTCATGGCCTGGGACGACCGCGAGCAGCGCTACCGGCCGCAGCACGCCTTGATCTGGGAGCAGGCGAACGGGAGGCCGGTCAGGCCGGGGTGCCACATCCATCACAAGGACTTGAAAGCGGCGATACCTCCCGATCGCGTGGGGGTCGCAGGCTGCGACGAGAAGGGCTCCGGTGCGGCCCCCCTTGACCTCGGTTGTGGCTTCCGTCCGGGCCAAGCACCGGCAGCAGAAGCCGCTCCGCCGCGCTCGGCGTGTCCCTCCGGCGGCGCCCAGGCCCGGCCAGGCCAAGACTTGGCGCCAGTACCGCGACGAGGAGCGGGGGCGCTAGGCGCCTCCCTGGAGAGACTAGATGCCACGCAAGCGCACACGCGATCCTCGGCTCCACCTCGACCCGCCGGGGTACGAAGGGCCGCGCGGCAACAAAGACGGGTCGGTCTCCTACTACCACCGCTTCAAGGTGGACGGCGATCCGCGCGTCGAGACGATCCGTTCCGACTACGGTGCCGACGATTCTCACGCAAACGCGCGGGCGAAGGCATGGGCCGACTACGACGCCTACAGGAAGGCGAAAGAAGATTCGACCCTAGACGAGCGCCGCGAGCTTCGCCGCGAAGCAAAGAGGCTGATCAGCCAGAAGCTGGTTCAGTGGTTCGAGTCGGAGCAGACGCAGTGGGACAAGACCACGCGCTCGAACTACCGCACGCAGATCGACCTGCGGATCGAGCCCTACTGGGGCGACCGCCCTGTGGGAGCCGCGGGCAGGAAGCGCGACGTGATCGCATTTCGGAACTGGCTAATGGACCCGGCGAACGGCTATGGAAAGACCTACAACTTCCCGACCGTCCAGGCGGCGATGCGGGTGTTCAGCGCCTTCTGCACGTGGCTCGCCGGGACGAACGGCAGCCTGGATGCGAACCCGTGTCTTTCGATCAAGGTTGCAGACCGTGACTACGTTGCCGACCCGAAGGGGAAGCGCGACCCGATGTCGCCGGTGCAGATCGAGAAGATCAGTAAGGCGTTCGGGGAACTCACACGCAAGGTCGGCGGTGCGCGCGGGCGCAAGGGCACCGAGCAGCCGCTACCTGAGCGCGAGGTCTGGATGCACCGCATCGTCCTCTACCTACTCGCTTACGTCGGCATCCGCCCCGAGGACATCGCCCTCGCGTGCTGGAACGACGTCCTCGACGAGGACGACGGCGAGTTCAAGAGCCACATGACTGTGAGGCGGGCGAAGACCGACTCGGGGAAGAAGCCGCGTGAGCTCTTCGACTCGATCACCGATGTCCTCGCATCTACTACCGGCTCTGCGGCTCACCGGACGATCTGACCCAGCCGATCATCGTCGGTGAGCGCGGTGGCACGTTCAGTCGGCACAATTGGCTGACGCGCACCTGGACCCCCGCGTTCAAGCTGTCTGGGATCAGGAAGTACCGCGTCCCGTATGGCGCTCGCCACTCTGCCGCAAGCAACCTGGCACTGGCCGCAGGCTGGGATGCAGGCTCGGTGAGCGACCAGATGGGTCACTCGTCAGCGAGCTTCACGATGTCCCGGTACAGGCACCAGTTCGGCGACGCATCCAAGCGCCGCAACGTCCCGATCGACGAGCAGATCCGTGAAGCGCGGATCGAGGTCTTCGGCTACGACTTCGGCGACGAACTCGCGGTGCGCCGCGCGAGTGCCTGACTCAGCCGAGAAGCTGCGAGCGCCAGTTGCTGAACGTGCCAAGCGCCGTCGTGCTCTTACCCTTGTCGGGCGGGATCACCACGGTCAGGCCCGGATACGACACCGCGAGCCGGTTCGGCTTCGGCACCTCGAACGACGTCGAGTCATATACGAACTCGGCGAGCACACAGGGGTTCCCGGCTGTCCGTGCAGCCCGATCGTGAGCCTCGACCACCCACACCCAGTTCGAGAGCCGCGCGAGCCGTAGTTCGCGGACTACATCGACAGGGCGCGTCTGTGCGAGCAACTTCTGCTTGTACTCCCTGCCTGGAATGAGCATCGTCCGAAGACTCACGTCATCCGCAGCGACGCGCTGGCCGAGGTCGATCCACGCCTGGGGGATGTTCTTCATGCTGCCGAACTGCAATCCGAACAGCGTTTCATAGGCGTCGTTCTCAGCAGCCTCCCCAGCTAGCCAAGCGCGGGGAGGCAGCGGGATCATCAGCGCCTCCCAGGGGCCTCGGTGCCCATCCTGGAGCGGGTTGTCGATCACCTCGTACGGTCCGACCTGATCGTCGCAAGCGATGAAGCGAATGAGCTTGTCGCTGCCGACTTGCTCTTCGTAGTACCCGACGACGACGAATGCGTGTTCGAGAGTCCCAACCAGCACCGGAAACCCGGAGTTCAGGTATCGGCAGATGACGCTGAACAACCGCGTGTCCCACTCGCCACCCGGTGCATCTGGGCGTGGAGCGGTGGGCTCCTCCACTCCCTGGACTGTGGGAAGCGATCCGAGGGCGTACATCAGCGCAGGCTGGCCGATACGGTTGAACACCGCTTGCATCTGGTGGTAGTTCATCCCCGTCGATGGCAGCGGGCGGTCGAATGAGAGCACCGTCGGCGAGTACTCGACGAGCTTCGCGGTCACGTGACGCGGCACGATCCCACGCCCGTACGAGGTGTAGTGACAGATCCAGGCCGCCGCGTGAGCGCAGCGGACGAACTCGCCGTCCTGCTGACAGAACGGCGCTCCTCGGACATGAAGCTCAGTTCCGAAGAACGAGACTCTGTCGACTATCGTCGCAAGGGTCGCACCCTTGTTGCTGATCTGCGGAGGCGGCTGCAAGACGGCCCGCCCGACGACCCCGTTCGAGACAGGACGGAGAACCATATATCCCAGATACGCAGCGTCTGATGAAAGGGCGCTCACCTCTTCGTCGGCGATCTCCTCCGCGAAGAAGTGCATGCGCCTGGCAAATCCAGGTCGGCCCGCGAACTTCAGCGACCAGAACGCAGAGAACTCGCTGCGGTAGTCGGCATCGACGTAACGGTTCTCGACGATGACCGTCTTGCAGCCCCCGTCACGAGCAACGCGAAGGCACTGGCGGAGCACCTGATGCCCTCCGTACTCGTTCGCAAGCGCGTCCCACGCGGCGTCGTCGTCTGGGCGGTGAGTCCAGAATGCGTGGGTCTCGCTGACCCACCCGCTGAGGTCCATTTGGTTGGTCGGCTCGTCAGGAGATGCGGAGTTGCCCCGCGCGCGCCTCTGCCTTCCGCTTCGCAGCAACCACCGAGTTCTGCGCCTCGCGGTAGGCGTTCCGCTGTTCCCTGGGACGCAACGCTGTCGCGCGGGAAACGTCAGCGAGTAGGCCGCTCAACCGCTTCAAGTTCTCACCAGAGAACTGAGCGCTCTTAGCCTTTGCCATCTTCGTCTCCTTCACGCATAGGCTGACTGCCTGGATCGGCACGGACGTTACGCCGAGCGCCGGACTGCGCTAGCTCTTCGCCGCGGCGCCGCTGGCACCTTCTCCGAGGCGTGGTCTCTTGTCAAGAAGAACACCGTAGCGCGTGCTACAGGCGCGCCGTCAGCTCTTGCTCTCACCGCTCTGTTCGCGGAGGAAGACCAGATAGCGGGCGAGTTGGTCGAGCTCCTCGTCCGTGACGTGCTCCTCCGACTGAAACGCCTTCCTCAGTAGGGAACCTTTCGCTCCAGCGACGTCCATCTGTCCATGCCGCCGGGGTACCGAGGTTTCCGCCGACCCGTTCGCCGTAGGCGCCGGGTACCCAGCAAGAACAAAGAGGTCCCCGTAGTCGAGACCCAGGACCTCGGCGAGCGACTGAAGCCGGTGTGGCGACGGTGACTCCACCTCGTCGCGCTCCAACTTCTGCAAGTACGTCGCTGACATCCCTGCGGGGTCAGCAACGGCCTTTAGCGATAGCCCGCGCAGCTTCCGGACTTTGTGCAGTTCGCCCCCGAGAGTCGGAGCCATTTTCACCTCCATTAGTATCATCTTTAGTGTACAGCATCATGCGGATTTGACAAGGCCTCTCGCCAGCCTCTACACTTCTGTCGATTGCATAACCCAAAGTTGATGGAAGGAGAGATCATGAGCGAAGCGTCGGCTGTTAGCACCGAAGACGAGCGGGGCACGGTGACAGTCACCGTGAACCGCAAGCCCGTCACCCTGGAGAAGCATCGCGTGACGGGCCTTGAGATCAAGGAGGCGGCTATCGCGCAGGGCGTCGAAATCGAGCTCGACTTCCTGCTCACGCAAGAGGCGTCGGAGGGCCACCCCGCCCGCACGATCGCCGACGACGCGGTCATCACCGTCACGAAGCATTCGAAGTTCCGCGCGAACGACGGCGACGACGACTCGTAGATGAAACCGGACGTCGAGAAAGCAGTTCAGGAGCTGATCGACGGCGCGCCCGGAAGCGTGCGCTACGGGGAGGACGGCGACGGCGGCGCGTACGTGCTCGTCGAGGGGATCGACATCGGGGAGCAGTTCGCGCCGCGCGTCAGTTGGGTCGGCTTCCACATCACCTGGCCCTACCCGGAAGCCGACGTCTATCCGCATTTCATCGACGCGAGCGTGCACTACGTCGGCGGCAGCGCGACGCCGAACCAGCACCCGGACGGTGACCTGCCCGCGGCGATGTCGAGAGGAAACTTCGAGGCGCCGGGCTTCAAGCTCGCCGGGATTCAGATCTCTCGCCGCTCGCAGCGGCGCAACGCCGAGACCGACACCGCGCTCGACAAGCTGCTGCGGGTTATCGAGTTCTTGAGAACGCGCTAGATGAACGAGCCCTGGACATTGGTGATGCCCTCCGGGGTCTACGCCGGCTTGGTCGCGCACCTCTTCCCCGGCGACGGCGACGAGCACGGCGCTGTGATCGCCGCCGGGGTCGCCACGACGGGCCGAAGCACTCGACTTCTCGCACGCGAGCTGTTCATCGCGGAGGATGGTGTCGACTTCGTGCCGGGACGATGGGGCTACCGGATGCTGACCGCGGAGTACGTCAGCGACCGGATCGCCTACTGCCGCGACAATGGACTGGCCTACCTCGCCGTCCATAACCACGGCGGCTACGAATCCGTCGGGTTCAGCGGGCCGGACAACCGCTCGCACGAGCGCGGCTACCCCGCGCTCCTCGACATCTCGGGACAGCCAGTCGGCGCCCTCGTCCTCGCCCGGAACGCGGTCGCAGGCGACATCTGGACCGAGGACAGGAGGCGGCGCCCGATTAGGGAAACGATCGTCGTCGGTCGCAACATCGCACGCTTCTATCCGGAACCACCACCCCGGCCGCCGAAGGCAGGCCCGGAGCTCGACCGCCAAGTTCGCTGGTTCGGTGAGCGTGGCCAGGCATTGCTCAAGCGATTGAAGATCGGCGTCATCGGCGCGGGCGGCGTCGGGTTGCCACTTGTGACGATGCTTGCCCGCATCGGCGTCGGCACGCTCGTCGTGGTCGACCCCGACCGCGTCGACCCGACGAACCTGCCACGCCTCGACATTCGCCGTATCGACGCCATGATGCAGCTCCGGAACATCCCGGGCCTCGACCCACTTGCCAACCGCCTGTCGGCTCGCAAAGTCCGGTTGGCGCGCCGCGCAGCGAGGCGCGCCAACCCGAGGATCAACTTCATCGGCTACGCAACGAACGTGATCGAGCCCGCCGCAGCGACGGAGCTGACCGACTGCGACTTTCTCTTCCTAGCAGCCGATGCGCACCAGGCCCGGATGATCTTCAACGCGATTGCGCACCAGTTCTTGATCCCCGGATTCCAGCTCGGAACAAGGATCGACCGGGATGAGGAAACCGGTGCGGTCAGCGAAATCCGCACGAACGTCCGGCTCGTTCTGCCGGACAAGGGCTGCCTCCGCTGCAACAACCTCATTTCGGGAACGAAGCTCCAGACCGAGTCCCTCCCACAGGCGGAGCGCGAGCGAAACCGCTACGTCGAAGAGGTTCCAGCGCCGAGCGTCATCAGCTTCAACACCCTAGCCGCGGCGCAAGCGACGACGGAGTTCTTGCTCATGATGGGCGACCTGATGGAGGAGGACTCCTCGACCGGCTACTTCCGCTTCCTTCCGCGGGAGCGAATCGCCGAGCCAGTCGAGCCGATACCCAACCGGCTCACTTGCAGAGATTGCGGCCTCACGCCCGAGAGCCGCCGGGCACGCGGAGACGGAACGGAGCTCCCACTCCCTGAACGCCAGCCGTAACCGGCATCCCAGTGCGGGCCGAACAACCGACCGCGCAGGGCCGGGATAATGCGGCTGCTAGCCCGCTACCACACACGCAGGCTCGGCCGACGCGTATGAAGGAAGCTAGCGTCCGCCCTTCGGGTGCCGCGTTCCCAGTGGCGGTGGCGCGGGCGTCTCAAACGAGTGAGCGGTCATCATCATTGCCTCCAAAGAGTACCTGGCTAGCGAGGATTGCGCGATCCCGCCAGTTTCGAGGCTCATCTTCCCTCTCCCACATGAGGCGCGCTGCCATCGCCCTCGCAAGGCCCTCAAAGTGCTCTAGCGCCTCGGGCGTAGCGGTCAGCTCTCTCAGCCTGAGAACGGTTTCCCGCCAGTCGTCCCACGCCTCGATGATGCTATTGCCCCAGAGCTTGTAGACGATCCCTTCGGAGATGACACGCTCCGACAGGTAGACGCCGATCGTCTCCAGAAGATTGATGTAGGCGGAAACCTTGTACCAATCCTTGAGGTCGGCGGTTTCGCGTTTGGTGACCCCAGAAGCCCAAAGAGCCTCGACGAGTTCAAGGGTGCCGCTGGGCGCGTATTCCCTGCCGAGTGTCACCGACTCCAGGATGAACGGGTCGTCCCAGCGCCGGGAAAGTTCCGTCACAACCTGTCCGTGTCGAGTTCGCCGAGCGTCGATGAGGCTGAAGAGGGCGACCGAAGCCGCGAGCGCAAGACCCAGCGTGGCCCATGCTGAAATCCAGACGGGAGTATCAGATGTCCCGATCAGTAGGGTCACAACCCTCCGCGTTCGGGCGCGAGCCTTTCAGTCCTTCGGCGGTTTCGGGTGAAGGTTCTACACGCGAGTAGCCGCGAGTAGCCCGATGTACTTCGTGACGCTCGTCGATGACCGACAAAGCGTGTACCGGGGAGTCAGCCAGACCGTCCGAACCCGCTGCACCAACGCTGCACCAACGGCAAGTTCCTGGGCGGGCTGCTTTGAGAGCCGACGCGCGGATTCGAACCGCGGACCCCCATCATTACGAGTGACGTCGAGCACAGCATTGGCGACGCCCCATGCCTTTGTCAGCGTGCGCTGCCAGCCGCGCGCGTCGTAGAGCGCCCGCCAGGCCCCCTCGCCGTTCAGCCAGTGCTGGATGACCTCGAACACCGCGTCGAGCAGGTGCGCGAATCTTCTTGGCGAGGACGCGAGTAGGCGCAAAGTCGTTCCGTTCGTGCGCCTGCCGCTACGGTCGCGCAATGGCGCGTGGATCAGGTTGCGACACCGGACAGGCACAGCCGCGGGGCAGGCTTCTCGCCGACGCGACCGCTCCGGACGCGACCGGGACCTACCCATTTCCTACCCATTCGGACGCTCAGGGTGCCGTGACAGGAGGCCGGAAACGGCTTGTCTACCCGCTTTGCCGCCCCTGCGAGCCTTCGTTGTTCCCCTCGGGGCTACGGAGGGGCACAGTGGAGGGGCGGCCGGGGCCGCAAGGCGTCTATCCATGCGGAAAGCGGGCCTTCTGCGGCGCCGTCGAGGCCCGGCGAGGCTGGCAGGGGTGGGAGCAAACGACGCCATAGTCGGAGCGGCCACCCGGCGAGGCGGCATACCGGCCCGCCAGGCACCCCTCGATCGAGCTAGTCAATGGGGCGTCCTCCCTCGATCGAGCTAGTCAGGGAGGCCCGCCAGCCGTCTGGACAAGCCGTTTCCGCGGAAGGTCGGGCGGGCAGGCGACCGCCGAAGTGGGCTGCCCACTTCCGGCTCACCGAGGCGGCGGCCGCTGAAGGAAGACGCAAAACACACTCTCCGCGCCGTATGACCCTACGGTCGCCCTGTTGTGGCACGTGGACAAGGATGCTCGGAAGGACGGAACGCGGCGACGCCGCGCGGTCTCGCCCGTGCGGGCGCGGTCGCCTGGGATCGCCCGGCCGGGCCGGAAGCAACCGACGCCGAACTCGACACGCTCTGGTTCTGGTTCAGCTCCGCGGAAGGCGACCGCAAGCGCGCCGAGCTGCGCGCCTTCCTGAGCGGAGAGAGCACCGAGAGCTACTGCGGGAAGGGGGCGCCGCGCCGCGCCCTGGAAGCAGTGCTTGCCGCCGCCGAAGGTGTCCCCGCCGCCGACTGGAAAGCCGCGAACGCGGCTCGGCCCTGGATCGAGCTCTACGAGGAGACGCAGGTCGAGACCGAGGCCGCCCGCGCTCTGGGCTCGCTCGCCCGGCTTGCGGTCACCATCGAACTCGCGCAGCGCAAGCGCGAACGGGGGCAGGCGCGTCCTGACGCTGCGGCGATCAGCCCGGAGCTCGCCGAGTTCCTGGCCACGGTCGGTCCCGGCCAGCGTTCCGGCTGCCTGGCCGATTACACCCGCGCCGAGCTCTGCAAGCTCCTCCACTTCCGCCAGCGCGACGCCGCCCGTTTCTCGGACGATGATCTGCGCGCGATGGCGCTCGACGCGCACGCCGTTCCCCGCTGGTCGGGCTCGCCCACACACGCCGAGCTCGCCGCGCTCTGGGCCGGGCACGAGAACTGGCCCTGGAAGCAGCCTGCGGCCGCCAAGTCCTGCCTGAACGAGAACTACGGCGAGCTGCTCGCCCGCACGGGCGGGGTCGGCGACGACGACGGCACACTCGACCATGCCGCTCTCGAAGCGCGGCTCGCGGAAACGCAGCCGCTCGTGGCCGCTGCCGGGCTCAGCCGCGAGGCGCTCTTGCACTTCTGCAAGCAGAACAAGATCAGGACCCGCTACCCGGCCAGGGCCGCGTACACCGCCGCCTCCGAGCAGCGGCTTGTGAGCGCGCTCGACGCGCGCTACGCCGACGCCTTCCAGGGCTTCGTCGGCTCCTTCGGCGGCGGCACGCTGCGCGGGGTGGTCGGTCACGGCTCCGATGGCGGCTGGGCGAAGACGCTTGCCGCGAAGGGCATGAAGGGGCACCGGCGCGCGCGCAAGGCAACCGCCGACCGGCCCGCCCTCCCCGCCACCCAGGTGCTCGCCTTCTACGACAGGGCAGGTGGTCAGGTGCATCTCCACCCCGACTTCGACGCGTTGATCGCCCGCGCCGAACGCGGCACCGCCACCCCAGTCGAGGTGTACGAGGCTTCCGAGACGCTCGCGCACGAGCTCCTGCACGCGGCCTCCGGCGGCAACGGCGGCTACCGCGTGGGCACGGCCTGCGAGACGATCGAGGAGGGCTCCGTCGAAACACTCGCCCGCCTGCACGCCGATGCGCTCGCTCGGAACATGGGGCTCTGGGACAAGGAGGAGAACCTGCGCGGGACGGTGCGTGCCCCGCGCGAGGACGCGCCCAACTATCGGGACGCCGCCTACCCCGACGAGGTCAGGGCGATGGTCATGACCGCTGCCGCCTGCGTCGGTGAAATGACCGACATGAAGCTATTCATGCACGCGTACCAGCATCCGGAGGAGCTTTCCGAGCGGGGCCGCGCCTTCCTGACCGAGCTGCACACGACCGTCCCGCTTGCCCGGCGGCCGCAGGTGATCGCCGAGACGCTCCAGGCCCGCTACGGCGGGGATGCCGACGAGATCCGGGGAACGCTCGACCGGCTGTACGAGTTGCCCGCGCAGGACAGGGTCGGCTGGGAGCGGCACGAGACCGGCGACGACGAGGACGAGCAGGCGACCGGCTGGATCGAGACCGGCCAGTCTTACGCCGGACGGATGTGCGATGCCTTCGCGTACCTGCTGCTCGGCCAGACCCCTGCCTGAGCCTCCCAGTAGGCACCGGACGAGCGCACAGCACCACCTACGCCATCGGCGCCCTGGCGTGATCTGCCGCCGATAGCGAAGCCCCGCCTTATGGACGGGCCTTCGCTAGACCAGCAGGTGGAGAGGGCGTCTGGAGGGTTCGGCCCTGCTTGCTTGCGGCTGCGGGTTGCCTCGGCGCAGCCGTCAGACGGCGAGCTGTGGCTGCGGGAATGCAGCGGCGAGCTCGTTCAGGAGGGCTGCCCAGCCGGGCAGCATGTCGCTCAGGTCCCCGGCGGTCTCCAGCACCGCGCACAGTGCCTCGTTCGCGTCGGCGAACTCCGAGCCGCCGTCGAACTCCTGCGTCTCCTCGTTGTAGTAGTGGAGCCCGTCCAGCCCCTTATCGAGCTCGGCCTCCAGCTCCTTGAACCGGGTGGCCATCTGGGTCAGAAGCGCGGCCGGAGTCTCCTCCGCCGTTGCGGTGGTGGTGCCACTGGTGTCGAGTGCTGCGGTCATCGAAAGCCCCTTCTTTCGTTGTCGGTGCCTGTCTCTACGGTAGGGCGGTAGGGTTCGATCTTCTCCGACTATAGAACGCGATCCGTCGGCGACAGGAACGCGTGCGCTTTCCATGACGGGAGCGAGCAGCGGAGCTCTGACGCCTTCGCTCCCTTCGCTCCCCCTGCGCTGTTCGCTCCCTCTGAGTTGAACACGGCAACCCTTTACCTCGGCCGCCCGAACCCTCGCCACGGGCAGAGGGCCAGGCGCTCCTCCCGCGAGCGCGCGAGCCGGGAACTAGCCGAGCGCCGGTGCGCCTCGCCAGACCGGTGACCGTAGGGGCGTCCAGCGGCGCGCGACCGGTTCTTCGCGTAGGCCGCGTGCGGGGTCGCCCGCCACGGCGAGCACGACCCTCGCCACTGCGCCTGCGCGCTTGTCGGCCGCGCCCAGGTGCCCCGGCGCAACGAAACTACCCCCTACCAGCCTCCCCAGATCTCAGGCGCAAGCGGGCGAAGCCGAGCCCAACTGCTGGCAGTCTGCTAGCAGCGACTCCCGCCGCTTCGCCCCCTTGCCGCTCGGCCTGCGGCCCTCGCGGAACGGCCACTGGCGGCCTCGAACATGCCGCCTGTCGCTGCTCCCTGGCGTCATACCGTCTCCCCATGAGCACGGCCCGCACCCCCGCCAGCACCCCTGCAACCAACCCGCCCACAGCCCTGGCGGAAACCGGGTCTTACCGCCCCGAGGTCGCCTCCCGTCCCGTCATGGCCCCTCGCATGACACCGGTAGCCGAGGAGATCCTTGCGCCCGAGCCGTCCGTGGCTGCAAAGCGGCCCCAGCGGCAGACGCTCGATCGCCCTCGCCCGATCGCGGCTGCCCCCGTCGAGCGGCTCAGCGGCGGCGCGGACAGGAACCTGACCCCGAACGAGGTCGCCACCGTGCTCCGCTACACCGACGTCGATGCCGTGCGCCACCTGATCGCCAACGGCCTGTTGCCAGGGCACGACGTAGGAGAACCGGGCAGGCCGCGCTACCTCGTCTCCGAGCGGGATCTCTACGCCTGGTTCGACAATCGGGTCGTCACGGCCCCTTCGGCCCCGGCGAGGCGCGGAAGCGCGGCCCGGCCCACGAATGCGCGTAGCGCACGTACCCGCCAACGGGGGTTGCTGGCGGGCAGCGCTCCGCGTAGCGTGTGATCTAGATGATCGAATCCAGGCCGCGGGCCGACGGGACCACGGCGCATCGCGTGCGCCGTCGTGTCCGCGGGCGGCTGGAAGACTTCGGCACCTACGAGACCCGCGAAGAGGCCGAGGACGCCAACGCGCAGGCCCGCTTCCTCGCGCGCTCCGGCAAGCTCGACGCGATCTTGCGCGGGAACATCCGCGTCGACATCTACGTCGCCGACACCTGGTGGCCCGGCTACGCGCAGACCGAGCTCGGCACCCGTACGCTGCGCCGCTACCGGGAGGTCTGGAACAATCATCTGCGCGACCGGATGTCGCGCTACCTGATCCGCGAGATGACCCCAGCGGTCGCCGAGGATATGAAATCGCGGCTCCTGAAGACGGCCGGTGTGCGCACGACCCAGATGGCCCTCTTCCTGATGCAGGCGGTCATGCGCTACGCGATCATCGACGGCGAGTACACGATCGGCTCGAACCCGTTCAAGGAGATCAGGAAGCCGAAGTCGAAGGCGACCGAGGCGGTCGTGCCGCTCACCCCGCTTCAGGTCGAGCAAATCCGCGCCTACTTCCTTACCGCAGAGGACATCGAGAGCGCCACGCTCGTCTCCCTGCTCGCGTACGAGTTCCTTCGCCCCGAAGAGGCCCAGGCGCTGATGCCGATCAAGGAGCGCGGCGACGTGCTCGTCATCGACCGCGCCGTCGAGCCGGAGGCGGACTACAACGAGGAAGAGCGCACGAAGCACCGCGGGCACCTGGGGCGCACCCGGCTCGCCGAGACGAAGACGCGGCGGAACCGGACCGTGACGACGTCCTTGCCCGTGCGCGCCGATCTGGCCGCGCTGAAACTCGCACGCGGCGGCATCAACGCGAGGGAGCTGTTCTTCGCCCGGGCGGACGGCAAGCCCTGGTGGACGACCGACTACAACAACTGGCGCAACCGTCAGTGGAGGGCCGCCCTGGCCGCCGCCAAGTTGCCGAAGGCGACACGCCCGTACGATCTGCGGCACACAGGTATCAGCTTGCGCCTCCGGGAAGGCTGGGCTCCCTCCCGGGTGGCAAAGGAGGCCGGACACAGTACGGCCACAATGCACCGGGTTTACGAGCACGAGATCGAGGCACTGCGCGGCCAGCCGATCATGCCGATGGACGACCTGATCCGCGCCGCCCGCGCCGAGATCACTGGCAAGAGCACCACTTCCGCCGCGAAGCCTGTCTAGACCGTCGGCCGATCTGCCGCAGGCAGGTCTCGGCAGGTTGGGCAGGTCTTGGCAGGTTGGGCAGGTCTTGGCAGGTTGGGCAGGTCTCGACGGCGGGGCGGGTTTCGGCTTGACCGAGTAGCTTGCAGGAGCCATCGTCCGGTCAGTGGCGGTCTTGGCGGTTCGTGATGGCCCAGCGGGCTCGTTGCCGGAGGCGACAACACGCGACCGGGGATGGGAGCGGTATGGGATCACCACCGACCTCCACCGGCCTCCACGGACCGCTCCCAAGCGCCACCGCGAAAGTGCCGATATGCAGGTGCTTTCGCTCAACCATGCGGTGCCGCGATCCCGCATGTTTCCGTGATACCTGCCTTTGCAAGCCGGAGGTCACCGGTTCGATCCCGGTACGCTCCACTGAACTTGTCGTTGCGCAAACCTCGGGCGTAACGACGCGGTAGCAGACAAGAGCGACTCCTCGGGATCAGCGGGACGGGCGATCGACTCTACGCACGAGCCATACGCCTCAATCCCAGGACTGAGTTAACGCACCCCACAGGCTCCCCGAATCGGGTCCTGCGGCAGCGCTTCGACGGGCAGGCTCCACTGGTCGCGCCGAGACGAAACCGGACCGCCGCGGCCCCGGGTCGGGTTCGCTCGGGGCCGCGGCGTTTTGGCCGCCGTCTCAGAAGTTGTACTTCTTGTAGTTGGCCTTCGTGAACTCGAGCGGCTTCGAGAAGATGGCTCCTAGCCCCCCAAGATGGTCGTAATCTGGCCCTGTGCCGTGTTCAGGGCGTCCTGCACAGATTGCGAACCGGACAAGCCGGCCTGGATGGCGGTCCACACCGCCTGGGAGATCTTGGGGTACTTCACGCCCAAGCCGAGCGTGCGTGGATGCGCGTACAGAGTTTGGTTGATGTAGACCCCCCACTCGGGGCCTGCCTGCTTCAGGTAGGTCTTCGCCACGGCGATCTTGCCCGGTAGATAGCCGAACAGCTTCGCGAGCTGCAACTCTTTTGCAGGTGTCTGCATGCCGTTGATGTACTCGAAAGCCATCTGCTGCGCAGCAGTGCCTCCGCTCTTGCTGATCATCCAGTCCTCGCCACCCAACGGCACGACTACGTGCTGGCCGGCTACACGGACCGGGACAGGGACGATCCCGAATTGCTGGCCGTAGAACATCTTGTTCTGGTTCATCGTCGGGAAGTTCCAGGGGCCGTTGACCATCATGGCGGCCTTGCCGTCGATGAACTGGGTCGACGCGGCGGGAGTTTGGCTCCAGTTGAGGCAGTCCTTGGACGCCGAACCGTTGTCAATGAGCTGCTTCCACAGGTTCAGTGCCTGTACTCCTGGCGTAGACGCGACGTTGGCGAACGTGGCCTTGCCCCCGTTGCTCCAGAAGAACGGCTCCCACTGCCAGGTGGTGTCTTCTCCAGCCTCACAGGTCAACGCAATCCCGTAATGGTCCGGAGTCGTTAGAGCCTTGGCATCGGCCACCAGCTGATCCCACGTCGTGGGAGGGCTGATGTTTGCCGCCTTCAGCATGGCGATGTTGTACATCAATGCGATCGAGTTGGCGCCTGCCACTGGCAAGCTGTAGTACTTGCCAGCGGAGAGGCCTTCGTTGATCACAGCCGGGTAATACCCCTTGGTGCTGAAGCCACTCAAACCGCTCAGGGGCACCACCTGGCCTGTCGAGATCATGGTTGACACGAACGGGTTGTCGACCGCCAACAGGTTGGGCAGGTCGTGGCCCGCGGCTTGCGTCAGGAGTTTCGTGTCCAAATTTGCAAACGGTACATACTGTCTCTTTACCGTCACACCGGGGTGCGCGGCTTCGAACTGCTTGCTGTAAGCGGCCAAGGCGCTGATCTGGCCTGGGGTGTTGAAGTAGTCCTCTTCCGTGAGCGTTATCTTCGTCGCGGCGAAACTGGTCGCTTGCGACAAGCCGACCACAACACACGCCGCGGCCATGAGGACTGCCAGCCCCCAGTACCGCTTTTTGATTAATACGTTCACAACGATTCTCCTCTTACGGTTGATGGCGGACAATGAAGTAAACAGTCAGGTTTCCCGTCTCTCGTTCATCTACCACCCCCTCGTGCCACAAATGGTGGACTTGGGCTGCCCCCACCCACACCTTCTTGCAGGCGGCGAGGCCGGGCTCATCGCTAACCCTTCACCGAACCAGCCGTGAGGCCAGCCGCTATATAGCGCTGCGCCACCACGAGCATCACCCCGGCCGGCACCATGGCGAAGACTCCCGAGGCCATCACTGCGCCCCAGTCGGTCGAAAAGTTGCCGAGGTAGCTGTAGATCCCAAGTGTGATCGGCTCTATGCCGGTGCCGTTGAGCATGGTCAAGGCGAAAATGAAGTCCCCCCAACCGGCCAAGAACGCGAAGACCGCGACGGTAATGACGGCCGAGCGGGCAAGTGGGATCACGATGAGGCGGAACGTCTGAAACTCGGACGCACCGTCAACTCTGGCTGCATACATCAGTTCGTTGGGCAGGCTGAAGAAGAACGCCCGTAACACGAGGATGGCAAAGGGGATGGCGTACGTACCGTCGGCGATGACGAGCCCCAGGTACGAGTTCAACAAATGCATCCAGTGGAAGACGATGAACAGGGAAGTCGCCAGGACGATGGAGGGGACGATCTGAGCTACGAGCAGGGAGCTGACGACGACGACCGTCACCCGCAGGCGGTACTTCGAAAGGGCATAGGCCGCCGGCACGGCCACGGCCAGGGCGAGCAGCGCTGTCCCCAGGCCGACGAGGAGGCTTGTCAGCACGTTGCCTGATTGCGCCCCGGTCACCGTTTCCTGGGTGTTTCCCGACGCGCCCTGAAGAACGGTTCGGTAGTTGTCCAGCGTCGCCGCGTGCGGCAGCCAGTAGAACGTGCCGCTGAACAGCGTCTCGGTCGACTCGAACGAGCCCACGATGATCGAGTACACCGGGAACAGCATGATCACGAGGGCAGCGACCGCCGCGAGCGTGCAGAGCCATCGCCGGGCCCTCGACTTCCCGCTGCGAGTCATGCCTCTGCTCCCGAGCTGCGCCTCAACTGGCCCCGGCTGAGCAGCAGGTACAGCGGGGAGCAGATCAGCGCCAGGACGAGCAGCACGTTGTTGAGTGCCGCGCCCTCGCCGAAGGAAAACACCTGGAACGAGAGGTTGTACGACCATGTCGTGATCAGCTGCGTGGCGTTGGCCGGGCCCCCTCCGGTCAGACCGATCACGAGGTCGAACACCTTCACGGTGAACACGAACCCGAGGAGCAACGTGACCTCGATGACCGGCAGGATGATCGGCACGATGACGAGGCGGAGCCTTTGCCAAGGGCCGGCGCCGTCGATGAGGGCCGCTTCCTTGACCTCCACCGGCACGTCTTGGAGCGCGCTGTAGAGCAGGAGGGTGAAGAAGGGCACCCCGAGCCAGATGTTGGCGACGAGGATCGTCCACATGGCCAGATGCGGGTCGTTCAGCCATTGGATCGGGTGGTGGGCCAGGCCGACGTCAATGAGCAGTTGGTTGATCGCTCCACCTTCGGCCTGGAACATGAACCTGAAGATGACCCCGGTCACGATCAGAGGCAGGAGCCAGGGGACGATGATCAGCGAGCGCGCAATCGTCCTCCCCGGGAACCGGAGGCTGAACAGCAGGGCGAGCGCAAAGCCGATTACGAACTGGCCGAGGAGGGATCCGGCAGTGAATTCGAACGTGTGGACGATGGCCGCGCGGCTCGTGGGGTCGTGAAGGACGAAGCGGTAATTGGCGAGCCCGGCATACGGAGCGGTGAAGTGGGCAATCGTCGCGGGAGACGTCTGCTCGAAGCTCAGCATCACGTTGTAGACGATGGGCAGGGCGAACGCGAAGAGCAGGTACGCGATCGCAGGGGTCAGGAAGAGCGAGCCCGCGAACTGGTGCCTCCTCCAGCCGGAGAGCCGTCGCGGCGAGCCGGTTCCCACGGACGGAAAAGCCGCACCTGCGCCGCCGGAAGCTGCTGGTGCCGGCACGTTCATCTGGCTATCTCCCGCCAGGCGACAGGTCTCTCAAACTGCCCCCCTCCCGCAGGTAGACCGGGATGCGTTCCAGCGGCGCATCTGCCGTCACCCAGCCGTTCTCCTTGACGGGCTCCCCCGTCCAGGCATCCAGCCATGACGCGCCCACGGGGAGGTACACGTCGCGTTCCCGCGCTCCGTGCGCCGTCACCGGGGCCACTAGCACATCCGGGCCGAACATGTACTGGTCGCTCACCTCCCACGCCGGTGCCTCCTCCGGGAACTCCAAGAAGAGCGCGCGCATGGGAGGGAGCCCGGTGGCGCTGGCCGTCGCCATCTGCTCCATGACGTACGGGCGTATCCGCTCGCGCAATGCCAGCTGTTCGCGGATCAAGCCGTACGCCTCCTCGCCGAAGGACCACACTTCATTGGGGGCCCCTGTCTGGCCCGAGCCGACGAGGGGGCCCGGCTCGCGGACGCCGTGCAGCCTGAAGAGCGGGCAAAAGGTGCCGAACTGGAACCAGCGCACGACGAGCTCCCGGAAGTACGCCGTGGTCGGGTCGCCGTTCCTGAACCCGCCGATGTCGGTCGTCCACCACGGGATCGCCGAAATGCCCATGTTGAGGCCGGCCGGGACTTGTGCGGCCAGGGCCTCGAACGTGGACTCGATGTCGCCCGACCACACGGCCGCCCCGTAGCGCTGGCTGCCCGCCCAGGCGGACCGGCAAAGCAGCAGCACGTCGTCTTCGCCGCTCGCCCGCAGCCCCTCGTAGAAGCCCCGGGCATGCTCCCTCGGGTAGATGCCCTGCACCTCCGAGCCTTGGCCCATGAAGTACCGGGCGCCCTCAGCGTTGTCGGCGAGGATCTCCGGTTCGCAGGCGTCGAGCCAGAACGCCCGGATTCCGTAGCGGCGATAGCCGTCGACGATCTTCTCCCAGACGTAGCGGCGAGCTTCGGGGTTGGTCGAGTCGTAGAAGCGCATGAAGGCCTGGCCGTCGGTGCCCTTGTCCCAGAACGCCATGTGAAGCGGCAGGCCCGCCGTGTTTCCGACCAGAAAGCCACGCCGGTCCATCTCCGCGTAGTTGCCGCTGTTGGGGTTGACCGTCGGCCAGACCGAGACCATGAGCTCGGCTCCGAGCTCTCGCAGCTCGTCCACCATCGCCTGGGGATCCGGCCATTCTGCTGGGTCGAACCTCCACTCGCCCTGGCGCGTCCAGTGGAAGTAGTCGCAGACGATCACCGAGAGAGGCAGGCCGCGGCGCTTGTACTCGCGGGCGACCTCGAGGAGCTCGTCCTGGTCCCGGTAGCGCAACTTGGACTGCCAGAAACCGGAGGCCCACTCCGGCAGCATGGGGGGCAACCCCGTCACGCGCGCATAGCGGCTGACGATCTCGGCCGGCGTGGGGCCCGTCGTCACCCAGTAGTCGATCTGCCGGGCTGCGTCTGCGGCCCACCTCGTGCGGTTGGCGCCGAGCTCGACACGCCCCACCCCCGGCATGTTCCACAAGAATCCATAGCCTCGACTGGAAAGAGCGAACGGCACCGAGACTTCGGTATTGCGCTGGACGAGGTCGATGACGGCCCCCTTCTGGTCCAGCAGGCCATGCTGGTGCTGGCCGAGCCCGTAAAAGCGCTCCGCCGGGTGGGCGTCGAACGTGACTTCACAGCCGTAGAGGTCCCCTCCGCCCCGGCGGTAGCGCCGCTGGGGGGGCGCCGTGAAATGGGGAACGCTCTCACCGAACAGCTCCTCGCCGTCCGCCCGGAGGAAACGCACCAGGGGCGGGAAGCCGACGAACCGCTCCTCATGGTTGTCGTACACCTCGACGACGAGGTCACCGTTGCACACCCGCGCTCGGTCATCGCTGATCTCGACCTGCGCATCGGTGGCTCCGGCCTCGTCCAAGGCGCTGCCGGGCGTCTCCGTCATGGACGCGCCGGGAGTCGAGCGCACTCGAGCGCCGCTCTCCCCCCACGCGTCGACCTGGAGGACCTCGCCGCCCTCGAGCACGGTGAAGCCGGTCTTGCTACCTATGAAGGTTGCCAATTCCCTTTCCTTTCGAGCACGCCTTCCTCATTCAGGTTGCTCCGATCGCCTCTCCGGTCTCGGCGTCGAAGAAGTGGAGCCGGCGGACGTCGACGGCGAGCGCGACACGGTCCCCGGCCGCGACCGGCACGCGCGGGTCGACCCGCGCGACGCCTTCGGCCGCGGACGCACCCGCGATATCCCCGGACGCGTGCGTCACCGTCGGGTCTGCCGTCCACGCGCCGCCTCTGTCCCGGACCGTCCTCGCGTCCGTCGAGAAATGGACGAGCGATTCGTTGCCGAGGGCCTCGACGAGCTCGACGTGCGCTGCGAGCGTCGTCTCCCGGTCCGCGCTCCCGCCCTCGGCCACGGCCAGGTGCTCGGGACGGATCCCGACCACGAGCTTGCGAGCCTCGCCGGCGACCAAGCCGGGGCGACGCTGTCCGAGATCGGCCGGAAGGGCGAGCCGCTGCGATCCGAGCGAGAGCACGAGTCCATCTGCAGGCCCCGAGATCGCGCCGTCGTACAGGTTCATCGGCGGCGAGCCGATGAACGAGGCGACGAACAGGTTCGCGGGGCTCTCGTAGAGCTCCTGCGGCACGGCCAGCTGCTGGAGCGTGCCGTCGCGGAGGACTGCGACCCGGTCACCCATCGTCATCGCCTCCGTCTGGTCGTGCGTGACGTAGAGGCTCGCGACTCCGAGACGCCGCTGGACGCGTAGGACCTCGCTCCGCATCTGCACGCGCAGGTTGGCGTCAAGGTTCGAGAGCGGCTCGTCCATGAGGAACACGGCGGGCTCGCGCACGAGCGCCCTGCCCATGGCGACGCGCTGGCGCTGGCCGCCCGAGAGCTGGGCGGGCTTGCGCAGGACGACCTCCGTGAGCCCCAGCACGTCGGCCGCCTCGCGTGCCTTCCGCTCGCGCTCGTGCTTCGGAACGCCTCGCACCCTGAAGGAGAAGGCGATGTTCTGGAGCACGTTCAGGTGCGGGTAGAGGGCGTAGTTCTGGAAGACCATCGCCGCGTCCCGGTCGCGGGCCGAGAGGTCGTTGACGACCTTGCCGTCGAGGCGGATCGTCCCCGACGTCACCTCCTCCAGGCCGGCGACCATCCGCAGCACGGTCGTCTTGCCGCAGCCCGACGGGCCGACGAGGACGACGAACTCTCCCTCGTCGACGAACAGGTCGAACTCCCGGACAGCCTCGACGCCGTTCGCAAAGACCTTCGTCACCTGCTCGAGAGACAGCGTCGCCAAGAAGCCTCCTTGTCAGTCGGACCTGGGGAGCCAAACGCGCATCCCGCCGTCTCCCCGGTTCGCCCACGCGAAGTACGGGACCGCGAGCAGCCGCGCCGGTGCGGCCGCGCCGTCCCGCGGGAGCTCACGAACGTCGACGTACTCGATCTGCCTCCACCCGTCGAGGTCGCGGACGACGCCTGCAACGGACACGGCCGGCACGCCGCCGAGCGGCGCCAGCGGACCGCTGTCGGCAGGCTCCGCCTCCGTCTGGAGCGCGACGTCGGCGAGGTTGGCGCCGGCCGGGAGGTCGCCCGCCTCGAAGCAGTAGACGACCGGCCCGCGCTCGAGGGCCAGGCAGCCGCGAACCGCGTCGATCCGCGGATTCGGCGCCGTGAGCCGGGGCGAGACGTCGAGCTCCAGGACGACGCGGTCGCCGGGGCGCCAGCGCCGCGTCAGCTCCGCGTATCCCGGCGCGACCGGCTGGCCGTCGACGACGGCGCCGCGCGCCCACGCCGGCACCCGAAGCGAGAGCGTCCACTCCGCGTCGCCGCACGCGACCACCTCGACCGTCACGGACCCCGACCACGGGTAGCCCGTCTCGACCGCCAGCTCGACGGGGCCCGCGGCCCGACCGACGGCGCGGATCGTCGAGGTTGCGTACTGATGGAGCTGGACGCCACCGTCGCTGGTCGTGGCGAGGTAGTGGTGCAGCGACGCGAGCAGCCTCATGATGTTCGGCGGACAGCAGGCGACGGGATTCCACGAGTGCCGCGCGTGGCCGCCGCGCGATTGCAGCGGGTTCGTGTAGAAGAACCACCCGCCGTCGAGCGAGAGCCCTGCGAGGAAGCCGTTGTAGAGCGTCCGCTCGATCAGATCCGCGAAACGGCTCTCGCCGGTGACCAGCAGCAGCCGCCAGTTCCACATGATGCTCGCGATGGCGGCGCAGGTCTCGCAATAGGCGCGATCGGGTGGTAGCTCGTAGGGCTCGCCGATCGACTCGTCGTAGTGGCGCGAGCCGATCCCGCCCGTGAGGTAGGTCTTCGTCGAGACGAGGTCGTCCCACTGCGAGAGCATCGCCTCGAGCAGCGTCTCGTCGCCCGTCTCCGCGTAGAGGTCGGTCACCCCCGCGGCGAGATAGAGAGCGCGCACCGCATGGCCGACGATCGAGCGGGCTTCGCGCACGGGCTCGACGTCCTGGTAGTAGGGGAGGTTGAAGCGGCCGCCAACGAAGAACCCGAAGCCGCGACGGCTGGTGAGCTTGTCCCCGAGCGCGAGGTAGCGGCGATCCGCGGTCTCGCGGTAGAGCTCGACGAGCGCGACCTCGATCTCCGAATGGCCGTCCGTCCGGGGATCCGTGTCGGAGCCGAAGACATCGACGAGCAGATCCGCAAAGCCGCGCGCGACCTCCAGGAGGCGGGGCGAGCCGGTCCGCGCCGCGGCGATGCCCGCCTGGATCAGGTGACCTGCGGAGTAGAGCTCGTGTCCCATCTCGAGGTCGCTCCAGCGCTCGCGGCCGTCGAGCTGCCAGTAGCTGTTCAGATAGCCGTCTGGCTGCTGGGCGGCCGCGACGAGCTCCGTCGTCTCGCTCGCAAGCCGCTCGAGCTCCCCGTCCGGCTCGCGCTGGGTCTCCCAGGCGAGCGCCTCGAGCCATTTGTAGACGTCGGAGTCGCTGAAGACCATGCCCCGACGATCGCCCGACACCCGTCCCGCCGCGATCCGCAGATTGTCGAGTGTCCCGGCGCGCTCGAGTTCCTCGGCACCGCGAAGAAGCGTGACCTCCCGGTTCACCCGTTGGCGGTCCGCGAGCAGCCCGTCCCGGATGACGACGCCGCGGCCGTCGATCGGGCGGAGTCGCATGCGAGCGGAAGCTGTGGGCGCGATGCTCGAGCCGATTGTCTGAACGGACGTCACGCCGCTGTCCGTCACCTTTCAGTAGCCGGTTCCTGCTCTCGCATGACTGCGGGTCGAGCGTGATCGCCAACAAGCGCTATGATGTCTCGAAGCGCTTCGCGAAGCGCTTCGAGAATAACAGACCGCCCGACGAGGGTCAAGAACTCCAACCCCCGCCTTCAGGACGTAATCGGCCGAAAGCCGTGCCAGAATCTTCTTGATGAGCGACATGAGGCCCCCGACGATGGCCCAGATCGCCAAGCGTGCCGGTGTCGCGCTCAGCACCGTCTCGTACGTCCTGAGCGGTAAGCGAGCGGTCTCTCCGGAGATTCGTGAGCGCGTGCTCGCGGCGGTCGAGGAACTCGACTACCGCCCGCACGGCCCAGCACGCGCTCTGGCAAGCGGCAACTCCCACACCATCGCGCTCTTCCTGCCGTCCCCGCGGTGGCAGCTCATCCCGGTGCAGCAGACGTTCGTCGCCGGCGCCACGCAGGAGACGAGCGCGAGCGACTACGCGCTGTTGCTCTCGACGTCACCCGCCGATCCGGAGACCATCGCCCGCGTCGTCGAGCTGGGGCGGGCGGATGGCGTGATCCTGATGGAGACGCTCGCGCACGACCGCAGGATCGAGCGCCTCAAGGCGGGGGGCCATCCGTTCACCCTGATCGGCCGCACCGCGGACACCACCGGGATCAGCTTCGTCGATGTCGACACCGGCGCCGCGGTGGAGAAGGGCCTCGCGTACCTCGCCGAGCTCGGGCACCGCTGCGTCGCGCTCTTCAACTTCCCCCAGGATCAGCTCGACGCCGGCTACAACGCGGCGCTGATCGCCCGCGACGTCTTCGAGGCGGCGACCGGCGCCCTCGACATCCGCGGCATTCACCTCCCCTGCTCGCACCCGGCCGCGGAGGCACTCGCAGTCGCGACCGAGCTCTTGCGGACGGAGCCCGATTGCACAGCGGCGATCACGACCGGCTGGCAGTTCACGGGTCTGCTCGGAGCGCTGCGGGCGGCCGACCTGCACGTCCCCGACGACTTCTCGGTCGTCTCGGTGATCGAGGCGCAGTTCGCGGAGATGCTGACGCCGGCGCTCACGGGGATCGAATGGCCGGCGTTCGAGGCGGGGCGCCTCGCCGCCGAGATGCTGATCGAGCAGCTTACGGGCCGCGCCACCGGCGAGCGCCAGCTCCTGATCGGCGGCGAGCTCGTCGTACGCGAGTCAACGGGTCCGGTGAGGCGCATGATCTCGTCCGCGACCACGTAACGAAGCTACGGGAGCGCCGGCCGTGAGGATCGTCGTCACTGGAGGGAGCGGCAAAGCCGGACGGGCGGTCGTGCGCGACCTACTCGAGCACGGGCACGAGGTGCTGAACGTCGACCTGGTCGCCTCGGCCGAGTCGAGCTCGCCGGACTCGCCAGCTCCCTTCCTGCGGGCCGACCTTACCGACTTCGGCCAGGCGCTCGAGGCCCTCGGCGGCGGCGAGCTGATGGCGCAGCCGGAGGCCGTTGTGCATCTGGCGGCGATCCCCTCGCCTGTGCACGCAACGCCGGACACAGTCTTCCGGACGAATATGACGAGCACCCACGCGGTCTTCGCGGCGGCCGCCCGGCTCGGTCTCGGGCGAGTGGTCTGGGCCTCGAGCGAGACGACGCTGGGCCTGCCCTTCGACACGCCGCCGCACTACGCGCCCGTCGACGAGGAGCACGAGCCGCGCCCCGAGTCGTCCTACGCGCTGTCGAAGGTGCTCGCCGAGGAGATGGCTCGGCAGTTCAGCCGCTGGAGCGGCATCCCCTTCGTCGGCCTGCGCAGTGCAGGCGACAAATCATGGAGCACTTATGGAGCAGAGCGGGCGCAAACAGTGGCAACGGGTGGCAAATGCGACCGCCGAAGAAACGGCTCAAACCGGCGGATCCGCAAAGGTTCGCAACCCAGGGCAACTTCCCGAGCTTTGATGGTAAGGAGGGGGTCGACGGTTCGAGCCGGTCGAGACCTTTGCAACGTCTTGGACTGGCGCGCGAGTGGCGCGCGCCGCTCGATTTGCACGGGCTTTCTGCCCGGTCTCGGTTAACGGAGCCGGCGCTCCTGCGCCGCCGGCTACTGAACTGGCGTTCTCCGCTCGCCTTCGAGGGTCAAAGCGGCGCTCCGCCCCAACCATGCCTCGAGCTCGGCGATCGCGACGAACTTCAGCCGGCCGCGCCTGATCCAGCGAACCTCCGGTCCAATGTGCCGGTCAAAGAAAATCCCTCGAGCACCCGAGCGCCACCGCAGCCTCACCCGGCGTCAACGCCAAACGCAGCGAGCTCTGATCACGGGTCATGACCATTGAGAGTCGATCACCGCCGGCGACAGCACGCTCTGCTCGAGTTCGCGGATCAACGGGGCGACAAGCGCGCCCGCACAGGTCGGTCGCGGCGGCGGCATACGTCAATGCAAGACCTGACCCGGTGCCGCGTCTAACGCAGCGTGCCCGGCGCGAGGTGGCTGAGAACCCGCGGCCAGCGCGGCGCGAACAGGTCGTGTCCTTGGCCGGGGCACATCTCGACACGCGCGTGCGGGATTTGCTTCTTCCACCAGCGCGCTGCCTTCGACCCGGTGCACTCGTCGTCCATACCGAAGAGGAGCAGAGTCTTTGCGCCGATCGGGGGCAACTCGCCGTCCTCCCGGACTGGGGTTGCAAGGAGGACGAGCCGCTCGACCTCGGGATGCTCGGCAGCAATATGCAACGCCTCCCAACCGTGTTCTGACCAGCCGGCAACATCGGCAACCCCGTGCGTCCAAGCCGGCACGAGTTCCACTTCGCGGCGCGCCGTTTCGGCGGGATCGGGATCCACCGGCGGCAGGAGCACGATGCGCCTCACGACCCGACACGATACGTCCCTCGCGTGGGCCAGCGTCCTGTCCGCGGTCACCCCTGGGGGTTCTCGAGGTCGAGCGGCTTCGCGATCACGTGGTTTGTACAACGCCAAGTTCCGTCCACTAATCTTGGGTCAAGACGAACTCGCCGCTCGTCCTGTTATCCTTACTTCTGTCTATGAGTAAGGAGGACAGGATGGATGTGTCGGCGCAGCTCTCGTCGAAGGGCCAGCTGACGGTACCGAAGGTAGTCCGCGATGCCCTCGGCCTTGCTGAGGGCGATCAGGTTGTGTTTCGCCTCGAGGGCAAGCGCGCCATCCTCGCTCGGACGCCAAGTCTCCTCGATCTCGCCGGCAGCGTCTCTGTTCCGGCGGAGAAGCGTGGCACCCCGTGGCCAGAGTTGCGGCGGCGTACGCGGGCAGCGCGGGCGAAGACTCGCGGTTGAGCGCCTTCCTCGACACGAACGTCCTGATCCGCCATCTGACCGGCGATCCGCCGGCGCAGGCGCGCCGAGCAGGCGCGTTCCTCGCGACCGCAGACGAGCTGCTCGTACCGGACCTGATCGTCGCTGAGGTCGTCTACGTCCTCGAGTCGTTCTACGAAGTCGACCGCGCACGAGTCGCAGAGCTCGTCCGCGCCGTGATCGGGTTCCCCGCGGTCGTCGTCGTTGACGCGCCCCTGCTCCTACGCGCGCTCGAGGTCTACGAGATTGAGCGAATCGACTTCGCCGAGGCCTATCTCGTCGCGAGCGCGGAGGCGAGCGGAGTCAAAACGATCGCGTCGTTCGATCGCAGCATCGACAGAATCGCGACAGTTCAGCGAATCGAGCCGGCCTGACCGTCGTGTTCGCTTCCGAAAGCTCGAAGGACGCCGTATCGGTGCGAATCGTCGTCGATGTCCATGAGACGAAGAGCGGCATCGCAGAGCTGCTGGCCGAGCTCGGTGCTTCGGTCGAGCGCGCCTCACTCCCTGCAGGCGATTACGCCGTCGGGGCGGACACCATCATTGAGCGGAAACGCGTCCTCGATCTTCACGGGGCTGTGCTTAAGGGACGTCTCTGGCCTCAACTCGGCAAGCTGCGAGCCGCCTGCGCGTTTCCGTACTTGCTGCTCGAAGGCACAGACATCGACCGTGGCCCGCTCCACCCGAACGCCATACGCGGCACATGCCTGGCGGTGATCGACCAGGGCATCGCGCTGCTCCGAAGCGATCATCAGCGCGACTCGGCCCGCTGGATTCATCGTCTCGCGATCCGCTGCCAACGCGTCGAGGCCGCACCCGATCGTCCCGCTTACGCACAGCGGCCAAAGGCTGAGCCGGGAAGAGCCACAGCGGAAGCACTGCTCTCGGCCGTGCCCGGAATCTCGGCCACCTCGGCTCGCGCACTTCTTGCGCACTTCGGAAGCGTGGCCAGAGTTCTCGCCGCGGATCGCGATGAATGGCTGGCCGTGCCCGGCATCGGTCCCGAGCGCGTCCGAGCGCTCGAGGAAACGCTCAACCTCCCATTCGACGTCGCCGAGCCGTAGCCGGCGGCCACCATTCATCCGATCTCGAGCGCCGGTGCGGCGACCACGACACGGTTTGCGCAACGCCAAGTTCCGCCCACTTGACTTGGATCGAGGCGAACCGCTCGCTCGGCCCTTCGGCGCCGTCAATACGGAGCTTGCAGGTCTTCGAACATCGGGAAGTGCCGGATGTTGGCAGTCGCGAGTTCGGCGTCGACCTGTTCCGCTGTTGCTGCGATCACGAGGTCCGCAAGGCTGATACCGGGCCGGTGGCGGTCCCAGCGGCGACCTAGCTCGCCCGCGCGGCGCGCGATCGGCTCGTCGAGCGGAACCCAGTGCAGAGTCCGAAAGAGTTGCTCCGCGCTCGTACGCTCGCCGCTTCGGAGACCACGCGCGACCTCGATTCGTGTGACCTCGCTGCAGATCGGAACATCAGTCACGCCGCGTACGTAGCCGAGAGCGGCCGCGTCGCCACGAAGGACGTCGATCAGAATCGAGGTGTCGAAGACGATGCTCACGCTCGGCGACGCCGCTCGATCTCCTCCTGCCGGCTCGCGTCGAGCGCGCGCAGCCGCTCGACGTAGAGGGACCCTTGCGGAAGATCCGGTGCCGCCCCGGCAACAGCTTCGACAGCAGCCCTGAACCTCGCCAGCCGGAGCTCGTCGTCGGCGGCGGTGTCCAGGTACTCATCGACAGCCCGGCGGATGAGCGCCGACGTGGTCAGCCCCTCGGCGGCCGCGCGTCGGGCGAGATCGTCGTGCTGCCTGTCATCCAGATAAATCTGCGTCCTCTTCACGATGTACGAATCATACACCGCAACCCGGCCGCATCAGCTCAGCCGGAGAGCATCACCGACAAGCAGAGCCTGGTTTGCGCAACGCCAAGTTCCGTCCATTTGCCGATGGGACCCGGGAGCGCGGTTCGAGGAACGATCGAGGCGGCCGGTCAGCCCCTGTAGCTCGCCAGGATCGCGTCCGCGAGCTGCACCTTGGACGCCGGCAGGAAGCTCTCGACGAGGGCGAACCCGACGATCTCCTTGCCGCGGTGGACGATCGCCACGAGCCCGCGGTCGAGATACGAAGTCCCCGCTGTGCGCGCGACGAAGCGCAGCCGCCAGGGGTCGAGCTTCTTCGTCGATAGGGTCGTCGCGGGAACGACCTGCTCCGGGGCGGGCCCGCAACCGGTCCCGCGTAGGATGCAGCTCGTCGGCTGCACGCACCCGGCGCACGCGCTCACCTGGACCTTCAGGAAGCTGTGGCGGTTGCCGGGATCGGTCCAGTACTCGGTGGAGTGGTCGGACGGGTAGGTCGCGTCGCGGTACCGCCAATCAGCCGGGAGCTTGACCGAGAACCCTCCTTCCTTCGAGGTCCGCCAGACGAGACCGTCGCCCCCGGCCGCTCCGCCCGCGAGCAGGCTCATGGCGGCAAGGGCGGCAAGGAGCGGCAGGACGCGCATCGCGGCCTCAGAAGATCCGCGAGCTCGCGCGGCTTAGGAACCAGCCGTGCCCGTCCCGGTTCGTGCAGGTCAGACCGGAGGTGCGCGAGACGCACTTGTAGCCGCCGCGCGCCCAGGTATGCCCGTAGTCGAGCACGGGCGCGCTGGGGTCCATCACCGTGTCGCTGATGCAGTACCCGGTGGCACGTCCGGTCGGCGCCATCCCGACGGCACGCCCCCAGACGCCTTCCGCTTCCGTGCACCCCTTCGGACGGGGTGGCAGCGGCCGGAGCATGCTCACGATCTCGCAGCGCAGGTTTGCGGTTTCGCCGGCGAACTTCGAATAGCCGCAGCCGATATTCCCGGACGGGAGCTTGAAGTTCCGATAGACGTAACTCGACGCGCGCGCGCCCGCAGACACGCCTGCCGCAACGATCAGCGCGGCTCCCAGGGCGGGAATCGATCTCCTGGGCGTCACACGGAGAACCCCTGTCGTACGTCGGGGCGTAGGTCATCGGGGAAAGCTCGGATCAGGAGCGCGGGTTCCAAGCAGGTTGGAATCGCCTCAGGGGTCAGAGGTCGATGACCACGAGGCGTTCCTCGGTCATCTCGCGCACCGCTCACGCGGATCCTTCCTTCGTGCTCACCGACTCCTTGATCCCTGTGGGGTTCAGAAACTCGATTCACCTCGAAATCCAGGGTGTAGCTCATAACAACCGCGCCGGATTCGCCGGAACCGTCGGTCACCACCGATCGTGTGGGCAGACAGGATTCCCTTGACCGACGACCACCCGATCGACTCACCTGCCAGTTCGGCAGCAACGGCATGGATCTCGGACGCACGCATCGGCTCTCCGGCAAGCTCAAGCACGGTCGTCACGATCTCCAGCATGGGAATCGGCCGCGCTTGACAGCTGGAGCGGTCGCTGCTTTCGCGAGCAGCCTTCGGTGCAGCTCCGATAGCTTCCCGAGTCCGTCTTTGTGGTTTGCAAGGGGGTGAGAGCCTGTGGTCACCGCGTGGTCACTTCTCGCGGCACCGTCTGTGCAGGCGGGTGCACCCGCCAAGGTGCGACACCGTTCCTGACGCGGCCTCGGGCTACTCGCGTGCACGGGCCTGCACGCTGAGTTCGCTTTGCAAGCCGGAGGTCACCGATTCGATCCCGGTACGCTCCACTCACCTCGACAGCTACCTGATCGAGATCACCAGGGACAGCTGAGTTTTGCGCGTACCGTCGTCAGCGCCTGGTCGCGAAGCACCCGGCCCCGAGTCTGCGCGGCCCGTACCCTGTTCCCCTGGGTCGTGCGGAACGCCTCGTCCTTGATCGAGCCCAGGTTGATCTCGACGTTCAGCGCGCCGCCCTCCAGGGCCGTCGCTGCCAGGAGGGCCGCCACGCCGGCATCGGATACCGCGTTGGGATTTCCCTGCTCCGCGACCTGCAAGGCCAGCTCCAGAACCCGCAGCGATCGCATGCACACACACATCGGGGGCTCCACCGCCACCCTGTACCCCTGCTGGATCACCTCGGACCGGGCGGCCTGTTCCTCCGGCGTCTCCTTCGGCATCCGGAAGGCCGCCATGACCTGATCGAAGGCCCCGGCGTCCGCGTCCACCAGGTCCAGCAGCTCGCCCCGGAGCCGATCGGCCTCGGCCGCCACGTCGTTCATCTGGTCGGCACGGTCGGCGAAGCTCTCGTTCGCGGCCGTGGTCCGGGCCACCATGGCCACGAGGCCGGCCGCCAGAGCGCCCGACAGCGCCGAGGCACACCCGCCGCCCGGCGTCGGCGCACCCGAGGCCAGCACCTCGCCGAACGTCGCCAGCGGCATCTTCTGGAAGCCCATCACGACACCCCCCTCAGATCTTGAATTCGAAATTGCCCTGGCGCTAGTGGCCGCGTCCACTAGTCGGGGAGCAGGTGGTACTCGATGACCTGCTTCGCGTTGAACCCCGGGAGCTGGAGGTAGTAGCTCACCACCTCTTCCAACGCCTCGATCGGGACCATCCCCACCAGCTCGCACTCCTTCACCGATACCCCATAGCGCGCCGCCTCGACCCTGATCAGCTCCACCGCCCGATGGATCGGCGTCTTCTCATAGTTGACGAGGTTCATCGAGACCTGAACGACCCCCTCGTCCTCCAGGCTCAGGCCCATGGCCTTCACGTAGCGCAGGCCGCCCCCGATGTGGCGAACGGCGTTGGCGATCTTCTTGGCCACCTCGAGGTCGTCGGTCTCCAGGTTCACGTTGAACGCGATGAGAGGCATCCGAGCACCCACCGCCGTGACTCCCGACCTCTCGTTGAGAACCTGAGGCCCTGCATCCACCTTCCAGTCGGGATCCTGGAGCTTCTCCGGCATGCCCTCGTACTCGCCCCTCCGGATGTCGACGAGGTTCCGCCGGGCTTCGCTCGTGCACGCCTCCTCGTAGAAGAACACCGGAATCCCGTGCTTCTCGGCGAAGGCGTTCCCGAACCGGCGCGCGATCTCCACCGTCTCGGCCATCGTCAGGCCGCGGATCGGGATGAAAGGCACCACATCCACCGCACCCATGCGCGGGTGGCCGCCCTTGTGCTGCCGCATGTCGATCAACTCGACGGCGCGCGACGTGACCGCCATCGCACACGCCACCACCCCATCGGGCGCGCCCAGAAACGTGCAGTCCGCCCGGTTGTGGTCCTTGTCCATGGAGAGATCGAGAACCTTGACCGGAAACTGCTCCAGGACGAGCTCCAGCTCTTTCAGGAAGCTCGGATCCCGCCCCTCGCTGAAGTTCGGGACGCACTGCAAGATCTTCATGCCAGGACAACCCCCTTTGCTAAAAACCGCACTTCGCAGGAGCGTGACCCCCTGGCTCTACTTTGCCGCCCTTGCCGGGAGAGAGACGCGGAAGGTAGCTCCGGCTTGTTCGCGGCTTTCGACTGTGACGCGGCCGCCGTGCGCCTGGGCGATCGCCTTGACGATCGCGAGGCCGAGGCCGACGCCGGGCGCGGCCTGTGTCCGCTTGCTGCGGAAGAAGCGTTCGAATAGGTGCCGTTGGTCGTCGGTCGAGATGCCGATTCCGGTGTCAGCGACCTCAAGCACGACGGCGCCGGTCTGCGGGGCTACGCGCACGTCGACCGAGCCTCCGGCGGGTGTGAACTTGAGCGCGTTTGAGAGCAGGTTTTCGAGCAGCTCGGCGATCCGGGCTCGATCGACGCGTGCCCGCGCGGGTTCTTCGGCGAGGAGTCCGAGACGGATGGAGGAGTCGGCTGCCTTCGGGAGGAGTGCGTGGACGGCATCGCGTGCGAGCTCGGCCAGGTCGGTGTCTGCGAGGTCGAGTTCGAGCTTGCCCGCGTCGGCGCGCGCGATGAAGAGCAGGTCGTTTACGAGGGCTAGCAGCCGGTCGGCGCCGCGGCGGACCGCGGCGAGGTAACTCTGTTGTTCGGCGCTCAGCGGGCCCGCCTCCTCGTCGCCCAGCAGTTCGAGGTAGCCGATGACCGAGGTCAAGGGTGTGCGAAGGTCGTGGGAGACGATGGAGAGCAGCTCGCTCTTCAGCCGGTCTGCCTCCCGGAGCATCGCGTTCTGTTTTCGCATCAGCCTGGCCGCCCGCTCGCGCTCGGCCTCTGCCGCCTTGCGCTCGCTGATGTCACGGAGCGTGACGAGGAAGCCGCCGACGGCGGGCTCGTCGACGAGGTTCTTGCCGCTCGTCTCCAGCCAACGCCAGGAGCCGTCGGCGTGGCGCATGCGGTAGTCGACCTCGCCGACCGACCCCGGCGTCTCGCGCTCAGCGGCGATCGCGGCCTGAAGCGCCGGGACGTCGTCGGGATGCAGCCACGAGGCGACGTTCGTGCCGACGAGTTCCTCCGGCAGCCGACCGAGGACAGGCCCGACGGCCTGGTTCACATACCCGATGACGCTATCGGCGTCTGTGACGATGATCAGGTCGAACGACTGCTCGGTGAGCGCCTGGAAGCGCTCGGCGCTCCGCCGCAGCGCCTGCTCGGCGTCTATCTGCGCGGTGACGTCGCGGGCGATCCCCCACGTGCCGATGATGTTCCCGTGCTCGTCGCGGAGCGGCACCTTGACCGTCGACACCCAGGCATCGGGACGATCGTGGAACGTCTCACGCTCGACCTTGGCGAGCATCGGCTCACCGGTCTCGATCACGCGCTGCTCGTCCGCGAGCGCGGCGACCGCGTGCGGCCTGCTGAAGATGTCGAAGTCCGTCTTGCCGATCACTTCGTCGAGCGATCGCCCCTGCCCCTCGGCCGCAAGCCAGCCCGCGCTTACGAGCAGGAACCGGCTCTTCAGGTCCTTGAAGAAGACCCTTTCCTCGGGATTCGCGAGCAGGTTGAACATGCACAGGCGCTCGATCTCCTCTCGCGAGGAGAAGCTCGAACGCACATCAGATCGCAAGTCGTTCAAGACACCATCCTCGGAGCGGCGCTGTCTATCGCCTTATCGGCCTCCGGGGCGAGAGGGTAGAGCGAGCGATGCGGCCACGGCTGTGCCTCAGCCCTCGTCCGACTCGAGCCCGACCGCGGCGAGCGCGTCCTCGGTCTCGGGTTGCGTCGGTAGAAGTAGTGTAACGGCCGTCGCCGGGCGGGCCTGAGGTTCCGACCGCCGTCGCGTCCACTAGCTCGAGCTTGAACAAGGCGCTCGAATAGCCGATCATGAGGGCGATGCGAGCGATCCGTCTTCTCATCCTGCTCGCGGTCGCAGCGGCCCTGCTGTCTCCGGCTGCAAACGCGAAGACGCCGCTGCCGGCAAAGCAGGAAGGCAAAGGGAACGAGCCCACGGCAGGCGGCGGCGTGATGCCCGGCAAGAGCTTCACCGCCCACTACGCGGTGGCGCTGCTCGACACCTCCTTCGACCAGATCGAGATCTACCTCTTCCCCAAGCACGTCGCCTGTAGCGACGTCGCGTTCGCCAACCCGCCTTACGTCGTGGTGAACGTCGACACCCACGGTTCGCCCCTGCTCATCGGGCGGCCGTCGCTGCAGAACGGCCAGGCCTTCGTCCAGGTCGACTTCCACCCGACGACGGGCAACAAGTACTTCGCGATCCAGCCCGGCGCCTCGATCACCTTCACCCGCGTCGACCCGGCGAAGAACGGCCTGTGGCACGGCAGCGTGACGGTCAAGAAGCAGAAGTTCGAGGGCCACACGTTCTCGTACAGCGGCACCTTCGCAGCGCGCTGGTGCGGAAAGGACTGAGCGCCGCCGCGGTGCTCGTCGCCGTCGCCGCGGCCGGCGCTGCCCTTGCCGCCGCGCCGACGAAGCTGGAGCACTGGGTCGGCGACGGCGCCCACATCGTCCAGCGAGGACGCGGTTACTGTTGGACCGGCTCGCTCGCGGACGCCCGCGCGGACGCGTGGCGCTGCTTCCTCGGGAACGAGATCGAGGATCCCTGCTTCTCCGGCAGCGCTGCGTTCGTGCTCTGCCCGGACGGAACGCCGGACTCGCGCGACGCGCTCCGGCTGCAGCTGACGAAGCCCCTCCCGCGCGGCCAGGCCAACCCGCCCGGCAATCCGATGCGCCGCGATCCCTGGGTGATCGTCACCGCCGGGGGCGCTTACTGCTACCGCGTCACCGGCGCGACCGACGACAAGGCGGGAAAGCAACTCACGTACGAGTGCGCGGGAGCGTCGGCGCTCGCCGGCAGCCCCAATCGGACACGACCGGTGTGGACGATCAGCCTGCTTCCCAACGGAACGTCGAAGCGATACGTCACGACGGCCGTCAGCGCCGTCTGGTGGTGAGCGCCTCCACGCCCGTTAACCGACGGGGAGGGTGAATGGAGTGACCAGTTCCCGCCCCGCGATCTTCGTGCGCAGGAACAGACGCCAGGTGCCGGCGACGGGCAGCAGGACGCCGACCCTGAGCACACCCGGCTTCGTCGCGCTCCCGACCGGGCCTCTGGTCGCGCTCGTGCAGGCGAACGCGTCGGGCGCGCAGACGTGGGTGTGGAAGTAGTCGAGCGTGCCCTCACGGAAGAAGATCGCGTGCGCGAGCGCACCGTCGAACGGACTGAAGGTGACGGGCCGCCCGCGCCCGTCCGTCACCCTGATCGTCAAAAAGGCCGGCTCGACGGCGTTCAGGCTCGGCCGGCCCTGGATCGCGAAGCGGTAGCCGCCGACCTTCGCCGTCAGGCCGAAGCTCGGGGTCGGTGTCGGCTTCGGCCCCGTGATGTGAATCGTCGCGAAGAGCTGGATGTTCGACGGAACGCCCGGGGTGTCCGGGAACGCGTCGACGACGACGTGGTAGCTGCCGGCGACCGGGAACGTCACCGCTTGCCCGATGCTTCCGTCCTTCGCAACCGGCGGATCCTCATAGAACAGGGTCCGTAGGTCGCTCGGGACGATGATCAGGTCGATCCCCGTGTGCGGGCCGGCGCCGGTGCGGTAGTGGGTCAGCGGCGCCCCGGAGGGTTGCAGGATCCTCAGAGCGACCTCGACGGGGCGGCCGGCCTCGACTGGTCCCGCCGGCCTGAAGCCCTCGAGCCGGAACGTCTTCGCCGGAGCGACCGTCGGCACAGCAGGACCGGAGCTCGCGCCGCAGCCCGCACAAGCAACAGCCATGCCCGAAACGACAATCACCGCCAACAACGGGCATCGCCGGTGCGCCATGACGCGACCGATCGTAGATGCAGTGTCAGAATGGCGCGACCGCCTCGTGGAAAGAGTCATGCCTCAGCCGTACGGTGAGACAAGCCGGGGATTCAGGTTCCTTGCGCTCGGCTCTGCGCTCGCCGCCTGGGCGCTCGTCGCCGTCGGCGGGGTCGTGCGCGTCACCGGCTCGGGCCTCGGCTGTCCGCACTGGCCGCTCTGTACCGCGAAAGCGATCCCGCTCGACCAGAAAGCCTCCTTCATCGAATACAGCCACCGGGCGGTTGTTGCGCTGCTGATCGTGCTCGTCGTCGCGGTTGCTGTCTGGGCGTGGCGCAGCTACCGCTCGCGTCCGGATGTCCTCTGGCCCGCCCTCGCCGCAGTCGTCCTCGTCCCCTTGCAGGCAGTCCTCGGCGCGGTGGCTGTCTGGCTGAAACTGCCCGGCTGGGTCGTCGCGTTCCACTTCGTCGTCGGGATGCTCTTCCTCGGGACGATCGTGTACACCGCCGCAGCGGCATGGCGGCGTGCGGAGCGACCGGCGACGCCGGGCTTCACGCGGCTCGCCTGGGGCACCGTGCTGGTCGGTTTCGCGCTCATCTCCGTCGGCGCAACGGTTGTCGCGCTCGACGCCGATGCCGCCTGCGGCGAGCAGTGGCCCGCGTGCAACGGGGGCTTCAGCGTGGGCGGCGGCCACGCCGACGTACAGGTGGCTCACCGGATGCTCGCCTACACCGTTGCCGGTCTCGCCCTCGCCCTGCTCGTGTTCGCGCTGCGTGCAAGGGGGCCGCGGCTGGCGGGATCCCTACCGATCCTGGCTGTCCTCATCCAGATGACCTTCGGGATCCTGATCGTCGTCGTGGGCGGCGAGGGGCGTACGCACGAGATCCTGCAAGGCCTCCATGTGGGTGGTGCCGGAACTGTCTGGGCGGCGCTCGTCGCGCTCGCTGCGCTCTCGGGAGATCCCCGCGCCGAGCGGGCTGCCCGGCCGCTGACCGTCACCCCAGCCGTGGCCGGTTGACCGAAGCGTCCGCGATTTCCACGATCAGGGTCGCGAGATGAGCTTCGGCATCCTCGCCGTGATCGTCTGCGCGGGGCTCGGCGGGCCACTGCTCGCGCTCGGACGGCGCGGGCTCGTGCCGGTGGTCGTCGGCGAGCTTGCAGCCGGGGTCGTCGTCGGAAAGACGGGAATGCACTGGGTCGACGCGGGCGAGCCGACGACGGCGTTCCTCTCCCAGGTCGGCTTCGCCATGCTCATGTTCACGGCGGGGATGCACGTGCCGATCCGCCAGCCGGGGATCGCGCGCGGCCTGCGCCGCGGCGTCCTAGCCGCGCTCGTCGTCGGCGCTCTCAGCGCGCCTGCAGGAATCGGCATCGCGGCCGCGCTCGGCGGCGGCCACGCGGCGATCTACGCGCTGTTGCTCGCAAGCGGGTCGGCGGCGATCCTGCTGCCCGTGCTCGAGGAGCAGAAGCTGCTCGGCGACGAGCGCATGCTGCCGCTGATGGCGCAGGTCGGCATCGCCGACGTGGTGGCGATCGTCTCGCTGCCGCTCGTGATGCAGCCGTCGAAGGCACGCGGCGCGCTGCTGGGGCTGCTCGCGGTCGGCGCCGCGGCCGGCGCGCTCTACGGGCTCTCGCACGTGCTGCGGGGCGACGAGCTCCTGCACCGCATCCGCCGCGCGTCGAAGCGGCGCCGCTGGGCGCTCGACCTCCGCCTCGCGCTGCTCGCGCTGTTCACGCTCTCCTGGATCGCGATCCGTGCCGGCACGAGCGTGCTCATCGCCGGCTTCTCCGTCGGGCTGCTCGTGGCGCTGATCGGCGGGCCGAAGCGGCTCTCGACCCAGGTGACGGGGATCGGCGCCGGCTTCTTCGTGCCGCTGTTCTTCGTCATCCTCGGCGCGAAGCTCGACCTGCGCGCGCTCGTCCACCATCCGTCCATGCTCGAGCTGACGGCGCTGCTGACCGTGGCGAACGTCGCCGTCCACGCCGCCGGGGCACTTGCGAGCAGGCAGCCGTTCCCGTCCGGGCTCGCAGCGACTGCACAGCTCGGCCTGCCGGCGGGCGTGGTCACGCTCGGCCTGCAGCAGCACACGCTGAGCCCGGGACAGAGCGGCGCGATCCTGCTTGCCGCGCTCGTGACGATCGGTCTCTGCGCGGGAGGGATCGCGCTGCTTGTCCATGCCCGCGGCCCCGCCCCGGCTGCGCCGAGCACGAGCAAGCCGTGAACGCCGTCGAAGCGACCGAGGACTACGAGCGCTGGCTGCGCACGCAACTCGGCGTTGTGCTCGACGACGACCTCGCGCTCAAGCACCGGCGCATGGCCGAATCGCTCTCCCGCTTCCTGCGCGGCACCTACTACCTGTGGCTGCAGCGCGTCGAACGGCACGCCCCGCCAGAGCTGGCGCAGGCGCCCGGCCTCCTTGCGGTCGGCGACCTCCACCTCGAGAACTTCGGCTGCTGGCGTGACGGCGAGGGCAGGCTCGCCTGGGGCGTGAACGACCTCGACGAGCTCGCCACGCTCCCGTACACGTTCGACCTGCTGCGCCTGTGCGCGAGCGCGCACGTCGCGGTGGGCGAGGAGCGTCTCCCTCTACGCGACCGCGACGTCTGCTCCGTCGTGCTCGACGGCTACATGCGCAGCCTCGAGTGCGGCGGCAGGCCGCTCGTCGCGGCGGAGCGCAACCGCTGGCTCACCGACCTCCACGTCAGCCGGGCCGTCGATGCCGCCGCCTACTGGCAGCGCCTCGGCGCGCTGCCCGAGCTCACGGAGCCGCTGCCGGACGAGGCGCACGAGCAGCTGCGCGCGCTGGCCCCGGCGGGCGAGTGGCTGCCGACGCTGCGGCGCCGGACGGCGGGCGTCGGCGCGCTCGGGCACCGCCGCGTCGTGGCGCTCGGCGACTGGCGGGGGGGCCTCGCCGCGCGTGAGTTGAAGGAGCTCTCGCCGCCGGCAAGCAACTGGCTCTGGCGGCGGGCCGAGCGCCCGGCTCGGCCCGGGGCCGGGCCTTCCTGGGCACCCGACCCGCTCGTCGCGGCCGCGGGCGCGTGGCAGTGCCGCCGGCTCGCGCCCGACTGCGCCAAGCTCGAGCTCGCGGACTATGCGCGCGGCAGCGAACGCCGCCTGCTGCGGGCGATGGGCTTCGAAGCGGCGAACGTGCACCAGCGCTCGAGCCCGGAGGAGGTCGCGCGGGTGCGCGAGCACGCAGCGCAGCTCACGGCCGTCGGCCTTCGCGCCGCCGTCGAGGAGCTCGTCTCCGTGCTCGAACGCGACTGGCGCGACTGGCGCGCCCACGAGGCCCGCTCCTAAGAGGCGTCCGCTACAGCCCTAGAGGGCGGCATCGATCCGGATTGCGACCCAGACGCCGACGATCGTGCCGACCACGGAGCCCAGCAGCGAGGCCATGGAGAGGCTTCCCGCGCCGAACAGCATCGGCACGAAACCGCCGGCGGTCGAGCCGACAGCGATGCACATCCAGAGCACCCTCCGGTCCATGCCCGATTGATCGACCGCCGTGCAGCCCGTCCGCATCCCCCACCTGGGGCGTGAGAGACTGTTCTCGATGGATCGGTGGGAGGAGGGCTTCGACGCCTGGACGCCGAGCGCCGAGGAGCCGGCCGTGCCGGCGCCCGACGCCGGCGCCGACCGCGAGCGGCAGGAGCTCCTGCGCCTGGCCCGCGAGCTCGCAGCGGAGCGCCGCGCCGAGCACGAGCCGGCGCACGCGGAGCTCGAGCCGCTGAAGCGGACGTTGCGCGAGGCCGCCGAGGCGGTCGCGGCCAAGGGGCGCGAGCTCGCCGAGCTCCAGCGGCAGATCGAGGCCGAGCTCGCCGCCGCGCAGGCGGAGCGCGAGCTCGCCGTCGCCGAGCGCGAGCGGCTGGAGGAGCGCGAGCAGGCGGTCCACGAGGTCGAGAAGGAGCTCGCCGGCCTGCGGGTGGCGCTCGAAGCGCGTGAGGCGGCGCTCGAGGCGCGCGAGTGCGCCGACGACGACGGAGCGGCCGCCGCCGTCGAGCCGTCCGACCAAGCGAGCTTCAGCGAGGGCCTCACCGAGCTCGCGCGCACACACGCGCGCACTCCTTCCTAGCGCGTCGTTCGCCGCCGGAGGCGGCTGCTATGTTCGGGGGACGGCGGGCCTCGCCAGGGGAACGGGCGCAACGGCCGGCGCCGTTTCGCCATGCCGCCATACCGGAACCCCGTCGATCCGCCCGACCTCGGCCTGCTGCCGACGCTGCGCCGGCTGTTGCGGCTCTGGTGGGGCGAACGGCGGCTCGGAGCGATCGGGCTCAGCTTCGCGCTCTGCTACACGCTGATCTCGATCACGATCCCGCTGCTCCAGCAGCGGGCGATCGACGACGCGATCGTCACGCACCGCCAGGCGCTCTGGCCGTACCTCGTTGCGATCGTCGCGCTCGGAGCGGTCCGCTTCCTCGTCAACTTCTCGCGCCGCTACGCGACGGCGCGGATCGGGATCCGCATCGAGGCGCGGATGCGCGAGCTGCTCTACGGCGCGTACCTGCGCTATCCGCGCGCGTTCTACGACCGGCATGCCACCGGCCAGGTGCTCTCGCGCGCGACGAACGACCTCTACCCGATCCGTTACTTCATCGGTTGGGGCCTCGTGCAGGGGATGCAGAGCCTGATGATGATCGTGGCCGCGGGCATCGTGCTCGTGCTCGTCAACCCGCGGCTCGCCCTCTACACGGCGGTGGCGATGCCGCCGATCACGGTGCTCGCGCTGCGCTTCGCCCGGCGCGTCTCGCCGCTCTCGCGCCAGGTGCAGGAGCGCAAGGGCGACGTGACCGAGGCGGCGGACGAGGCCGTGGTCGGGATCGAGATGGTGCAGGCCTTCGGTCGCGAGGACGACGTGCGCGGGCGCTTCGGCGGCAGGGCCGAGGCGGTGCGCGACACGGTGCTGCGGCAGGCCGGCGTCGAGGCGCGGCACCTGCCCGGCCTCTACTACCTGCCGGCCCTCTCGATCGCGGCCGTCGTCTTCTTCGGCGGCAAGCAGGTGATCGGCGGCCATCTCTCGATCGGCCAGTTCGTCCTCTTCGAAACGCTGCTGCTGCAGCTCGTCTGGCCGCTCGAGGCGCTCGGCTGGATCACGAACCTCGCACAGCGCGCACTCGCCTCCGCCGGCCGCAGCTTCGCCTGGCTGGAGGGGATCGAGCCGCTGCCAGAGCCGGCCGTGCCACAGGCGCTTCCCTCCGGACCGCTCGCGGTGCGCTTCGAGGCGGTGCGCTTCGCGTACGGCGGCGAGGAGGACGTTCTGCGCGGCCTCGACCTGGACGTCGAGGCCGGCGAGATCGTCGCCGTGTGCGGCCCGACCGGCTCGGGCAAGACGTCGCTGCTCAACCTGCTGCCACGCTTCTACGACCCGACCGGCGGCCGCGTCCTCGTCGGCGGCGTCGACACGCGCGACGTTCCGATCGCGGAGCTTCGCTCGGCGGTCGCACTCGTGACGCAGCGGCCGGTGCTCTTCTCGGTGCCGCTGCGCGAGAACCTCACCGCCGGCCACGAGGATGCGGACTGGGAGGAGGTGCTCGCCGCCTGCGTGGCCGCCGGGGTCGACGCGTTCGCCGGTGAGCTGCCGGACGGCTACGACACGCTGATCGGCGAGCGCGGCGTCAACCTGTCCGGCGGACAGCGCCAGCGGGTCGCGCTCGCGCGCGCCCTCGTCACCGGCGCGCGGGTCGTCGTGCTCGACGACCCGCTCTCCGCGGTGGACACGTTCACCGAGCGGCGGCTCGTGCAGCGGCTGCGGCCGGCGCTCGAGGGCCGCACCGTGCTCGTCGCGACGCAGCGGCTCTCGACCGTCGAGCTCGCCGACCGCGCGGTCGTGCTGCTCGACGGGCGGATCGTCGAGTCGGGGACGCCGCACGAGCTGCTGCGCGCGGACGGCGCGTTCGCGGCGCTGTTCGGGGACGAGGTGGCGGCGGCGTGACGCGCGAGCCCTGCGACCTGACTTCAGTCAGGTCGCGACCTTTCCGGAACGGCTGCGACCAGGCTGAAGCCTGGTCGCCCGAGGCCGCATGACGCGACTCTGGCGCTATCTCGAGGGCCGTCGCGCACGCGCGGTGCTGATGGTCTTCGTCGCGACCGGCAACGCCGCGTGCCAGACAGGCGGCTGGCTGCTCGTGCGCAACGCGATCGACAAGGGCATCGCGGCACGCGACCCGCACCATCTGACGGTCATCGTCGCGATCTACCTCGGCGTCGCCGGCGCGGGCTGGGTCCTGCAGGCCTGGCTGATCCGCGGCCTCGCCGGCATCGGCCAGCGGATGACGCTGGGGCTGCGCCGCGACCTCTTCGACCACCTGACCGGCCTCTCGCTGCGCTACTTCTCGCAGCAGAAGGCCGGCTGGATCATCGCGCGGCTGACGAGCGACGTCGACGCGGTGAGCGACGTGCTCTCGCAGGGCATGCCGACGCTCGTCTCGAACGTCGTCCTCCTCCCCGCCGCGATCGCGGCGCTGCTCATCGCCGACTGGCGGCTCGGGCTCGTCGTGTTCGCGGTCGTGCCGCCGGCGCTCGTGCTCAGCCGCTGGTTCCAGCGCACGTCGCACGTCGCGCTCGTCGAGACGCGAAACCGTATCGCCGCCGTGACCGCGCAGATCGCGGAGTCCGTGTCGGGGATGGCGGTCGTGCAGGCGTTCAACCGCGAGCGCCGCTTCCAGGAGCAGTTCGACGAGCTGAACGCCGCGAACCGGGAGCAGAGCATCTACACGCAGAAGATCTTCTCGATCTTCTTCCCGTCGATCGAGTTCCTCGGCGTGATCGCGGGCGGCGCGGTGCTCTACGTCGGCGAGAAGCTGCTCGCGCACCACACGCTGACGATCGGGACGCTGATCACCGCGCTCTACCTGCTCCAGCTCGTCTTCCAGCCGCTGCAGGAGCTCTCCGACGTGTACGGGCAGCTCCAGTCGGGCGCGGCGGCGATGGTGAAGATCGCGACGATCCTCGACGAGGAGCCGGAGATCCGCGACCGGCCGGCCGCGCACGAGCTGCCGCGGATCTCGGGCGACCTCGAGATCGACCGCGTCGTCTTCGCGTACGGCGCCGAGCCGGTGCTGAAGGGAGTCGAGATCCACGTGCCGCCGGGCGGCTGCCTCGCGCTCGTCGGCGAGTCGGGCGGCGGCAAGTCGACGCTCGCGCGCCTCGTCGGGCGCTTCTACGACCCCGACTCCGGCGCCGTGCGCGTGGACGGCGTCGACCTGCGCGAGGTGAAGCTGCGCTCGTACCGGCGCCAGCTCGGCGTCGTGCTCCAGGACCCGTTTCTGTTCAGCGGCACGATCGCCTCGAACATCCGCTTCGCCAAGCCGGACGCGACCGACGAGGAGGTCGCGGCCGCCGCGCACGCGATCGGCGTCGACCGGGTCGCGAAGCGCGTGAGCGGCGGGCTCGAGCACGAGGTGCGCGAGGGTGGCTCCGGCCTCTCCGCGGGCGAGCGGCAGCTGATCTCGATCGCCCGCGCGCTGCTCGCCGACCCGCGCATCCTCATCCTCGACGAGGCGACCTCGAACATCGACCGCCCGACCGAGGTGCTGATCGAGCGCGCGCTCGACCGGCTGCTCCGCGGCCGCACGTCGATCATCATCGCGCACCGCCTCTCGACCGTCCGCCGCGCCGACGAGATCCTCGTCGTCGAGCACGGCCGGATCGTCCAGCGCGGCACGGAGCAGGATCTGCTCGCGCAGGACGGCCCCTTCCGCCGCCTCGCGCACGGCCTCGAGCGCGGCGACGGCGAGCTCGCGGCAGCGGGCTAGGACGCTGCGCGCCGCTCGGCGAGCACGCCGAGGCAGGCCTCGACCACGCACGGGTCGAGCTGGCTGCCGGCCGCATCGCAGAGCCGCCGCACCGCCTCCGGATGGCTGAGCCGCTTGCGTTACGGGCGGTCGGTCGTCATCGCGTGGTAGGCGTCGCAGACGAAGATGATCCGCGACTCGAGCGGGATCTCCTCGCCCGCGAGGCCGTCCGGATAGCCGCGTCCGTCCCAGCGCTCGTGGCAGTGACGCACGATCGCGCGCACCTCCTGGAGGCGGTCGATCGGCGCAATGATCCGCTCGCCGAGGCTCGGGTGCGTCTCGATCACGGCGCGCTCGTCGGAGGTGAGGCGGCCCGCCTTCCTGAGGATGCCGCTCGGGATGCCGATCTTGCCGATGTCGTGCAGCAGCGCACCGAGCTCGAGGCGCTTGAGCGTGCGCTCGTCCAGCCCGAGCTCACGGCCGACGCGGAGCGAGAGATCGGTGATCCAGCGAGCATGCTTCGACGTGTACTCGTCGTTCGCCTCGAGCGCGTTCGCGAGCGCCTCGACGGTCGAGACGAACGTCCGCTCCAGGCCCTCGTAATTGCTCGCGTTCTCGATTGCGAGCTTCGCCTGGTGCGCGAGGCCGCCGAGCAGGCGCAGCTCGCGCTCGCCGAACTCGTCGTCCGGCAGCACAGCCGCGACGATGATGCCCAGGCGGCCGTCGACGTCGAGCGGTGCGAGCGCATACGAGTCGCCGGGGACGACCGGGCCGGAGTAGATGAACGTGCACTGCGGCGGGCCGACGAGGGCCGGACCGTCCGCAGCGACGAAGCGTCGGGCCTCCGTCGCCGCGAAGCGCCGCTCTGCGAGGGCCAGTCGCTGCTCGGGCGTGTAGCCGTGCACGGCGCGCGGCACGACCCAACCGCCGGCGTCCTCCATCCAGACGGACGCGCGGGGCGAGCCGAGCCGCGCGGCGGTCAGCTCGACGACCCGCCTGAGGATCTCGTCGAGGCTCGCGGCGGCCGCGAGCTCGCGGCCGAACTCGAGCAGCGCGGTCGCGCTCGCCGCCTCGCGCCGGGCGGCGTCGTAAAGCCTCGCGTTCTCGACAGCGACCGCGGCATGGCCGGCGAGCACCTCGAGCAGGCGGACGTCGTCCTCGTCGAACTGGTCGAGCCCGAGCTTGGAGACAACGATCACGCCCACGACGTGCGAGCCGTAGCGCAGCGGCACCGCGAGCAGCGACTCCTCGATCACCGCCGTGCCGGGAATGCGGTTGCCGAACTTGCAGTTGGCGGCGTCGCCGATCAGCAGCGACTCGCCGAGCTCGGCTGCCCGGCCGGTGATGCCCTGGCCGATCTTCGTCCGCAACAGCTCGAGCGGCAGCGCTGCGGCTTCCGAGGTGAACTCGCCGCGAAAGGAGATCGGGACGAGCTCCTCGCCGTCGACGACGAACAGGCGGCAGTTGTGGTAGTCGATCAGGGAGCGGAGCTCGGCCGCGATCTCGTCGCCGATCTCGTGCACGTCGTTGAGCCTGTTCAGCTTGCCGCTGAGGCTCTGCAGCATCTTCATGTGCGCGATCGAGCGAACGTCGCGTGCGTGCAGCGGCGCGTCCGGACGCTCGGAGCGGCCCTCCTCGTAGAGGATGACGCGGTTCTTGCCCTGCGCCTTCGCGGTCATCATCGCCGCCTCCGCGCACGCGCAGAGCTCGCGCGGGTTCATCGCGTGCTCCGGGCCGAGGGCCAGCCCGACCGACACGGTGATCGGGCCGACCGCGCGGAAGTCACTGCTCGCGAGCCGCTCGACGATGCGTTCTGCGACGTGGTTCGCGTCCACGCCGTCGCACGCGCTCATGATCACGCCGAACTCCTCGCCGCCGAGTCGGCAGACGACGTCCTCCGGCCGCACGCACGTGCGCAGCGTGTCCGCGAGCAGACTCAACAGCTCGTCGCCGACACCGTGCCCATGCACGTCGTTGACGCGCTTGAAGTCGTCGATGTCCAGCATCAGCACCGCGACGGGCCTGTGGGTGCGGCTCGCCTCCTGCAGCGCGTTCCGCAGATGCTCGTGGAAGCTGCGGTGGTTGAAGAGGCCGGTGAGCGAGTCGGTCTGCGCCTGGTGTTCGAGCCGCGCGCGAATCTGCGCGTTGTCGAGCGCGAGCGCGGCAGCGTCCGCGAAGCGCTTCGCGAGTTCGAGCTCGTGCTCGCTGAATACGCCGTCCTCGCCGACGCGGTAGATGTTGAGCACGCCCTTGATCTTCGCGCGCGCGACGAGCGGGATCGAGATCAGCGCCTCGGGGTCGATCGGCGTTCCCGGCACGAAGCGCACGCGCGGGTCGAGGTGCGCCTGGTTGACGAGCGCGGCCTCGCGGCGGCGCGCCGCCCAGCCGGTGATGCCCTCGTCGAAGCCGATTCGCGTGCGCAGGATCTCCTCTGCGTACTGGTCGCGGGCCAGAACGGGGACGAGCACCGCCTGCGACTCGTCGGCCTCGTAGATCGTGAGCGTGTCGTGCGGGATCAGGTCGGCGAGCGCGTCGGCGATGCGGACGAGCAGCGTGTCGAGGCTCTGCTCGGAGAGCACGTCGTGGAACACGTCGGCAAGCCGCTGGTACGACTCGACGAGCTCCGCTGCCGCAGGCACGCCGCCGCCCTCCGGCAGCAGCCGGAGACGCGGTTCAGGGCGCGTCACAACGTCACTCTCAGCAGTGTGCTCGGTGCCGGCCGCAGGCTGGGCTCCCTCGTTCGGGTGTACAGCCCTAGTCATCGCCGAGGGCACCACGCACGGAATCCCCCGGGAGGGTGAACCGCCGCGCGAGCGAGAGACCCGGACATCAGCCGAGCCCGACGCGAAGGCCGGAGGCTAACGCGAAGCGTTAGCCGAAGGCGAACCCACGCGGGCGGGGAGGCGCCAGCCCCACCGCCCGCGCCACAACACCGGTCGCCCCGCACTCAAAGAGGGCGCCGGCTCAGCCGGCGCCCGCTCTGCGAAGCACAAACCAAACCGGCAGCGGCCCGCAGGGCCGCTGCCGAAACTAGTCGCCCCAGTCGAAGTCTCGCGCGTGATCGGTGGCCCAGAACCCTGAGTCCTCGATCTCGGCCGGCGTCGCGTTCTCCGCGGTCTCCTCACCGGGCCAGGGGAGCGTCGTGGCGGGACCTGCAACGGAGAAGTCCGGCTCGACGCCGTCCATCGTCTCCTCCTGGCGCGCCTGCTCCTCGGTCTTGAACAGCGGATGGTTCTCGAACGGATCCTGGGCCCTGTAGCGGTCGATCGGCATGTGGCGATCGAGGTCGGAGTTCCGCTCCTTCAGTTCCAGATGATCCCTGATGACTTGCGCAAACAGCGAAGGTGTCTCTACCGGCATTGCCTTCCTCCCGACGTCAGACGTGCCCCTCCCGCGGGATTGTAGCCTGTCTCCGCTCGCTCTCCGATTCGAGACTACTAAAAGCTCCGGATAGGGGCGTCGAGTTCGACGCGGTTCTTCCCCTTCCTCTTTGCCCGGTAGAGCGCGCGATCGGCTGCAGCAAACAGTTCGCGCCCATCGTCGCCCGCCCGGAACTGGGCCACACCAAAGCTGCAGGTGACGGTGACGGCGGTGCCGTCCCGGCCCAGGAGCGAGCGTTCGGCCAGTGTCGAGCGCACGCGGTCGGCGAGCTGCGCGCCGCCTGCAGCGTCGGTGCCGGGCAGCAGGAGCAGGAACTCCTCGCCGCCCCAGCGGCCGGCGAGGTCGGACTCGCGCACCGTCGCCTTGAGAACGGCGGCGAACTCGCGCAGCACGTCGTCCCCGACTGCGTGACCATGCCGGTCGTTGATCGTCTTGAAGTCGTCGAGATCGGCGACGACGAGCGCGAGCGGCGTGCCGAGACGCTCCGCGCGCGCGATCTCGGTCGGCAGCGCATCTTCACACTGACGGCGGTTCGCGACGCCGGTGAGATCGTCCATGAGCGCCTGCTGCTCGACGATGCGATGCAGTTGCGCGTTCTCGAGTGCGATCGCCGCCTGCGACGCGAGCGAACTCAGTGTCATGCGCTGCTCGTCGTCGAACGCAGCGCCGACGAGGACGAGCGTTCCGAACGGCTCGTGGCCCGACGTGAGCTGCAGCTCGAGATGTTCGCCCTCCGCGTGCGGGTCGCCGCTCTCGACGACCGTGCCGTCCTCGGTGCGCAGGCTGGCGCCGGCGGCGCCGGTGGCCTCGACCGCCGTCTCGACGATGACGCGCAGCAGCTGACCGACGTCGTGGGTCGCGGCGAGCACCTCGCCGAAGCGCCCAATCGCATCGCGCAGCCGGCGTCGCTCCCCTTCGAGCTCGACGAGCCGTGCCTGCAGCTGGTTCGCCATCTCGTTGAACGCGTTTCCGAGCCGCGCGAACTCGTCGCGGCCGCGTACGGGGACGCGCTCGGAGAGACGGCCGCGTGCGATCCCGTGCGCCGCCTCGGAGAGGCCGCGCAGCGTGCGCACGATCGAGCGGCCCTCGACGTAGGCGACGAGCGAGATGAGCGCGAGCGAGGCGAGCAGTCCGAGCAGCAGCTGGTTGCGGGAGGTCGCGTTGGCGGCGTCGATCAGTGACTGCGGGCTGAGGACGGCGAAGCGAACCGAACCGGTGGAGTCGACACCCGGCGCGACGAGGGCGCGGTAGCGGACGCCGGAGACGCTGATCGTCCGGGTCCGACCCGGCGCCAGAGCGACGCTGCCCTGGATCACCGGCGACGAGGCGACGATCTTCCGCTCCTGGAGCAGGACGAGCGCGTCGGCGGGGGCGAGACCCGCGTGACCGCGCAGGCTGTCGACGAGCGTCTCGTCGAGGGGCACGTACCCGACGACGGTGCCGACGAGGCCCGCGCGCGTGAGGACGTCCACGCGCTGCTCCGCGGCGAGGCCCGGCAGGCGGCCGATGCGGAACGTGTTGCCGGCGGCGACGACGTAGAGATCGGAGGCGTCGCGCAGCAGCTCGCGCAGCTCCGGCGTGTTGTGTTGCTGGAGCTCGATCTGGAAGGTGCGGTTGCGAGCAAGCGCCGTCGCGGCGGTCTGGGCCTCGTCGAGCTGCTGCTGATAGGCGACGAGCGCGGAGCGCAGGCCCGCCTGCAGGCGCGCGTCGACGCGTCGCGTCTCGCTCTGCCCGGCGACCGCCGTGAAGCCCCAGTAGGCGGCGGCGAGCGGCAGCAGGGAGAGCAGCAGGAAGTAGACGACGAGCTTGACCTTGAAGCTTCCCACTACACCCCCTTACGGATACCTCTTTCAAGTGATGTCTTCGGCATCAAGGCTTGCGAACATGAAGTCATCGAGCGGTTCGTCGCAGCGATCCTGCTCGCCGTTGCGGTGGCGGGTGCTGTGGCGTTCCCGCTCTTGCTTGGCCGCGAGACAAGACTACCGGCACCCGGGCCGGCGACCCATCCGCCGGCGGCGACCGCCGTCGAGGCGGCTCCGGCGCCCGGCCGCGCGCAGCCGGCGCGACCGCTTGCGTCCAGTCCACGCCACGCCGTCGCGCTCGCTGCAGCGGCGCCGACGCGGCAGCGGACGGCGCCGGAACGCTCAGAGCCTGCCCGCCCTGTGCACCCGGCTCGTGCCGCGCCGCCGGTCGCGGCGAGCCCGGCGCCCGCGCCGGTCGTCACGCCCGCCCCCGCGCCCGTTGCACCCGCGCCCGTTACACCCGCGCCCGTTGCACCCGCGCCCGCCGCACCCGCGCCCGTCGTCCCCGCGCCCGTCGTCCCCGCGCCCACCCCCGTGCCCGTCGAGCCCGTGCCGCTTCCGGTCGTCCCGCCGACGGTCGTGCCTGCCCTCGCACCCGCGCCGCTGCCGGTGCCAGTGACGGTGCAGGCGCCGCTGCCCTCCAGCCTGCCCGACAGGCCGCCCGCAGATCAGCCCGTGCGCGTCCCGAGCCCGCTGCCGCCGCTGGCGGCGACGCCGCCGGCTCCGGGCGACTTCACGCCCGTCGTACGGCCGCCGGCCGTGACCGTGCCGCCGCCGATCGCCCCGCTACCGGAGCAGGGCGGCGGCGCCTGAGCCGACCCCGATCTGCGAGGATGCGGGCATGGCACGTCTCGGCATGCTCCGCCCAGGCCCGATCGTGGCCGCAATCGCCCTCTACGACGTCTGGCGCCGCCTGACGCCCGCGCAGCGCACGGAGCTCGTGCGGCTCGCCCGGACGCACGGCCCCACGGTCGCCAGGACGGCAATGAAGCTTAGGAGCCGAAGCCGCTAGCGAAGCCGCTAGAAGTGCTGCGCACTTCTAGCGGGGCGGGTTTCGGCTTCGCGGAGCGGCCGCGGGCCAAGCCCACGGCCTCTTGAGCTGCCGGGCGTCTGGAACCGCAGCGCGCGCGGTGGTGCTCCGCATCCCCGCGCGCGAGCATCCGGCCTCCACGAACGCGGCTGCGCCCGCGTTCGCTCCGCCCTGGACCGGTCTGTCCGAGCCGAAGGTCTACGGCATGCGACCTGCTCGCCGTCGTCTACTGCCGCCGATCTCCAACCGAGGGCCGGAGGCTAACGCCGCCGGCGTTAACCGGAGGCCGACCCCACGGGGGCGGGGATGCCGAAGGCACCACCGCCCGCGCCACCCCACCCACCGCCCCTCGCCAGAGAAAAGGACGCCGGCTCCGCCGGCGTCCGCTCTGCGGAGCACAACATCTCCCCGAGCGAAGTGCGCAGCACTTCGCGAGGTTCCCCGCGCGAAGAGCGTCAGCTCTTCGCGCGGGCGCTGAGCCCGAGGGCCGTTTGGACGATGCGGTCCTGCTCGCGCAGGTGCGCGGTCGGATAGCCCTCGCTCGGGCTCGCCCGCCAGGGCCGGCCGACGTAGAGGAGCGGCGCGCCCGCGGGCTTCGCCTCTTCGAGCCGGTGGCGGATCGCGCGCCACGGGCCCATGTTCTGCGGTTCCTCCTGCGCCCATACGACCTCGCGCAGGCTCGGGTAGCCGCGCAGCAGCGCCGCCGCCTGCTCCACCGGGAACGGATAGAGCTGCTCGAGCCGCGCCACCGCGACGCGGTCGGCGCTCGCGTACTCCTCGTGACCGACGATGTCGAAGTAGATCTTCCCTGAGCAGAAGACGAGCCGGGTCACACGCGCGTGATCGGCCACGTCGGCGTCGAGCAGCGGCCGGAACTCGCCCTCGGCGAGATCGGTGAGCGTCGAGGACGCCTGCTTCAGCCGCAGCAGCCCCTTCGGCGTCATGACGACGAGCGGCCGCGCCGTCGCCCCGAGCGCCTGCCGGCGGAGCAGATGGAAGTACTGCGCGGAGGTCGTGCAGTTCGCGATGCGGATGTTCTCCTGCGCGGCGAGCTGGAGGAAGCGCTCCAGACGCGCGCTCGAGTGCTCCGGCCCGTTGCCCTCGTAGCCGTGCGGCAGCAGCAGCGTCAGCCGCGAGGTCTCGCTCCACTTCGAGAGCCCGGCCGAGATGAACTGGTCGATGATGATCTGCGCCCCGTTCGCGAAGTCGCCGAACTGCGCCTCCCAGAGCACGAGCGCCTCCGGTGCCGCCTCCGAGTAGCCGTACTCGAAGCCGACGCACGCGTATTCGGAGAGCGGCGAGTTGTGGATCTCGAATGACGCGGCGGCCTCGTCCAGGTGCTGCATCGGCGTGAACGTCGCGCCAGTGTTCACGTCGTGGAGCACGGCGTGGCGGTGCGAGAACGTGCCGCGCTCGGTGTCCTGGCCGGTGATCCGGATCGGGATCCCGTCCACGAGCAGCGACGCGAACGCGAGCGCCTCCGCCTGACCCCAGTCGATCCCGCCCTGCTCGATCGTCTCGCGCCGGCGCTCGAGCTGGCGCATCAGCTTCGGGTGCGGCGTGAACCAGTCGGGCACGCGCAGCAGTTCCTCGTTGAGGCGACGGAGCCGGTCGGCGGGCACCGCCGTGACGACGTCGCCGCGGGCGGTGGCCGGCAGCCGGCTCTCCCCCGCCGGCCGCGCCGTCGTGCCGAAGCTCTCGCGCAGCGTCTCGTGCGCGGCCCGCAGCTGTGCCTGCACCTCTACCGCGAGCTCGTCGGCCTGCTCCTGCGAGACGACGCCCGCGGCGACGAGCTGCGCCGCGAACTGCTCGCGCACGGTCGGGTGCTCGGCGATCGCTGCTGCGAGCAGAGGCTGCGTGTACGCGGCCTCGTCCTGCTCGTTGTGGCCGTGGCGCCGGTAGCCGACCAGGTCGACGACGACGTCGTGGCCGAAGCGGCGCCGGTACGCGAGCGCGAGCCGCACAGCCGCGATCGCGGCCTCCGGGTCGTCGGCGTTGACGTGGACGATCGGGATGTCGAAGCCCTTTGCGAGGTCGCTCGAGTAACGGGTCGAGCGGCCGTCCTGCGGATCGGTGGTGAAGCCGACCTGGTTGTTCGAGATCAGGTGCAGCGTGCCGCCGGTGGAGTAGCCGAAGAGCCCCTGCAGGTTGAGCGTCTCCGCGACCTCGCCCTGGCCGGCGAACGATGCGTCGCCGTGGATGAGGATCGGCAGCGCGACGGTCGGGTCGTGATAGCCGGCGGGAGTCGAGCGGTCGGTCTGCTCGGCGCGGGCGCGCCCCTCGACGACGGGGTCGACGGCTTCGAGATGGCTCGGGTTGGCGGCGAGCGTGACGGTGATCGCACCCGTGCGCGTCGTTCGCGTCCCCTCGGCGCCGAGGTGGTACTTCACGTCGCCGGTGCCGCCCTCGTCGCTCGTCACGACGGCGTCGATCGTCCGCTCTCCCTCGAACTCGCGCAGGATGACCTCGTACGGGCGGCCGACGACGTGCGCGAGCACGTTCAGGCGGCCGCGGTGCGCCATCCCGATCACGACCTCGTGCGCGCCCTCGTCTGCAGCGAGCTCGATCGCCTCGTCGAGCATCGGCACCATCACGTCGAGGCCCTCGATCGAGAACTGCTTCTGCCCGAGGAAGGCGCGGCGGAGGTAGTGCTCCACCCCCTCGACCTCGCTCAGGCGCCCGAGCAGGCGGACCCGCTCCTCGCGGGTGAGCGGCTGCCGGTAGCGACCCGACTCGATCGCCTGACGCAGCCAGACGCGCTCCTCGTGGTCGGAGATGTGCTCGATCTCGTAGGCGATCGTCCCGCAGTAGGTCTCGCGGAGCCGCGGCAGCGCGTCGGCGAGCGTCTCGCCCTCGACGAAGAGCCGCAGTGTCTTGGCGGAGATGCGCGCCTGCAGCTCCGGCGTGAGGGGTGGGATCAGCCGCTCGGGCTCGAGCGCCGGGTCGCCGGGCGGCTCCGAGCCGAGCGGGTCGATGTGCGCAGCGAGGTGGCCGTGCATGCGGAAGGCCTTGACGAGCGCCATCGCGGCGGCGACGCCCCCGATCAGCTCTGGCGCCGCCGGCTGCGCCGGCGGCGCTACGGCAAGCGGATGCCCGTTGCCGGCTCCCGCTCGAAGATCCAGCAGACGCGCGAGGCCGGGCTGCACGCTGAGGAGAGTCTCGGGGGCGCTCTCGAACAGCGCCCGCCACTCGGACGCGACCGCAGCGGGATTGTCGAGGTACTGCTCGAGCAGCAGGGCCGCGTAGCCCGCGTTGAGTCCGTCGACCTCAGGTCGGCCCATGTCTGCTTCCTTGTAGCAGCGCTACCAGAGCGCGCGCCGGGTCACGACCGAGATCGTGAGCCCGAGGAAGAAGCAGACGGCCGCGATCATCACGGCCGCGAACGCGAGCCGCCGGTGCCGCCCGCCCATGCCCGCGCTGACCATCGCGAGCACGATCGCCGGCCCGTCGAGCCGGAGCGGATGCCAGGCAAGCGAGATGACGCTCGCGAAGATCGAGAACGCGGCAAGGAAGCCGGCGACCGTCTCCGAGGGGCGCGACTCCGCCTGCTCCTCGTAGCTGACCCCGGGCATGCTCACCGCTGCTCAGCCTTGCCCGTCGCGTGCGCGGTGCGCGGCGTGCGCGGGTACGTGCGCGACGGGCCGCCGTGGGGCCGCCGCGGCCGGAGCTCTGGCCGGCGCAGCCGCCGCCAGCCCGGCCCGGTGTCATCGGGCCCGAGCTTGGCGGCCACCGAGGCTCCCGTCTCCGGCTTCGGCTCGGCCTTGATCGCGTAGTACACGACGACACAGAGATAGACGATGGGGATCTTCAGGATCACCATCAGGAACACGATCTCCCAGATCGAGTCCGGCGCCACCGCCTGGGAGTCTAACCGTTGGAGTCCCGGGCGACGGAGCAGCGGTTCGGGCTATGCGTGGGCCGCCCAGGCGCCCATCGCCTCGACGAGCACGCCGAGGCGGAGTCCCAGCTCGGTGAGGCGGTACTCGACGCGCGGCGGCCGCGTGTCGAGCACGCGCCGCGCGAGGATCCCGGCGTCCTCGAGCTCGACGAGCCGCGCTGCGAGCGTGCGCGGCGGGATCGTCTCGAGCGTCTGCTTGAACTCGTTGAAGCGCACCGCGCCTGCCTCCGAAGACGCCCACAGGATCGCCAGGACCCAGCGGCGCCCGAGGAGCTCGGCCGCGCGGGCGACCTCTTCGGGCAGCGGCTGACACGGACGACAGCGCATCGGTCAGGACACGACCTTGAGGCTCGGCTGCGGCTTGGGCTCGAGCGCGAGCTCGAGCACCTCGTCGAGCGTCATCACCGGGTGGAAGGTCAACGCCTGGCGCACGTCGTCCGGGACGTCGTCGAGGTCGGCGCGGTTCCGCTCGGGGATGATCACGTCGGTGAGCCCGGCGGCGTGCGCCGCGAGCACCTTCTGCTTCAGCCCGCCGATCGGCAGCACGCGACCCTGCAGCGTCACCTCGCCGGTCATGCCGACCGTGTGCTTTACGGGCCGCGCCGTCAGCAGCGACGCCAGCGCGGTCGCCATCGTGATTCCGGCGCTCGGCCCGTCCTTCGGCGTCGCGCCCGCGGGCACGTGCACGTGGAAGGTGCGGTTGTCGAACGCCTTCGAGTCGATGTGGAGCTCCGCGGCGTGCGAATGGACGTACGAGAGCGCGATGCGCGCGGACTCCTTCATCACGTCGCCGAGCTGGCCGGTGAGGACGAGCTCATGGCCGCCGTCCATCGCGGTCGCCTCGATGAAGAGCACGTCGCCGCCCGAGCCTGTGACCGAGAGACCGGTCGCGACACCGGGCACGGCGGTCCGTTCCGCGGCCTCGCGGAAGAACCTCTGGCGCCCGAGCGCGTCGCGCACGACGTCGGCGTCCACGACCACCGGAGCTTCGACCGCGCCCGACGCGATCTTCGTCGCCGTCTTGCGCAGGATTTTCCCGAGCTCCCGCTCGAGCTGGCGGACACCGGCCTCGCGCGTGTAGTCCGACACGACGAGCTGGATCTCGTCGTCCGAGATCGAGACCTCGTCCTCGCGCAGCCCGTTCTGCTCGCGCTGCCGCGGCCACAGGTAGCCGCGCGCGATCGCGGTCTTTTCGTCGGTCGTGTAGCCGTCGAAGCGGATGACCTCCATGCGGTCGAGCAGCGGGCCGGGGATCGTGTCGGCGACGTTGCCGGTGGCGATGAAGAACACCTCGGAGAGATCGAGCTCGACGTCGAGGTAGTGGTCCCGGAACGAGTGGTTCTGCGCCGGGTCGAGCACCTCGAGCAGCGCCGCGGAGGGATCGCCGCGCCAGTCGGCGCCGACCTTGTCCACCTCGTCGAGCAGGATCACGGGGTTCAGCGTCCCCGCGTCGCGCAGCGCGCGCACGAGCCGTCCCGGGAGCGCGCCGATGTACGTGCGCCGGTGGCCGCGGATCTCCGCCTCGTCGCGGATACCGCCGAGCGACATGCGTACGAACTCGCGGTTCAGCGCGCGCGCGACCGACTCGCCGATCGATGTCTTGCCCGTGCCGGGCGGGCCGATCAACGTGAGGATCACGCCCGACCGCTTGTCGTTGGGGATGCCGCGCTCCTGGCGGAGCTTGCGCACGGCGAGGTACTCGACGATGCGCTCCTTCACGTCGTCGAGACCGGCGTGGTCGTGGTCCAGCACCTCGCGCGCATGCTGCGGGTCGAGCCGCTCGTCGGAGCGCTTCGACCACGGCACGGACGTCAGCCAGTCGAGATACGTGCGGATCATCGACGCCTCGCCGGTGGCGTCTCCCATCGTCTCGAGGCGGCGAAGCTCGCGCTCGGCCTGGGCGCGGACGGCGTCCGGCATGCCGGCTTCCTCGATCTTCGTGCGGTACTCCTCGACGATCGAGCCCTCGTCCTCGCCGAGCTCCTTGCGGATCGAGTCCATCTGCCGGCGCAGGAACCACTCGCGCTGCTGCTTCTGCGCGCCCGTCTCGACGTCGTTGCGGATGCGTTGCCGCACCTGCAGCTCGGCGAGCCGCTCGCGCTGCAGCGACAGCGCGTACTCGAGCCGCTCGACGACGTCGACCTTCTCGAGCAGCTCGACCCGCTGTGCAAACGTGGTGTCCGGCGAGTACGCGCTCGTGTCGGCGAGCGCGCCCGCCTCGGTGATCGAGCGCAGGAACTGGGTGACCCGCTCGTCCGCCTCGCGGATCTCGAGGATCTCCTCGACGACGGCGCGGTACTCGCGCTCCAGCTCGCGCGTCTGCACGGGCGGCGGGTTCTCATCGGGACGCTCCTCGACCTCGACGCGCAGCCGGCCCTGGGAATCGGTGTTCGCGGTGCCGATCACGGCCCGGTGCAGGCCGGACAGTGCGACGGCGTGGCTTCCGCCGGGCAGGCGGACGCGCTCCAGCACCTCCGCGACGGTGCCGACCTTGGCGTACTCCTCCTCGTGCCGGGGCACGAGCAGGACGCGCGCCTCGTCGCCGGTGTCGACCGCCAGCGTGACGGTCATGCCCGGGAACACGACCGTGTCCTCGAGCGGAACGAGTAGCAGGTCACTCACGATCTGATCTCCAATCCGTGTACTAGGTATCGAAACTATACCAGCGTAGAACGGCGCGCCGCGTCGCCGTAATCCCCGCTCAGTCCCATCCGCCCTGCTCTACGTGGACGAGCGACCCCGGGCTAGGAACGGTCCAAGACCCACGGTGGTACCGGACGCCTGCGACGGATTCACGGAGGCACCGCCGAACGGCTCGAAGCCGGTCACCAGCACACGTCTCATGCGACCTCGTCCTCCAGCCCGACCGCCTCGAGTGCGGACGCGAGGTGCGGATGCTCCTCGACGCGGATGACGCGGCCGTCGCGCATGGTCACGATGGCCGCGTAGCGGCCGACGAGGTAGGTGCGGCGCGACTGTAGCGGCCGCTCGTCGGTCGGGTCCGTCTCGACGCGCGAGAAACGCATGCTCACGACGACGCGGTCGCCGACGCCGATGCAGCGGTCGACGGTGACGTGGTAGCCCTCACTCAGCCGCTCGGCGAGCACGTCGAGGACGTCGGAGCGATCGGCGATGGCCGCGATCTCGCCGACGCCGATCCACTCGACCTCGGGATCGAGCATGCCGGAGATCGCAGCGAGATCACCGGCGACGAAGGCGCGGTACCCGCGCAGGAGGAGATCGACGCCTTCCTGGCTCACCGGCCAACCGTAGCGAGCGCGAACTCGGCGCCGGCGTGCTCCAGCAGCACCGGGTCGTGCGTGGCGCAGACGATCGCGGTGCCGGTCTTGCACGCAAGCTCGGCGAACAGCGCGCCGACCGCTCGCGCGTTCGCCTCGTCGAGGCGCGCCGTCGGCTCGTCCGCGAGCAGGAGCGCCGGTCGCGCCGCGAGCGCGCGCTGCGTCACGAGCCCGATGTGCGACCGGCGCACATGCGCACGCTCCGTCGCGTCGAGTCCGGAGAGCGGCGTTCCGAGCACGACGACCTCGCCGCCGCTCGGCACGTCGAGCCCGGCGAGCAGGTGGAGCAGCGTCGACTTACCGGAGCCGGAGGGGCCGGTGACGGCGGCGAGTTCGCCCGAGCTGAACTCGATCGAGAGGTCGCGGAACACCTCCGTCGCGCGTGCGCCGCGGCCGTGGGTCTTCGCGAGCTCGAGCGTCTGCGCGACGACGGCGCCGCGCGTGCGCGGCTCGCTCCGCGGCGAGGTCGCGGCGGCCGGCGCGGGCGCCGGGTCGGCCGGCGTGACGAGGATGCCGCCGTTTGCGAGCTCGAGCCGCACGCGGTCGGTGAACGACGCTCGGCGCAGCAGCTCTTCCGGCACGCGGATCCAGCCGCCCTTGTTCACGACAGCGTGCGTCGCGCCGCCCCGGCCCTTGCTCTCGCCGCTCACGCGTCCGTCGCGGATTTGCACGACGCGATCCGCGACAGCGGCCGACTCGGGGTCATGGCTGACGACGATGGTCGTCACGCCCGTCTCACGCGAGAGCTCGCGGATCAGCTCGTAGATCTGCGCCGCGTTCGCCGCGTCGAGCTCGCCCGTCGGCTCGTCGGCGATGAAGAGCCGTGGCCTGTGCGCGAGGGCGGCGCAGATCGCGATCCGCTGCTGCTGGCCGCCCGAAAGCTCCGCCGGCAGGGCATGGCGCTTCTCGAGCAGGCCCACGCGCTCGAGCAGGCGGTCGGCGACGCACTCGCGCGCCGCCGGCGAGGCGCCGAGCAGCCCGAGGCGAAGGCCGACGAGCCGGCGCGCGTCGAGCTCCGGCGCGAGCGCGCGCGTGTAGTGCTGGTCGGCGTAGCCGAGCGTCCGCGAACGGTACTCGACGAGCGCGCGCCCGCGCAGCTTGCGGAGGTCCTCGCCGAACACGCGCACGGTTCCGACGGAGGGCCGGTCGAGGCCGGCGAGGATCCGCAGCAGCGTGCTCTTGCCCGAGCCGCTCGGCCCGAAGACGACGAGCAGCTCGGCGTCGGCGACGTCGAGCGTCAGCCCCTGCAGCGCCGCCGAGCTCCCCTCCGCGGACGGGTAGATGCGGAACAGGCCGTTCGCTTCCACCGCGCTCACTCGAGTCCCTCCGAGAAGCGCCAGCGCGCGACCCGGTCGTATGCGAGGCGCGTGGCCGCGAATGCGCCGGCGACGGAGCACGCGGCCACCCCGGCGAGCGCAATCGCGACGAGCTTCCAGCCGAACACGAGCTCGAGCGGCGGCAGCGGCACGCCGGCACCGGCGGTGACCGCGACGACGGAGACGACGAGCGCGCTCATGACCGCGCCGGCGGCGAGGCCGCCGCCCAGCCCGAGCCCGGCGACGACCGCCGCACGCAGGAATAGGTGCCGGCGCACGTCGGCCGGCGCCGCTCCCTGAGCCTCGAGGTCGAACAGCTCCCCGCTCTCGTCGCGCAGGTCGCCGATCACGGTCAGCAGCAGGCCGACCACGGCAAGCGCGAGCGCGACAGCGGCGGCCGCGAGCAGGAGCGCAAGCGCACCGCGCGCGAGCGGGTCGCCGCGCAGGCTCGCCTCGGTCGCGCGCTGCGACGTCACGTCGAGCGCGTTGAACGGCGGCCGGACTGGCCTGTTCTCAAAGCTGACAACGAATCAGCAGGGCGCCGTCGCCGACGGTAGGGCGTTCACGCGGGCGAAGGACCCCGCATTCGGCGCTACACTTGGGAACCGCTCGGGGCCGTAGCTCAGCTGGGAGAGCGTCTGGCTGGCAGCCAGAAGGTCAGGGGTTCGAGCCCCCTCGGCTCCATCAACACTTTTCCCGAGCTTCCATCGCTCGAGCCGTTCGAAGGCTGGGTGTGTCAGGTCGTCGGCCTTCCGGCTTTTGTTTGAGGTGCGGGGGTTGGGCCTCTCTGCGCCCGGGTTGCGCGGGTGGCCGGGCGGTGACCGTTGTGGGTCACTGTTGCAAACGCTCTTGACAAACCGTCAGGACGCGTTATTGACTTCGCCGCGAGCGAGAGGGGGATCCGTGGCCGACGAGCCACGCACCCTGCGGCAACACGACGGCTGGCCGGCGGGCGGTTCAGCAGCGGTCGAGGCAGTGCGCACCTTCGTGCTCGCGGCAGTCCGCCTCTACCGAGAGGGGCTCGCCGACGTGCTTGCCCGCAGCGGCGGCATCGACGTCGTCGGCATCGCCGCGCAGGCGGACGACGCGATCACGGCGATCGCCCGGCTGCGACCGGAGGTGGCGGTGCTCGACGTCGCGGGGCCCGGCGGCCTCGAGATCGTTCGCGAGCTACGCCTCGAGGCGCCCGAGACGCGGATCGTCGTGCTCGCCGTCACCGAGATCGACCGCGACATCGTCGCGTGGGCCGAGGCGGGCATCTCCGGCTACGTGACCCGCGACGGCACGCTCGACGACCTCGTCGACGCGGTCATGGCCGCCGCGCGCGGCGAGGCGCGCTGCACGCCGCGCATCTCCGCGGCGCTCCTCGAGCGCGTCCACGCCCTCGCCGCCGGCCGCGCCGCCTCGGCCGGCGTCACGTCGCTGACGGCCCGCGAGCGGGAGATCGCCGAGCTGCTCGAGGCCGGCCTCTCGAACAAGGAGATCGCCACCCGGCTCCACATCGAGCTGCCGACCGTGAAGAACCACGTGCACAGCATCCTCGGCAAGCTCGACGTGGGCCGCCGCGCGGACGCGGCGGCCGAGCTGCGCCGCGCCCGCCTCGGCATGGCCTAGATCCTCGCTGCGCGAAGGACCGGTCCCCCGCCTGGATCCGATCCGGATCCGGCGATCCATTCCGCCCGCCGCGGGAGCGCCCCGAGAATCGGCCGGTGCTCCCGGAGGCCGCAAGGAGGCGGGTCTTGCTGCTGCACATGCCGCGGATGCTCCGCGACCTCGTGCGCGAGGTGGTCGCAGGCGAGCCCGACCTCGAGGTCGTCGGCGAGCTCGACGACGAGTCGCAGCTCGGCACGACGATGGCGAGCGCGGAGCCCCACTTCGTCATTGTCGGCGGCGAGCGCGCCGAGCTCTCAGCGAGGTGCAGGGCGCTCTTCGACGCGCGACCGCGGCTGAAGGTGCTCGCGCTCACGGGGCAGGGAGAGCGTGGCGTCGTCTGGGAGCTCGCGCCGCACCGCATCCCGCTCGGTGAGATGTCGCCGAGCGTGCTCCTCTCCGCAATCCGCAACGCGAGCGAGTGGCGGTGGGACGCGTGAGCGGCCGCGGGCTCGCGTCGCTCCTGCCGGCGCTCGCGCGCGTCGACGCCCTCCTGCGGGCGCTCGCGGAAGGCAGGCCCAGGCCCGGCGGCACCACTCTCGCGCGCGCCGACGGAGACCCGCCCTCGCCGCTGGACGACCTCGGCGTCGCGTTCCGGCTCGACGACTTCGAGCTCGACGTGCTCCTGCTCGCGCTCGCCCCCGAGCTCGACCCCGCCTACGCGGTCTACTTCGCCTCGCTCCAGGACGACCCGCGGGCGACTCACCCGACTGTCGAGACCGTCCTCTCGCTCCTCATCGCCTCGTCTACCGAGCGCCTCGAGCGGCGGCGACAGCTCGGCCCGGCGGGCACACTCGTGCGCGACGAGCTCGTCCGGCCGGGGACAGCCCTCGAGGTGGACCCACAGATCGTCCGCTTCGTGAGCGGAGACGAGGGGCTCGATCCACGGCTGGACGCCGTCGCACGTCTCGTCCGGCCGCGCTCCGCGATCCCGGCCGCGCCCGCGCTCTCGTCGTTCCTCGCCGAGGCCGGCGACGAGGCGGCCGTCCTGCTCCTCGGCGCACGCGACGCGGGCGGGCTGGAGCGGGCCGAGGCGCTCGCGCACGATCGCGGCACGCCCCTGCTCGTGCTGCACGCCGCGGCGGCCGCAGAGCGCGGCGACGACCTCGAGCACGCCGCGCGCGCGGCCGTCCGCGAGGCGGCTCTGTGCGGCGCGCTGCTCTGCGTGGCCGATCTCGACGGGCTCGAGCGACCGGCGCTGCGCGCGCTCGCGGCGGGGCTCCGACGTAGGCGGGCGCCGCTCGTCGTCGTCGGGGCAGACCGGCACCTCGAGGATCTCACCGGGCTCGAGCTCGACGTCGTCCCACTCGCCTCCCCCTCGCCGGCCGACCGCCGAAGCGCCTGGGCACGAGCCCTCGGCGACGACGCGGCCGCGATCGACCTCGACACGCTCGCCTCGCGGTTCAGGCTCGGGCCCGACGCGATCGCCCGCGCCGTCGAGGACGGCCGCGCGAGAGCGCGGCTCAGAGCGGCCGCGGGCGGCCCGCCGGGCCTCGGCGCCGCGGATCTGCTCGCGGGCGCCCGCGCACGGTCCGGGCACGAGCTGGCCCGGCTCGCACGCCGGCTCGAGCCGGTGTTCAGCTGGGACGACATCGTACTGCCGGCCGACTCGGTCACCCAGCTCCGCGAGATCTGCGACCGCGTCGTCCACCGTGACCGGGTCGTCGACGACTGGGGCTTCCGGCGCTCGCTCGGCATCGGGCACGGCATCAGCGCGCTCTTCGCGGGCTCGTCGGGCACGGGCAAGACGATGGCGGCAGGCATCGTCGCGAACGAGCTCGGGCTCGACCTCTACGCGATCGACCTGGCGAGCATCGTCTCGAAGTACATCGGCGAGACGTCGAAGAACCTCGACCGCATCTTCCGTGCCGCCGAGGACGCGAACGCCGTCCTCTTCTTCGACGAGGCGGACGCGCTGTTCGGGAAGCGCTCGGAGGTGCGCGACTCGCACGACCGCTACGCCAACGTCGAGATCGCCTACCTCCTGCAGAAGATGGAGGTGCACGAAGGCGTCGCGATCCTCGCGACGAACCTGCGCCAGAATCTCGACGAGGCCTTCGCGCGGCGGCTCGGCTTCACCGTCCACTTCCCGTTCCCGAACACGGCCGACCGGCGCGAGATCTGGGACCGCGTCTGGCCCGACGAGGTGCCGCTCGGCGCCGACGTCGACCTCGACGACCTCGCGGAGCGCTTCCGGCTCTCGGGTGGGAACATCCGGAACGCGGCGCTCGCCGCCGCCTTCCTCGCTGCGGCAGATGGCACCGCCGTGCGCCGCGAGCACCTGCTGCGCGCCGTGCGGCGCGAGTACCAGAAGCTGGGCCGAGGGCTGTCGGACGAGGAGCTCGGCGGCCTCGAGCCCGAGCTCGCGGAGACAACCGCATGAGCGCGGCGAGCATGTCCCTCGTCGATCAGGCCCGTGCGATCGAGCATCCGCTGCCCGTCCTGGGCGTGTCCGGGCTCTGGGGCCTCGAGCTCGAGGGCCGCTCGTTCCAGGCCTCGCAGGCGCAGCTCGACGAGATCCGCGCCGGCTTCGCGCGGGAGATGCGCCGCGGGCTCGACCGCGTGAACGCGCGAATCGCCGGCGGCGTCGAGGGCCACCGCGACATGATCCGCATCCACGAGGACCAGTTCATGGTCTCGAGGATCAGCGACGTCCTCGGCGGCGTCACCCTCCCGGACATCTCGATCTGGGACGGGGCATACCAGGCGCTCTGGCGAGGCCAGGCCGACCTACGCGCCGCGCATCTCTCCGACGCGGCCCGTGATCTCGAGCAAGCCGAGTCGTCTTCACAGCGTGCGTACGCGCAGTTCACCGCATACCGCGAGGGGACGATCTCCGGTGCCGGGCGGGCCGTCACGGGCCTGGAGGTCACCCGCGACGTCTCGTTCGCGACCGCTGGGATCATCGCCACGGTCGCGACGGGTGGCGCGGCAGGCGCCGTCATCGGCGCGGGGATCACAGCCACCGGCACGGCCGCGCAGCAGGCGATGGAGGTTCACCTCGACATGCGCCGCGAGGTCGACTGGGCCGGTATCGGCTTCGACGCGGTGATCGGGCTGATCACGAGCAAGCTCGGCGGCGCGCTCGGAGGAAAGGTCGCGGGCAAGCTCCTCGGCGATCCCGCTGTCGCCGGTCTGGGCCGCAAGGCCGTCTCGACGCTCGTGAACGACCTCATCAGCGGGAAGGCCTCGTCGATCCTGCACACGACCGCCCGCGCGGTGTTCGACCACTTTCAGGGATCTCCGCAGGCGATGTCGATGGACCAGTTCCTCGATACGCTCGCGCGCCAGCTCGTCGATCCGAAGAGCACGTTCATGGACATCCTCACGGGCGAGGTCGCCCGTCGCGCTCACGCGAGGTCGTCCGCTGCGCCGGAGCACGAGACCGCGCCGCCCGAGCACGAGGCTGCGCCGCCGAAGCACGAATCGGCTCCACCCGAGCACCAGGAGGCAGGCAAGCCGGGCGGTGGCGGGGCACCACCGCCGGCTCCGGAGCCGGCCGAGATCGTCGGGGAGCCCGTCCGGGTGCCGAAGCCGGCCGGGAAGATCACGGCCACTCCGACCGAGCACCTCGAGAACGAGCAGGCGAGAAGCATCGCGAAGTCGGGCGGCAAGATCCTGGCGACCGAGCACCAGGAGGCGGAGCAGCAGCGGGCACGGACATTCCGCGAGCAGGGCGGCAAGCTGCGCAACCCCGCGGAACAGCGGGTCTCGACGAAGGGGAAGGTGCTGCCCGAGCTCGCGCCGAAGGCGCCGAAGAAGGCGCCGGCGCCGGTGCCCGAGGCGGAGTCGAGCATGCTCGTCGACCCACAGGGAGTCCCCGTCGTCTCGGGCGCGCGCGCGAAGCTCGAGGCTCCGCTCGGCCTCAAGGGGCCTCTTCCGGCGGGCGAGACGGTGCGCGGTCAGGTCGTCGAGCCACTGGTGATCGAGAAGCGGTATCCAGGGGCGAAGGGGCTGCCACCGAGCTTCGAAGGATTCGACGCCGTCCAGGGTGCCGAGCCGACGCGAACGTTCGTGGCCGGAGAGCGCGGGCCGGCGCGGCCGGGCCTGCGCTACGAGGGCGGCACGGCGATCAGCATCAAGTCGATCGAGCTCAACGGCGCGAGCTACGAGACGTCCAAGGGCACGTACTCGAGCTTGAAGCACTACGTCGACGCGGCCGCCGACTATCCGAGGGGGAGCCCTTCGCTGAGCGGCCCAGCCTCGGGCGGTCGCGTTCAGGTGACGCTCCTCAATCCGACCGAGCGCGTGCTCCACCTCGAGCTCACGCGCAGGCCGACGAGCGAGCAGATGGACGGCTTCGCCCTCTTGAAGAACTATGCAACGGAGCGGGGCATCAAGCTCGTGCTCGCGACGGAGCGCTGAACCGATGATCGACGCGCTCGAGAAGATGGTGCGCCGGCTGCTGCTCGACGACGTCCCGCAGCTCACGAGCGAGCTCCAGGTCCGTTTCGAGCCGCCGGACCAGGACTGGCAGAGCTACCTCGCCGACCAGAGCGTCGGCGGGGCGCCGGTGCTCGGCGTCGACTGCTACCTCGTCGAACTCCGCGAGAACGCCGTGCTGCGGTCGAACGAGTGGCTGAGCGAGGAGATCGGCGGCACGGTCTTCCGCGAGCCGGCGCCGATGCGCGTCGACTGCCACTACCTCGTCACGGCCTGGGACTCGGCGAAGATCAGCGAGACGCTCGAGCCGGGGATCGAAGAGCACAAGCTGCTCTACGCGGTGCTCGGGACCCTCGCCGCGGCGGCGCCGCTGAACGCCTCGCGCATCTACCCGCGCCTGTCGCCCGACCTGGCGGCGGTGCCGGCGCCGATCCGCGACTTCGACCTGCCGACGCGCGTCGTCCCGCCGGAGGGCTACCCGAAGCTCGCGGAGTTCTGGACATCCATGGGCCAGACGGTCCGCTGGCGCCCGGCCGTCCACCTCGTCGTCACCCTGCCGATGCTACTGACCGACGAGGTCGTCGGGCCGCCGGTCACGACCGAGCTCACCGGCTACGGACTCGACGGCGGGCCGATCGACGAGACCCGCGTCACCGTCGGCGTCGAGGTGCTCCACGGCGCCGCGGCCGTCCCTGCCGCCTGGGTGCGCCTCGAGACGACCGGCGGCGTCCACGTCCAGGAGGGCATCGCCGACGGCTCGGGGCGGCTCGCCTTCGTCGACGTCGCCGCCGGCGACTACGTGCTCCAGGCCGCCGCGGCGGGCCTGGGCGATGCGCTGCCCACCCCTGTCCACGTCCCGTCGGTCGCCGGCGGCTACCGAGTGAGTTTCCCGTAGCGAACGGTCTCCGGCCGAGCAAGGAGGATTCGCATGAGCCCGCAGTACGCGACACCAGGTGTCTACATCGAAGAGGTCACCGGGCCGGGCGTCATCGCCGGTGTGGGGACGAGCACCGCCGCGTTCGTCGGTCCCGCCGCGAAGGGCCCAATTGGGCTCCCGACCCGCGTCACGAGCCTCGACGACTTCGTCCGCCTGTACGGCGGCTCCCGCGACAGCCGGGCCTGGCCGTACCTCTACGGCGGCTCGATCCGCTACTACCTCGGCTTCGCGGTCGAGGCGTTCTTCCGCAACGGCGGCACGCAGGCCTTCGTCGTGCGCATCGGGACGGCGGTGCAGGCGAGCCTGCCGATCGCAAACCGCGCCGCCAAGGAAGCGGCAGTCGTGCGCGCGCTCGCCGAGGGCACGGCGGGCGACGGGGTCTCGGTCGCCGTCGAGTCGTCCGCCGTGCTCACCGTCGCCACAGGCTCGTCGACGCTGACCACGGTCGCCAGCACGGCCGTGACGGTCCTCTCGGCGGCGCCGTTCCGGGTCGGCGACCAGGTGACGACAGACGGCACGAACCGAGCCGAGATCTCGCAGGTGCAGGGGGCGACGCTCACCTTGTCCGCCCAACTCGCGGGAGCCTCGGTCGGTGACACGCTGCGCATCGCCGACCTCCTGAAGAACGGCCCCGACGACTTCCGGCTCGTTTCCACCCAGGACCTCGTCAAGGGTGCGACCGTGCTCGTGAACGGCGCCGACCGCGCGGTGATCGACCACGTGAACGCCCAGACGGGCTTCGCCGGGCTCGTCGGCGGGCCACCCAAGAAGTACACGACCTCGCCGACGGCGCCGACACTCACCACCGTGCGGCTCCTCGTCACCGGCAGCGCGAACGTGAGCGCGAGCGCGACGGCGGCGAACCCGAGCGGGAACCTCGTCAGCCGCGTGACGGTCGACGACGCGTCGCCCTTCGTCCCCGGAGACACGGTGACGAGCGACGGCACGCACGTCGCGACGATCGACCGGATCCAGGGCAGCGACCTCTGGCTCGCTGCGCAGCTCGCGGGGATCGGCGCAAAGATCCGGCTCGCCGACGTCGCGGCCGGGACGACGACCTTCCGGCTCGACCGGACGGCGGGCCTCGCTCCGGGCAGCGTGCTACTGCTCTCCGACGGCAACGCTGCGCACGACTCGTACGTGGTCGTTCAGTCGGTCACGCCGGCCGGTCTCGTCACCATCGCGTCGGCGCCGGCGATCGGCGCGAAGCTGAGCCTCGCCGTCGCCGCGGGCAGCGAGCCGACCGCCATGTCGCAGGAGTTCCGCCTCGTCGTTACGCCGCCGGCGACCTCGGCGGCCGCGGCGGAGCGGATCGAGCCGCTGTCGCTCGAGCCCACGCACCCCCGCAACGTGCTGAACGCCGGCGTTGTCGCCTCCGACTGGGTCGAGGTCGTCGCGCCCGCGACACCGCCGGGCACCACCGCCTACCCGGGCGCGCTCGCCCAGACGGCGTCGGGCGCGGCGCTGACAGGCGGCCAGGACGACCAGCCGCAGGCGCTGACCTCGGTCGACTTCCAGGGCGGCCTCGACACGCTGCGCGACGTCGACGACGTCAACCTCGTCGTCGTCCCGGACGCGGCCTCGCACGCGGAGCGGCAGACGATCCAGGAGGCGATGATCGACCACTGCCTGGCGATGGCCGACCGCTTCGCGATCCTCGACTCGGCCCCCGGGGCGCCACCGTACGGGCCGGGCAGCGTCGAGGAGCAGCGGTCGCAGGTGACCGCCGACCGCGGCTTCGCAGCGCTCTACTACCCGTGGCTGATCGTCCGCGACCCGCTGAGCTCGGGCCCGCTGCCGCGGACGATGACCGTGCCGCCGTCCGGGGCGATCGCCGGCGTCTACGCCCGCACCGACCAGGAGCGCGGCGTGCACAAGGCGCCGGCCAACACCGACGTCCGCGGCGTGCTCGGCCTCGAGCAACGGCTCTCCGACCGCCTCCAGGGACCGCTCAACCTCGAGGGCGTGAACGTCCTGCGGATCTTCCCGGGGAACGCCCAGGTGATCGTCTGGGGCGCCCGCACGACCGTCGAGCCGGACGTCACGGACTGGCTCTACGTGAACGTGCGGCGCCTGCTGCTCTACATCGAGGAGTCGATCCAGGAGGGGATCCGCTGGGCCGTTTTCGAGGGGAACGACCTCTCCCTCTGGCAGAAGCTGAACCGGACGATCTCCGCGTTCCTCACCGGAGTGTGGCGGGACGGCGGGCTCTTCGGCGCCAAGGCCGAGGACGCGTTCCAGGTGCGGATCGACGAGGCGCTCAACCCGCCGAGCGAGCGAGCACTCGGGCGGCTGCACATCGAGATCCAGGTCGCGCCAGTCCGGCCGGCCGAGTTCATCGTCGTCCGCATCGGCCTCTGGGACGGCGGCGACGACGTCAGCGAGTCGTAGGAAGGGAGAAGAGCGATGCCGACAGGCCAAAGAGTCGATCCGTACGGGGCCTACAACTACCTCGTCGAGATCGACGGCATCTCGCGGGCCGCGTTCCAGGACTGCACCGGGCTCGGCTCGACGATCGACGTGAAGGAGTACAACGAGGGCGGGCGCACGACGCCCATGAAGCTCGCCGGCCTCACGAAGTACTCGAACATCGTCCTCAAGCGGGGCGTCACCGACGACCGGCAGCTTTGGGACTGGCACAAGCAGGCGATCGACGGCAACGTCCAGCGCAAGAACGGCTCGATCGTCCTGCTCGACCGGGGCGGCCAGGAGAAGGCCCGCTGGAACTTCTTCGACGGCTGGGTCACGAAGTGGACCGGCCCGGACTTCAAGGCCGAAACCGGCGACATCGCGATCGAGACGATCGAGATCGCACACGAGCGCATGGAGCGGGCGTAGTCATGTTCCGCACCGAGCACGACTTCACCCTGCCGCTCGGCTACCTCGACGCCGACGGCACCCTTCACCGCGAGGGGGTCATGCGGCTCGCGACGGCTGCCGACGAGATCGAGCCGCTGCGCGACCCACGGGTGCAAAGGAACCCGGCGTTCCTCACGGTGATCCTGCTCTCGCGCGTCGTCACGCGGCTCGGCCTGCTCGACGCCGTCACGCCGAAGACGATCGAGGGGCTGTTCGCGGCCGACCTCGAATACCTGCAGCGGCTCTACAACGACGTGAACCGCCTGGACGGCGGCGAGACCGTCACCTGCCCGCAGTGCGAGCACGTCTTCGAGGCCGAGGCCGATCGCCTGGGGGGGTCGTTGGCTACCCAGTGGAGCGGCTGATGGAGGAGGCGGCGTTCATCTCGTACCACTTCCACTGGTCGCACGACGAGATCATGGCCCTCGAGCACCGTGACCGGCGCGGCTGGGTCGCCGGCATCTCCGCGATCAACGAGCGAATGGGAGGCGGCGAGTGAGGCTGCGGCCGCTCACGGCGCCGCGCGGGCGCTCGTCGCGCTTCGCGCGGGCGGTTCTCGGCCGCTACGGGCTGCGCCCGGGACGGGTGCCGCCCGTGGAGGCGTCGCTGCTCCGGCGGGCGGCTCCGGCGCTCGCCTGGCATCTGCACCTGCGCCGCAACGAGGTGCGGGTCGAGCCCCGGCTGCAGCTCGCGCTCGCGACGGCGCGCGGCGTCGAGCGGCGGGAACTGCGCGAGACGCGCATCGAGCGCGAGGGCCGGGGCGCCGCGCCGCCGCCGGTCGAGGCGGTCGTGCGGCGGTCGCTCGCCGAGCGCGAGCTCCGTGTCGTCGAGACGCGCGTCGCGCGCGAGGCGGACGCCGTCCTGCGGCGCGTCCTCGCACGGGCCACGCGGCTCGAGGCGGGCAACCCGGTCCCCGTGCCGGCCGGGGCCTCCGCGTACACGCCGCCGGGATTCACGGGTGTCCCGGCCGGCCCTCTCGCGACCGCGCCACGGCCCGCCTTCGCGGCCCCGTCCGAGGCTCCCGTGTACGCGCCGCCGAGGCTGCCAGCGCCACCCGCCGTTCCGCTCGTCACCCTGTCGCGCCCGGCCGCCCCGGCTCCGCCCGCGGCGGACCTGCGCGGCGCGCTCGCGGCGGCGGGCCGCGACGCGGCCTCGCCCGCCGCCGCCCGCGGCGTGCAGCCGGCGGCGGTCCTCCCGCAGGCGGCCCCGGTCGACGTGGAGCAACTGACCGAATCCGTCCTCGACGCGATCGACCGGCGCGTCGTCGCCCGGCGCGAGCGGCTCGGAAGGCTCTGACGATGGCGCAGCTCGAGAAGGCGACGGTCACGAACACCGTCACGGGCGACCGGATTCCGGTGCTCTTCAACCCGGAGGAGTACTCGCTGAAGCGCGACATCAACTACGCGCAGGCCGCGGTGCCGGGGCTCTCGGCGCCGATCCTCCAGTTCGTCAACGGGAACATGCAGACGCTCGACATGGAGCTGCTGCTCGACACCCACGAGGCGCACCGAAGCGGCGGCGCGACCGTGGAGGCCGGGTCGGACGTCCGCGCGCTCACGCGGAAGATCACCGACCTGATGAACATCGACCGAACGACGCACGCGCCGCCGGTGCTCCTCTTCACGTGGGCGTCGCTCACCTTCACTTGCGTGCTCGCGCGGGCGACGCAGCAGTTCCTCCTCTTCCTCCCGGACGGGACGCCGGTGCGGGCCCGCCTGCAGGTGACGTTCAACGAGTTCCGCAACGCCGACCTCGAGGCAAAGGAGGTCAAGCGCGAGACGGCCGACTACTCGAAGCTGCACGTCGCCCGCCAGGGCGAGACGTTGAGCTCGATCGCCGCCGCCGTCTACGGCGATCCCGCGCAGTGGCGCCCGATCGCGATCCGCAACGGCGTCGACGTCCCCGCCGCGATCGCCGTCGGCGACCGACTCGTCGTCCCCTCGCTGCCCTACCGCGACCCCGACACCGGCGAGGTGTTCCAGTAGCGATGGCCGCGAACCCTCGCTACGCACCCGAGCTGCGCCTGCTGATCGGCGGCCAGCCGATCCCCGCGGCGATGCGCGGCTCGGTCACCCGCCTCTCGGCGCAGTCCGGCCTCGGCGTCTCCGACCGGGTCGAGGTGGCGCTCGTCAACGACGGCCTGCGCTGGCTCGACCACCCGCTGCTCGCGCTCGACAGCGAGCTCGCCCTCTCGCTCGGCTATGCGCCCGACCCGCTCACGCAGCTCTTCGTCGGCGAGATCGTCGCGCACGAGGCGACCTTCCCCAGCAGCGGCCTGCCGATGCTCACGGTGGTCGCGCAGGACCGGCTCGAGCGTCTCCAGGAGGGGACGAAGGCCCGCTGGTTCGCGATTCCGACGCCGACCGTCGGCGACTTCCCGCTCCCCGACCCCGCGGTCGCGAGCATCGTTGCGCTCGAGAACGGCTTGATCCCGATCATCGAGCCGGTGGGCGCGGCGATCTCGGCGCTGCTCGGCGTCGCGGCGGGCGGCGCCGACCCGCAGCAGATGCAGGCGCTCGTCCGCCAGCAAGGCTCGGAGAACCGAGGCGAGAGCGACTTCGACTTCGCCTCGCGGATCGCGCGCGAGAACGGCTGGGAGCTCACGATCGACCACTCCGGGCCGCTCGGCGGGCTCCAGCTGCGCTTCCTCTCGCCGCTCGACCACCTGGCTCCCGACGTGACGCTCAAGTACGGCGCCTCGCTGCTCGAGTTCCGGCCGAGGATCAGCAAGGTCGGGCAGATCGTCTCGGTGACGGCAATGGTCTGGATCTCGCAGATCAAGACGAAGTTCGCGGTCACGGTGGGCTGGGACTGGGACTCGATGGCGCTCTCGATCGACGTCAAGCCGTCGTTCACGCCGACGGAGAGCGGGCCGTCCAAGGTCGTCTACGGCGAGCCGGTGACGCTGCTCTCGGCGCCGCGGACGATCGTCAGCGAGCTGATCCCGAAGCTGAACCAGCGGCTGACCGGCTCGGGGAGCTGCGTCGGCGACCCGCGGATCGTCGCGGGCGCGGTCGTCCGGCTCGAGGGGCTCGGCCTGCAGTTCGGCGGCCTCTACCGCGTCACCTCCGCCACGCACACGCTCGACTCGAGCGGCTACCGCACCTCCTTCGAGGTCCGCAAGGAGATCTGGTTCGGCTCGATCCCGCTGCCCGAGCAGGGCGCGTCCCCCATCAAGCTCTCCGCCCCCTTCGCCGCCTGAGGAGCACCGAATGCCCGGAGTGATCGACAACCTCAGCGCCGCCCCGGACTCCTCGACGAGCGGAAGGATCTACGGCGTCGCGGTCGCCCAGGTGATCGACAACGTCGACTCGCAGCGGCTCGGCCGCGTCCAGCTCTCGCTGCCGTGGCTGCCCGACTACGAGCCGTGGGCGCGGGTCGCCGTCCTCTCGGCCGGCTCGAGCCGCGGCACGTGGTTCATCCCGCAGGTGGGCGACGAGGTGCTCGTCGCGTTCGAGCAGGGCGACGTGCGCCAGCCGTACGTCGTCGGCTCGCTCTGGAACGGGACCGACACGCCGCCGGCCGACTCGCCCACCGACGCCGTCATGCGCCGGCTCGTGAAGACGCCCGTCGGGCACGAGATCGAGCTCGACGACGCGGAGCAGACGATCACGATCACGAGCTCGACCGGGCAGAAGGTCACGATCACGCCGGACAAGATCGAGCTCTCCGCCGGCGACGGCACGAGCGTCGCCACGCTCGAGACGACGGGGACGATCACCCTCAAGGCGGCGCTGAAGATCGAGCTGCAGGCGCCCGACATCACGCTCTCGGCGACGAACCTCGACCTGTCGGGCGACGCGGCCGTGAACCTCAAGGCCGGCGCGACCTGCAGCGTCCAGGGCTCCCTCGTGAGGATCAACTGATGGCCCCGGCGGCGCGCGTCGGCGACCCCACCGGACATCCCGGCGTCGTCTCGGGGCCCGGTGTCGCGACCGTGCTGATCGGCGGCATGCCGGCTGCCGTCGCGGGCGATCTCCACACGTGCTCGATGCCGCCGACCGCGGGGCCGCACCCGCCGTCACCGTTCCCGCCGGGGAGCGGGACGGTGCTCGTCGGCGGCCGTCCCGCCCTACGCGTCGGCGACGTGTCGGGCTGCGGCGCGCCGATCGTGTCGGGGGCGTTCACGGTGCTGGTGGGAGGCTGACGGTGGCGACGCCGCTCCAAGACAAGGCGTTCCTCGGGGTCGGTTGGGCCTTCCCGGTCGCGCCGGACCCGACCGGCGAGGCAGCGCTCGCCGCCTACGAGGAGGACGTGCGCCAGGCGATCGAGATCATCCTCGGCACCGATCCCGGCGAGCGCGTGATGCGACCCGACTTCGGCGCGGGGCTGCACGCGCTCGTCTTCGAGCCGATCGGAGCGACCACGGCCGCGCTCGTCCGCCACCGCGTCGAGGAGGCGCTCGTCCAATGGGAGCCGCGCATCGACGTGCTCGAGGTGCGCGTCAGCCAGGACGGGCCGCTCGGGAACCGGCTGCTAGTCGGGATCGACTACCGCATCCGCTCGACAAACACCTTCTACAACCTCGTCTACCCCTTCTACCTGCTGGAAGGCGAGCCGGCGTGAGCGCGGGCGGCCCCCCGGTCCTCGAGCCGCGCAGCGCCGACGGCTTCGCCGCCACCCTGCGCGGGCGCCTGCCGGCCTACGTGCCGGGCTGGCAGCCGCAGGCGGGCGGCCCGGGCGACGCGCTGCTCCTGATCTACGGGCGCTTCCTCGACGCGCTCGGCGAGCGGATCGACCGCACGCCGGACAAGAACGAGCTCGCCTTCCTCGACCTGCTCGGCCTCGACCTGCTGCCGGCGCAGGCGGCGCGGGCGCCCGTCGCCTTCGCGACCTCACCGCAGCTCGGCGACGCCCGCGCGCCGGCCGGGACCCGCCTGGCGGCGAAGGCGCCGGACGGCGGCGACCCGATCGTCTTCGAGACCGAGACGGAGATCGCGCTCGCCGCGGCGCGGATCGCCGAGGTCGTGACCGTCTGGCCGGCCCGCGACGCGTACGCCGACCACAGCGCCGAGGCGATCGGGGGACGGCCGTTCACGCTCTGGGAACCGCTCCAGCCGATCCGCCACGAGCTGTACCTCGCTCACCCGCTCCACCTCGCGCTCGCAGGGCGGGCGACCGTCGAGCTCGACGTCGAGCTGGCCGGAAACGGGAGCGCGCCCCTCTCGCTCGTCTGGCAGTACTGGGACGGCGACCTCTGGCGCGACTTCAAGCCGCAGGAGGTCGGCGACGACGGCAGCGCCGGCCTCACCCGCAGCGGCGCGGTCACGCTGCGCAGCGACTGCGCGCAGGCGAAGCCGACGACGGTCGGGGGCGTGAAGTCGTTCTGGCTGCGCGGCTCGCTTGCCGACCCACTGCCGCCGGATGCCTCCCGCACCCTGCCGCGGGTCGACCGGATCGCGCTGCGCACCGTGCTCGAGCGGAAGGTCGATCCGTCGGGCGTCGGCGGCCTTCTGCCCGACACGGCGTTCGCCGGCTCGTCGATGCTCGACCTGACGAAGCCGTTCCAGCCGTTCGGGCAGGCGCCGAACCCCGAGACGAGCTTCTACGTCGCCTGCGAGGAGGCGTTTTCGCGGCCCGGCGCCGCGGTGAAGATCGTCATCGACCGCCAGTACACCGCACAGGAGAAGAACGACATCGCGCTAGCGAAGTACGAGGTCGGCATCAACGAGGCGAAGGCGCGGCTCGACCAGATCAAGGCCGTGGCCGCTGCGCTCGACGCGGTGCTGAAGGCGCTCGTCGACCCCGCGACCGGCGATCTCCGAGCCGATGCGACTCCGCTCTTCGATCCGAACGTGCCCGAGCAGTGGTACACGGACGTCCACGACCGGGTGCAGAACGCCTACTCGGCCGCACGGGGCGTCGCGCAGTCGGCACAGATGGTGGAGATCAGCGATGCGGCGCTCGCCACTGGCCTCGCGATCTACGACCTCGTGCCCGGCCCGAATCCGATCGATCCGTTCGGGCTCGCGAAAGAGGTCGCGGGAGAGGTGCTCGGGGGCCTCGCACACATCCCGATCGCTGCGATCGCCGTTTGCAGCGCGCAGGTGATCGTGGCGCTCGCCGAAGTCGCGAAGCAGCTCTCCAGCGGAGACGCGAACCGCGAGCAGCACTTGACGAAGCTGAAGAACGACCTCGCGAACATCCAGAACGACGTCAATACGCTCGCCGATCCGAACGCGAGCGCTAGCGACAAGGGGAGCGCAGCGGTGAACGTGCTCGGCAGCCTCGGCTCGCTCGGCCCGGACTGGCTGCAGGTCGCGAGCGACCTCGGAGGCTGGCCGAGCTCGATCTTCCTCGACGCGAATCTACCCGGGTTCTTCCAGACGGCGCGCGACCGCTACGCCGAGGCGCGCAGGCGGATCGACGATGCCCGAACGGCTATCCAGGGAGCTCTCACGTCGTCGGGGAGCCTTATCGACCTGCTCGACAAGCTCACCCCCGAGATCGCGGCGGCCGCGGCCGGTGTCGTCAAGCCGAAACTCCCCAAGGCGACGCTCGCGTGGGAGTACTGGGACGGCTCGGCCTGGAAGCGGCTGCCGGAGCTGACGAGCGTCGCTCCCGACGGCAGCCCAAGCAAGGGGCCGCGGAATCTCCGCCACGGCCGCGGCGAGGTCACGTTCACCGCACCGCACGACTGGGAGACGACCAAGGTCAACAACGTCGAAGCGCGCTGGCTTCGCCTCCGGATCGTCGACGGCGCTTTCGCGATCGTGAAGCTCGTCAGCTGGTTCGACACACAGTCGCAGACGATCAACTACCTGGCGATCAGCGATCCCCGCCCGCCGCAGCTCGACCTGTTCAAGGTCGGCTACCGGTGGGTCTCCGACCCGTCCCCGCCGGAGCGCTGCCTGACGCTGAACGACTTCCAGTGGGCCGACCGGACCGACGAGGCCTCCTGGCGGGGCTCGGCGTTCGCCCCCTTCGTGCCGACCGACGACCTCGTGCCGGCGCTCTACCTCGGCTTCGACCGACCGCTGCCCGCCGATCTCGTCGGTCTGTTCCTCGACATCGCGGAGGTTCCCGGCGACACCGCCGGCCCCCCGCTCGAGTGGCAGTACTGGGATGGGAGCGGCTGGGGTCGGGTCTCCGTCGAAGACGAGACCGCCGACCTCGCGCTGCCCGGCGCGGTGCGCGCCCTCTGGCCCGGGACGGACCCGCTGCCCGAGGCGCCGATCGCTGCCGCCTCCGGCGCGGCCGTGCAGGTCGCCGACGCGCGCGCCGCGGCCGCGTTCGCCCCGGGCGACCTCCTCTGGGTCTCGCAGGGCAAAAGCGGGGAGCTCGCGACTGTCGACGCGGTCGCGGGCGACACGATCGCGCTCCGGGCGCCGCTCGCCGGCAGCTACGCCCGCGGGACGGTCGCGCGGGCCGGGCTGCCGCGCTTCGGCGTCCCCCGCACCTGGCTGCGTGCCCGGCTGCGGACGGACGGTGACCCGCGCCGATCGACCGTCTCCGGCCTTTACTCGAACGCGGTCTGGGCGGCGCAGATCCAGACGATCCGGGACGAGCTGCTCGGCTCGTCGAACGGCCAGCCGCGCCAGACGTTCTTCTTCACACGGTCGCCCGTCCTGCGCGGCGAGACGCTCGAGGTGCGGGAGCTCGAGGGGCCGGCCGCCGCAGTGGAGTACCCGCTCCTCGTCGACGAGCTCGCGCGCGCGGGGATCCGCGAGACGGACCTGCGCACGGTGACGAGCCCGCAGACCGGCAAGATCAGCGAGGTCTGGGTGCCGTGGCGCGAGCGGCCGAGCCTGCTCTTCTCCGGGCCCGACGACCGCGACTACGCGATCGAGCGCAACCACGGCCGGCTCATCTTCGGCGACGGCGTAAATGGGCGGATCCCGCCCGCCGGCTCGAACTCGATCAGGGCGCGAACCTACCGCTCCGGCGGCGGCACGGCGGGGAACGTCCTCGCGGGCGCGATCTCCCAGGCCCTCTCCGGCGTCGTCGTCCAGAGCGTCTCGAATCCCCTCCCGGGCGAGGGCGGCGCCGAGGGCGAGCCGGACGACGCCGTGCTCGGCCGCGGCCCGCTCACGCTGCGCAACTGGCGGCAGGCGCTCTCGGCCGACGACTACGAGGCGCTCGCGCGCGAGGCATCGCCGGCGGTCGCGCTCGCCCGCGCGCTGCCGATGACCGGCCCCAGCGGCCGCCGCGGGCCCGGCTGGGTCACCGTGGTCGTCGTCCCGCGGAGCCCGGCCGCCGAGCCGCAGCCGTCGTACGAGCTGCGGCGGGAGGTGCGCTCGTTCCTGCTCGCCCGCACGCCGGCGGCGCTCGCGGGCCGGCTCGCGGTCGTCGGGCCGAGCTACCTGCGCGTGGGCGTCGAGGCCGTCGTCGCCCCAAAGCGGCTCGAGCAGGGCGGTGCCGTCGCCGAGGCAGCCCGCGCCGCGCTCGCCGCGTTCCTGCACCCGCTCACCGGCGGCCCGGACGGCACCGGCTGGGGTAGCCGCCGGGAGGTGTGCCTCTCCGACGTCGCCGCGCTGTTCGAGCCGCTCGACGGCGTCGACTACGTCGAGAGGCTCCTCCTCGTCGACCGCGGCGTCCCCACGGGCGACGTCCTCTCCGTCCCAGCCGACCGGCTCGTCGCCGCCGGCCCCGTCACGGTGCAACTCACCGGGCAGGAGGCCTGACCGTGCCGCTGCCGACGATCGACCTCGACACCCGCCGCTACCCCGACCTCGTCGACGAGGCACGCTCGCTGATCCCGCGCTACGCGCCGGCGTGGACGAACGAGAACGCCTCCGACCCTGGGATCACGCTGCTCGAGCTGTTCGCCTTCCTGACCGAGCAGCTCGTCTACCGAGCCAACCGGATACCTGAGCGCCACCGGCGGAAGTTCCTCGAGCTCGTCGGCTTCGCGCCCGAGCCGCCGCACGCGGCGAGGACGGCGCTCTCGTTCCGACCCGGGAGCGGCGGCGACGGCCTCGTGCTCCCCGCGGGGCTCGCGCTCGTCGCGGGCGGCGTCCCGTTCCGCACCCTCGAGCACCTGACCCTGACCGCGACCTCGCTCGCGACGGTGCAGGTCTTCGACGGCTCTGCGTTCACGGACGTGACGCCGCTGCTCCGGGAGGGGCAGCCGATCGAGGCGTTCGGGGACGATCCGGAGCCGGGGCCGTCGCACGCGGCGGACGAGCAGCCGACGCTCTACCTCGGGTTCGATGCGCCCATCCCGGCCGGCCGCCGCGTCTCCCTCCGGGTCGCGGTCGCCGGGACGCGCACGGGCAACGAGGAACGCAGGCGGATCGAGGACGAGGCCGCCGCGGCCGCCGCCGCATGCGCGCCGCCTTCGTTCCCGTCCTGCGCGCCCGAGGAGAGCGCCGCCGCGCCGGCGGGCGGCACCCCGCCGCACCACTCCGTCCGCACCGCCTGGGACGTCTACGACGGCGGCGGCTGGCGGACGCTCGACCCGGCGCGCGCCGAGGTCGACGACGAGACGCGCGGCTTCACGCTCGACGGCGCCGTCCTCCTCTGCCCGCCCGTCGCAGTGGCCTCGATCGCGGTCGGCAACGTGACGGACGCGCGCTTCTACCTCCGCTGCCGCCTCGTCTCGGGCACGCCGGATACCGCGCCCGCCCTGCGCGGCATCGCGGTCAACGCCGTCGAGGCGGAGCAGCGCTCGCTCGTGCGCGAGACCTTCACGATCGCGCCGGGCACCACGGCGCCTGCGACGGCGCCGACGCCGGGCGCGAACGGAGCGATCGAGCTCCGCCTCGACGACATGGGCGCGATCGTCTCCTTCGGGACAGCGGCAGCAGAGTCGCCCACCGCGCTCGTGCTCGGCTACCGCGCGGCGACGACGACCGCCGCGGGTTCGCTCACCCTCGCGCTCGCTCAGGTGGGTCGGGGCTCGGGCGGCCCCGAGCAGCGACTCGTCCTCCCCGGCGCTCCGGTCGCCGAGGGCGAGCTCGCCCTCTGGACGCTCGAGCAGGGCGGAGCGCGGACGTGGAGCCTCGTCCCCGACTTCGACGCGGCCGGACGGGCCGACTCCGTCTTCGCCGTCGACCCGGAGACCGGCGTCGTCACCTTCGGCGGCGGCCTGCACGGCCGCGTCCCGCCCGAGGGCGCGCCGATCCTTGCCCGCTACGACGTGACCCGCACCGCCGCCGGCAACGTCCCTGCGCAGGACGGCTGGCAGCTCGCGGAAGCCGACGACCAGCTCGACGCCGCGCTCCTTGGCGGCGACTCCGCTGCGACGCAGGCGCTGCTGGCGCTCGTCTCGAGCCCCTTCGCGGCGATCGGCGGAGCGGAGGCCGAGTCACTCGAGCACGCGGCCGGCCGCGCGGCGGCGCGCCTCTGGTCGCACGAGCGGCTCGTCCAGCTGTGCGCCGACGCGGGCGCGGACACGCTCGACCAGCTCGACCGCGACGCCGTGCTCCTCCGCGCTGCGCCGCCGAGGGCAGCGACCCAGCTCGACCTCGAGCGGCTCGCCCTCGACGTCCCGGGGACGCGCGTCGCGCGGGCGCGCGCCTTCGGCGGCATCGACGGCCGCTACCCGGGCCTCGTCGCGCCGGGGACGGTCACCGTCGTCGTGGTCGGCGGGCTGCCGCAGCGACGGCCCGTGCCGAGCCGGGCGCTGCTCGACTCGATCGGCGGCTTCCTCAGGCGTCGCAAGACGCTCGGGACGCGCCTCGTCGTCGTCGGCCCGACTTACGTCGAGGTGACGGTGACGGCCACCCTCAGCGTCCGCGCAAACGCCGACCCGGCCAGGGTCACGCGCGATGGGCTGTCGGCACTCGCGGGCTACCTCGACCCGGTCACCGGCGGGCCGGCAGGGCGCGGCTGGCCGTTCGGCCGGGACGTGTACCGCAGCGAGCTGCTCCAGCTCCTCGACGGCGTCGACGGTGTCGATCACGTCGCGACCCTCGACTTGGCGGGGCCCGACGGATCGAGCTGCGGCAACGTCTGCATCCCGCCGACGGGGCTCCCCGTCTCCGGCACGCACTCGATCGCGGTCGCGCCGTGAGCTCGCGCGCCTCGATCGAGCGCGTCCGCTTCGTCCACGGCCAGCGGCTGCCGGCCGCCGACCTCGCGGACAGCTCCGGCGGCGAGCTGCGTCGCCAGGAGCTCCACATCGTCGGCGCCCACCGGACGTGGGGCGCCGCGCTCGGCCTCGAGGTCAAGGCGCACTCGGCCGGGCTCAGCGTCTCGCCGGGCCTTGCCTACGACGCGTACGGGCGGGCGCTCCTCCTGCGGCGGCAGTGGGGGATGCTGACGCCCGCCGAGCTCGCGACCGCCACGGAGGCGAGGGACGTCGTCATCGCGTGGACGGAGTGCGGCTCTGCGCTCCGCCTCGCCACCGCCGGCGACACCCGACCCGGGCTCGACGTGCCGCTCGCGCGCTTCTGGATCCAGAAGGGCGTGCTCGGCTGGCCCGACCTCGGCTACCGCCGGTGCGTCCGCTCGCTCGCGGCTCCGCGCATCGGCGCGGGCCACGTCCCCATCGACGTCCGGCTCGACGGCGGGACGGACGTCTTCAGCGCGCCCGTCGACACGAGCGCAGCCGGCTTCCGCTCGACTCCCGCGTACGTCGTCACGCCCACCGTCACGTCCACGACCGACCTCGCCCGCGCGGCGAGCGCAGGCGCCGCCGGCCCGTTCGTCTCCATCTCGAGCCCGGACGCAGCCGGCTTCACCGTTGACGTCCGCGTCTGGCGCCCGCTCTACGAGGACGAGCGGGTCGCGGTCGAGCTCGGCCTCGAGATCGCCTGGCTCGGCGTCGAGGCCCCACCCACCTGCGGGCGGATCCTGGAGAAGCTCATGACCCCGATCGAGGTGCCCTGATGACGATCAACATCGACCTGCCCGCGGTCAAGCGCCCGCTCTTCTTCGACGGCGAGCGCCTGACCGCAGCCGACCTGCTCGACGCCGAGACGTACGAGCGGGCGCTGCGCTGGCTCCACAACCGCTGCCTGCACCCGTGGGGGATCGCGCTCGGCCTCGCGGCGACGGGCGCCCGCGGCGACAAGGCCGTCGCAGTCGGCGCCGGCTACGCGCTCGACTGCCGTGGACGCGATCTGATCGTCGCCGACCCGGTCACCCTCCAGGTGCCGCCGGTCGCGGACGACGGCAAGGGCGGCGCGGCCGCCTACCTGCTCACTGTCTCGTATCTCGACGACGATGCGCTGCCGGCCGAGACGCGGGTGGGCGTGTGCGGCACGAGCGGCGCCGTGCGGCTCCCCGAGCGCGCACTCGTCCGCTGGCAGACGATCGCAGACGTCGACGCCGACACGCGCTACCGGCCGGGCCTCGACGTCGTGATCGCCGGCGCCTCGGTCAAGGGCTGCAAGCTCGACGCGGCGCCGTCGACGGCGGAGCGGCAGGAGGCGGCGGTCCCCACGCCGTACGTCGCCGGCGGCCGGACCGAGGCGGGCCGCACCGGCTGGAGCCTGTGGCCCGATGCGACCTCGCCGCTCGGCGTGACCGCCAACGTCTCCACGTCGTCGGCCGGTTTCGGCGCCACGCCGCGCTACCAGGCGGAGGTCGTCGGCACCCGCGCCTTCCAGGCCGACGACGGGAGCGATGCGGCGGTGGACGGCTTTGTCGAGGTCGCGAACGGGGGCCCGTCGAGCTTCGACGTCTGTGTGCTGCTGTCGCCCGGGCGCTCGGGCTCGAGCCTCAACCCGCCCGAGGTCCTCACGGCGTCCTTCCTCGACCGCCTCGACGGCGAGCTCGGCTGGTACGTGACCTGGGTCGGTGTCGAGGGGTGAGCGAGGCGCCCGGCTACCTCGAGCTCGACCTCGCCGACCCTCGGCTCGAGCTCCTGCTCGACGGTGTGGTCGTCGAGAACGGCGTCCTGCGCCTCGCGCCGGTTCCCGGAGCGCCGCAGCCGCTCGGCGGGCCGCTCCAGCCGGCTGAGGCCTTCTCGGGCCCGGCCGGCATCGCCGTCGACGACACGGGCGATGTCTTCCTCGCCGACCCTGTCGGAAGCCGCGTGCTGCGGCTCGCCGCATGCGAGACGGACGTGAAGCCCGTCGGCTGCGTCACCGGCCCGGGCCGCGGGCCCGGCAAGGTCGACCGCCCGCGCGGCGTCGCGACCGGCCCGCGCCACCGGCTTTACGTCGCCGACACGGGCAACGACCGCATCCAGGCGTTCGACCTCGGGACGTTCCAGCTCGTCGGCGTGATGGGCGACATCGCCGAGCCGTGGGACCTCGCGGTCGACTCGGCGGGGAGCCTCTACGCCGTCGCGCACGGAACGGCGCAGGTGCTGAAGCTCGACGCCGACGGCGTCCTCGTGCCGGCGTTCGCGCAGACGGTCGCCGCTCAGGCGACCGTCCCGGCCGAGCCGACCTCGGTCGCGGTCGCGCTCGTCGAGAGTGAGGAGCGGCTCGTCGTCGTCGACGGAGGCTCCCAGGGCCGGCTGCTTGTCTACGGGCTCGACGGCACGTTCGACGACGCCCGCACCGCCGCCTGGAACGCCTCGCTGCTCGCCGTCCTCGGCGACGCCGCGGCGCTCGGTGGCGTCGCGATCGGCGGCGGCACGCTCTACGTCGGCGAGGACGCAACGGGCGGCGTGCTCGCGTTCGCGCTCGACGGGACGTTCCTCGGCCGCTCGACGGGCTACCGTGCGGGCGCCGCGGGCCTCGCGATCGACGCCCAGGGGCGGCTGCTCGTCCATCCCGGCACCGGGCAGGCCGTCCGCCTCAGCGTCGACGCCGTCGTCCCGACGGGAACGTTCCGGATCGGTCCCGTCGCGCTTGCCCACCCGCCGGCCCCCGAGACGGCGTGGCAGCGGCTCCTCGCCGGCGCGACGATCGCCCCGCCGGCCCACGTGCGCCTGTTCACGTACGCGAGCGACCGCCCCGACGAGCCGCCGCCCTTGCCCGACGGCCTCGCCGATCCCGGCATCGAGCCGACGCCGCTCGACGTATGGCGCCCGGCGCCGCTCGACGCGCTCGACCTCCTCGTCCTGAACGAGCCGGGGCCCTACCTCTGGATCGGCGGCCGGCTCTGGGCGGGCGACGCGGGCCCGCCGGCGGTCGACCGCCTGCGGATCGAGCACGACCGGGACGGCTGGCTGCCCCTGCTCCCCGCGATCTACGCCCGCGACGACGCGAGCCGCGCCTTCCTCACGCGCCTGCTGGCACTCGCGGAGAGCGCGCTCGAGGACGAGGACGCGCTCCTCGACGGCCTGCCGCGGCTGCTCGGCGCCTGGAGTGCGCCCGACCTGCCCGGCGCGCGCTGGCTCGACTGGCTTGCCGGCTGGCTCGCGTTCCCGCTCGACGAGCGGTGGACACCGGACACCCGCCGGACCGCGGTCGCGGGCGCGTTCGAGCTCAACGGGCAGCGCGGCACCGCGATCGGCCTGCGCGAGCTGATCAGGCTCGCGCTCGGCCTCGACGTACGCGTGACCGAGCCCGGCGACCGCGTCTGGCTCTGGCAGCTCGGCGGCGACGGCTCGTCGCTCGGCTTCACGACCCAGCTCGCGGGCACCGAGGCGCAGGGCGCGGTGCTCGGCACGACCGCGATCCTCGGCGGCTCCGACCTGATCGACGACGCGGAGATCGGAGCGCCGCTCTTCGTGGAGCTCGCGAGCCGCTTCTGCGTCCACGTCTACGCCGCCGACCTGAGCGGCGCGGACTCCCTCGCGGGGCTCGAGCGGCTCGTGGAGCGCGAGCGCCCCGCCGAGACGGAGAGCCACGTCTGCGTGATCGAGCCGCGTGCCCGCGTCGGCTTCCAGGCTCGGGTCGGCGTCGACGCGATCGTCGCCGCGGGACCCGGCCGCCTGACGCTGGACGGCCCCGGCGGGCTCGGCTTCGACTCCGCGCTCCCGCCCCGGCGCGAAGGCGGGCCAGGGCGGCTCGGCTTCGGCGCGCGCGTCGGACTCACCGCACGACTGACCTAGGAACAAGGAGGCCCGAGATGGAGGACAGATACGCGCACAGGGTGATCGGAAACGGGATGACGGGCGGCCGCGTGGTGCTCGCCGACCCGCCCGCGCCCCCGCTGACCGCGCCCGTGCGCAACCGCTACTACTACGGCAAGCTGCTCGACGTCTACCACCTCGAGCTCGAGCAGCGGTACTTCCTCGAGCAGCGCCGGCTGCTCAACCGGCTGACGATCGGCTACGGCGTCGTCTGCGGCCTCGATGTCACGGTGGCCGCCGACCACAAGGCCGTGATCGTCTCGCCCGGGTTCGCGATCGACGGCCTCGGCCGCGAGATCCTCGTCACCGAGCCGATCTGCATCGCCGATCCCTCGCAGCTCACGGACGACTGCGGCAGGCCGGCGGGGACCGCGAGGCGGGAGAAGGTCACGCTCTGCCTCGCCTACCACGAGTGCGAGTCCGAGCCGACCCCCGTGCTCGTCTCCGACTGCGACGTGCGCGAGGGCTGCGCGGCCGGAGCGATCCGCGAGCGCTACGCCTTGCTCGTCCACGACGGCGTGCCGGAGAGCCCGCCCTACGGGGACGTCCGCTCGATCTGCCACCTGCTGGCCGAGCGGCTGACCGAGCTCGAGGCACGCGACACGCCGACGAGCCAGGCGCAAGGAACGGGTCCCTCGATGCAGCGCGCCGCCGGCCTGGCCCTGGAGGAGGTCACTCTCCCGCCGCGCGGTCACCAACCGGTCACCCCGTCCGTCTCCGACCTGTTCAGCTGCGACCCAACCACGGAGACCTGCGTCGCGCTCGCCACGGTGACGCTCCCCGCCGGGAACGCGCCGACCGAGGTCGACTCCTTCACCTACCGGCGCACGGTGCTCTCGAACGACACCCTCTACGAGGCCGTGCTCTGCCTCGCGAGCGCCGTCGAGCGCTGCTGCGAGGCGACGAAGGGAGCGCTCGCGATCGAGGTCTCCGGCAACGAGCAGTCCGGGAAGCCGGGCGCCGAACTGCCGAGGCGGGTGGTCGTGACGGTGACGGAGAACCGCAAGCCGGTGCGCGGCATCGCGGTCAAGTTCGAGGTCACCTCGGATACGGGCGGAGGCTTCGTGCCTGCGATCCGCAACACGAACGCGCGCGGGCAGGCCTCTGCCGCATGGACGCTCGGCGCCGCCGGCGACCAGACCGCCCGCGCCTCGATCCCGAGCGGCGACTACGTACCGCTCACCGCCACTGCGAAGGAGAGCTGAACCGTGTCGATCAGCGAGTACACGACCATGACCAACCTGCTGGCCGGCACCGACGTGACGGCCGCGAACGGCACCGGCGGGTGCGGCTGCGGAACGTGCGCCGGGAGCGAGCTCGTCGGCCTCGAGCGGACACGCTTCTTCGCGCGCCAGCTCATCGGCCCGGACGACCTGACGCAGGACCAGACGTACTTCCGCGACAAGGCCCGGCGGCACAACCGGCTGTTGCACGGTTGGGGCATCGCATGCGGCGCGCGCGTCAAGGCCGGCAAGAACGCCTGCGAGGTCGTCGTCGAGCCTGGCTACGTGCTCGGGCCGTACGGCGACGAGATCGTCATCGACAAGGAGATCACGGTCGACCTCTGCAAGGAGGACCCAACCGGCGCCGCCGCCGACGGCTGCGGCAGCGCCGACCCGTGGTGCGCCGACGTCCGCGTCCGGCGCGACGCAGGCCAGGTGATGTACCTCGCCGTCCGCTACTCCGAGTGCGACACGCGGCCGGTGCGCGTCGCCGCGTGCGGCTGCGTTTGCGACGACACCGAGTGCGAGTACAGCCGCACCCGCGACAGCTTCGAGCTGAAGGTGCTGACCGAGCTGCCTTCGACGTACCTGCTCTTCGAGGACCTGACGCCGGCGGCGGAGATCCTCCTGCTGCTGCGCTCGTTCGCGTGCATCCGCGAGCCGAGGGCGTGCCCGCCTTGTCCCGCCTCGCCGTGGGTGATCCTCGCCGACGTCGAGCTCGACGCGGCGGGCGCCGTCACGATCGACTGCGCGAGTCACCGCCGCTACGTCGCCTCGTTCGGCGACTACTTCTTCCGCTGCGAGGCCGGGGGCCTGAGCTTCCCGCTGCTCGGGCAGTTCGCGAAGGAGTCGACGCTCGTTGACACGACCGCGTACTCGTTGCGGGTCGAGGAGAAGGCGCCGCCGGCGGCGACCGTCGCCGCGAAGACCGGAGACGGGCGCTGGCTCACCATCCCGGGCACGTTCGAGGTGAAGCCCGAGGAGAAGACGCTCGGCGAGGTGCTCGCCCGCGAGGGCGACCGCACGCTCGTCGACGCCTCGAGCGGCCAGACGATGACCCTGCGCGAGGTCTACGCGGCGGCCGGCGCCGACCCCGCCACGAAGGTGACCTCGGTGGCGGACGCACTGGCGCCGCTCGAGGGCGCGAAGATCGACGTCGCCGGCCTGCGCGTCGTGCGCGGCACCTACGACGAGCTGATCGACAAGCACGGCCTCGAGCGCCTCGACCAGGCGCACGGCGGCTCGCCCGCCGCGGCCGGCGAGCTGCCGGCGCACACGTTGCGGGGGGTCGAGACCGATTCGGCCGTGGGCAAGCACATCGCCGGGAAGACGGTCGCGGAGGTCGCAGCCGTCCCGCAGGAGACGTTCGTCGCGGCCGCGACGAAGGGGGTGAAGGTGGCGCAGCGCGAGGCCGAGACCGAACGCGCCCGGCAGGTCTGGACGGCCGCGTCGCGCGTCGCGAAGCTGAGCAGCGCGTGGACGAGCTGATGCCCGCTCTCGCTACGGGGCGTTCGACCGAGCTGCGGCGGACCGTGGCGACAGGCCATCCTCGAGGCGCTGCTCGCTGCGGTGCACCCTCTCGACGAGCAGCGAGATCGCCCACCTGACCACGAACAGGCCAGCCAGTATTGCTATGGCCGCACAGCGGGCGCCCTCTTCCGGCGTTCTCCACACAGTTTCCACAGGCGGCTCGCACTTTTCCACAGCTTCAGTCACAATCCACAGGCCGCAATGTTCGAGATCGGTGACAGCCTCCGCGAAGCACGGACACGTCGTGGGCTGAGCGCGGACGACGTCCAGAAGGGCATCCGCATCCGGGAGCGCTACCTCAGCGCGCTCGAGGAGGAGCGCTGGGAGATGCTGCCGGGCGAGGCCTACACGAAGGGCTTCCTGCGCACGTACGCGGAGTTCCTGGGCCTCGACGGCCAGCTCTACGTCGACGAGTACAACTCGCGCGAGCGGCGCCGTGACGAAGAGCCGCTCGTGCCGGAGTCGCTCGCCTCCCGGCAGCGTCCGTCGAGCGGGGCGCTGCGGACGCTCGCGGGCGCGCTCGTGCTCGCCTCGGCGGTCGGCGGCCTGGCGGCGTGGCGTCTGGCCGGCTCGTCCCCGTCGCCCGCCGTCCAGCAGCCCGCCTCCGGAGCGCCGGCGGCCGCTGCGGCCCCGGCGCCGGTCGTGAAGGAGAAGCCGCAGAAGACGAGGGCGGCGGCGGCGCCGAAGGCCGCGCCGGCCTTCGCGGTGATCGACGCGGCACGCGGGGCCTGCTGGCTCTCGGTGCGCGCAGGCGGCCCTCACGGCGCGGTGCTCTTCGAGGGCATCCTCGCCCGGGGCGCGACGAAGCGGTTCGCGCTCACGCACGCAGTCTGGGTGCGCATGGGCCGGCCGTCCGCGCTGGACATCCAGGTCGCCGGGCACCCGGTGGGCGGCCTTCCCGCGGCGCCGGCCAACCTCCTGCTCTCGCGCAGCGGCGCGCAGTCCGCCTAGGACGCGGCCGCGGCGGTCTCGAGCTCCACCGCCGGCACGTCGCTCCACAGGTCCTCGAGCTTGTAGTAGCCGCGCGCGTCGGGCGTGAACACGTGCAGGACGACGTCGAGGTAATCGGCGAGGATCCACGTCCCCTCCTGCATCCCGTCGACGCTGCGCGGGATCAGCCGCTCCTCCTGCTTGAGCTTGCCGTGCACCTCGTCCCAGATACCCACGGTCTGGCGCGCGTTGCGCCCGGTGGCGATCACGAAGAAGTCGGTGAAGGTGCACACCGGCCGCATGTCGAGAATGACGACATCCTCGGCCAGCTTCTCCTGGGCGAGAGCCGCGATGCGGCGTGCTTGTTCGAGCGGTGTCAGAGCTGGATCGGTTTCCTGGCGCGCGGGATCGGTCTCAGTGTAGCCGCGAACGGCGGACGTCAATCCCCGCGGTAGAGGCCGCGCTCCTCGATCAGCGCGGCCACGGCGGGCGGGACGAGCCCGTCGAGCGGCTCGCCCGCGGCGGCGAGGCCGCGGATGTCGCGCGAGGCGGCCGGGTTGGGCTCGACGTCGAAGAAGAGGACGCGCCGCGGCCGCAGCAGCGTGCGGAGCACCGCGTCGAGCCGCTCGCGCGGGAAGCCCGGCCGCGTCGCCACCGCGAGCCGCGTGCGCTCGAGCACGGCGTCCGGCTCCTTCCAGGTCGGGAAATCGCAGAACTGGTCGGCGCCGATCACGAACAGAGGGTCGTCGAACGACTCGCCACGGAGCAGGTCGATCGTTCGCGGGTACGGGTCGAGGCGCACGTCGTCGTTCGGGAAGGCGGCGCGCGCGAGCTCGAGCCGTGCCTCGGCCGGCGCGTGCACGCCCTTGTGGCCCGGATGCTCCGCGACGAGCACGACGAGCTTCGTGAGGCCGAAGTGGCGCTTCGCCGCCTCGGCGACGCCGACGTGACCGAGGTGGGGCGGATCGAAGGCGCCGCCGTAGAGCCCGGTCGAGCTCGTGTGCCGCTCCAGCTCGCTGACGGCGCGCTCCCACGAATAGGGCTGCAGCAGCTCGTCGGCGAAGTCCGTGCGCGGGAAGCCCGTCGCGCGCATCGCCGCCGCGGCGCCAGCGGCATCGTAGTCGGTCGACCGCAGCTCGGCGTCCGGCCCGAGCAGCGCCCAGTATGCGGCAGCCCGTCCGGTCGGATTGCCGATGCTGCCCGGATTGACGATGCGGCGGCCCGCGCGGCGCTCGTCGTACTGCAGATGCGTGTGGCCGCAGACCACGACCCCGGCGGTGACACCGTCGAGCAGGATCTCCCAGCGAGCGTCCGGCGAGGCCGGCGTGACCACCACCTCGTCGCTCCGAGGCGTCGCGTGGCAGAAGAGCGTGGCGCCGAGGCCGTCGATGTCCAGCGTCAGCGTCACCGGCCAGGAGGCGACGAGGTCGCGTTGCTCCGGCGTCAGACGCTCGCGCGTCCAGACCGCCGAGTCACCGGGGCTCTCGAGCGCGCCGCGGTCGGTGTTGCCGCGGATGAACCGCGCACGCTCGCCGAGCGTCAGCGCGAGCTCGAGCGTCTCCCGCGGCCATGCGCCCCAGATCAGGTCACCGCCGAACAGGACGACGTCCGGGGCATCGCGTTCGACCTCCGCGAGCACCGCCTCGAGCGCCGGCAGGTTGCCGTGCACGTCGTAGAGCGCAGCGACTCTCACCTCAACCCCACTCGAGCACCTCGTCGCCGAGCTCCACCTCGTCGCCCTCGCGGGCGCCGGCGGCCTTGAGGATCGCCTCCAGCTCGGCGCCCTCAGGCGGACGGCCGGTGATGCGGAACCCGTTCTCGGTGCGGAAGATGCGGTACGCGCGCCGCGCCGGCCGGGGCCGGTAGACGAGGTAGTCGAGGAGTTCCTGCTCCTCGGGCCGGGGCGGCGCGGGCTCCTCCTCGGGGACGAGCGCGAAGAGGGCGAGCCGTAGCGCGTCGATGCCGGCGCCGGTCGCGGCGGAGACGCGGAAGACGCGCACGATCCGCTCGTCCTCGATTCCGAACGGCGGCGAGTCCGGGCGCAGGTCGATCTTGTTCAGCACGACGACCTGCGGTCGCTCGTCGACGCCGGCGCCGTACGCGGCGAGCTCGGCGTCGATCGTGCGCCAGCGCTCATCCGTGTCGTCCTGGGCGGCGTCGATCACGTGCAGGAGCAGGCGCGCGCGCTCGAGGTGGGCGAGGAACTCGTGGCCGAGCCCGGCACCCTCGCTCGCGCCCTCGATCAGCCCCGGTACGTCCGCGACGACGAGCTGGCGACCGTCGGGCGTCTCGACGGTGCCGAGCACCGGTGCGAGCGTCGTGAACGGGTAGTCCGCGACCTTCGGGCGCGCGTTCGAGATCCGCGTCAGCAGCGACGACTTGCCGGCGTTCGGCAGGCCGACGAGCGCCGCGTCGGCGAGCAGCTTCAAGCGGAGCTCGATCTCGCCCTCCTCGCCCGGGAGGCCGATCTCGGCGAAGCGCGGCGTCTGCCTCGTCGGGGTTGCGAAGCGCTTGTTGCCGCGCCCGCCGACGCCGCCGTGCGCGACGACGACGCGCGCGCCCGGATGCGCAAGGTCGGCGACGAGCCGCTCCTCCTCGTCGAGCACCTGCGTGCCCACGGGAACGTGCAGCACCGCGTCCTCGCCGCGCGCCCCGTGCGAGAGCCGGCCCGCGCCGGGGCCGCCGCGCCCGGCGCGCAGCTTCTGGTTCGGCCGGACGCCGGAGAGGTCGCGCCGCCGTGGCTCCGCGGCGAGGACGACGTCGCCGCCGTCGCCGCCGTCGCCGCCGTCCGGCCCGCCCCTCGGCACGAACTTCTCGCGCCGGAAATGAATCGAGCCGTCGCCGCCGCGCCCGGCCTGCACGAACAGCTTCGCTCGGTCGTGGAACATCGCAGCGAACGGTACGTCACCCTGCCAGGTAACAGACTGTTACTTGGTGGTTCTCGGGGCTACGCGTCGACGACGCTGATGAAGCGGCGGTCGCCGCTCGTCCTGAATGTGACCCTACCGTCGCGTGTGGCGAAGATCGTGTCGTCCTTGCCGATGCCGGCGCCGGCGCCGGCGCGGAACCTCGTGCCGCGCTGGCGGACGAGGATCATGCCTGAGGTCACGTCCTGGCCGGCGAACAGCTTGACGCCGAGCATCTGCGGGTTCGAGTCGCGGCCGTTCCGCGACGAGCCGAGTCCCTTCTTGTGTGCCATATCAGTGGCCCTCCTCCTTCGCGGCCAGGGCCGACTCGAGCGCCGCGATCGCGCCCTTCCGGTTCGCGTGCTCCCGCTCGTACTCGAGAGCGGCCTCGAGGTTCGGGCGCCGCCAGCCGGGCGCGGCCTCGGCGATCTGGGCGACCGTCAGCTCCTCGTAGCCCTTCGGCGGGTGCGCCTGGCGCGCCGGGGCCTCGGCCTTCGGGGCCGCCTCGGCCTTCGGGGCCGCCTCGGCCTTCGGGGCGGTCTCGGCCTTCGGCGCCGCCTGCTTCGGCACAGCCTCGGCTTCCGGAGCCTTCTTCGCGGCGGAAGTGCGCCCGCTGGCGCCGATCGCCTCGATCTCGATCCGCGTCAGCCGGCTGCGGTAGCCGTTGTGGAGCCGGTAGCCGGTGCGCCGCTTGTACTTCCCGATCCGCACCTTCTCGCCGAGCTCGTGGCCGACGATGCGGGCGGTGACGGTGGTGGTCGGCGCGAGGTCGGTCTTGCCGTTGCCGCCGACGAGCAGGACGCGCGGGCTGAACGTGTTCCCCTCGCCCTCCGCCAGCCGGTCCACGAGCAGCTGCTCGCCCTCCTGGACGCGGTACTGCTTGCCGCCGACGGTGATGATCGCGTAGCTCATGGGCGTGGAAAACGCAGGCCGCGCGGGGCCCGCGAACCGGGGCAGTGTAGCGGAATCGGCTCCGTTAGCGGGACGAGTCGAGCTCGTCGCCCCACTCGGACATCGGCACGTAACCCCACTCGCCGGGCGCCGCCGACTCGCCGTTGGGGGACGGCTCGCCGGACTCGACCGCAGCCGCCACGGGCTCCGGCTCGAGCGCAGGCTCGAACTCGACGGCCGGTTCCGGCTCCGCCTCGCTCTCGGCCTCCGCCTCGCCCTCCGGCTCGGCGCCGTTCGTGGACGCCGTGGCCGGCTTCTTGCGCTTCCGTCCGCCGCGCGAGCCGCGGCGCGTGCGCTTCTTCGTCGGCGCGGCGCCCCCCTCGGCCGGCTTCTCGCCTTCGGCCGCGGGCTCGGCGGCCGCCCCGGCAGGCTCGCGCCCGAGCTCCTCGTCCGGCAGGTGGATCGTCACCGTGCGGGGCGGCTCGGGCACCTCCTGGGGCTCCTCCGCCGCTTCCGCGGCCGGCTGCGCGGCAGCGCCCGCCTCGGCGGGCTTCTTCTTCCGTTTCCGGCCGCCGCGGGAGCCGCGGCGCGTCTTCTTCTTCGCCGGCGCCCCGGCGGCAGGCTCCTTGCCGGCCGCCTCCGCCTCTGCGACCTCTGCCTCGGGCTCCTCTACCTCGGGCTCCTCTGCCTCGGGCTCCTCGCCGGCCGGCTCCTCTGCCTCCGGCTCTTCGATCTCGGGCTGCTCGCCGGCCGGCTCCGCGGTCACGGCCTCGGTCTCGGCGCCCGTGCCGGGCTTCCGGGCCGGCGGCCGGCGCGTCGGCTTCTCGGCCTCCGCCTCCGCCGTCAGCGGCTCCGGCGCCCTGCTGCCGGCGCGGCGCACGAGCGTCGCGTACGCGATGCGGTCGAGGACGCGCTCGACCCGCACCTTCACCTTCTTGCCGACGAGCTCTGCGGCCTCGCCGACGCAGACGTCGAGACCGTCGAGCTTCCCGACCGCGGCGGACGCGTCGTGGCGGTCGACCTCGACGAGCTCGAGCTGGAGCTCGGTGCCTTCGGCGATGGGCGCGGCGGGCGCCAGGTCGGCGAGCTTGCCCTCGGAGAGCACGACGAAGTGGTCGAGATGCATGTTCGGCTTGCGCTGGAGGAAGAAGCGCCGCTTCGTGAGCGCCTCCAGCTCGATCAACCGCCGGCCGCCCGGTCCGACGAGCGCGCTCGCGATCGGCGCGGCGAGCTCGACGCGGAAGGCCTGCGAGCGCGAGCCCGCGGCGAGCGCGCGCAGGCGCCGCTCGACGTCGATCGCCGCCGACGCCTCCGAGTAGACGATGCCGTCGCCGCCGCACGTCGGGCACTTGCGCGTCATCACCTCGCGCGGGCCGTCGGTGACGTTCTGCCGCGTCATCTCGACGAGACCGAGCGGCGAGATCTCGACGACGTACGTCTTCGTCCGGTCGCGCTCGAGCTCCGTGCGCAGCGCCTCCTCGACGGTGGCGCGGTTCTTCGGGTTCGCCATGTCGATGAAGTCGATGACGATGATCCCGCCGATGTCGCGCAGGCGAAGCTGGCGCACCACCTCCCTCACCGCCTCGAGGTTGTTCTTCGTGATCGTGTCCTCGAGCCGCCCAGCGGAGTTCCGGCCGCGCGAGCCGACGAAGCGCCCGGTGTTCACGTCGATGACGGTGAACGCCTCCGCGTAGTCGAAGATCAAATAGCCGCCGGACGGGAGATCGACCCGCCGGCTCAGCGTCGACTTGATCTCCTGGTCGACGCCGAACGCCTCCATCAGCGCCTTCTCGCGGTACCGGATCACGCGCTCGACCATGTGCGGCGACGTCTTCTTCAGGTAGCCGGTGATGCGCTTGTACGCCTGGTCGTTGTCGACGTACGCCTTCTCGAAGTCGCCGGTGAAGAGGTCACGCGTCACACGCAGCGGCAGCTCGGCCTCCTGGTAGATCAGCTCCGGCGCCTTCGTCGCCTTCGCCTTCGCCTGGATCGACTTCCAGAGCCGCTGCAGGAAGACGAGGTCGCGCTCGATGTCCTCCTCGGACGCGCCCTCGGCCGCGGTGCGGACGATGATGCCGCCCTCCTTCACCTCGAGCTTGCGGAGGATCTCCTTCAGCCGCGCGCGCTCCTCGTCGTCGAGGCGGCGCGAGACGCCGAGCCCCTCGCCCTGCGGGACGAAGACGACGAAGCGGCCGGGCAGCGAGATCTGCGTCGTCAGACGGGCGCCCTTCGTCTTCATCGGGTCCTTCACCGCCTGGACGAGGATCGTCTGGCCCTTGTTGATCAGGTCCTGGATCTTGCGGCCTTGGCCGCGCTCCAGCTCGGGGCCGACGATCTCGTCGACGTAGAGGAAGCCGTTTTTCTCGAGGCCGATCTCGACGAATGCGGCCTCCATTCCCGGGAGAACGTTGTCGACCGTGCCGAGATAGATGTTCCCGGCGATCGAGCGGCGGTCCGGCCGCTCGAGGTAGACCTCGGCGACCTTGCCGTCCTCAAGCACCGCGACGCGCTGCTCACCGACGTCGACGGAGACGAGCAGCTCACGCTTCGCGGCCGGCAGCGGCGCGCGCCGCGGGGCCTGGCGGCGGCGGCTGCCGCTCTCCTGGCGGCGTCGCTCCTGCCGCTGCGAGAGCGCCTTGCGCTCGGGCTTGCGCTCCGGCTTCTGCTCGGGCTTGCGCTCCGGCTTCTGCTCGGCCTTCGCGCCGGCCTTCGACCTGGTGCCGGCGGCCTTCGCCGGCGCCGGCGTCTCGGCTTTCGCCACGGGCTCGCCCGCAGCGGCGCCGGGCTTCTTGCGCCCGCGCCCGCCGCGGCTGCCGCGGCGGCGCTTGGGCTTGGTGGAATCGGTTGTTCCGGCCGCGCTCTCCGCGCCGGTCGGATGGGCTACGACCGGCTCGGGCTGAGCCTCGCGTACAGGTGCAGCCGCCTGGGCGGCTGAGGCGTCGGATTCGGACTTCCGTCGGCGAAACCAGGGCAAGCGAAAACTCCTTCGTTGGAGCGCGCGACAGCGACACCCGGGAGGGGGCGGCGCGCGCGCTGCTGGTCAAGGGTGGAAAACGTCGGCATGTGCCTTCCCAGCCAGGGTAGCAGCGGGACCCGCGGCCGGCCGGTCCCGCGCCGTCCGACCCTGGACCTACGATGCGCCGCATTCACGACCGGGAGGTTGAGCGGTGACTGGAGCGCGTAGCGCCGAGGCCGAGGAGCTCCTGCTGATCGAGGAGGCCGACGCCTGGTTCGAGTATCTCGAGGCGACGCGGAGCCAGACATCGGCCCGCTACCGCGAGGTCGAGCCCTGGGCCTGGGCACGACTGACGCAGAGGCTGCGCGCGATCAAGGCGCGGCGCACGAAGCTCCGGCCCGCGGCGGCCTAGGAAGCGCTCGAGCCGTGGCCGCCTGGCATCCCAGATTCGAGCCGCCGGATCGCGGCTTCACCGAGCGCGCGCGTGCCCGCATACGCAACGGCGCCCTTTACGACCCACCCCGCTACCGGGACGAGGTCGAGCAGCTCGCGGGCGGCGGTGCGCAGGCCGAGCCCGGCGCCGAGCACGGCGAGCACCTCGGGCGCCCGCGCGCGGGAGTCGAGCTCCAGGCCGTAGGCCTGGTCGAGCCGCAACAGCATGCGCACCTGGTTGCGCGCGAGCACGGGCAGGTCGGCGCCGGGGACGAACACCGCGGCGGCGAGAATCGCGTTCTTGCGGGCGAAGGACGCGACGAGCCGCTTGCCGACCGCGCCGCGTAGCAGCGGCAGCCGTGCCGCGAGCGGCGCCGCCTCCTCGCCCAGGCGGACGGCGACGGCGCGCGCGATCGCCTCGTGCGGAAAGCCTTCGCCCGCGCGCACACGGACGACGTCGGTCGCGAGCACGTAGGGGATCGAGACGTCGTCGGAGATCGGGCCGGCCGCGACGGCGACGATCGGCACGTGCGCGCGGCGCGCCCGCTTCAGCGCGCGCTCGTCCTCCTGCTCCGCGCCGGTGACCACGTAGATGTAGACGGCAGCGCCCTCCGGGTCTCCGACGCGAACCGCGGTCGGGTCACCGCCGCGGACTAGCGCGCGCTCGAGAGCGCGCGCCAGCTCGCGCGCACCGCCGACGACGAGCGGCCTCTCGTCGCGCTCGGACGCGCGCAGCTCCTTCATCAGCCCACGCAGCACGCCGACCGTGATGGGCGGCTTCATGAGCGGCGCCGCAGTGCCCGGGCTGCCCGCCCGCGTGCATGCACGGCGAGCAGGATCCCCATCGCTGCGAGGTTGGCGATCATCGACGAGCCGCCGACGCTCACGAACGGGAGCGGGATGCCGGTGATCGGCGCGATCCCCATCGTCATGCCGACGTTGATGAAGATCTGGAACAGCAACGCCACGACGATCCCGCCGGCGACGATCGCGGAGTAGAGGTCGCACGCGACCGCGACCACGCGCAGGCTTCGCCAGAGCACGAGCAGGTAGAGCGCGAGCAGGAGCGACGCGCCCGCGAAGCCGCGTTGCTCGCTGTACGACGCGAAGACGAAGTCCGTGCCGTGCTCGGGCAGGAAGTTGAGCCGCGTCTGCGTCGCGTTCTTCACGCCACGGCCGTTCACCTGGCCGGAGCCGACGGCCGCGATCGACTGCTCGAGGTTGTAGCGAGCGTCGACCGTGCACTGTGACGGATGCACGAAACAGGTCAGACGCGACTTCTGGTAGCCCTTGAGGAAGTCGACGCCGACCGCCGGGCCCGCCCAGAGCACGCCGACGACGACGAGCACCGCAATTGAGCCGAGCACGGCGAGGTGACGCCACGGCGTGCCGCAGACGAAGAGCATCGCGCCGAGCGCCGCCATGTACACGAGCGCCGTGCCGAGATCGGGCTGCGCGAACACGAGCACGACGGGAACCAGCCCGAGCCCGAGCGTGCGCAGCGTCGTGCCGATGTCGCCGATGCCGGCCCGATCGGCGAGGAAGCCCGCGAGCGCGAGCACGAACAGCAGTTTTCCGAACTCCGACGGCTGGAAGGTGAAGAAGCCGACGTTGATCCACCGCGTCGAGCCGCGGGCAGCGCGGCCGACCAGGAGCACGATCGCGATCAGGCCGACCGTGCCGCCGAAGATCAGCCGCCAGTAGCGGCGGTAGAGGTCGGGGTCGAGCAGGACGGCGACGGCGAGCGCAACGCCCCCGACGGCCGCGTACACGATCTGCCGATCGAGGTAGTAGCTCGGGTTGCCGGGCACGTCGAACCGGGTCACACCGGCGATGCCCCACAGGCCGACGGCGACGAGCCCGGCGACGGCGGCGAGGAGCAGCCAGTCGAGCGAGCGCAGCACGGTCACGATCGCCAGCCCTTCCCCGCGCTTGGCGGCGAGCCCCGATCGCTGCGATCCCGCGTACTCGAGCATCAGTCGGAGTGGATGGCGCCCGCCTGCTGCGCCGTGACGTGGAAGAAGGCGGCGAAGACCTGCTCCGCCGCGGGCGCCGCCGCCGTGCCGCCGTGGCCGCCGTTCTCGATCAGCGCGCAGACGACGAGCTTCGGGTCGTTCGTCGGCCCGTAGCCGCACCACCAGGACTGGTCCTGGAGGCCGGTGTAGCCGGGCAGGGTGACGACCTTCTCGGCCGTTCCCGTCTTGCCCGCGATCGAAACGGGGAACTTGCCGAAGACGCCGTAGGACGTGCCGAAGGGCAGGTGCGTCCCCTCCAACAGCCCCTGCTTGACGACCTGCAGCGCCGACTGGTCGACGTTGACGGGCTTCGGCGCCGGCAGCGCCGGCACCGGCACCGCCGTCCCGTTCTGGTTCTCGACGTCCATCAGCAGATGCGGCGTCACGAGATTGCCGCCGTTCGCAAGCAGCGCGTAGAAGCGCGTCAGCTGCAGGGGCGTCACGAGCAGGTTGCCCTGGCCGATCGCCAGCTCGATCGAATCGCCCGGCTTCCAGAGACGGTCGACCTGCCAGTGCCCCGGATCGGTCTTCCTGGTGTAGGTGTCGTGCCGCCACTTGATCGTCGGCACGAGCCCGTCGACCTCCGGCCCGGCGTCTGTGCCGGTCGGATTGCCGAAGCCGAACGCCTCGGCCCAGCGCTGCAGCGGCTGCCCGCGGTCGCCCGGCAGCTTGTAGAACTCGTTGCCGAGGCGGTAGAAGTACGTGTCGCACGAGTACGCGAGCGCGGTCGGCAAATCCATCGGCTGGTTCACGTTCGGGTCCCAGTTGTGGAACGTCCGGTGCGACTTGTCCTCCGGCGCGCTGAACGTCCCCTTGCACGGCAAGTAGGCGTACGGCGAGAGCATGTGCTCCTGCATCGCCGCCAGAGCGGTGACCGGCTTGAAGGTCGAGCCCGGCGGATACGTGCCCTGGAGCGCGCGGTCGAGCGACGGGTAGTTCTTCGCCAGCGCGCTCTTCGTCGTCAGACCCTCGGCTGCGAGCGCCTTCACCGTGACGCGGCCGGTGAACACGGACGGGTGGTAGCTCGGAGCGGACGCGAGCGCGAGGATCGACCCGTCGTTGGGATCCATGGCGACGATCGCACCGCCGCGCGCCGCCCATTTGCCGTTCGACTGCGCCAGGCGGATGCCGTACTGGAGCGCCTTCTCGGCCGCCTGCTGGAGCTTCAGGTCGAGCGTCAGCCGAACGAGGTGGCCGGGCTTGGACGCGACCGTCGGCACGACGGCGCCACGCGGGCGGCCGAGCGCGTCGACGTGGAGCCGCGCCTCGCCGGCGACCCCGCGCAGGTACGTGTCGTACGAGGCCTCGACCCCGGCCTGCCCGATCACGTCGCCGGCCTGGTAGCCGCTCTTGGCCAGCCTCTTCAGCTGCGTCGCGGAGACCTCGCCGACGTAGCCGAGCACCTGCGCCGCGAGCGAGCCGTACGGGTAGTGGCGGATGTACGTCCGCTCGATCGTCACGCCGGGAAACTCGGCCGGACGCTCGTCGAGGTATGTCACCATCGCGTTGCTCGCCGCCTCGCGCACCGTCACCGGCGTGAGCAGGTCGTTGACGGCGCGACGCGCCTTGATCCCGGCGGAGATCTCGTAGAGAGGCACGCGTGTGACCCGCGCAAGCCGGCGCAGCTCCGCATACCGCTGCGTGTAGACCTTCGGCAGGTCGGACGGCCAGAGCTCGACCGAGGTCGCCGGCACGTTCATCACGAGGACGTGCCCGTTGCGGTCGACGATCGGGCCGCGCGCAGCCTGCGTGCGCACCGTGCGGTACGAGTTCGCCTGCGCCTGCCCGACGTACTTTGTCCCGGAGAGCACCTGCAGCGCCCACAGCCGGAGGAACAGGGCGGCGAAGACGACGAGCAGGATGCCGCTGAGGATCGCGATCCGCAGCGCGAGCCTCGGCGTCAGCCGGTACGGCTCGGGGACGCCCTTGCTCGGCGGCAAGAAGCTGCGCGACCGCGAGCGCCCGGTCGTGGTGTTAGTGGACGCGGCCATAAGTTCGTTCGTGTCTGGCGGTTCGCAAACCAAGCAGGCCTAGGACGCAGGGAGGCCGCATACCCGTAGGTATGCGGCCGACCGAGGACAACGGCATGCGCCGCGTT
>Ga0187866_1000111_pt1 | contig 106083 bp, 85 predicted proteins | sample June2016WEW_11_1_3_FD_133013 | JGI IMG/M metagenome (GOLD analysis project Ga0187866, IMG submission 133013) | Peatland microbial communities from SPRUCE experiment site at the Marcell Experimental Forest, Minnesota, USA - June2016WEW_11_150 | ecosystem: Environmental > Terrestrial > Soil >... | reverse complement strand
CATAGAAGGCTTCTCCTGGACCCAAGGTGTTTTGGTCCTCAACCAAAAAACTACCTCATCCCCGAGAAGCCTTCGTCCTTATCCCATCAAGGTCTCGTCCGCCGCGGCGGATGAGACCTGGGAGGGCAGACCAATTGAACTCAGTGGTTACCCACCCTTGCGACAGATATACCAACCGCAGGTCCTTCGGACTCCCCTTCACTGCGCTCAGGGTCGCTCAGGATGACAGCAAGGATGGGGCACGGGGCATTGTGGGACGGTCAAGGAAAGGAAGAATCCTCACCTTCCGGCCAGTAGCAGCATGAGCCCGAAGAGCGCCACCGGGACCAGGGCCAGGCTGGCATAGAGCAGCATCCGGCGGGCGCCCGGCAGGCGGAAACCACGCAAGGCCGGGCGGCGCGCGCCCTCCTCCACGCCCACCTGCTCCTGGTGCTCCAGGTCCCAGGCCATCTCGTTGGCAGTCGAGTAGCGGTGGCGTGGGTCGCGCTCCAGGGCGCGATTGAGAATCTCCTGCAACTCGGGCGTTATCTCCGGGTTCAGCTTGCGGGCCGGTTTGGGGTCGTTCAGCACCCGCTCATTCATCACCGCCAAAGGATTGGGCCCACTGAAAGGCGGCTCGCCGGTGAGCATCTCGTAGAGCATCACGCCCAGCGAGTAGATATCGCTGCGCTGGTCGCCGCGCTGCCCCTTCACCTGCTCGGGAGAGATATAGTCCGGCGTGCCCAGCGTGGCCGACATATCGACGAAGGTAATCCGCCGCGCGTCTTCCTTCATGGCGATGCCGAAGTCGATGATCTTGATGCGATCCTGGGCGTCGACCATGACGTTCTCCGGCTTCAGGTCGCGATGGACCACGCCGTGCTTGTGCATGCAGTCCAGGGCGTCGCAGAGGTCGCGGGTAAGGTTGACCGCTCGGCCGATGGGCAGCCTGCGCTGCTGGTTCAGGAGGTCGCGCAGGAGACGGCCTTCGACCCACTCGATGACCATGTATGCCCGGCTGCGCTCTCCAGGCTCGTAGGTTTTCACCACTCCGGGGTGGTCTAGTTCCTGACCAATCTCCTGCTCTCGCTTGAAGCGTTCCACCAGGATCGGGTCGGCTTCCATCTCCGCATGGGGAACCTTGATGGCCACCTGCCTGCCGCTGTCGAGGTCGGTGGCTTTGAAGAGCGTCGACATGCCGCCGCGGGCGACGACCGCATCCAGGCGGTAGTGGTCCAGCGTATCTCCGGCTTCCAGCGTGGTCATGAGCGCGTGCTGCATAACGATTCGATTGTTTCATGGGGATCGTAAGAAAATCGCAAGGAAAATCGAAGGGAACTGCATAGGCAGGTTGCATCTTAATTTGTGGATGAGTATGAAGGGTACGGGCTTCAGCCCGTACATGAATGCCGGCATGATCGTTCGGCTTTAGCCGCTGAGGGAAAGTATGTGTTCGGAAACCCTCCCTCAGGGGCTGAAGCCCACATTGCTTCCATGTATTTATGTACGGGCTGAAGCCCGTACCCTTCAACCCAGGCCTCCAAGCCGGATTCGGCGCCGCCAGGCAATCCGGCCTGAAAACCGCTTTCCACCCGGATATAGTGGAATCTGGCTCCTTCTATGCTCCGAATTTCCAGAATCCTGGCAGTCTGCCTTTTGGTTGCCTGGGCACTGACGCCCGGTACGGCTTACGCAAACCGCGGCGCGGTCCATCCCTCCGTGGCGGAGCCCGCGCAGGAGACCGGCTTTCTGAATCGCAGGATCGAGTTGCACGGGGTAGCCTACCGCTTTCAGGTCTACCTGCCGGAAGATTGGCGGCGCGACGACCACAAGCAATGGCCGGTGATTCTGTTTTTGCACGGCCGGGGCGAGCGCGGCTCGGAGGGGATGTGGCAGACGCAGATCGGCCTTCCCCAGGCGGTGCGCGACCACCCGGAGCGCTGGCCGTTTGTAATCGTGATGCCGCAGTGCCCGCTGCCCAGCTACTGGACCGACCCGGAGATGCTGGCCCTGGCCATGGCCGTGCTGGACGAAGAGACGGCTGAGTTCCACGGCGACCCGGAGCGCACCTATCTGACCGGGCTCTCGCTGGGCGGCTACGGAGCATGGGAGCTGGCGCGGCTTTATCCCCGGCGCTGGGCGGCGGTGGCCATTGCGGCCGGCGGCATCTTCTGGAGCTATGCCCCGGAGCGATGGCAGGAGGCCTCCACTTTGCCCGCGCAGTACGCCCAGGCGCTGGGCCGCACGCCGGTCTGGCTCTTCCACGGAAGCGACGACAACGTGGTGGCCCCGCGCGAGAGCGAGCTGATGTTCGAGGCCTTCAAATCTGCCGGCGGGCACATTCGGCTGTGGCTCTACCAGGGCCTCAGGCACGACTGCTGGACCCGCGCCTACGACGAGCCGGAGCTGCCGCGCTGGCTGCTCGCGCACCGCGGCGAGCCTCCGCAGGGTTCCAGGCCCGTCGCCCGGCCGGAGTTGCCCGCCCTGGCCGAACGGCTGCTCATTCCCCTTCATCCGCCCGCCATCAAGCTGCCCCCGGCGCTGCTCGACACCCTGGCCGGGGAGTATTGCGACGAGAACGGCCACATCGTGGTCACCGTCTTCCGCCAGGGCGAACATCTCTACGAGAAAAACCTGCAGGGCGAAATCGCGGAACTGGCCGCGGAGTCGCCGGGAAGATTCTTTTATCCGAACGGCTCCAGCGGCGCCCGGCTGACCTTCGAGCGCAATGCCCAGGAGCGCGTGACCACGCTCATCCTCGACGACGACCGGCACGAGGAACGATGGCAAAGGCGGACGGCAGCTTCCAGCCGCTAGCCATTCCGTGCGCATCGCATCAATTCACAAGGGTATGCTGGATGCCGGGGATTTCCAGCAATCGTTGTAGTCCTCGCACCTTTTAACCTGATGAAAAAAGCTAAAAGCTCAGTAAACAAAACGGAACTCCGCGCCCCGCCTTTGCGTAGTAATCTTTGAACGGCATTCGAAGAGGAGGCGCCATGTTTTGCAGTGGATGTGGTCAGGCTTTAACGCCAGGACAGGGTTTTTGTCCCCAATGCGGCCGCCCGGCCGCGCCGGCGGTTCCCCCCATTCCCGGCTTTCAGCTCCAACTGGAAAGCTACGCGGGCAAGGTGAAAGCGCTCAGCATTCTCTGGTTCATTTATTCGGGCTTTTCGCTGCTGTTGGGCATCGCCGCGCTGACTTTCGCAAAAGCGTTCATCTCCGGGTTTCTTGCCCCGTGGCTGCATGGCCCAGGGGCGGGCGCTCCCATGCCGGAGTGGTTTTTCCCGGCCATCATGCACTTTGCCCTGGTTTTTATGGTGATCAGGTGCGGGCTGGCCCTGGCGGCCGGGTGGGGCCTGTGGCAGCGCGCCGAGTGGGGGCGCATCGTGGCCATCGTCGCGGCGGTCTTCAGCCTGCTCAGGTTTCCCCTCGGCACCGCCCTGGGCATCTGGACCATGGTGACGCTGCTGGGTTACCGGAACACGACGCTCTACGAGCAGTTGCCGTAAGCCAGGCCGCCCTAAGGAAGTGGCTGCCACTCGAATGGGAACAGCTTGCCTGCCGCCACCGGGTCCAGTTTCACGCCGGCCAGGTCCGCGGCGTGCGCCAGCACCGGGTCGCGGCCCGCGGCCAGATCGGCCCCTGTCGGCAGCATCACTTCGTACGGAAGTTGCATACCGGAACGCCGATTTCGCAGTACAATCAGCACCATGAGTTTCCCTGAAACCCGGATGCGCCGGCTGCGGCGCAATGAATCGTTGCGGGCGCTGGTGCGGGAAACCGTTCTCGATCCCGGCGACCTGATCTATCCCCTGTTCCTCTGTCCCGGCCAGGGTGTGCGCCGCGCGGTGGGCTCCATGCCGGGGGTCTTCAACCTCTCGCTGGACGAGGCGTTGCGCGAGGCCGAGGAAGCGGCGCAGCTGGGGCTGGGCGGACTGCTGCTCTTCGGCCTGCCCGCGGCCAAGGACGTACCCGGCTCCGGCGCATGGGACGAGAACGGCATCGTGCAACAGGGGCTGCGCGCGCTGAAAAAGACGTCGGCGGCCCAAAAGCTGGTGCTGATGGCCGACGTCTGCCTGTGCGAGTACACCAGCCACGGCCACTGCGGCGTGGTGGTGGAAACCCGCGACGGCTGGGCCGTGGACAACGACTCCTCGCTCCACCTGCTGGCCCGCACGGCCGTCAGCCTGGCCAAAGCCGGGGCCGACGTGGTGGCCCCCAGCGACATGATGGACGGCCGCGTGGCCGCCATTCGGCGGGCGCTGGACGACGAGGGCTGTGCGCAGACGCCCATCCTGAGCTACGCCTCCAAGTTCGCCTCGGCCTTCTACGGCCCCTTTCGCGAGGCGGCCGGCTCGGCGCCCCAGTTCGGCGACCGCAAAACCTACCAGATGGACGGCGCCAACCTGCGCGAGGCCATGCGCGAGATCGAACTGGACCTGGAAGAAGGCGCGGACATGATCCTGATGAAGCCCGCCATGCCCTGCCTGGACGTGGTGCGCGCGGCGCGGGAGTGGGTGGACGTGCCCATGGGCGCCTACCAGGTTTCGGGCGAGTACTCCATGCTGGTGGCCGCCTTTGAGAAGGGCTGGCTGGACCATGATCGCGCCATCCTCGAATCGCTCATCGGCATTCGACGCGCCGGAGCCGACTTCATCGTCACCTACTTCGCCAAGGAAGCCGCTAAGCTGTTGGCCTAAGCGCGAAACCGGTCTGCGCATGAAATGAAAAGCTCTTTCATTTCCCATCTTTGGCAAAGATTGCTAATTGTGCTACGCTTGCACTCAGTACACTTCTCCTGATGGAAAACGAGGCGAACAACCATGCCGACTCGCAACGTGAATTTGACCCAGAAACTCGATAGTTTCGTACTATCGCGAGTGAAGAGCGGGCGTTTTGAGAACGCCAGCGAGGTGGTGCGCGCAGCGCTGCGGACTCTGGAGCGGGAAGAGCGGCTCTATGAGGCGAAATTGGAAGCTTTGCGCGCGGCCATTGACGAGGGCGATCGCAGCGGAGTTGCCGAAGGCGATGTTTTTGCGCAGGTGCGTAAGGAACTCAATCTGGCCTCGAAATCCGGCTGACCATGGCAAAGGTTCGTTTTTCTCTGAGCGCCAAAGCAGACCTGCTGAGCATTGGGGCATACACACTTAAAAACTGGGGCGCAACTCAGGCAGAGCGCTACCTGAATGCATTTGAGAACTGTTTGAAGCTACTTGCCGGCAAGCCTTCGCTCGGCCGGCCCTGCGAGTGGGTGCGTCCTGGTCTGCATCGCTTTGAAAAGGGTCGGCACGTGCTTTTTTACCGGCGGGAGGGGGACGGCATCCTGGTCTCGCGCATCCTGCACCAAAGCATGCAGCCAGGCCAGAAGCATTTCGAAGAGTCGGACCTTGACGTCAGAAAGCCCAGAACTGGGGATAACTGAGACCTGGGAGTTTGGTTCACGTCGTCCACGGTTCGTCGCAGCGGGAAATAGACGCGCCGAGCAGCCGTTGTGCATCCGGGTGCGCGTGTGTTCTCCTCGAAGTATCCACCTATGCTCAAGCGACTGGAAAGCTACTTCGAATTCACGCGCCTGGGAACCAACTGGCGCACCGAGATTCTGGCTGGCGTCACGACCTTTCTGACCATGGCCTACATTGTGCTGGTGAACCCGGCCATCCTGTCGGCCACCGGCATGCCGCTGGCCGCGGTAACGGCGGCAACCTGCCTGTCGGCGGCCTTCGGTTCCATTCTCATGGGTGTGGTGGCGCGCTATCCCATCGCGCTGGCGCCGGGCATGGGCCTGAACGCCTACTTCACTTACGCGGTTTGCATCAAGTTGCACATTCCCTGGCAGACGGCCCTGGGAGCGGTCTTTCTCTCCGGCATCCTCTTCCTTGCGCTCACCGCCGCAGGCATCCGGCAGTCAATTCTGTACGCCATTCCCCACGAGCTTTACGCCGCGGTAGCCAGCGGCATCGGCCTGTTCATCGCCTTCGTCGGCTTCCGCAACGCCGGCCTTGTGATGAGCGACCCGGAGACCCTCGTCACCCTGGGCAACATGCGCAATCCCACCGCCGCGCTGGCCCTCTTCGGCCTCATCGTGATGGTGGCTCTGGAAGTGAAGAATATCCGCGCCGCCATCCTGATCGGCGTGCTCTCGACTACGGCGCTGGCCTGGGCATTGGGGCTGGCGCACTGGACGCCCGCCGCCGGGGGCTTCCACGCGCTTTCCGCCACCGCTTTCAAGCTCGATATACGCGGCGCTCTCAGCACCGGGCTGCTGGAGATCGTCTTCATCTTCTTCTTCGTGGACCTGTTCGACAATCTGGGCACCCTGGTGGGCGTGGCCAAGCGGGCCGGGTTGATCGAGGCCGACCACTCCATTCCCCGCCTGAACCGCATCCTGTTCGCCGACGCCACGGCCACTATCTTCGGATCGCTGACCGGCACCTCGACGGTGACCAGCTACGTGGAGTCCACGGCGGGCGTGGCCGCCGGCGGCCGCTCGGGGGTAACCGCCATCGTCACCGGCCTGCTGTTTCTCGCCGCCATCGGCGCCGCTCCCTTTGCCGGCATCGTGCCGCCGGCAGCCACCGCTCCGGCGCTGATCCTGGTAGGTTCGCTCATGCTGACCACCATTACCGAGATTCGCTGGCACGATCCGCTCATCGCGGTTCCCTCTTTTCTGACCCTGATGCTCATTCCGCTCACCTACTCCATCGCCAACGGACTGGGCTTCGGCGTGATTGCCTGGGCGGTGCTCCACCTGGCCACGGGGAAATTCCGGCGCCAGGACTGGCTGCTTTACGTCCTCGCCGTACTGTTTCTGGTCCGCTTTGTCTACCTGGGAACGAGTTATTGATCCGTCCAAAAACACTCAGATTCCGTGCCCCATCCTTTCGCCATGCTTATTGGCGAAAGGGTGGGAAACCTCACGCTCTGTATGGGTCAGATCTATAGCAGGCCTGCTAACATTGGTTTCGCGGCCGGAAGGGAGCAACCATGCACTGGTACCAGTATTTGTCGTATTTCTTCGGAGGCGCATTCCTCGCCAACACACTGCCCCATCTCGGCAACGGGATCTCGGGCCGTGCCTTCCAGAGCCCCTTCGCATCGCCGCCTGGGAAAGGCTTGTCCTCCTCCACGGTCAATGTCCTCTGGGGCCTCTTCAACCTTGCCGTGGCCTACCTGTTGATTTGTCGCGTAGGCAGCTTCGACCTGCTCAATACTCTGCACGTGATCGTCCTGGGAGCGGGCATCCTGCTCATGTCGCTCATGCTTGCCCGCGCATTCGGACGCTTCCACGGAGGACTGTGAGCCTGCGGATTCCGGGCTCAGGCTCCTGGGCATTGCCGGCTTGAGTCCTTCCTGAACCGCAAGCGGCCGCGATGCCTAAAATGTCGTAAACTCTTCCCAATTTTCCGCTGTACTATGAGTGGGAGGCTTGAGTTGCCCTCTCTGAAGATGCGCGCAATGAAGACAGACCGGAACCGGCGGCTGAAGGGAGCGCGGCATTGGTCGCTGCCCAGCCTGGCCATGACGGCGGCAGCCTCGCTGGCCCTGGCGCTTGGCCTCACAGCCTGCGAGAACGTGGCCAGCTACACCCAGCCCAGCCTGGTGCGGGTGATCGATGCATCCTACATCGCCCCGGCCGTGGATGTGGAGGTGGAAGGCGCGCTGATTGCCAACAACATCGGCCAGGGAACCATTACCCCGTATGGCACGCTTCCGGCCTCGACCAACGCTCTCATCCAGGTGACCGCGGCAACCGGCGGCGCGGCGCTGGTCACCTCCAACGGCACGCTGCTCGCCGGCCATCAGCACTCCGTTTTTCTGACCGACAACGGAGCAGCCCCCACCAGCTATGAGGTCACGGTTCTTGAAGACCAGCAGATTCCGGCAGCCGCCGGCCACTCCGCCTTCCGCTTCCTCAATCAGGCGCCCAAGACCGGCGCCGTGGACGTGTATATGATCCCCTCCGGCGCCACGATGGCCAACACCATTCCCCTGGTCACGGCTCTGCCCGTGGGCGCTACGGCGGGCTACATCAGCTTCACCTCGCAGACGGTCACCATGGTCATCACGCCCACCGGCCTGACCACGCCCAAGTACACCTCCACGCCCCTGGCTCTGACCGGCGGTGAAGTGCGGACGGTGCTGATCGTGGATACTCAGTTGACCAGCAATCCGCCCGTCGAAGTCTTCATGGCCAACGACGTTAACTGAGCCCGTTCCCGCCCGCCGGCATAGGGCCAATTTGGAACCGCCCGCTGTCCTTCTCGCCGCAGTCACAATCTGGCTATCGCTCGCGCGCGTATACTCGTCGGCAAGGCAGACCACGCAATGGACCCAACATCGATTTTTCTTCCGAATTCCCTGCAAAGCGCGGCCGTGCTTACCGTGGTTCTGGCATTTGCCGGCTACATGGCCACCTTCCTGAGCGCCAGAATGCTCGCCCGGCGCCGCGACAAGCTGGACCTGGTCAACAAGCGCCTCAACGAGTTCTACGGCCCGCTCTACGTCGCCTCGCAGGCCGGCAATATCGCCTACCGGTCGCTCCTGAAGAAGCAGGGCAAGACGCAGAGCTTTCCGATTCTCGACGAGGAGATGAAGGAGTGGGTTCTGTGGATGACGACCATCTTCATGCCCCTCAACGACGTCCGCGAAAAGATCATCATTGAGAAGGCCTACCTCATCGTCGAGGAGCAGATGCCGCGTTGCCTGCTCGACTTTGTCACCCACGTGGTGGGCTACAAGGCAGTGCTGGCCAAGTGGACCGAGGGCGACTACTCCGAGCGGCGCTCCACCATCGGCTGGCCGCCGGAGTTTGATGTGTATGTGGAGCGCTCCTATGCCGCGCTCAAGGCCGAACAGATGGAGCTGCTGCACAGCGCGCTGTGGAGGCTCTACCACCGGCTCGTCGATCGCAAGCAGCGGTAACCTTTGATGGCATCAGGAAAGGATGCGGGGACCAGGCGCGTGGCGCTCACCCTTCGGGCGACAAGGTGGGATTGAGCGATTTTACCTGGGCCACGGCCTTGGTCAGACGCGCCTCCTGCGGACGGCTTCCCTTGTAATTCGCCCGCGTGTAGATGTGCTCGATGGTCTCCACCAGGTACGCGCCGGGAATAAACTCTTCTTTCTCGTCGACTCCGTGGCCGGGAAGCAGAATTACATCTCCCGGTTTGGGCAGGGAGTGCAGGGTCTCCAGCGGGACAAGGTTGATGCAAATCCCGTCTCCGCTGACGAACTCCAGGCAGTTCCTGCTTTGCAGCGTTCCCTCGCGAGCAGCCCGCGCCTCCTGCCGTGCCTTCCACGATTGATAGTAGGCGGCAATCGCCTCGGCATAGCTATCAGGAACCAGGCGATGGTTGTCAAAAAGGTTCCCAAAGGCGAAATATGAATCCAATACTCCAGCATTGTTTGTTCCTTCTGTCGTCAGGTTTTGAAAGCGATCCGGCAGGCAGCGCAGTCGCAATAAGGCCGGCTCCCCACAGAGAAGCCGTCCCTGGAGCATAACTCCGTTTGCCCGGCGCCCAGGTCGATTTTTCAGATCTGGGGTCGTACAAAGCAATTTCTACGGGAGAAATACCGGGATTTGCCCTCAGCCCTCCAGGACCTTGCGGGGCGTCGCTGCATGCCCCAGCCGCGTGAGTCCGCTGAGCAGGAAGTTGATGCCCACAATCGTCCCGATCGTCCAGGCCGAACCGGAAGGCCAACTGAGCCCGATCATCAATCCCAGCAGCAAGGTGATGATGCCGTCGATCAGGATCCATCGCGAGCCAGGCAGAGTGCGCAGGCTGAAGTAGGCCAGAATCTGCATCAATCCCTCGGCAAAGAGGATGATCGCCAGAACCAGCGTGAGCGAAACCAGGCCTAAACTCGCGTGCAAGCCAAGATAAACGCCGCCCACTACGTAGACGATGCCCAGCAGCAACCGCCAAAGGAATCCGCCCGCATCCCGTGCCGCAAAAGCATAAACCAGATGCGCAAATCCACTCATGAAGATGAGCCAGCTCACGAAGATCGAAACGCCGATCCCAGCCGCCAGAGGCAACGCAATGGCAAGAATTCCCATCGCCATCATGAGGACAGAGGATGCAATGGAAAGGCCGTTGTACCGCTTCAAAGGATCCCTCAGATTTTCGATACTCATCTCTTCTCCTGGGGCGCCACAGAGCCGGGTGCCCCAGGTCTCGTCCGCCGCGGCGGATGAGACCTGGGAAACCACAACCGCTGAAGCCAACAACTGATAGCTGATAGCTGTCTCAGTACCGGTAATTCTCAGCCTTGTAAGGCCCTTCCACCGGCACGCCCAGATAGTCGGCCTGTTTCGGCGTAAGCGTGGTGAGCTTCACGCCGATCTTTTCGAGATGCAAGCGCGCAACATCTTCGTCGAGTTTCTTGGGCAGCACGTAGACGCCAATCTTGTAGCTGTCCCGGTTGGCCCATAGATCGAGTTGCGCCAGGGTCTGGTTGGCAAAGCTGTTGCTCATCACGAAGCTGGGGTGGCCGGTGGCGCAACCGAGGTTGACCAGACGGCCCTCGGCCAGAATGAAGATGCTATGGCCGTCGGGAAAGGTGTATTGATCCACCTGCGGCTTGATGTTGAGCTTGGTCACGCCCGGCTCGCGGTTGAGCCGGTCCATCTGGATTTCGTTGTCGAAGTGACCGATATTGCAGACGATGGCCTGGTCCTTCATGCGCTTCATGTGTTCGAGGGTGACGATATCCACGTTGCCGGTGCAGGTGACGTAGATGTCCCCACGCCCCAGCGTCTCATCGACGGTGGTGACCTCGAAGCCCTCCATGGCCGCCTGCAGTGCGTTGATGGGATCGACCTCGGTAACAATCACGCGAGCGCCCATGCCGCGCAGCGAGTGCGCGCACCCCTTGCCCACATCGCCGTATCCGCAGACGACCGCGACCTTGCCGGCAACCATCACGTCGGTGGCGCGCTTGATGCCGTCGGCCAGCGACTCGCGGCAGCCGTAGAGGTTATCGAATTTAGACTTGGTTACCGAGTCGTTTACGTTGATGGCGGGAACCAGCAGCTTGCCCTGTTCCAGCATCTTGTAGAGGCGGTGCACGCCGGTGGTGGTTTCTTCCGAGACTCCACGCCAATCCTTCACCACCTTGTGCCAGTGCCTGGGATCTTCGGCATGCACCTTCTTCAGCAGATCCTTGATGACCTGCTCTTCATGGCTCGACGCGGGCCCATGCACCCACTTGTCGCCCTCTTCCAGCTCATAGCCCCTGTGGATCAGCAGCGTGGCGTCGCCGCCGTCGTCCACCACCAGTTGCGGCCCCTTGCCGCCCTTGTGGGCCAAGGCCTGGTACGTGCACCACCAGTACTCCTCAAGCGATTCGCCCTTCCACGCGAAGACCGGAACCCCGGCAGCGGCGACGGCAGCGGCGGCATGATCCTGGGTGGAGAAAATGTTGCAGCTTGCCCAGCGCACCTCAGCGCCCAGGCTGACCAGCGTCTCAATCAGCACCGCCGTCTGAATGGTCATGTGCAGCGAGCCGGTGATGCGCACGCCGGCCAGTGGCTTCGCGGCCGCATACTTGTTCCGGATCGACACCAACCCCGGCATCTCGTGCTCGGCGATTGCGATCTCCTTGCGGCCCCAATCGGCCAAGGACAGGTCGGCGATCTTGTATCCCAAATCCGTGATTTCCAGGGTCGGTGTTGCCATAAGCGGTGGTGCTCCTTGTCCATTGAGAATACCATCCTCGGAATCCACCGAAAAAGCTTGCTTCTCCTCAACAGAACCGGTTTGTCCCACAAATGCACGTAGGTTTGTCCCACAAACAGAAAAAAGGTTTGTCCCACAAATGCCCCGTGCCCCATCCTTTCCGCAGTCTTATGCGGAAAGGGTGGGAAACCTCGAACCTTATCGGCCCTCCGCTGCCAGCAGTTGCTGCTTGCGCTCCACGCCCCAGCGATAGCCTGTGAGCGAACCGCCGATGCCGACAACGCGATGGCAGGGAACGACCAGGGCCACACGATTGGCGGCGCAGGCGCGGGCCACGGCGCGTGTAGCTTTGGGATTGCCCAATTCGCGCGCCAACTGGCTGTAACTGCGCGTCTGCCCGCGTGGAATGGCCCGCAAAGCCTGCCACACGCGCAGTTGAAAGGCCGTCCCGCGCAGGTCCACCTGCGGTGGGGCCAACTCTTTGGTTGAGTTCTGCTGGCCAACGACTTCACGCAGCGCCGCATCCACCAGCCCGGAGAGCGATGGATCACGGCGCAGCGTAGCCAAAGGAAACTCCTCGCGCAGGCTGGCCACGGCCTCGGCTTTGGTACGAGCGAGCGCCAGCCAGCAGAGGCCGCGCGCCGTTGACCCCACAATCACCCAACCAAAGGGTGAAAACGCGGTAGCGTAGCCGATCTGCTCCCCACGGCCACCGGCGGCAAAGCGGGCCGGCGTCATGCCCAGTTGCGCGCCCTCGTAGGCGCGGCTGGAGGAGCCGAATCCGGCGTTGTAGATGGCATCGGTCACGTTGCCTCCTTGTTTGAGCGCGGCGCGCAGCGATCCGGCGCGAAGTGACCTCTGGTATTGCAGCGGACTCACGCCCAGCTTCTGCTTGAAGAGCCTCTGCACCGTGAAGGGGCTGAGGCGAACCAGCCGGCCTAGCTCGGCCAGCGGAACGGGGCGGTCGAGGTTGGCCTCGAGATGAGCACGAATTCTGTCCAGATCGGCACGGCTCTTGTCCAAAGGTCCGCCCTCCGCAGGAGTGCAGCGCTTGCAGGGACGGAAGCCGGCGGCGCGCGCCTCGTCCGCCGTGCGGAAGAAACGGACGTTGGCCCTGAGCGGGCGGCGGCTGGTACAGCTCGGGCGGCAGAAGATGCCGGTGGTGGTCACCGCGTAGACAAACGTGGCTGCGGGGTCGCGGCTGAGAATCTGCTGCCAGGCGGCTTCGGGATCGATGGGCGCGGAATTGGATTTGTGCTCTCCCACCCTTGCGATAGAAGGAAATCGCAAGGACGGGGCACGGGGCGTTTGTGGCTCGCGGTGCGCGGGTTGGGTGTTTCTGCTCATGGGAACCATGGTCGACGATCCACGGCGCGGCTGGCTATCCGGTTCTTGCGCGCAATTCGGATTTTTCCCAACAGACAATATGTTCGGCGCTCACCCAGCCACAAATGCGCCGTGCCACAAATGCCCCGTGCCCCATCCTATCCGCTTTTTTTGCGGAAAGGGTGGGAAACCACAGACCTACTCGCCGGCCAGCTCCGCGATTCCCTTCAGCGCCGCCTCCGCCCGCTCCAGGTCTGCCTCGGTATCTACGCCGATAGTGTCGCGGGGCGCCGCAGCCACATAGATATCGATTCCATTGTCGAGCAAGCGGAGCTGCTCCAGGCGTTCGATCCGCTCGATCCAGGAGGGCGGCAGCGCCGCAAACCGTTCCAGCGCGGCTTTGCGATAGGCGTAGATTCCCAGATGCTTACGGTAGCCGCTGAAGCCTGCGCCATCGCGGTCAAAGGGGATGGTGGCGCGGGAGAAATAGAGCGCGCGACCGTCGAGAGCCGTGACCACTTTGACGGCGTTGGGATTGGCAAACTCCTCGGCGGGGCAGCCGACGGCCAGCGTGGAGACCTCGACCTCGGACCGCTCAAAGAGCGCGAGCAGCGGCGGGAAAAAATCCGGCGTCAGCGTCGGTTCGTCGCCCTGGATATTGACGTAGATATCGGCGTCGATCTGGCGGGCCGCTTCTCTGACGCGGTCTGACCCGCTGGGGCAATCCGTCGAGGTCATCACCGCGGGAATGCCGCGCTCCCGGCACACGGCGGCCACTTCCTCTGAATCGGTGGCCACCACCACGGGATCCATCAGGCCACTCTGTGCGGCGGCGCGCCACACCCACTCCACCATGGGCCGGCCGGCGATGGGGCGCAGCACCTTGCGGCTCAACCGCGTGGAGCCGAGCCGCGCCGGAATCACCCCGGCAATGCGGAACGTACTCATGCAGGCGAGTTTACACGAGCGGTGGGGGAGGGCTCATCTTCGCCACTCCCCGGCGCGGAAAACCCGTCCGCGAAGGTTTGACCTCGAATCCTGCCCACCGTATCATCAGGATTGGGACGTGTGCGCGGATTTTTTCCGTCCGCCCAGTCCCAGCGCGCCTTTGTGGCCCGCGTATTCAGACAGCCCTTCCGGCGGAGTAGCTCAGATGGTGAGAGCGACGGATTCATAACCCGTAGGTCGGCGGTTCGATCCCGCCCTCCGCCACCAAAACGGCCGGTCTGAAAGCACATCCGGGGATAAGGCATTCACCACATCTCCACTTCCGCAAGCGATCAGCGGCTGCTATATTAATTTTCGGGGTCCTCCGCCTCTCAGGTGAGTTTTGCCCAGGAATGTTTTTTGTACACAAAATGTGTGACCGCTGTCACGGTAGGCGCATCCAAAAAAAAAGAAAGCCAGGCAAGGTAAGCATTCATGGCGCAAATATTTGACCGCAGTTCCAACGCTCTGGCTCGCGCGAGCCTGGTGTTGACGGGGCTGATCGTGATCGCCCTGGGGGTCACGCTGGACCAGTTGCAGCGCTCGCCCTGGGTGACGCGGCAGGGCCAGCGCCCGGACCAGCCGGTGCCTTTCAGTCATAAACATCACGTGCAGGGACTGGGCATACAGTGCCAGTACTGTCACGTGACTGTGGAAAAGTCGAGCTACGCCGGAATCCCGCCTACCAAAACCTGTATCAACTGCCACGCGCAAATCTGGACCAACGCCCAGCTGCTGGAGCCGGTTCGCTCCAGTTGGGCTACGGGGCAATCTCTGGTGTGGACCAAGGTTCACGACCTGCCGGATTACGTTTACTTCAGCCACGAGATTCACGTGAACAAGGGGCTGGGGTGTGCGAGTTGCCATGGGCGCGTGGACCAGATGCCGCTGATGTACGCGCAGAATACGTTGCAGATGGAGTGGTGCCTCGACTGCCACCGCAACCCGGCGAAATATCTGCGGCCTACAAACGAGATTTACAACATGGCGTGGGAGAAGCCGGCCGAGGACAGGCCGGTGTGGTGCATGGTGGGGGATGAGAAGACGGGCAAGCCGACCGCGCAGAGCGTTAACTGCGTGACGCAGGAGCCGGAGCACGCATCGACCGAGGTGGCTTCGCTGCAGATGCCTTCTATCGGCGCGCATCCGGCGCTGACTACTCTTGCGTTGCCAAGGGCTGATGCTCCGGACCTTCCAAAGCCGACGTATGAAAAGTTCACCAGCCAGGATGAGCTGGGGCACTTTCTTGTGGATCACTACAAGATTCGCACTCCGAAGGATCTGACCAGTTGCGAGGTCTGCCACCGATGAGTGGACAACGGATGGATGAAAACGCGAATTCGACCGGTGCGGGGGCTTCAGAAAATGGTGGACGCGTGAGCAAAATCCACGAGATGCATACCTCAGGGGCTAAAGCCCACGATTTTTCTGTCGGGCTTAATGTCGGGGCTGAAGCCCCGACCTACCATACCGAATCTGCGGCTCAGGCGACGCCGATGACGCTGGCCCAGGTGCGCGCGGAGCTGAAGGGCGTGAAAGGCAAGCGCTATTGGCGGTCGGTGGACGAGCTGGCCGATACGGCGGAGTTTCAGGCGGCGGTGGAGCGGGAGTTCCCGGGCTCGGCGCAGGAGTGGGTCGATCCGGTCTCGCGGCGCGGCTTCATGAAGCTGATGGGGGCTTCGCTGGCGCTGGCCGGGCTGGCCGGATGCACCAAGCAGCCCGATGAGCCGATCTATCCCTATGTCAAGGCGCCGGAAGACCTGATTCTGGGCAAGCCCAATTATTTTGCTACCGCGCACCCGTTTGTCACCGGCGCGGTGCCGCTCTTGGTCAAGAGCGATCAGTACCGTCCCATCAAGATCGACGGCAACCCCGAGCACCCTTATAACCTGGGCTCTTCCGATCCGTTCACGCAGGCGACGCTGCTGGACCTCTACGATCCTGACCGCTCGCAGCACGTGACCTGGCGCGGCGAGAACCGCGAGTGGGCGGAGTTTGCCGAGGGGCTGCGCATCAAGGTCGCCGAGTCAAAGGACGGAACGGGTATTTACTTTCTGAGCTCGACCATCACCTCGCCCACGCTGGCGCGGCAGTGGAAGGCGGTGCAGGCGGCATACCCCAAGGCGAAGCTGGTTCAGTATGACCCGGCGGTTGCGGGAACCGTTCTGGAAGCTGGCGACCTGCCGGTCTATGCGCTGGCCGAGGCGGATGTGATTGTCTCGCTGGATGCGGATTTCCTGTCTGGACCGGCGTTTCCTGGATTCCACAAGCTGGTGCGCGAGTACGCGGAGAGGCGCAAGGATCCGGAGAAGCTGAACCGGCTTTATGCGATCGAGAGTACTCCGACGACGACGGGACTCAAGGCCGAGCACCGGCTAGGGTTGAGGGCGAGCGAGATTCCGGCATTTACGGTGGAGTTGGCGAAGGCCGTTGGAGTGGCGGGAGTCGAGGCTCCGGCCTACGCGTGGACCGAAGAGCAGAGGAAGTTTCTGGCCGCGCTGGCCAAGGACCTGAAGACGCATGCGGGCAAGAGCGTGGTGCTTCCGGGGCTCTACCAGGACGCTTCTGTGGCGGCCCTGGCGGTTGCCATCAATGATGCGCTAGGCAACTATGGCAAGACCTACTGGCTAACGCCCGGTCCCGTGGACCTTGTGACTTCCTATGAGGAAGGCAAGTTCATTCCCATCCGGCAGGTGACAGCTCTTCAGGCTCTGGTAGCCGATCTTAACGGCGGCAAGGTGGACTGGCTGGTGATTCTGAACGCCAATCCGGTTTACACCGCGCCTGCGGACCTGGAGTTTGCAGCGGCCTTCGACAAAGCCAAGACAGTGGCGCATCTGGGCTCGCATCTGGATGAGACGGGGCAAATCTCCCATTGGCACATTCCCGCCGCGCACTTTCTGGAGTCGTGGTCGGATGCGCGGGCTTATGACGGGACTGTTTCGATTGTGCAGCCGTTGATCGATCCGCTTTATGGCGGCAAGACGGCGCACGACGTTTTTCAAGTTCTACTGAATGAGCCGATGCTAAGCCCGTACGATGCGGTGCGCGAGACCTGGAAGCCGGTTATCAAGGGAGACTTCGAGAACGGCTGGCGCAAGGCGCTGCACGCTGGGTGGATCGATGGGACCGCGTTCGGGAATGGCGTCATCACGGGAATCCACCTAATCGCTGGTCTTTCAGTCGGCGTGCCGCCGCATGTTCCTGCGCCCGTGTCGAAGGATGCGCTCGAAATCATCTTCCGGCCCGATCCGAATGTTTATGACGGGCGCTGGTCGAATGTGGGCTGGCTGCAGGAGCTGCCCAAGCCGGTGACCAGCCTGAGCTGGGACAATGCCGCAATCGTCTCCGGCGCCACGCTGACTAAGTTAGGCCTCGAAGAAGACGATATTGTCGAGTTATCCGTGAACGGCTCGCCGCGGCGAGTGAATGCTCCGGTGATCGTTGCGCCGGGGCATCCCGACAATTCTGTAACGGTCCACCTGGGTTATGGTCGCGAGTTTGCGGGCCGCGTGGGCTCGGGCGCGGGCTTTAATGCTTATCTGATTCGGACCTCGGACGCGCCGTTTTATGCCACGGGTTCCATCAAGAAACTAGACGGCAAGTGGGGCGTGGCTGTGACCAAGAGCCACTTCCAGGATCAACGCGGGAAGCGGTTTGGCCAGCAGGGCAACGGCAACAACTCGCTCGAAGCCGACGAGGCGATCGGCGAGCGCGGCATCATTCGCTACGCGACGCTGGATGAGTTCAAGGCCAATCCGGGTTTTGCCAACGAGGGCGAGACTCACCCGAAGACGAACAAAGACAACTCGCTCTTCCCCAACTGGGAGTACAAGGAAAACGCCTGGGGCATGTCCATCGACATGAACAGTTGCACGGGCTGCAACGCCTGCATCGTGAGCTGTTATGCCGAGAACAACATTGCGGTTGTGGGCAAGCAGCAGGTGCGCATCGGGCGCAATATGCAGTGGCTGCGCATCGATACTTACTTCGAGGGCGATCTGGCCGCCCCGCGGGCGCACTTCCAGCCCATGGCCTGTCAGCACTGCGAGAACGCTCCCTGCGAGCAGGTTTGCCCGGTGGGCGCCACGGTACACACGCCCGAGGGGCTGAACACGATGGTCTATAACCGCTGCGTGGGCACCCGCTACTGCTCCAACAACTGCCCCTACAAGGTGCGCCGCTTCAACTTCCTGCTCTACTCCGATTACGAAACCGAGAGCCTCAAGCTGCTGCGCAATCCCGACGTTTCCGTGCGCTCGCGCGGCGTGATGGAGAAGTGCAGCTACTGCGTGCAGCGAATTTCGGCGGCCAAGATCGAAGCCGACAAGGAGAATCGCGCCGTGCGCGACGGCGAGATCGAGACCGCGTGCCAGCAGGCCTGCCCGGCCTCGGCCATTACCTTCGGCAACATCAACGACAAGGGCAGCCGGGTGGCGAAGCTGCAAGCGGACGAGCGCAGCTACCAGGTGCTCGCCGATTTGAATACGCGTCCGCGGACCAGGTATGTGGCCGCGGTGTTGAATCCGAACTCCGAACTGCAAGAAGCGCCGGTGGAACACTTGCCGGCGAAGGGCTGAAGCAACAATGGCAACCAGCGACCTGAAACCCGTAGACCCGAAGATCGATCCCGCGACCGGTGAGTACCGCGTCATTGCGCCGGGGCAGACCTTTCTCTCGGTCACCGAGAAGATCTCGGCGTTAGTGCTCACGCCCCGTACGCCAATGGGCTGGTTTGCGATTTTCAGCGTGGCCGGAGCCGGGGCGACCATGCTGATGGTGGCCATGACCTGGCTGTTTCTCAAGGGCACCGGCATCTGGGCCGTGCAGCAGCCGGTGGCCTGGGGCTTTGCCATCATCAATTTTGTGTGGTGGATCGGTATCGGCCACGCCGGCACGCTGATCTCGGCCATTCTGCTCTTGTTCAAGCAGGGCTGGCGCAACTCCATCAGCCGCTTCGCCGAGGCCATGACCATCTTTGCCGTGGTCTGCGCCGGCATGTTCCCGGTGATCCACCTTGGCCGTCCCTGGCTGGGTTACTGGCTGTTTCCATATCCCAGCACCATGACCGTCTGGCCGCAGTTCCGCTCGCCGCTGGTATGGGACGTCTTCGCCGTCTCCACCTACGCCACCATCTCGGTGGTCTTCTGGTACATCGGCATGGTTCCGGACCTGGGCACCTTCCGCGACCGCTCCAAGTCGAAGATCGGCCAGTATTTCTACGGCATCATCTCCCTGGGCTGGCGGGGATCGGTGCGCCACTGGATGCGCTATGAGACGGCTGCACTGCTGCTGTCCGGGCTGGCCACGCCGCTGGTGCTCTCGGTGCATACGGTCATCAGCTTCGACTTCGCGGTGGCCATTCTGCCCGGCTGGCACACCACCATCTTCCCGCCCTACTTTGTGGCCGGCGCAATTTATTCCGGCTTTGCCATGGTGCTCACGCTGGCCATTCCGCTGCGCAAGTTCTATCACCTGGAGGCGCTGGTCACCGAGCGGCATATCGACAATATGGGCAAGGTGATGCTGGCCACGGGCTTCATCGTGGCTTACGGATACGGGATGGAAGCCTTCATGAGCTGGTACTCGGCCTCGCACTGGGAAGCATTCATGTTCTGGAACCGCGTGTTCGGACCGATGGGCTGGGCATACTGGGTCCTCATCACCTGCAACCTGGCCATTCCGCTCACCACGCTGTGGTCGAGGAAGCTGCGCACCTCGATTCCATTCATGTTTTTCATCTCCATCGTGGTGAACACGGGCATGTGGTTTGAGCGCTTCGTGATTGTGGTGACCAGCCTCTACCGCGATTTTCTGCCTTCGGCCTGGGGAACCTACCGCGCCACCAAATGGGATTACATGACCTTTGCCGGCACGCTGGGACTGTTCACCTTCCTGTTCCTGCTTTTCGTGCGCTTCCTGCCCATGATTCCGATGAATGAGATCCGCATGCTGCTGCCGGGCGCCAAAATCAAGCCCAAGGCGGCTATGGAGGCCGGCGACTGATGCCCGCTCGCGAAGGAACTTACGGCCTGCTGGCCGAATTCGATACGCCGGGCGACCTGGTGAGGGCCGCGCGTCAGGCGCGCCAGGACGGCTGGCGGCGGATGGATTGCTATACGCCCTACCCGGTGGAGGAGGCGGCTGAGGCCATCGGCTTCCATCGCAACAAGGTGCCGCTCATCACGTTGGTGGGCGGGCTGATGGGGCTGGCGGCCATGTTTCTGCTGGAGACCTGGATCTCGGTGTGGGCCTATCCGTTGAATATCGGCGGGCGTCCGTTGTACTCCTGGCCGGCGTTCATTGTGCCCGCCTACGAGTGGACAATTCTCTTTGCGGGGCTTTCGGCGGCCTTCGGCATGCTGGCGCTGAACGGGCTGCCGGCGCTCTATCATCCGTTGTTCAACGCGCCGAACTTCCGCGATGGGGCAACGACGGACAAGTTCTTCCTGTGCCTGGAGGCGCTGGACCCCAAGTTCGACCTGGTGGAAACAAGGGCCTATCTGACCAGCTTCCAGCCGGTATCGGTGGTGGAGGTGGAGTACTGATGCAAGTGAGCCGCCTCAAAAACAGGGAACAGGGAACAGGGATCAGGGATCAGGCCCCGTGCCCCATCCTTTCGCCTTCTTTCCGGCGAAAGGGTGGGAAACCACTGGCCTTCGCATGCATGTCGGCAATACTACTCGCTGCCGGCTGCCGCCAGGATATGCAGGACCAGCCCAAGATCATCTCGCAGCGGGGCTCGGATTTCTTTGCCGACCACCGCGGCGCGCGCCCCCAGGTGGCGAATACCGTGGCCCGCGGCCAGTTGCGCGAGGACAGCTATTTTTATACCGGGGTGGTTCAGGGCGCGAACGGCTACCGCGAAGAGAAAAATGAGATCCCCTTCCAGGTGACGCTGGAGGTGCTCAAGCGCGGGCAGGAGCGGTTCAACATTTACTGTTCGCCCTGCCACTCGCGGGTGGGCAACGGGCTGGGCGCGATTGTGGAACGCGGCTTCAAGCCGGCAGGAAATTACCACGACCAGGTGCGTCTGGCGCAACCGGTCTCTCACTACTTCTACGTGATGACGCACGGCTACGGGGCGATGCCCGACTACTCGGCGCAACTGACTCCCGTTGACCGCTGGGCGGTTGCGGCTTACATCAGGGCTCTGCAGTTGAGCCAGGCGGCGACGGAGAAGGATGTGCCCGCGGGCGTCACAGTGAGAAACCTGAAGGACCTGGCGGCAGAGAAGCACTTGCCGGAGGGTTTTGCCGAGCCGTGGACGTTGCCGGTGACGGCGATCCAGGGTTATCCGCATGATGCCGCACAAGGCAACCCGGCCATTGCTCCGGCCAATCCGGCGGACCCGGCAATCAAGATTCCCCTAAGCAAACCGGCCCCCGCGGCCGCGAAGTAAGGACTGACGGAATGGCTCACGAGACGCACGCCAAAACGCTCCCCGCTGATTTAGCCGCCCCGGCCTTTGTAGACGGCTGGAGATCGCGCGCGCTGACCATCGGGTTGGTTTTTTCAGTGATCGCCGCGGGGCTGGCTCTTGCCGACAGGTCCATCGACCATGTGCTGAGGGCCTGGCTGCTGGGCATGATGATGACCTTCGGGTTTTCAGTGGGCGGGCTGGCTCTGCTGATGGTGCAGTATTGCTCCGGCGGCAAGTGGGGCCTGCTGCTGCGCCGGCCGCTGGAGGCGATGAGCCGCACGCTGCCGCTGGTGTTTGTGTACTGGGTGGTGATTGCGCTCTACATGAAGAAGCTTTACCTGTGGGCAGCGGTTGACGACGTAAGCGCGGCGCTGAAATCGGGATGGATCAACGAGGCGCAGGCGCACGCCATCGAGTTCAAGCGCCCCATGCTCAACCCGGCGGCATTCATCCTGACCAGCCTGGTGTGTTTTGCCATCTGGGGCTATTACACTTGGAGGCTCAACTCTTTGGGACTTCAGCGGGATGCGGACCCGCCCGCAACCACGCCCAGGTGGATCAAGCGATTTGAAAACATCAGCGGGCCCGGCATCGTTGTCTATGCCGTCACCATGTCCGCTGCCGCCATTTATTGGGTCATGTCGCTTGATCCCACGTGGTATTCGTCGGTCTACGGCCTGCTGTTCCTGGTTGGGCAGGGATACATGGTGCTGGCGCTGGGGATCATCGTCGCGGTTTCGCTCTCCAGGGGCGAGCCCTTCCGCACCATTCTGCGCCAGACCGAGCAGCACGACCTGGGCAAGCTCACCTTCGCCTTTGTCATGCTGAATATTTACCTGGCCTTCGGGCAGTTCCTCATCATCTGGTCGGGAAACCTGCCGGAAGAGATTCCCTGGTACCTGGACCGCATTCGCGGGCACTGGGGCATCATCATAACGCTCGATTTCATCTTCCACTGGCTGATTCCGTTCACGCTGCTTTTGTCGCGCGATCTGAAGCGTAACAAGAAGCGGCTGGTGCGAGTGTGCCAGTGGATGGTTTTTGCGCGGGCCTTCGATCTGTTCTGGCTGATCGAGCCGAACTTCAAGGACGCGGCGCGCAACCTCCACTTCAGTTGGGGAATTCTCGAATATGTAGCCGTGCCGGTGGCCATGATGGCCTTCTGGACGGCCTTCTACTGCACGCGTTTGCAGTCGCGTCCGCTGGTGCAAACCAACGACCCGCATCTCAAGGAGATTCTGGAGCCTGAACATGCCAACGCATAACGACAACGATTCGGGGCACGGTATTTGGCAAGAGCCGGAAGACCACTCGTCGGAAGAAATCGACGTATCCGCGGGCTATGAAAAGTCCGACGTCCGGGTCACGGGCATCGTGGTTTTTCTCACCGCGCTGGGGATTTTTGTGGTAGTGACGGCGGTGCTTTGCTACGGAATCGGCATGGTGCTTAACGCCCATATGGCGAAGGAAGACGGGCCCAGGAACAAGTGGTCGAAGACTGTGGATGTGCGCACGCTGGGCAATATGGCTTCCAGCCCGGAGTTGCAAAACAAGATGGCCGCGATGACGCAGCAGTTTCCCACCCCGCGGCTGCAGACCGATGACGGCAGCCAGGATATCGCCGATCTGCATGCCAGGGAGGACCTGCTGCTGGAGAACTACAGTTGGGCTAACCAGTCGCAGGGCTCGCCGCGGCGAGTGAGGATTCCCATCGAGCGGGCGATGGAGTTGATTGCCGAGAGAGGTTTGCCGGTGGCGCCCGCGGTGGAAGCAGCGCCGCTATTGACCGGGGACGCAAAGCCAGTCGTGGCCGTGCCGCTGACCAATGGGTTTGCGCGCACCGGCTATGAGCAGGACGTGGCGCAGGCGGAGAAGATTGCGGGTAAGCGTGCTGAGCAGAGGTAGAGTGTTTCGAAGAGTGCGATGGAGAGATTTGGGTGCCCCAGGTCTCGTCCGCCGCGGCGGAAGACCTGGGGCACCCGCGGAGGCGGTTGCGACGAGGAGACACTAGAGAGAAGCGCTGTCGATGTCGCCAAGAAGTCTTTTTCACCGGGGATCGGCGGCAGGACCGTCCCGGAGGGACGGTGCGATAGTAGCCCAGGGCAAGCGAAGCGCAGCCCTGGGGAAGAGGTAAAAAATCCTGGTAGAGCCCCGTAGGGGCGGAACGAACTGGAAGGATAGACCTCTGCTCAGGATGACAATCATTGAGGAAGCAAGGGAAGGGATGCGAAAAAGATGCAAAGGGCAGGCAAAATCCGGAGTAATTGGCGAAGTGCGGCCATGGTTGTGGCCGTTGCGGCGGCGTTTTGCGCGGCTGCGTTGGCCCCATCTTTGACGGCGCAGGTCTCGCGCTACGACGAAAAACAGATGGCTCCGGTGAGCGACAAGCCGCCGGCGATTTTGAACGGAGTGGGCATTGCGCAGAATCTGAACCGGCAACTGCCGCTCTCCCTCACGTTTACCGATGACGCGGGCAAACAGGTGCAACTGGCCGGTTACTTCGGCAAGCCCGCCGCGGCGGGCAAGCGGCCGGCGATCCTGGCTCTGGTTTACTACCAGTGCCCGATGCTGTGCTCGGAGGAGCTGAACGGGTTAACGGGCGCATTGCAGATGGTGAAGTTCGTGCCCGGCAAGGACTTCGATGTGATTGTGGTGAGCATCGATCCCACCGAAGGGACCGAACTGGCGGCGGCGAAGAAGCGCACTTACCTGAAGAGGTACGGGCATCCGGAGACGGCCTCGGGCTGGCATTTCCTCACCGGCACGCAGGAGAACATCGACGCGCTGACCCAGGCGGTGGGGTTTGGCTACGTGAAGATTCCCGGGCCGGACGGCAAGCTGACCCAGTTTGCCCACGCCAGTTCGATTCAGATCGTTACTCCGGAAGGCAAGCTGGCGCAGTATTACATGGGCGTGGAGTACTCGCCCAAGGATCTGCGGCTGGGCCTGGTGGAAGCCTCGGCCAACCGCATCGGCTCGCCGGTGGATAACATTCTGACCTACTGCTACCACTACGATCCCGCCACCAACAAGCACTCGCTGATCGTTGCGCGGGTGGTGCAACTGGGCGGGCTGGTCACGGTATTCACGCTGGGTGGATTCATGCTGGTAATGTTCCGCAGGGACTCCCGGCAGGACAAGCGGGCCGGAAATGGAAAAACGGGGACAGGCACAAAGGTGAACGGATAACGGAATGAGTCACATCAGTCCAGTACTCTGGCAGTTTCTCGTCAAGTGGATGACGAACTTCGCGCTGTTTCCGCCGGAGGCGTCGAAGATTGCCCCGCAGATGGACGCGCTGCTCTTTTTCATGGTCCTGGTGAGCCTGATCGGACTGACGGTGGTCATCCTTCTGGTGACCAGTTTCTCCATTCTTTACCGCAAGGGGCGGCATCCGGTAGCGGTGCAGGTGGAGGGCTCGACGCTGCTGGAGGCGACCTGGACCATCATCCCCCTGGGGCTGTTTCTGGTGATGTTCGTGTGGGGCGCGCTGATTTATTTTCGCGTTTTCACGCCCCCGCCCAACGCCATGAATATCTATGTGGTGGGCAAGCAGTGGATGTGGAAGGTGGAGCATCCGGGCGGGCAGCATGAGATCAACTCGCTGCACGTGCCGGCGGGCCGCGCGGTGCAGTTGACGCTGATTTCGCAGGATGTGTTTCACAGCTTTTCCATTCCCGCCTTCCGGGTCAAGCGAGAGGCGATTCCGGGCCGCTACACGACGGTGTGGTTTGAGGCCACCACGCCGGGGACCTATCACCTGTTCTGCACCCAATATTGCGGGACCAATCACTCGGCCATGATCGGCGACGTGGTGGTGCTGACGCCGGAGGGCTACAGGAAATGGCTCCAGGAGTCGACCAGCGGCATGTCGCTGGCGCAGAACGGCGAACGGCTGTTTGCCAGTCTCAGTTGCGCGGCCTGCCACAATGCAAGGCCGGACGCGCGGGGGCCGAGCCTGGCCAACGTCTACGGCGCCAAGCTGCCTTTGGCAAGCGGGGGATCGGTAATCGCCGACGACGCTTACCTGCGCGAGTCGATTCTGAACCCCTCCCAGCACGTGACCCAGGGCTATGTGCCCATTATGCCCACCTACCAGGGGCAGATCAGCGAAGAGGGCGTGATCGCGCTGGTTGAATACATCAAGAACCTCGACTCCGACTACCGCGTCGAGCAGACGCTGAACACGACCGACCTGCCGCCGGGGAGCGAAGGCAAGACGGGGCCGGCTACGCAAGGGACAGCTACAAAAGGGATGGTGAAGCAATGAGCGACACAATCGTGAGTCTTCCCGACCAATCCACGGCCAGAATTCCCAAGGTGAACTATCTCACCAAAGAGAACGGCATTCTGAGCTGGCTGCTGACCGGCGACCACAAGCGGATTGCGATCCTTTACCTGATTTCGATCACCTTCTTCTTCTTCATCGGCGGGGCGCTGGCGGGACTGATCCGGCTGGAGCTGCTGACGCCGCAGGCCGATCTGATGGCCACCGACACCTATAACAAGGTGTTCACGATGCACGGCGTGATCATGATCTTCTTCTTCCTGGTGCCGTCGGTGCCGGCCACGCTGGGCAATTTTCTCATCCCCATGATGATCGGCGCAAAGGACCTGGCGCTGCCCAGGATCAACCTCTTGAGCTGGTACCTGTACGTGGCGGGCGGCATCCTGGCCATTTACACCATGGCCGCCGGCGGCGTGGATACGGGCTGGACCTTCACCACGCCGCTTTCGACGCATTATGTAAATACCAACGTGCTGACCACGGGACTGGCCGTCTTCGTGGCAGGATTCAGTTCCATCTTCACCGGGCTGAACTTCATTGTGACCATCCACAAGATGCGCGCTCCGGGGATGACCTGGTTCCGGCTGCCGCTGTTTGTGTGGGCGCACTACGCGGCCAGCATCCTCATGGTTCTGGCCACGCCGGTGGTGGCCATCGCCATCGTGCTGATTGCCCTGGAGCGCACCATCGGCATCGGCGTCTTCGACCCCACCAAGGGCGGCGACCCGCTGCTCTTCCAGCACCTGTTCTGGTTCTACTCGCACCCCGCGGTCTACATCATGATTCTGCCCGGCATGGGGGTGATCTCAGAGACGATCTCGACCTTCAGCCGCAAGCGCGTCTTCGGCTATACGGCGGTGGCTTTCTCGTCGGTGGCCATCGCGGTCTTCGGCTTCTTTGTCTGGGCCCACCACATGTTCATCATGGGCATATCGAACTACGCGGTGCTGGTGTTTTCGCTGCTGACCATGCTGGTGGCGGTGCCCTCGGCCATCAAGATATTCAACTGGACCTTCACGCTCTACAAGGGTTCGATCACCTTCGAGACGCCCATGCTCTACACCTTCGGCTTCATGGGGCTGTTTACCATCGGCGGATTGACGGGCGTATTCCTGGGATCTGCGGGAACCGACATCCACCTCACGGAAACTTACTTCATCGTCGCGCACTTCCATTTCGTCATGGTGGGCGGCATGCTGATGGCGTTTCTGGCCGGCATCCACTTCTGGTGGCCGAAGATGACGGGGCGCATGTATCCGGAGAAGATCTCGCAACTGGCGGCGGTGGTCACCTTCATCGGCTTCAACTTCACCTTCTTCCCGCAGTTCATCCTGGGCGTGCTGGGGATGCCGAGGCGTTACGCGGCTTACCCGCCGGAGTTTCAGATTCTGAACGTCTTCTCGACCGCGGGCGCGACCATTCTGGGCGTGGGCTATCTGCTGCCGGTGCTGTACCTGACCTGGTCGCTGAAGTACGGCGCCATCGCAGGGAACAATCCCTGGCAGGCGACCGGCCTCGAGTGGCAGACCCAGTCGCCGCCGCTGACCGAGAATTTTACCGAAATGCCCATCATGGACCACGAAGCCTACGACTATGCGTGGCTTGAGGACCAGGAGCGCCGGAAGGAAAAGGAGGTAGCCAGTGCCGGATAGCTCCTCTAACTCCGCTAACACCGCTATCTCCGCTAACTCCGTTCATCACGAGCATCCGCCCTATCTGCGCCACCACTTTGAGAGCGTCGAGCAGCAGGCGGATGCGGCCGGCTTTGCCATGTGGCTCTTCCTGCTGACGGAGGTCATGTTCTTCGGCGGGCTGTTTACCGCCTACCTGATCTATCGCAACTGGTATTACCCGGCGTTCGTGGCCGGATCGCATCAGTTGAATGTGGTTTGGGGTACCCTGAACACGCTGGTGCTGATCTGCTCCAGCTTTACCATGGCCATGGGCGTGTGGTGCGCGGAGACGCGACGCAGGCGCGGGCTGGTGCTGTGCCTGATTCTTACCTTCATCCTGGGCCTGGGATTTCTGGGCATCAAGACCATCGAGTACTCGGAGAAGATCGAGAAGCACCACGTTCCCGGCTTCCACTACAGTCTGCAGTCGTTCACCGATCCCGCCTCCGATCCCGAAATTTTCAAGGAATACCACGACAAGCCTCTGGCCCCGGATATGGCGCGCCACACCGAGGTCTACTTTTCGCTTTACTTCCTCATGACCGGCATGCACGCGCTGCACATGATTATCGGCATCGGAATATTGGGATTCATGATCTTCCGCGCCCGGGCCGGGGCTTTTACGTCGGGCCACGTAACCTTCGTTGAGAACTTCGGCCTCTACTGGCATTTTGTCGACATTATCTGGATCTATCTCTTCGCGCTGCTCTATTTGATCAGCAGGCATGGGACGTAAACAGGGAAGGATACGCGGCATGAGCGAGCCTATGGAACACGAAGAACACGCGCATCATATCGTCGGCCCCGGGGTCTACGTGGTTATCCTTATCTCGTTGCTGATCGGCACCGCGCTCACGGTATGGGCGTCGTTCATCGACCTGGGCTTCTGGAATCCCATCATCGCGCTGGCCATCGCTACCACCAAGGCCACGCTGGTGGTGCTGTTCTTCATGCACGTGAAGTACAGCTCCAAGCTGACCAAGCTCACCGTCGGCGCCGGCATCTTCACGTTCCTGACCCTGATCAGCCTCACGCTGGCGGACTATATCAGCCGGGCGTGGGGTAGCTGGTAGAAAAGCCGTGATCAGTGGACAGTGGTCAGTTTTCAGTGACCGCTGGGATTTGTAGATTGACAAGAGGGGCTGCCCGCTCGGGCGGCCCTTTTTGCTGGTTGGGACGGATGCAGGATAGAGACTAAGGAAACTCTGCACAAGGCTGCCTTGTAACAGGGCACGACCGGGGAACCGGGGCACCGGGGTACCCTCTGGGTCGGGGTCGGGGTCGGGTCGCGTGCCGCAAGTGCAACAAAACAAACGTGGGCTTTAGCCCCTGAGGGAATGCCGGCGAAAGCAGAAGGACTTAATCAGACCTTCCCTAAGGCGTTCTCACAGTTTCCGTGCCGGACGGACCATATGGCACCCATGACGGCGAAGCGGTGAAGCCGCTGGACTGAGGCCCGGCGGCGGGGGCCGATCCCAGGCGCTTTGCCATTCTTAAGAGGCTCTCAGTCATCTGTCCCGTTTCTGGACTATAATCTCAGCAAATTCCAATCCCGGAAACTGCGCGTTTTGCACGGCGTATTCCATTGGATTCCGTTCATCTCCCCCTCGGAGTATGTGGAGAGGGGAACCGGAATCGAATTCCGGACGTGTGCATTTATGTGGACTTTTCAGCGGGTTTCCGGTGAGCCTGGTCCGAGGGTAGGGTTTGGGCCAGGCGCTTCTCGATCATGGAACGGCAGGCGAGGCAGGCAGTGGGCCGGACTGGTGCTGATCCTGGCTGTTCTGGCGGGCCAGGCGCTGGCGCAGTCCGCGGCGGCGCGGGCGCACAGGGCTATCTCGGGCCAGGGCGCCGGCGCGGGGATGAAAGCGGCGCCGCAACGGCAGAATCTGCCTCCGCGGGTGATTCTGGCACAGCGGTTTCTTGCCCAGCGCGGCTGGTCGAAATCGAAAAATCGAGCCAACTGGCATGCTGCCAGGCAGGCTGCTGCCGCCGCCCGCTCCGTCGCGCCCATCAGCGCTGTGCAATCGCTGGCAGGAACGCCGGCGACCGCGACCTGGCAGGCGATGGGACCGACGGCGGTCACCTCGGCGAACTTCAGCCTGGTAACGGGCCGGATCTCAGCGCTGGCGCTGGACCCCTCGGATACGACCGGAAATCATCTTTACGCAGGAACCACCGGGGGCGGAGTGTGGGTTTCGCAGAATGCGGGCGCCTCCAGTACGTCTTCCATCACATTTACGCCGCTGACCGACAGCCTGGGTGCTTTGAGCGGGATGGCGGATGCTTCCATCAGCATTGGAGCCTTGACGGTGCAGCCCGGGGGGACGGGAGTGATTCTGGCCGGCACCGGGGATCCGAACGATGTGCTGGACTCCTATTACGGGGCCGGCATCCTGCGTTCAACGGACGGCGGCAATACTTGGAGCCTGATCCAGTCAACCGTAGATCTGGAGTCGGGCCTGAGCAACCAGAATTACAGCTTTGTGGGGGAGGGATTTGCTGGCTTTGCGTGGAGCACGGCGAGCCCGCAACAGGTGGCGGCCGCGGTCTCGCAAGCCTATGAAGGCACGCTGGTGGAAGCGGACCGGTCCGGCGTGAGCTACGAAGGCCTGTATTACTCCTCCGACGGCGGAGCAACCTGGCACCTGGCGACCATCACCGACGGCAGCGGAGAGGACGTGCAGGGGCCAGCCTACGAATATCTGCCTGGGCAGGTGGACGGCAATGCCGCGACCTCGGTGGTGTGGAACCCGGTGCGGCAATTGTTTTTTGCGGCGGTGCGCTTCCACGGGTATTACCAGTCGCCGGACGGGGTGACGTGGACGCGGATGGCGGCCCAGCCGGGCGCGAACCTGACCGCGGCCAACTGCCCTAATAATCTGTTCAGCATCGGCTCGGCCTCCTGCCCCATCTTTCGCGGTTCGCTGGCGGTGAATCCGCAGACCGGGGATACCTTTGCCTGGACGGTGGATACCTACGTCCAGGCTACGGGACTGTGGCATAACGACGGAATCTGGCAGGACCAGTGCGCGATCAATACCAGCGGGAACGCCTGCACCAACCTGACCATTACCTTTGCCACGGAGTTGCCGTGGTTTCCGGGAACCAGCAACACAGAGCCCATGATTGCCAACGGCGACTACGACCTGGCGCTGGCGGCGGTTCCTGCGGCAGTGGGGCAGGGTGAGGATACGCTGCTGTTTGCCGGGGCCAACGACCTGTGGAAGTGCAGCCTGGCCATGGGGTGCGTGTGGCGCAACACCACCAATTCGACGGTCGGCTACTGTGCACAGGTGGGTGAGTTTCAGCATGCCCTGGCGTGGGATACCTCCAATCCTCTGGAGGTATTTATAGGCAACGACAGCGGGTTGTGGCGTTCGGTGGACCAGGTCGATGAGACCGGTTCGGTGTGCTCGGCGAGCGACGCAAGCCACTTTCAGAACCTGAACGGGAGCCTGGGGTCGCTGGCGGAGGTGGCGAGCATCTCGGCGACCGGCAACACTCCCTATACCATGATGGCCGGACTGGGAGTGAATGGGACCGCAGGGGTGAAGAGCAGCAGCGGGCCGACGGTGGACTGGCCGCAGATACTGGGCGGCGAGGGCGGGCCGGTGGCGATCGATACCAACAATCCGGAGAACTGGTATGTGAACAACCAGGAGGGAGTTTCCATTTACCTTTGCTCCCAACTGGGCGCCTGCAGCCCGTCTGATTTCGGCACAGCTCCGGTGGTTACCGACGCGGACGTGGGCGAGGATGGAAAGGATATGGGCGCGCCTGCGCCGTTTCTGGTGGACCCGGAGGATCCGACGCAACTGCTGATCGGGACCTGCCGGGTTTGGCGGGGGCCGGCTAACGGCGTCGGCTGGAGCGGGACGAACGCCGTCAGCCCTATCCTCGACCAGCAGGCATCTGCCAGTCCGTGCAGCGGGAATTCGCTGATTCGCTCGCTGGCGGCGATGCAGATTGCGGGCGGCGGCGAAGTGGTTTATGTGGGAATGTACGGCGCACTGGACGGAGGCGGAAATGCGGCCGGGCATGTTTTCAGCTCGACCTATACTCCGGGCACCGGCTGGTCCTCATGGAAGGATCTGACCCATAATCAGGTGACCGCTCCTGTCCCCGCCAGCGCGATCAATGTTTACGAGTTGGATATTTCAAGCCTTTATATTGACCCGCACGACTCGACCGGGCAGACGGTCTATGCGACGGTGGAGGGATTCTCCAGCCCCACCCAGTCGGTGCAGACGGTCTACCGCTCGACCGATGGGGGAGCGAGCTGGCAGAACCTGACGTCAAACCTTCCCTGGGCTCCGGCCAACAGCGTGGTGGTGGACCCGCAAAGCGCCAACTCGGTCTACGTTGCCACCGACGCGGGGGTTTATTTCACCACGCAGATTGCAAGCTGCGCGAATCTATCCTCCGTCTGCTGGTCGGCATTTGGAACCGGGCTTCCGGAGGCGCCGGTGGTTCAACTCAGCGCCGCCCCGCTGGGTGCCTCGGCAACAGTGCTGACCGCGGGAACCTATGGGCGGGGGATTTGGGATACTCCGCTGTGGACCTCAGAGACGGGTTTGACTACCGCCATCATCAGCCCACCCAACCCGGTGGTCTTTACCACCCCGGTGCCTGATTACTCCAACAGTTCGCTGACGGTGACGGTAGAGAACACGGGCAGCCTTCCCCTGACCATGCCTTCGGCGGATACCGCCATCGGCGGGAACAACAGCGGGGACTTCAATGTGACCACCGACAACTGCCAAGGCGCGACCGTGGCTGTGGGCGAATCCTGCACTATCACGGTGACGTTTTCTCCTATTACTGTCGGCACTCTTGCGGGCCAAATGACTATCTACGCCAACGTTTACGGCGGGCAACTGCCCTTCGTCGAGTTCAGCGGAATCGGAACCGCAGCGGGTTTTGTCACGCTGACCCCATCCACGATCAGCTTTGACCCGTCGCCGGGACAGACCTCCACGTTGCCGCCGGTGCTGGTGGGGGCGACTTCCGCCCCCTCCATTCAGGTATTGGCCGTCAACAGCGGCACCGGGCCGGTTTCCATCTCCGGCACGGGCATGGGCTTCAGCATCACTCCTCCCTTCGAAATCGTGACTCCCTGCACGGCGACTTCGCTTGCGCCGGGCAACGATTGCCCGCTGACGGTGGCTTTCGCCCCCACCCAGCGGGGAGCGGCGACCGGAACACTGACCTTGATCGACGCAGCCGGAACGCAGACCGTGGCGCTGAGCGGCTTTGGCTGGGCCCCGCCCACAGACAGTCTTTCCTCTACCTCGCTGAGCTTTGGCGGAATCGAGACCGGGCAGTCTTCGCCCGTGCAGAAGATTACGCTCTCGAATACCGGAGACCTGCCTCTGACCGGGATCGTCATCACCGTAAGCGGCCCGTTCACGGAATCGGACAACTGCAATGGCCAACTGGCGGCCAACTATCCGCTCGCCACTTGCATCATCAGTGTTCAATTCGCTCCCAACGCCACCCAACTGGGCTCCCAGACAGGAACGCTGACGGTGACCGATGAGCTGACCGGTGGGCCGCACGTGCAGACGGTAAATCTGTCGGGCACGGGGCTGGCGCCGCCTGCCATCAGCTACAGCCCCGCAGCCGGTTTGAGCTTTTCCACGCAAACGGTGGACGTGGCCAGTTCGCTGACGCTGACGGTGACCAACACCGGCGGAGTGCCGTTGGCCAACCTGAGCTTCACGATTCCCGGATCGACGGTTCCCGGCTCGCAGGCCAGTTACTTTACCACCGGCACGAACACCTGCCCGACGGCCAGCGGAACCACGCTGGCGGCCGGGATCAGTTGCACAGTGCAGGTGATCTTTACCCCGTTGGCGGCGGGCGGAAGCTCGGCTACGCTGGCGATCTCTTCTTCCAACGCGACGGCGGTCAGTGTGCCGCTGAGCGGCTCCGGTCAGGTTACCGCCGGGCTCAATGTCAATCCGCCGCAGTTGACCTTTGCGCCGCAAAGCCCCGGCCAGCCCAGCGCGGCGCAAACGGTGACCATCAGCAATACGGCCAGCGTGGCAGCCGGCACGCTCACGCTTTCCGTCAACAATACCCAGTTCAGCCTGACCGCGAACACCTGCACCGGCAGCTTGGCCGCCGGCGCAAGCTGCACGGTTGGGGTCGTCTATACGCCCACCGCCAATCTTGCCGCCGGTACTGTGGCCACCGGCACGCTTACCGTCAGTTCGGTCACCTTTGCCACTCAGGCCACTGTGACGTTGAGCGGAATGGCAGGAGGAGCGGGAGCGATTCAGGTCACGCCGGCATCGATCAACTTCTACCCCCCAGCCACCGGAGTGAACACCATCAGCAGCCCCGTCACGGTAACCGTGACCAACCCCTGGACGGCGACCGCGATGGACGGCCTCGCTCTGACCTTTCCGGCGGGCTTTCAACTGGCCAGCGGTACAAATACCTGCGGCCCGACGCTGGGGCCGGGAGCCAGTTGCACCGTCGGCGTGGTCTTTGCCCCCACCAGCGCGGGCGCGCAGAGCGGCAACCTTATCGTTACCAGCAGCACGGCATCGGCAAGCGGGTCGGTAGCGCTGTCGGGGGCTGGATTCGATTTCTCCGTTGCGGTCTCCGGCGCGAATAGCGATACCGTCGCCGCCGGCCAGGTCGCCTACTACACGCTGGCGATTGCCCCGCTGAGCGGCTCGCCGGGAGCAACGTTTACTTTCGCATGCGGCACGCTTCCAACCAATGCGCTTTGTATCTTTGACCCCACAGGCGTAATCGTCGCCACCGGCGCCACCGGATACGTGACGGTGGAGATTTCCACGGGGCAGTCCACTACGTCGTCGCTTACCAAAGGTCCGGCCAGGGGTCGCGCCCTTTTATTGGCCTGCGGGCTGGTCCTGCTGCCGCTGGCCTTCCCGTCAGCTTGGAGGCGGCGCAGGAAGGCTTTGCTCATGGCCGCGCTGCTGGCGATTCTGGCCGGGGGCATCTCCAGTTGCGTCAGCTCAGGCGTGAGTTCAGGCGGTGGTTCGGGCGGCTCGGGCAACTCCGGCTTAACCCCGCCGGGAACTTATACGATTACTGTGAACGTCACGTCCAACGGCGTGACGCATCCGTTGGCCGCGCCTACCGGTCCTCTCACTCTCACCGTGGATTGAGGGTCGGGGGCATCGAATGCGGGGCGGAAATCCAGGACGCTATACTCTATCTTCGGAGCAGGGTGCCCCAGGTCTTCCGCCGTGGCGGACCGCGGCGGAAGACCTGGGAAAGCAGAGGCGCCGGGAGATGGAGAAGGGCAGGGAATGACCGCCAAAGTTACTGTCGAAGATGTGCAGCGGGTAGCCGAGCTGGCCCATCTGGAGCTGAAGCCGGAAGAGACCCCACTCATGCTGCGCGATCTGAACGCCATACTCGACTATGTAGCCGAGCTCAATGAGCTCAATACCGCGGGCGTGGTTCCGCTGGCCCAAGTGAGCGACTTGCTAAGCGAACTCGGCGATGCCGCCGGAGCCGGCGTGCTGCGCGCCGATCTGCCGCTGCCCTCCCTGGATCGGGCGGCAGTGCTCTCTCAGGCCCCGGAGACCGACGGAGTCTTCTTCAAGGTGCCCAGGGTGATTGAGCGGTAAGCGAAACTTGAAGGGAATGCGCGGCCGGCAAGACTGCAACGAGGCCGGAAAAGAACCGAAATATCGAGGCCAAAGAGAGGAAAGCCCGCTTGCCCAGCGAAGCCAAAGCACCGGAAAATTTCGTAGAGAAGCCGAAAACTCTGGCCCGGTTGCGCGCGGAGATCGTCGCCGGCAGCATCAAGGCCGTGGATCTCGCGGCCCGCTACTATGACCGCATCGAGCGCGTGAATCCGCGGCTGAACGTTTATCTGAGCCTGACCAAAGAGCGGGCCATGGCGCAGGCCTCCCGCGTGGACGCGCAGGCAGCCAGGGGCGATCCGCTCAGCGTCCTGGCCGGCATTCCGGTGGGCATCAAGGACGTGCTGGTCATGCAGGGTGCTCCGTCCACGGCGGGGTCGAAGATTCTCGGGGGCTATCGGCCTCCCTATGACGCCACAGCGGTCTCAAAACTCGAAGCCGCGGGAGCGGTGCTCCTCGGCAAGCTGAACTGCGATCAGTTTGCCATGGGCTCCTCAAACGAGAACTCGGCCTATGGCCCGGTGCGCAACCCGGTCGATACGGAGCGGGTTCCGGGCGGCTCCAGCGGCGGCTCGGCGGCGGCAGTGGCGGCCAATCTGGCCGTGGCCACGCTGGGCTCCGATACCGGCGGCTCCATTCGCCAGCCGGCCAGCTTTTGCGGAGTGGTGGGCGTGCTGCCCACCTACGGGCGCGTCTCCCGCTACGGCCTCATCGCCTTTGCCTCTTCGCTGGACCGCGTGGGTCCCTTCGCCGCCAATGTTCGCGACGCCGCCACGCTGCTGGGCGTGATTGCAGGCCACGATCCCAGGGACGCCACCAGCTCGGCTGCTCCAGTTCCGGACTACGCCGCCGAGAGCGACAAACCGGTCGAGGGCCTACGCATCGGCGTTCCCGCCGAGTACTTTGCCGAGGGCCTCGACCCGGAGGTGCGCTCGGCCATTGAATCCGGCATTGCCGCCCTCAAGGCGGCCGGCTGCATCGTCAAGCCGGTCTCGCTGCCGCACACCAAATACGCCGTTCCCGTCTACTACCTGATTGCCACGGCCGAGGCCAGCGCCAACCTGGCCCGCTTCGACGGCGTCCGCTACGGCTATCGCTCAGCGGCGCCGGAGAACCTGTCGGCCATGTACAGCCACTCCCGCGACGAGGGCTTTGGCGCCGAGGTCAAGCGCCGCATCCTGCTCGGCACCTACGCGCTGAGCGCCGGCTACTACGACGCCTACTACCTGAAGGCGCAACAGGTCCGCCGCATCCTGGCCGAGGAGTATCTGCGCGCCTTTACCGAGGTCGATGCAATCGTAACCCCAACCGCGCCCATGCCTGCCTTCAAGCTAGGCGAGAAAACGGGCGATCCGCTGGCCATGTATCTGGCCGACATCTACACGGTCACGGCCAGCCTGGCAGGTATCTGCGGCGTGACCGTCCCCTGCGGCGATACGAACTCCGGCCTGCCGGTAGGCATGCAGGTGCTCGCCGGCCATTTGAATGAGGGGACGGCGTTCCGTGTGGCGCGGGCCGTGGAGGCGGCGCAGATTTAGCGATACAAAATGGTTCTTGTATGCCAGAGAGGTGCCAAAGATGCAACCGGATTATGAGGAGCATCACGACTCGTAGCGGCGATATGCGACGGGAATGAACGCTGGGTGGTCGCCCACAAATGCCCCGTGCCCCATCCTTTCCGCTTTTTTCTGCGGAAAGGGTGGGAACCCACGAGCCTAAATGGGCGTCCGTTCCTCAGGAGCAAGCGTCATGAGCAAGAGATTATCGATTACGGTCGTATTGATGGCGGCTATGTTGGCAGCCGCACCTGCGGTTTTTGCCGCGCCGCGCAAGGCGCACGCAGTGGTTCTGGGCGCGGCAAAGAAGGTTCCCTACTCAAAGGCCGGCGACCCGGCCGGCGCGGCTTCCGGCGAGGATGCGTTGAAGATTCGCGCCCTGCTCATCGACGGCGTTCTGAAGGAGTGGACCACCGGCGATGCCCACGATGTGACCGACCGCAGCTTCGTGGTCCGGCGGGTGATCCGGCTGAACGACGCCTTGCCGGGAGACAAACCGGGGCCGGGCGACAGGCAGGGCCACTGGGTCTGGCAGCGGGGTCCGTGGCTGCTGGTGGACCGCGTAACCGGCCGTATCGCCGCGCTCAAGCTGCCGCACTACGATCCCGGCGTGAGCCAGGTGAGTTGGTTCCGGGACTATGGCGCCTATTGCGGGGTGACCGCCAGCGGCAAGAGCTTGTACGCCGTTGTTGCCCAGGTAGCGGCGCGCAAACCGGTTCTGGCCAAAAAACTGGATGCCTTCGACCCGGAAAACCATCCCGACCCAATCTGCGGACCGCCGGATTGGCAGCGCGAACCGTTGCGCATCACCTTTCATCCCGCCGGCAAGGATGCCGTGAGCTTCGATGTCGTTCCCGGCTCGGCGGTGCTGGTGGAGGACTCGGGCGACGAGCCGGAGACGACGAAACAGTGAACAGTGGACAGTGGTCAGTGGTCAGTCAGGCGCCCAACCGCCTTCTGGAATCAGAATCGGCTGACGGAAGACGCTGAAAACTGATCCCTGAACCCTGAAAACTGACGGCTGACCACTGTCCACTTACCACTGACCACCGTCCACTGACCACTGTCCACTGATCACTGATCACTGTCCACTGTCCACTGGCTCCCGCCTTGACACACCCCCCTCTGCGCGTATCTTATCTATTAGGCTCTCTTTTGGAATCCGGGTCGGATCTGCGCGCGAAAATCGGCGCGGTCTTCGGATGCGGGCTTTCAGAGGAAGGCTGTGTCGAACAGGAAGCAGACGGAAGTTGGGTAGCAGGCGGGTGTGCGGACGCAGGACGGCATTTCAGTCCAGGCCAGCGGCAACCGGACCCCTTTCCACCGTCTGGGCCGGAAGAAATGATCGGCCCGGGCCAGTCTGTATCGTTCCCGGAGACAAACTTTTTTGTGGGGCTTCCGGCCTATGGCCGGGAGTGCCTGTGCCCTGAACGGCGGTTCGCCGTGGCGAACGGCCAGGGGCGAGCAAAGGATGAGTGTGGCGACAAGTTTCGCATTATGGGCGGGTGCGACCCCCGGGGCGGGTGGAAGCAGTCTTCCCATGCTATTGCCTTTACTGTTGATCCCGGTCTTATACCTGTTGATGATCCGTCCGCAGCAGAAGCGGCAAAAGCAGTGGCAGGAGATGCTGGGCTCCATCAAGGCGGGCGACCGGGTGACCACCGCCGGAGGCATCCGCGGCATCATCCTCTCCATCAAGGACGATGTGATTATCATTCGCGTGGCGCCGGACAATATCAAGCTGGAAGTGGCCAAGAACTCGATTGCTTCGGTGACTACCGACAGTGGACAGTGAACAGTGAACAGCGATTGTTGTTGACCACTGATCACTGACTACTGTAACGAACTAGAGAAATGGGACGATGAAGAAGGATCTCAGAAATAAAATTGCCCTGATTGTTGCGGTCCTGTTGGTTTGCGTCTACGGCATCTTCGGGATTCCCTCGGGCGTCAGCGGCAAGGCCCTGATGGATGCCATGACCAAGCGCATTCACCTGGGCCTGGACCTGCGCGGCGGCGCTCACCTGATCTTGCAGGTGGTGGTCGCGGAGGCGGTCAGCGCCGAAACCGACAATACGGTGGGGCGCATTCAGCAGGACCTGAAGACGGCCAGCCTGAGCTTTTCGCAGGTCTACAAGCCCGATCCCAACAAGCCCCAGGTGATCCGGATAGAAGGAACGGCGTCCGGCAAGGCTAATGACGTGCGCTCCACGCTCGAGGGCAAGTATTCCAACGAATACGATGTGACCGGCGGCGGGGCAGATTTGAGCTTCACGCTGACCATGAAGCCGACCATCGTGACGGCGATTGAAAAGAAGACCGTCCAGCAGGCTATCGAGACCATCCGTGACCGCGTGGACACATTGGGCGTCAGCGAACCGGTGATCCAGGAGTACGGCCTGGGCGACAATCAAATCCTGGTGGAATTGCCCGGCATCGACGACCTCGACCGGGTCAAGAGCATCATCCAGTCCACGGCCCGGCTGGAGATTCACGCCGTGGTAGGCGGTCCCTACAAGGATGACCAGGAGGCCCTGGCCAGCGTGGGCGGCGCGGTTCCGGGCGACGAGCAACTCGTCCATGGCTCCGGCATGGTAGGCGCCGGCCCGGACTCCGACAGCGTCTATATCGTGCATCGCATCTCGGTGGTCTCCGGCACCGACTTCCGCTCCGCCGATCCGGGAACGGATCAGAACGGCCGCCGCAACGTCCGCTTTACGCTGACCAATGAAGCCGGCGACAAGTTCTACGAGTACACCAGCAAGAACGTGGGCCAGAGCATGGCGGTGGTGATGGGCGGCCGGGTAAAGGAAGTGGCCACCATCCAGAGCGCCATCCGCGACTCCGGCGAGATCACCGGCAGCTTTACGCCGGACGAAGTCGATATCCTGTCAAAGATGCTGCGCACCGGCGCCTTGCCGGCGTCTCTGAATTATTTAGAGGACCGCACCGTGGGCGCGTCGCTGGGCGCCGACTCGATCCACCAGGGCGTTACGGCGGCCATCGTGGGCGTGCTGGTGGTCATGGCCTTCATGCTCATCTATTACAAGGGCTCGGGCATCAACGCCGACCTGGCGCTTTTTCTGAACCTGGTGATTCTGCTCGGCTTCATGGGCGCATCCGGGGCCACATTAACGCTGCCCGGCATCGCCGGAGTCATTCTGACCATCGGCATGGGCGTGGATTCGAACGTGCTGATCTTCGAGCGCATCCGCGAAGAGGTGCGCGCCGGCAAGGCGCCCTCGGCGGCCGTGGACCAGGGCTTTGCCCATGCCTGGGTCACCATCGTCGATACCCACGTGACCACCATCGTCTCGGCGGCCATCCTGTTCATGTTTGGCAGCGGCCCGGTGAAGGGATTTGCGGTTACGCTGACCTTCGGTCTGCTGGCCAACCTTTTCACGGCGGTCTTCGTTTCGCGGGTCATCTTCGATGCCCATTTGAACAAGATGAAGCCAGGCCAACTGGTGTCCATTTAGTCCCGGTACGAGAACTGCCCGATAGGTATTTTGACCGGCAGAGGAAAAACAAGAGCGCTGAAGCCCGCAAGAGCTTCAGCCTCCCAGGAAGCGGAGAGAATCAGTGGAATTGTTTCGCGGCGTAAATGTGGACTGGCTGGGGAAGAAGTGGTACTTCCTCGCCTTTTCTATGCTCTTCAGCGTGGCCGGCATCATCTCCATGGGCATGCACTGGGCCAGCATCGGCTCCCCGGTGCCGCTCGGCGTGGACTTCCGCGGCGGCACGCAGGTGCAGGTGCAGTTCCAGCAGGCTCCGGATACCAACCGCATTCGCCAGGCCATGGATGCGTCGGGCATCAGGGATGCGCGCATCCAGAGCTACGACGTGGCCACCAGCAACGAGGTGCTCATCAGCCTGCCGGAGCAGACCAACGAGAGCGCGCTCGATGCGGGCCGCCAGCAGATCGTCGATGCCCTGCATGCGCATTATGCCAATCCCTTCACCGTGCGCAACGTGCAGGTAGTGGGTCCCACCGTGGGTAAGCAGTTGGAAAAACAGGCCTTGCTGGCCACGCTCTACTCCATGGCGGGCATGCTGGTCTACCTGTGGTTCCGTTTCCAACTCATCTACGGCGTGGCCGCGGTCGTTGCATGCTTCCACGACACCCTGATCACTGTTGGCGCCTTCGCCCTCACCAACCAGGAGATCAGCCTGACCGTCATTGCGGCCATACTGACGCTGGTCGGCTACTCCATGAACGACACCATCGTGGTCTTCGACCGCATCCGCGAGAATCTGCGCCTCAGCCGGCGCGAATCCCTGCCCGACGTGGTCAACCGCAGCATCAACCAGACCCTGAGCCGGACCGTGCTCACCTCGGGGCTGACCTTCCTGACTGTCCTGTCTCTTTACATCTTCGGCGGCCAGGTGCTGCGCGGCTTCTCATTTGCATTGGTAGTGGGAATTCTCATCGGAACGTACTCATCCATCGCCGTGGCCGCGCCGATGTTAGTGGCATGGCAGGAGTGGCGCGGCAGGCGGGGCAAGGTAGTTGTTCTTCCCGCGGCTAAACGAGCCAGAGTGTAGGGTTTAGCTTGGGAGCTGCACCGGTTTTGCAGCAGCTTTTGCTGGGGTTGTGCTGTGCTGTTCGGTACAGGAATGGAGCACGCATCTGTGATAACGTTTTTCATGCTTGGGAACATTCGATGTTCCTCCGGTGTCTAATTAGAGGTAATCGACACCCGATTCGAGGCTGGCCATGTTTGAAGATTCCACGTTTGAATCCGCAGGCAGGATCAAGAGCAAGAGCGGACGCTGGATGATTGTGACAGGCATCATCAACGCTTCCGTTCTTATGGTCATGATCCTCATTCCGCTGATCTATCCCGAGGCGTTGCCCAAGGCCATGATGCTGACGGTATTGACCACACCGCCGCCTCCTCCTCCTCCTCCTCCGCCTCCTCCTCCACCAGAGGTGAAAGTGGTTAAGGTGCAGTCGGAGATGATGAACAATCAGTTGATGGCTCCCACTCGGATTCCGCACGAAATCAAGATAGCCACCGCGCCTGAAGCGGCTCCCACGCAGGGCTTTGGCGTGGCCGGCATGGAAGGGCTTGGCGGCAGTCCGGGTGGCGTGATCGGCAGCGTCTTCAGCGGCGCGAACACACCCAAGGTGCAGGTCGTTCCTCCCAAGAAGGTGAACATATCGGGCGGGGTCATGGCGGGTAATCTGATCCAGAAGACCACACCGACTTATCCTCCGATCGCCAAGGCCGCTCGCGTTCAGGGCACCGTGGTGCTGCAGGCCACTATCTCCAAGACGGGGGCCATCGAAGGTCTCCACGTTGTCAGCGGGCCGGCCATGTTGCAGCAGGCCGCTCTGGATGCCGTCAGAACATGGCGCTACAGGCCCTACCTGCTCAGCGGTGAGCCGGTGGAAGTGGAGACCACGGTGAACGTGATCTTCACTCTGGGCGGATGATGAATTCTCTGGCTCCTTCCTGCTATGTTTGGAAGGGGCCTCGCTTTTGACCCGAATGCGAATCCTGAAAGAGCCGCATTCCCAGCAATCCGCCGCGGCGGACAATCGCAGTTCACAAGAAATCCTAGGAGGAACGATTCAGTGATTCTCGCTCAGCTCGCACAATTCGCTTCGCACACGGTCAACAGTCTTGCCCTCTTCCAGGAAGAGCAGACGGTCGGCTTCAGCCCCATACAGCTATGGGAAAACATGGGATGGTTGGTACGCTGCGTCGTCATCGTCCTTTTCGTCGAGTCGATCTGGTCGCTGGCCGTGATGATCGACCGCTACCTGTATTTCCGCGCCGCCCGCAACCAATCGCGTGAGTTCGCTCCCAAGGTTGCCGGCGCGCTGAAGGACAGCAAACTGGAAGAAGCCATCCGCATCGCCGACCGCAACAAGAAGTCGCATCTGGCCGAGGTTGTCACGGCCGGCCTGCAGGAGTTCCGCGCCTCAGCCGGCTTGCCGACCGAAGAGACCATCGCCAGCTCGGGCCGCGCGTTGGAGCGGGCCGAGGCCATCGTTCACTCCAAGCTGAAGAGGGGCCTTGCCGTTCTGGCCACCATCGGCGCCACGGCTCCCTTCGTTGGACTGCTCGGCACCGTCATCGGCATTCTGCACGCCTTCCAGCAGATTGCCACGCAGAAGACCTCGGGCATCGGCGCAGTGGCCGGCGGCATCTCGGAAGCGCTGGTCACCACGGCATTCGGCCTATTCGTGGCCATCCCCGCCGTGATGGCGTTCAACTATTTCACCGGACGTGTCGAATCCTTCGACGTGGAGATGGACAACTCCTCCAGCGAGCTGATCGACTACTTCATCAAGCAGAACCACAAGCGCTAAGCGAGGCCTCTGCCGGTTCGAGCGAGAATCTGCGGTGGGCGGCGGAGAGTTGCTCTCTTCCGCCCGCCGGTTTCAGCCTCGCTCTAACTAAGCGTTTTTTTGAGTAATACCGGAAGCCGTCCGGAATAAACCAATCTTTAGGCATGGAGCCAAACAATGGCACAAGCAGTTCGCGCAGAAGGTAAAAAAGTCACTTCCAACATCAACGTGACCCCCATGGTGGACGTGATGCTGGTGCTGCTGATCATCTTCATGGTCATCACCCCCATGCTCCAGAACAAGGTGGCCGTCGATATGGCCAAGGTGGATAATCCTGTCCCCATGGCAGACGCCGACAAGGAAGACGCCATTGTCGTAGCCATCACCAAGGACGGAAGCGTATTCCTGGGGCAGAACAAGGTCGCCGCCAATGAGCTCGGCGCCCTGGTTCGCGCCAAGCTGGAGGGCACGCCGGGCAAGACCATCTACGTGCGCGCGGATGCGCGGGCGCAGTACCGGGCCGTAGAAGATGCCATCGACGCCGTGCGCACCGCCGGCGTGGACGATGTGGGATTGTTGACGCAGAAGCGCGAAGCCGGCACCCCGGCGGGCGGCGAGTAGCCTGTTGCGCCCGCGCTGTCTCTTTAACGATTTTGAGGAAACGAGGAGTTTGAAGCCATGGCAATGACAATGGGAGCGTCGGGCGGCAGCATGTCCGACATCAATGTTACGCCCATGATTGATGTGCTTCTGGTGCTGCTGATCATCTTCATGGTCATCGTGCCGGTAACGCCCAAGGGCCTGGAAGCGCTGGTGCCCCAGCCGCCCAAAAATCCGCAGCAGCAGCAGAACAACGAGCGCACCATCGTGGTGCAGGTCTTGTACCGCCCGGGCGCGGCCCCGACGTACAAGATTAACGAGACCGACGTGGCCAAGAGCGAGTTGCTGGCCCGCCTGACCGAGATCTATGCCAACCGCGCCGAGCGCGTCATGTTCGTCAGGGGCGATGACAATGTGGACTTTCGCTATATTGCGGATGTCATCGATATCGGCCGCGCGGCCAACGTGGATCACATCGGACTGATGACGCCGAAGATTATGGCCGGCCAGTAGAGAGGTGCTCTACGGGGACGGATTTTCCTGGTAGCTGCAGGAGTACAATTTTTCCATCCTGGTTTCGGTACCTCCCGCCCGCGGCTGGCTGCATCAGATTCCAGGCGCGCAATCGATAGGCACTCGCCTGAAGGAGAAGGATAAGAAAATGAATGGACCCGCACGTTATACGGCGCTCGCGATAGCCTTGGCCGGTATGGTTCTTTCCATGAGCGGGTGCGACAGACTTGCCGCCCGCGACCAGTTGAACAAGGGAGTGGATGCCTACAAGAGCCAGCGTTATGAAGAGGCGATAGGCCACTTCCAGAAGGCGGTGCAGCTCGATCCAAGCCTGCCCATGGCCAAGAGCTATCTGGCCACCGCGTTGGCCCAGAATGTGGTGCCGGGACTGGATACGCCGGATAACCTGAAGACCGCGCAGCAGTCGATCGACATCTTCAAGCAGGTTCTGGCCGAGAAACCGCACGATGTGAACAGCATGAAGCAGATTGCGGGCATCTATTTCAGCATCAAGCAGCTGGATGAGGCCAAGGAATGGCAGAAGCAGGTTCTGCAGGCAGATCCGAATGACGCGGAGGCTGCCTACACCGTGGGCGTGATCGACTGGACGCAAGCGCACGAGAACATGCTGAAGGCACTGGCGCCGGAAGGCTTCAATGATGACGGCGAGGGCAATGTCAAGGCGCCCAAGAAGGTGATGGAGCCTCTCAAGGAAGAGAATGGTCCGCTGATTGACGAGGCCATGGATTATCTGAAAAAGGCGTTGGCGGACCGCCCCAATTATGACGATGCCATGACCTACATGAACCTGATTTACCGGCGCAAAGCCGATGTGGACTACGGCGACCCCGCGGCAGTGAAGGACGATGTGGCGCAGGCCAAGTACTGGACTTCTGAGTCGATGGGTACGCGCAAGGCCAACGAAGAGAGAAAGAACAAGGGGTCGGGCGGCATCACCATCGATTCAAGCGGCAACCTGAAGTAAACACCCCAGCCGCTCGAACGCATACATCAACGGCCTCCGCCATCCGCGGGGGCCGTTTTACGTCAGCCAACAAAATCGAACGGCCTGCCGCGTGCAAGCGCCAGGCCGTTCGGCAGGTTCGCGATGAGCCCTACTTCAGCGTCAAATCCGCGCTGAGCGGGGTACTTTCGCTGGAATCGCCGACGCGAATCACGAACTTGCCGGGATCGATGGTCCACTGGTGGGCAGTCGAGTCCCAGTAGCTGAAGGCGCGGGCGTCGAGGTTCAGGGTGACGTGCCGGGTTTCGCCGGGAGCCAGGCGGACCTTGGAAAATCCCTTGAGTTCGCGCTCAGGCCGGGTGGCCTTGGCGGAGGGGTCGGAGACGTAGAGCTGGGCCACCTCGGCGCCGGCCACGCTGCCGCTGTTGGTCACGTCGAAAGTCACTGTAACAGTGGAGCCGGAGGCAGCCGTCGCCGGCGCCTGCAGGTTGGAGAAGCTGAAGGTGGTGTAGCTGAGGCCGAAGCCGAACGGGAACAGCGGGTGCCTCCCGGTGGTGGTCCAGTAACGGTAGCCGACCAGCAGGCCGTCCCCGTACTTCACGTGGCCGATGACGTAATCCACCGGATTGACGCCAGGTTCGGTCACGTGCAGAGTGGTGTCGGCGTCCTTCACCGGGTAGTACCAGGCGGCCGAAGGGTTCTCGTCCCAACTGCGATCGAAGCTCACCGGCAGCTTGCCCTCGGGGTTGTGCTTGCCAAACAGGACCTCGCCGATTGCCGTACCGCCCTCCTGGCCGGGATAATAAACCTGTAACAGCGCGGGAACCTTGCCTATCCAGCGCCGGGTATCGGCGCCGCCGCCACCGTTGAGAATGACGATAGTGTGCGGGTTGGCCGCTGCAACGGCTTCGATCAACGCGTCCTGGCCCCAGGGCAGTTCGAAGCTGCGGTCGAATCCCTCGCTCTCCGTCGCGGGACCGTAGCCGGCGGCCACAACCACCGCGTCCGCGGCGGCTGCGATGGTCCTTGCTTCCGCTGAGATCAGCTCCGGCTCATAGGCGATGCCAAGGCCGAACCGGACGCCGGGCGAGTGGGGCAGATATTCTGCCACGACGTTGACATTCTGGCCGGCTGCGAGATCGAGCGGCCTGAATCGGGGCGCCTGGCCTTCGGCGTGTAGCTGATCCAGCACCACGTTTCCGTCGATCATCACCTTGAAGGCGTCTTCGCCGGAGGCAGCGGCCAGAAGCAGGTATTTGCCGGCCTTGCCAGCCTTGAACGCGGTGGTGTAGCGAATGCTGCGCGGAGCCTTGTCCTCCGGGCCCCACATATCCGGCTTCCAGGCGGCGATATTCCGCGGGGTGGTGGTTTCCGGCGTTCCGGTAAAGTCCTTGCTGGGATAGGTGGCCGCTTTCACGGCGCCCTCCCAGTACGTATTCCTGAACAGTTCGTTTGTGTCGGGCAGGCCACGGCTGTAGAGCACACTCACGCTGGAGCCGGCTACGTTGGCGATGCCGGTAAGGGTGCTGACGGGCTCGAAGGCCGTAGCCTCAGAGGAGCCCCCGCCGCCGCTGACCGCCGGATAAGCGTTGGGGCCGATGACGGCGATGGTCTTGGTCCTGGCCGGGTCGAGCGGGAGCAGTTGGCCTTCGTTCTTGAGCAACGTGATGCTTTCGCGGGCGCCGTCAAGGGCAACGGCGCGATCGGCCACGGAGTAGGTGGAGTCGGCGGGGTCGAATTGCGCGCGATCGAGGAAGCCGTAGCGCAGCGCGGTGCGGAGCAGCCGGAGCACCTTGTCGTCGATGGTCGACTCCTTCACCGATCCATCCTTGAGCGCGGCCATTAGTGCCTTGGCGTTCATGAACCGCGGACCAGGCATTTCAAGGTCGAGGCCGTTGTTGGCCGCGCCCACTGTGTCGTAGGTGGCGTCCCAGTCCGACATCAATATGCCCTGAAAGCCCCAGTCGCCCTTGAGCACCTTCAGGTTGAGGAACTGGTTCTGGGTGGCGTGGACGCCGTTGACCAGATTGTAGGAGTTCATCACCGCGTCCACGTGGGCTTTGGTGACGGCGGCTTCGAAGGCCGGCAGGTAGATCTCGCGCATCGTCCGCTCGTCCACGTCGACGCTCACGTTGTGCCGGTCGTACTCCTCGTCGTTCAAAGCGTAGTGCTTGACCGTGGCGATCACACCCTGGGCCTGAACGCCCTCAACCCAGGGAACCGTCATGCTTGCGGCCAGGAATGGATCTTCGGAAAAATACTCGAAGTTGCGGCCGGCCAGGGGTGAGCGGGCGATATTGATCCCAGGCCCGAGCAGGATATTCACGCCGCGGGCGCGGGCATCCCTGCCCAGTCCCTCGCCCATCCTGAGCGCCAGCGCCGGGTCCCAGGTGGCAGCCAGCGCCGCGCCGCCGGGCCAGGCGGTGGTTGGCCCCCAGGTGCGCACGCCCTCCGGCCCATCGGACATCTTCAAGAGCGGCAGGCCGATGGCGGGCGAGGCATGGGTGAACATTCCGTCCACGCCGCCGATCAACTCGATCTTTTCCTCGAGGGTTAGCTTGGCCAGCAGGGCGCGGGCCTTGGCCTCAAGGCCGGGCGAGTCCGGCGCGGGCGCTTGGGCTGAGGCCTGGGCGCAAGAAAGCAAAACCGGCAGCAGGCATGTGAAGGCAAAAAGAAGGATTGAATGAGGTGCAGATTTTTTTGACGTTCTCATAACTCTGAAAAGGCTAATGCATTTGCCCCGCTCATGTATACCGGTTGATGTCGCGCCCCGGAGGGCCGCGTCGAAGCTCTTCATCGCCGCTGAACAATGTTCATGCGATTGCCCTGCCCAGTCCTATCAATAGTCCCGCGTGGCCTCGGATTTCCCTGCTATACTGACTCGGTCCAGCCGCATTTCACTCAGCAAACGCGTCCTATACAAGTACTTCGTTATCGATTCAATCCAGGTGATCGCGGCTCCAACGGCCACTAAAACGCAGCATCTATCCCGGAGTCCCCGAAAGAGGGAATCGGAACAGCGAGATGAGAGGAAGCCAGTGAATGTGACGCAGCAGGCGGGGAAACCCAAGCTACGCAGCCCAGGACGAGTGCGGTGGTGGATCGTTTGGACGCTCTTCTTTTCGACGGTGATCAACTATATCAGCCGTCAGACCTTCTCCGTTTTGGCGCCGCTGATTACCGCGCAATATCATCTCACGCACACCGACCTGGCCAAAATTCTCGGAGCGTTTCAGGTCTCGTATGCGGTCACGTGGCTTCTCGGCGGCATCTTTCTTGACGCCGTAGGAACGCGGATTGGGCTGGCCCTGGCCGTGGTCTTCTGGTCCGTCGTCAACATGCTCACCGGATTCGCCTCTTCCGTCTTCGGCTTCGCATCCTTTCGATTTCTGCTGGGCATCGGCGAAGGCCTGAACTGGCCCGGAGCCAGCAAGTCGGTTGCCGAGTGGTTTCCCAGCCAGGAACGCAGCCTCGCGGTGGCCATCTTTGACAGCGGCTCCAGTGTGGGAGGAGCCGTGGCGGCGCTGGCTATTCCTTTGATCGCAATAAGATTTGGCTGGCGCTCTGCCTTTGTTGTTTCAGGGCTGCTGGGCTTTGCCTGGCTGCTGATGTGGTTGCGCGTCTACCATCCGCTGGACCGTCATCCGCGGGTCACGCCGGCGGAAGTGTCGTTCATTCGCGCCGGCCAGGAAGTTCCCAGCGTCTCTGCCGAGAGCGGTCCCTGGCGTTGGCTCAAGCTCCTGGGGCAGCGAAATGTCTGGGGCATCGTCCTGGGCCGCGCGCTCACCGATCCCATCTGGTGGTTCTACGTTTTTTGGCTGCCTCAGTACCTGAGCGATGCGCGCGGTTTCACCCTCAAGCGAATTGCCCTTTTTGCCTGGATGCCGTTTATCGCCGCCGATCTGGGCAACTTCACAGGCGGCCTGATCTCCGGCTACTGCATTCGCCGCGGCATCTCCGTGGTGCGCGCCCGCACGTGGGTTTGCGTCTTCAGTTGCCTGCCCATTCTTGCCGGCATTCCCGCCGCCAGCGTGCACAATGTCTATACCGCGTTGGGGTTGATCTGTTTTGCCCTCTGGGGTTACGCGAGCTGGTCCACCATGGGCCTCACGCTGCCCTCCGACCTGTTTCCCCAGGATGTTGTGGCCACGGTTACAGGACTGAGCGGACTGGCGGCGGGTCTGGTCAGCGCGCTCTTCACCTATGCCGTCGGGATTCTGGTCGATCGCTTTTCTTACGGTCCCGCATTTCTGGCCGCGGGATTGCTGCCCCTCTTCGCCACCGCAAGCATATTGTTATTGATCCGCGCGCCCCGCAGCTCACTTGTAGCCAATGCTGATTAAGGAAAAAATTGCACAGAGTGTAGCCATGCAGGCATATGGTACACTTCGTCCGGTAAACGCTTACCAAACCCGGATGCGCTCTGTGATGCAGATTTTTTAGCTTAGTTGCGGGCGGCGGGCAGAAGAGCGGATACTGATTCATGGCGGCGGTTTGCCGCTTGACAAGCCTAGCAGTAAAGCCATTTACTTAAGGGCGCACGTCCAAAGGCTCCGCGGACGATTTCACCCTATCCAGGTGACGCAATGTTAGCATTGGTTCCGGCCTCCATCGCCTCCGGCCTGTTCTCTTCATCACCCGCCCTCCTGGCTCTCGGCGACGTGCCTCTGGCGCATCTCAGGACGCTCGACATCGCCATCATCGCCATCTACTTCGGCATGGTCATCTGGATCGGCTTTTACCTCAAGGGCAGGTCCAATACCAGCGAAGAGTTCTTCATGGCCGGCCGCGAAATGACCGCCTGGATCGCCGGCCTCAGCTTCGTCTCGGCCAACCTTGGATCGTTGGAGCTGATGGGCTGGGCCGGCTCGGCCTACCAATACGGCATTCTGGCCACTCACTGGTACTGGGTCGGCGCCATCCCCGCCATGCTCTTCCTCGGCCTGGTGATGATGCCCTTCTACTACGTCTCCAAGACCCACTCGGTCCCCGGCTATCTGAACCTGCGCTACGGCGAGCACGCCCGCGTCCTGGCCGCCATCTCCTTCGCCCTGGAGATGATCCTCATGAGCGGCGTGAACATGTTCGCCATGGCCGTGGTGATGAAGGTCGTGCTCGGCTGGAGTCTTACCTTCAGCATCCTGGTCTCTGCGTTCGCGGTCACGCTTTACGTTGCCCTGGGCGGGTTGCGCTCGGCCATCTTCAACGAGGTCCTGCAATTCGTGCTGATCTGGGGTGGCGCGCTGCTGGTGCCCATTCTGGGCATGATTCAGGCCGGTGGCGTGAGCGGCCTGAAGACCAGGATCATCGCCAACATGCACACCGACAGCTACTTCCATCTGTGGCGCGATACCGGCCAATTTGCCGCCAACCCCATGGGAGTGCACTGGACCGGCATCGTCTTCGGCCTGGGATTCGCCATCAGCTTCGGCTACTGGACCACTGACTTCCTGGTAGTGCAGCGCGTTCTGGCGGCTCACAATCTGCGCGCCGCGCGCATGGCTCCCATCATCGGCTCATTCTTCAAGATGGCGGTTCCGTTCATCGTCATCCTGCCCGGACTGCTGGGTCTGGTGCTCTTGCAGAACTCCGATGGCAGCCGCCGGCAATTGGTGGGCGAGGATGTAGTCGCCGCCTGCTCTGTCGCCTCCGCCACCGGCAAGATCGAAGATCCGCCCTCCTGCTCGGCGGCGATGGCCAGGACCACGCTGCCGGCTGCCTACCAGCAGAAGGTGCTGAGCGCGGCGCCGGATTCGGAGTTGCACAGCTACAACCAGGCCCTGCCGCTGATGATGGTCCGCTACCTCGGCCCCGGCCTTCTTGGCCTCGGCATCACCGCTCTGATCGCCGGCTTTATGAGCGGCATGGCCGGCAACGTGAGCGCCTTCTCCACGGTTTGGACCTACGACCTCTACAAACCGCTGATCAACAAAAAGGGCTCCGACAGCCACTATGTGATGGTCGGCCGCCTGTCGATCGTCATAGGCGTGGCCATTTCCATCGGCGCAGGCTACCTGGTGCAGCACGCCCACGGCATCATGGACTATGTGCAGGCGCTGTTCAGCATCTTTATCGCGCCGCTGCTGGCCACCATTCTCCTGGGCATGTTCTGGAAGCGCGCTACCCGGCTCGCCGGCTTTCTCGGTCTGCTCTTCGGCATCGTCTTTTCGGCGAGCCTCTTCGAGTGGGTCCACCTCTATCCTGCCAAGCTGGCCTATGTCGCGCTTTCGCCCGACGCCAAGCCAATGGCCGAAAATGTCTTCCGCGCTCTGTGGGCATGCCTTTTCACCGCCATCGTCATCTTTGTCGTTAGCCTGTTCACCAAGCCCAGGCCGGTGGCGGAGCTGGACGGCCTGGTCTATGGAATTACCAAGCTGCCTAGGGAAGAACCCGTACCCTTCTATAAAAACGAGTGGACCTGGGCCATCCTGGTCGTCATCATCTTTGCCGCACTCAACATTTTGTTCTGGTAACGGGTTTTTGTTCTCCAGTTTTGTTATTTCGATTCGATGAGGAAAGGAAAGGTTCAGCGTTATGCGTAGTTCCGGAATTCCCATCTGGTTCTTCATTGGAGTGCTGCTGGTGGTCTATGGGTTGATGATCTTCGGCTATGGCGTCTATGAATGGCACACCGGAATCTATCCGCCCCTGGTGCAGTTGACCAGCCTGCACATGCCGGTCTGGTGGGGCGGCCTGCTGGCGCTGCTGGGATTGTTTTACGTCACGAAGTTCCGCCCGGGGCGCGCCGGTAAGTAGTGCGTGTTTCAAAAACCAGCCTTGTGTCAGGGTAAAATTTTAGTTGTGCCGGCAAGGGCAGAAAAAATGGGCTTTATTGAGGACTGCATAAGTAATGTCCGCACAAACGCGCCGGAGGCGCAGAGTTGGTTAGCCCCGCGCTTCAGCGTGGGGAATAGGGATTCCACAAGTTCGTTACGGAGTCCCGTAGGGACGGTGCAAGGACATTATTTATGCAGGAACCAATAGCCCAAGAGGGAGTGGACGAGATGGCAGCGCAACGAGCAATGACGTTTGGCGTAGTAGTGGGCAACCGCGGATTTTTCCCAGACCATTTGGCCAAAACCGGCCGCGAGAAGATGATCTCGGTTCTGGAGGCTGCGGGAGCGCGGACCGTGGTGTTGAGCCCGGCGGAGTCGAAGCACGGCGCGGTGGAAACCTACGCTGAGTCCGAGCGATGCGCCGAGCTGTTTAAAAAGCATGCAGACGAGATTGACGGCATCATCGTCACCTTGCCCAACTTCGGCGAGGAGCGCGGCATTGTGGACGCCATTCGGCTCTCCGGGCTGAAGGTCCCGGTGCTGGTGCAGGCCACGCCCGACCGCTCCGACGCCATGACCGTCGCGACGCGTGGTGATAGTTTTTGCGGCAAGATGAGTGCCTGCAACAATATGATGCAGTACGGCATTGCGTATTCGTTGACCACGCTGCACACTGAGAGCCTTGATTCGCCGGAGTTCAAAGCCGACCTGGAATGGTTCTCGGCGGTCTGCCGCATCGTAAAGGGGCTCAAGAATCTGCGCATCGGCGCCATCGGCGCGCGACCGACGGCGTTCAACACCGTGCGCTACTCCGAGCGCATCTTTGAGACCAGCGGCATCACCGTTGAGACGATTGACCTGTCGGAGATCTTCGGTCGCATCAACCGTCTCAAGGACACCGACGACGCGGCCCAGGCCAAGCTGGCTGCCATCAAGAGCTATGTGACCACCGCAGGCATTCCCGACGCGGCGCTGCTCAAGATGGCCAAGCTGGGCGCGGTGATCGACGGCTGGATGAAGCAGGCCCACGTGACCATCAGCGCGGTGCAGTGCTGGACCTCGATGGAAGAATTCTTTGGCGTGGTGCCCTGCACCATCATGAGTATGATGAGCAACAACCTCATCCCATCGGCCTGCGAGGTGGACGTGCCCGGCACGCTGAGCATGTATATGCTGGCCCTGGCTTCGGGCACCCCGTCGGCGCTGTTGGATTGGAATAATAATTACGGCGCCGATCCCAACAAGTGCGTCTGCTTCCACTGCTCCAACCTGCCCAAGCACTTCTTCAAGGAAGTGAAGATGGACTACCAGGGGATTATCGCCGGCACGGTGGGAAAAGAGAATACCTTCGGCACCTGCGTGGGCCGCGTGAAGGCCGGCGCCATGACTTATGCCCGCTACTCTACCGACGATCGCCGCGGCGTGGTTCGCGGCTACACGGGTCCGGGTAAATTCACCGACGATCCTCTGGAAACCTTTGGCGGCGCCGGCGTGGCCGAGATTCCCGAGTTACAGAAACTGCTGAAGTATATCTGCCGCGAGGGCTTCGAGCACCACGTGGCCGCCAACTTCAGCGACGTATCGAAGGCCGTGCATGAAGCTGCGCGCTACCTCGGCTGGGAGAGCCACTACCACCCCGCGCTGGAGGACTAAGCGCAACAGGGAACAGGGATCAGGGAATAGGGAACAGGGATCAGGGAATAGGGATCAGGGAATAGGGAACAGGGAATAGGGAACAGGGAATAGGGAACAGGGAATAGGGAACAGGGAATAGGGAACAGGGAATAGGGAACAGGGAATAGGGAACAGGGAATAGGGAACAGGGATCAGGGAATAGGGAACAGGGAATAGAAAAGGCCCCGCATGCGGGGCCTTTTCGCTGACTCGCTAACTTGCTAACTCGCTAACTAGCTAACTTGCGACTCCGCCTCCCTCGGTTGCAGCGTGAGCCTTGCGGTAAGCACCACCAGCGCGACCCACAGCGTATCGGCGGCCAGCAGGTGCGCTACCTGAACCCATAGCGGCGCCAAAAGGATGACGTCGAGCAGTCCCAGCGTATAAACAATTGCCAGCAGCGATAGAACCAGCGCGGAGAGGCCGCGATTGTCCCAGTGCTTCCCGCGCCGGACTGCGTGGATCAGAAGCCAGATAAGCAGGATGCTGGCCAGAAACGCGACCGTAGGATGCATCCAGCGCCAGCGCACCAGCCAGCCGCTGCCGGAGGAGAAGTCCTGGGCCAGGGCCAACCCCAGCGAGGTGGCCGGGAAGAGCGTATCGCCCAGCGCGGCCAGCGAGCCGGTGACGCCCACAATCATGACCACCAGGATGCCGGCAACGGCGCTGAAGGGAGCAACCAGGCGGATGCTGCCGCGCAGATAGCCCTTGCGCCGGCTGAGCAGGTGCGCGGTGAGAGTGAGCGCGGCCACGAGCAGCATCGTGTTGGTAAGGTGCAGCGCCAGATAAGCCGGGCGCAGCGGAGACTGGCTCTGCGCGGTGAGGCCGAGCTTCACCAGCAGCGCCCCCAGCGTTGCCTCGATCAGTGTGAACACCACCGAGGCCACGGCAGCCGCGCGCGCCAGGTGGCCGCGTACCGTGCCGGCGAAGGTCCAGGCCGTAAGGCCCGCGACCGCAAAAAACGAGAGGCCGCTGGTGAGGCGATGGATGAACTCGATCATCGTGTTCACGCTGGCTGAGTGCTGGATGACCGTTCCGTTGCAGAGCGGCCAGTGGTTGCCGCAGCCGGCTCCCGAGCCGGTGGCGCGCACCAGCGTGCCCCACAGAATAACGGCGATGAAGTAAACCAGCACGCCCCAGGCAAAGCGGCGCAGGGCGGGCGAAGGCAGACGCAGGGAATCGATGGAAGCAGCATTAGCAGGCATAGAGAAAAACTCCGGATGGAACCCAACAGTGTAGAACAAATGGCAAGGGCTGCTGGCAGATTTGCGTCCTGCCTGTACAGGTCGAAGGCCGGCCGAAAGGCAAAAGCCTTCCTCGCCAGTTACTCTGCCAGCAACCGCACCACATGGTTGACGATGATGAGGTCTTCGGCGGGCGGAATGACGCGCACGATGACGGGCGAGTCTTCGGCGGAGATAACCGCTTCGCCGCGGACGTTGTTGCGGGCCGGGTCCAGCACGATGCCCAGCGCGCCCAGGCCGGCGCAGATCTCCGCGCGGCAGGCGATGTCGTTTTCGCCGATGCCGCCGGTGAAGACCAGCATGTCCAGCCCGTTCAGTTCAGCCACATAGCTGCCGATCCACCTGGCGATGGTCCATGTGAACTTGTCCACGGCCAGGCGCGCCTTGGCGTTACCGTCTTTGATGGCCTCACGCAGATCGCGCATGTCGTTGGAGAGTTCGCTCACGCCCAGCAGACCGGCCTTCTTGCTGGCCACGGTTTCCAACCGATCAGCGGCCTCTGAGGCGCTCTTTGCCGTCTCGGCAATCGTGCGCAGGATGAACAGCAGCACGCCGGGATCGATGTCGCCGGTGAGGGTGCCGCTGATGAGTCCGCCGGTTGGCGTCAAACCCATTGACGTATCCAGGCATTTGCCATTGCGGATGGCGGAGATGGAGGCGCCGTTGCCCAGATGGGCCACGATGAGCTTCTCCGGCACGTCGGGCTGCAACTGGTAAACAATAGACTCGTAGGAGATGCCGTGCGCGCCATACCGCCGTACGCCCATGGCGGAATACTCCTCCGGGATGGGCATGTGGGTGACGACTTCCGGCATGGTGCGATGGAAGTAGGAGTCCAGGCAGACGAAGTTGGGCACGCCGGGAAACAGGCGCAACGACTCACGCATGATGTAGACGGCGATCGGCGTATGCAGCGGCGCGAAGGCCGTGTAGCGCTCCATCTCATCGACCAATTCAGGCGTGATGAGCTGGTTTTCGAGCACCGTGGGTCCGCCGCAAACCATGCGATGGCCGATGGCCGCCGGAGCGGGGAAGTCGGCCGAGTGGAGCGCGTCTGCCACCAGCTTGAAGGCAACCGCGCGCGTGGGCAGAGCCGGATTTTGATCCACCAGCTTGTTGCCTTCGGCGTCCTTGATCCAGAACTTGCCCAGATCGGTGCCGATGCCGTCGACCGCGCCCTCGTGGAGCTTGCGCCGTTCGCCGTTGCCGGCTTCATAGATTGAAAACTTGATGGAAGAAGAACCGCTGTTCAAAACCAATACGGGCAAAGAAGGCATGAATGAAAACCTCTGAGAGTTAGTGCTGAATAAAGCAGCAAGTTAGCAAGTTAGTGAACAGACCACACGGGGCGTGGCATGTTCTGTTAGCGAGTTAGCTCTGGGGCCAGCGCCAGTCCTTTATCTCGGGCAGGTCGTCGCCGTTTTCGGCCACATAAAGACGGTGGCGCTGGATGGCCTCGGAGTACCATTGTTCGGTCGCGTCGACCTTCGTCGCCATGCGCGGCACACGCCGGATGGCGTCGAGCGCCAATTGAAAGCGGTCGATGTTATTGAGCACGCACATATCGAAGGGAGTGGTGGTGGTGCCCTCTTCCTTGTAGCCGCGCACATGGAGGCTGTCGTGGTTGTGCCGCCGGTAAGTGAGCCGGTGAATCACCCACGGATAGCCGTGGAAGGCGAAGATTACCGGGACGCCGACCGGAAAGAACTGGTCGAACTCCTCGTCCGGAAGTCCATGCGGGTGCTCGGACTGCGGCTGCAGAGCCATCAGGTCCACCACGTTGACTACGCGGATGCGCAGATCGGGCGCCATGGCGCGCAGCAGGGTAACCGCGGCGAGAGCTTCCAGTGTGGGCACGTCGCCGCAGCAGGCCATGACCACCTCGGCGCCCCCTTCGTCGTTCGAGGCCCACTGCCAGATGCCCAGTCCGGTGGTGCAGTGAGCGACAGCCTCGTCGATGGTGAGCCATTGCGGCTCCGGCTGTTTGCCGGCCACAATCAGGTTGATATAGTTCCTGCTGCGCAGGCAGTGATCGGCCACCGAGAGCAGGGTGTTGGCGTCCGGCGGCAGATAGATGCGCACCACGTCGGCCTTCTTGTTGAGCAGGTGATCGATAAACCCGGGATCCTGGTGGCTGAAGCCGTTGTGATCCTGCCGCCAGACCAGCGAAGTGAGCAGGTAGTTGAGAGATGCTATGGGTTTGCGCCAGGGAATTTCGCGCGTGGTCTTGAGCCACTTGGCGTGCTGGTTCGCCATCGAGTCGATGATGTGGATGAAGGCCTCATAGCAGGAGAAGAAGCCGTGGCGGCCGGTGAGCAGGTAGCCTTCAAGCCAGCCCTCGCACATGTGTTCGCTCAGCACTTCCATCACGTGGCCCGTCTGCGACAGGTTCTCGTCCACCGGCAGCGTCTCGGCCATCCAGGCCTTGCCGGTTCCGGTAATCACGTCTTCGAGTCGATTGGAAGCCGTTTCGTCCGGCCCAAAGACGCGGAAGTTCTTTGTGTCCTTGTTGGCCTGCATCACCGCATGCAACAAATGACCAAGAACGCGCGTGGATTCGGCGTCTTGCCGGCCGCGGCCTTCAATCTTTACCGCAAATTCTCGGAAGTTGGGCACCTTGAGCGGCTGCAGCAGCAGGCCGCCGTTCGAGTGCTCGTTCATGCCCATGCGCAGCCGCCCCTTGGGCGCCATATCGGCCAACTCCTCGCGGAACTTTCCCTTCTCGTCGAAGAGTTCCTCGGGCTTGTAGCTGCGCATCCACTCTTCCAGCAGGCGCAGGTGATCGGGTTTCTCGCGCAGCTCGGCAAACGGGACCTGGTGGGCGCGCCAGGTATTTTCCACCGGCTTGCCGTCCACGAACTTGGGTCCGGTCCAGCCCTTGGGAGTTCGCATGATCAGCATGGGCCACGCCTGCCGCGCCCCCATCCCGGTCTTGCCGCCGCCTTCTCGCGCTGCCTTCTGGATTTCGGCGATGCGGTCCAGCATGGTGTCAAAGACCGCCGCCGCCTGCTGGTGCATCACGGCCGGGTCGTCGCCTTCCAACGTAAAGGGCTCATAGCCGTAGCCGCGCATCAGGCTCTCCAACTCGGCATGGGGAATGCGCGCCAGGATGGTGGGGTTGGCGATCTTGTAGCCGTTCAGGTGCAGGATGGGCAGCACCGCGCCGTCGGTCAGGGGATTGAGAAACTTGTTGGAGTGCCAGCTTGTGGCCAGGGGGCCGGTCTCCGCCTCGCCGTCGCCCACCACGCAGGCTACGATCAGGTTGGGATTGTCGAACGCAGCGCCGTAGGCATGCACCAGCGAGTAGCCCAGTTCGCCGCCTTCATGGATCGACCCCGGCGTCTCCGGGGCTACGTGGCTGGGAATCCCATAGGGCCAACTGAACTGGCGGAAGAGGCGCTTGATGCCGTCTTTGTTTTGCTCGATGTGCGGGTAGATCTCTGTATACGAACCCTCCAGATAGGTGTTCGCCACCAGTCCCGGCCCGCCGTGCCCTGGGCCGATGATGTAGAGCATATTCAGATTGCGCTCGCGGATCAGACGGTTCCAGTGCACATAGAGGAAGTTAAGCCCCGGCGTGGTGCCCCAGTGGCCCAGCAGGCGCGGCTTCACGTCGTCCAGGGTCAGCGGCCGCTCCAGCAGTGGATTGTCTTTCAGGTAGATTTGGCCGACGGAAAGATAGTTGGCAGCCCGCCAGTAGGCATTCATTTTGTCCAGTACGTCCGGGCTCAGGGGGCCTTTGCTCGGTTCTTTAGTCCCCGTTTTTTCGGTCATGGCGCACCTCGCAACGGTTGAATTGCGTAACAGGCTAAGCCTAGCAGCCGCAGGTTACAGCCAAGGGTGATTGATGTCACAAACAGCGAGACGAAGGCCCATTTTGTGGGACTAGGACCGCTCTTCCCATGTTCAGCTTGAGTCCGCGGACCGCGATATATTGGAGCGGTCTTGACTTTCACCTCAGTTTCGCGGTTCAATCATTTGCTACTGCCAAAAGGCTTGGCTGGTTGCAATCAGTAGCCGAGTGGTTGAGCAAGGGACGCAGGCGGGACGATGAACGGTCTACTTTGGATTGCGCAGATTTTATTGGCGGGCGTGTTTCTGTTTACGGGAGTCAGCAAGATTCTGGCCTATGAAAAGCTGGTGAAGGCGGTGGAGGCCAGGTCAAAAGGCGGCAGGATAGGCATGTCGCGCCTTCAGGCTGCGATCATCGGCTTTGTGGAGCTTATAGGGGCGGTAGGTGTGGTGGTGCCGGTGGACCTTTGGCCTCCTTATGTCCTTCTGCGGCTGGCGGCTGGGGGGCTGGCGCTGCTGATGGTGGCTGCCGGCATCTATCACCTGCGCCGCCAGGAGTCGGCCGCACCCGCCGTGTCGCTGTTTCTTCTGGCCCTCTTCGTGATTGTCGGGCGCTGGCCGCGGTAAAGGCAGAGAGGAATCAATCCTCCCGGCAGGGAGGATGCGAAGATAGCCCAGGATGAACTCCGCCGCAGCGGACAAAATCCTGGGTGAGCGTGCCCTCATCTCTGCTCCATCCCGTAGGGCCGATGCGAGACTCTCTCGCCTCCGATCCCTGTTCATGCCGGAGACTGCCGGGCCACTATTGATCCGGCTCAAAACCACTGAGCTTCCGTGCCCCATCCTTTCGCCATGCTTTTGGGCGAAAGGGTGGGGTACCTCACGCTCTATAGGGGCCGGATCAATAAGCGAAAAGCGAAGCTGGCAGCGGTCTAAAAATAGCGCTTCAGCTTGAGAATCTGCGACTCGAAGCCGTACCACAGCGCAGTGGCCAATGCCGTGGAGGCCACAAGCCGGAATGCCACGATAGCCAGATTGCCGGCTGTTCCGTAGCGATCCATGCGAAGGTCGAACCAGCCAAAAAAGACAAAGACCATGATGTGGATCATGTACAGGCCGTAGCTGATGCGGCCATAGAAGGCCAGCGGTCCGCTACGCAGCACGGCGTTCAGTGGATTGCGGGCCCCGGTCGAGGCAATCGCGGCCAGCATCGTGCCGGCAAAGCCGACGGCCAGCGCTGAATCAAGAAACGCGGTGCCGCCGGCCACGGTGGAGGCAGCTAAAAAGCCCGCCACAATACCGCTCAGGCCCATCCACAGCCAGGCGCGGCGGCTGAGCGGCAGCGTATGCAATCCCAGCGCCAGCAGGCTGCCCCAGGCGATGCCGTCCAGGTGAATCAGCGTGTGGGTAGGCGTCATCCAGTGCAAGTTTGCCAGGCGCAAGAGAGGCGAGCCCACCAGCGCCGCGGCTAGAACCGTCGCCAGCATCCATGGCCGGCGCAGAAAGCGAACCAGCGGCGCCCAGAGAAAGTAGTACTGCTCCTCGATGGCCAGCGCCCAGGTCGGGCCGATGGCCGGGGGCAGCGTCAGATGGAAAAGATTCTGCACCAGGAAGAGGTACGCCAACCAGGGTGCGGTCTTGATCGCAACCGTTACACTGGGGCCGATAAACCACGGCGCATTCAGGTAGACCACCGCCAGGACCAGCACGTAAACCGGCCAGATGCGCAGCGCCCTGCGCGCATGGAAGTTGTGGAAGTAATGCGGCTTGTCCCGCGTCCCCAGCAGAATGGAGGTGATCAGGAATCCGGAGAGCACGAAGAAGAGATTGACCCCCGCCCATCCCCACAGCGACGCGTAATAGATCCATGTGCCCTCCAGTCGCGGATGGCAGTGATAGAGAACCACCCACAGAATCGCCAGTCCGCGCAGGCCGTCGAGTTCCGGCAGGTAGGAGGGCAGCCAGGTTGGGCGTTGGATGGGCAAGTGACCTTATCGTAATTGACTCAAAGAGGATTGAGAAGCGCCGGGTGCCCCGGAGCCTGCCCTGAGCGTAGTCGAAAGGTCCCGATTCTCAGACTTGGGATACCACAAACCTCAATCCAGCACGAAGAAACTTATGATTATATACTTGACACAAAGCTGCATAATTCATGGTTTTCTAGATTCGGACCACGTAAGCATTTTGGCGCTCAAATAATCAGGCCCCCTGAATTGAACTGAGAGATTCTTGCTCTTGTACAACGTCTCCAATGAGGCCCGCTGTTGCAACGATAGAAAATCCTCATGGTAAATCAAGACTCTTCCCGAAAACACCAGATCGTCTGCCGACATCATCTCTTCACCAACGAAGGCCGATGTGATCCCTGGCTTTTTCATATCTAGAATCCCCTTATAGTAATTGGAGAATAGCTGGCACCTCTCGAAGGTGTCCTCTGCATTCGTATGAGGGAAATACACCCCTATAAATTCTGTTCTTGCGGGAATATCCATATAGATTTGCGCGTCAAATTCAATTATCGTTCTGTTCGTGCCCTTCTCCTTCACAGAAAAAGGACCAGAAAATCTCACAGTGGAATCAAAGTCATGCTTATACAAGGAGTAAATAGTTGGTTGTTGATCGAAGTGCTCCTGAGTTGCATTAGAAGAAGGGCGCATCCTGGCAATTGTGGGCTCAACCTCATGTTGGGATCGAGCTTTGGATTTCTGCAGTGGCAGGTCGTTTACTGCTGGTGGATTGGATGGAGGGAGATTGCTTGTGATGAGAGGCTGCTTAGTGAGTTCCCCCGATTTAGAGGAATCACCGCTCACAATCCAAACAGAAAAGCCAGCCCATGCGCTTCCTAGCAGAAATAGCATCAGAATTTTGCGAGTAATAGAAATGAGGCCCGGTGGGGCATCCCCAACCCAAGAAATGCTAAAAAGAAGAGGGATTGCCATACACGCGGCAAACGCAAGCAGGGCTAATAAGAGTGGGCCTTTCAATTTGCCCCCCTTATCCAGAACGATGAGCACAATTGCCAGAATTGCTCCGGCAATCGCAAGTCCATCCGAGAACGAAACTTTACCCATGCACGCAATGCTCTCACTGGGCACCGCCTTGCATCAAGTACATACTCCTGAAGAAACTGATCCCTGACCCCTGTATTCACCCCGCCGCCAACTGTTTGGCCCGCTCGGTGGCCCGCATCACGGCCTTGATCAGCGTCACGCGCAGGCCGCCTTCCTCCAGTTCCAGGATGCCGTCAATGGTGCAGCCGGCGGGAGTGGTCACGGCGTCCTTCAGCAGGGCCGGATGATAGCCGGTTTCGAGCACCATCTTGGCGGCGCCGAAGGTGGTTTGCGCGGCCAGTTGCGTGGCCACATCGCGGGAGAGCCCCACCTTTACGCCTGCCTCGGCCAGGGCTTCGATGATGATGTAGATGTAGGCCGGCCCGGAGCCGGAGAGACCGGTTACGGCGTCCATGTGCTTCTCGTCCACGGTGACCGTGCGGCCCACGGTCTCGAAGATGCGCTCGGCCAGCTCCATCTGCTTGGCGCTGACGAATCGGCCGCGGCAAAGCGCCGCCGCGCCCGCTCCCAGCGCCGAGGGGGTGTTGGGCATGGCGCGGATGACGGCGATCTCCAGGCCCGCCGCCTCTTCAATGGCGCGGGTCTTCACCGATGCGGCAAAGGAGACCAGCGTCTTGGCCTTGGTCAGCGCGGGACGAATCTCGGCGATCAGGTCAGGCACCTGGAAGGGCTTTACGCCCAGCAGGATCAGGTCGGCCTGTTTCACCGCCTCCAGGTTGTTGGTGCTCACGTCCACGCCCCACTGCGTGCTCAGGGCCAGCGCCCTCTCGGCGTGGCCCACGGTGGCGTGAATCTGCTCGGGAGCAAACAGGTTCTGCTTCAGAAAGGCTTGCAGCAGAATGCCGCCCATCTTGCCGGCGCCCAGAATGGCCACGTGGACCTTGGGCAACTGCGCGGGTACTTTGGTGGCCTCAACGGCTATCTCCGCCATGTTTTTCCTTTTCCTGGATAAGATTGGTGCTACTTTCAAGGATACTCGCATCCGCCGCGCGCGTATGCCGCGATTTTCCCGGTGGTTGTGGAGCGAACAGGCTGGCGATCCGGCGCCTTGGGAGGCGGACCACTGCCCATCCTCTCAGCTTTTTGGGGCGTGCTTACTTGCTGAGTAGCTCTTCAGTTCCGAGGAAGCTCGTAACAGCATCCTCCACCTTCTGGTTGGCATCGGCATGCTGCCAGGTCGAGTTCCAGATCAGATATCCGCCCGGCAGCGTCAGCGTCTTCTGCTTGCTGGCGACGGCGTCCAGAATCGTTGTTACCCAGGCGCGATCATCCAGAAGATAAAGTGGAGCTGCAGCGGCTCCCGGAATCGGGGTGCGCAGGTTGGCTACATTTTCACCGGCATAAACCATCGCCCTGGTCTCAGCATCGCCAGTCACGCGATTCGAATTGAAGGTGCAAATGTAGAGCAGGCCGTCCGGGGAGTCTTTCGTGCCCTTTACTTCGTCCTTCGCGGCGGCTTCGTTGGCGTTCCCGAATGCAATCACCACTCCATTGTTTTCGTCCGGCTTGCCGAATGCTCCGACGGCCCGTGTTAACTGTTGTCCGGAGGCGTTGGCGGGGTTATAGGCCTTAACGGCCTGGCGCGCGGCAGCCAATGAATCTATCGTTGCCGCATCGTCAAAGGAGTCGCTTTTAGTGACTGCGAGCGTCTTCGAGTAGTCGATTTCCTTCGCGGTTACGTCGGAAACCGATTGCAGCACCAGGCGCGCGCTATAGGCGTTCATATGTCCAAAGCCGCCGAAGCCGGTAATCTTGCCCGCGTCGTCGCGGCGCATGGTTGCATCCTCGACGCCGTCCAGCCGGCCTACCAGCGTGGCGGTCACCTCGTACCGGTTGCACCCCAGGCACATTCCGCCCTTCTTGAAGGGCGCAGAGAGCAGGGAATCGAACTGCTTGAAATCCTTGTTGCTCTTGTCCAGTTGCACCGGCGTTCGCACCACCACCGGAACCTCCCCGGCAAAATTGCGCGCCGGTTGAACGCGCACCATGAGCGCCGGACCCGCCTTGGCTTTTGTGCCTTCCGGATAGGAAAGCCATAGATTGTTGTTGGAAAGGCCGCAGTCGGCGCCCTTCACGACGAACTGATCGAAAGTGGCTGCAACCGTGCCTTTGACGCGCACCATCTTTCCGTTGAACGACTGCGGGGCTTTCAGAATGTCGCAGACGGTTGCATCGGCCACCTGGGCGTGCAGGCAGCAGGAAACGGCGCACAGACCCGCCACAGCAAGAAGACGTTTCACGGGAGTTTCTCCTGTTGATATACGAGCCGGCATGCGCGGCGATTTCGAATCGGCAAGCTGTCAGACTCTAAGAAGAGAACTAATAAGCCTATCACGCCGGCCAACCCTGTTTCCCGTATCCCGATCACTGGCCGGCGGTCTTCCGCGCCTCAATCCACGCGTCGATGCGGTCCGAGAGCACGTCCAGCGGCAGGGCGCCGGAGTCGAGCACCTGGTCGTGGAAGGCGCGCAGGTCGAACTTGTCGCCCAGGGCCTTTTTCGCCCGCTCGCGCAGTTCCAGAATCTTGAGTTGCCCGATCTTGTAGGCCAGCGCCTGGCTGGGCCAGGCGATGTAGCGGTCGACCTCGGTCTGGATGGTGGTTTCGTCGATGTTGGAGTGGTCGTGGAAGTACTGAACCATCTGCTCACGGGTCCAGTTTTTCGAGTGCACGCCGGTATCCACCACCAGGCGGATGGCGCGCCACATATCGGCCTCCAGGCGGCCGTAGTCCGAGTACGGGTCCTGGTAGAAGCCCACGTCCTTGCCCAGCCGCTCGGAGTAGAGGCCCCATCCCTCCGTGTAGGCCGTATATTGCGCGAATTTGCGGAAGGCGGGAAGGCCGTCCAGCTCCTGGGCGATGGAGATTTGCAGGTGGTGGCCGGGAATGCCCTCGTGATAAGCGATGGCCTCGACGGCGTAGAGATTGCGGTCAACAGCGTTGTAGGTATTTACGCGCAGGCGGCCGGGACGGCTGCCGTCGGGAGCGCCCTCCTCGTAATAGGCGGGGTACATATTCTTCTCCAGGTAATCCGGGACCGCGACCACCTCCAGGCGCGCCTTGGGCAGCCTGCCGAAGAGCTGCGCAGCTTTGCCCTGCATCGGCGTCACGTAGCCGCTATAGGCCGCCAGCAGGGCCTCGCCCGAGGCTGCCTTCAGCTTGGCATTGGTCTTGAGGCTGGCGCGGAAGCTGGCCAGGTCTTGAAAGCCGAGCTTTTGCGCGATCCCGAGCATCTCCGCCTCGTCGCGCTTTACCTCGTCCAAACCGATCTGGTGAATCTGCTCCGGGGTCAGATCGGTGGTCGTCTCGCGGCGGATCAGATAGCGGTAATACCTGGCTCCGTCGGGCAGAGCGGAGATGCCGGGCTGCTCCCGGCCGGCGGGAATGTAGCTGACCTCAAGGAAGCGCGCAAAGCGCAGGTAGGCAGGCAGTACCTCCTTGCCGATAGCGTCTAATGTCTCAGTCTTGATGCGCTCCTGCTCGTCCGTCTTGACGGCGGCTGGAAAATTCTTGAGCGGCAGCGCCAAGGGCGAGTCCTCGGGCTTCTGGCCGGCCAACTGCTTCACCTGGTCGAGCACTTTGGCCATAAGATAGGCGGGCGGCACGCGATGGTCATCCATGCCGATGGACATTTTGGTCGTCACCTGGTCGAAGGCCGTTGCAATCGCGTGCAACCGCGCGATCCAGTCGTCGTAGTCCTTGACGGTGGTGAAGCTGAGCTGGGCCACAAGTTGCGGATAGGTGGTCTGGATGCCGGTCAACTGGTTCACGGGCATCTCCCACTCCTTGAACTCCGCGGCCTCCTGGTCGTCGGCAAACTTGCGCAGCAGCAGATCCCGGCTGGTCGTCTCCTGCTCGCTGAACCCGGCGGGATCGATGGCCGCCAGTTGCAGCATGAAGTTCAGCTCGCGGGCCAGCTTGTCGTTCGCGGCCTTTACTGTGTAGTCGGAGATCCGGTCGTTATAGCGCTTGTCGCCCAGCGACGAGGCGAACTCGGGATCGTGCTTGAGCCGGTCTTCCCAGTAGTCCTGAAAGATGGAGTTGAGGGCCTTGCGGCGGTCTTCTACCGGGGCGGGAGCGGAAAGAGCCAATGGGAGCTGCGCCCGCATCGAGGGCGCGAAGGCAAGCAGCAGGAATGCGGAAACAGCCAGCGCGGGGAAACGCAATTTTCTCAACGGAATCGACCTCTCAAGCGAAATCACCTTCCCGTCGAGTGTAGAGCATAAGGACAGAGATCATTTGCAGTTAATTGCGTCCCTTTCCGGTACGCTAAGAGCAGAAAAACGGAAATGACACAAGCGCGGAACGGAAGGCCGGAGTAGCCTTCCTGATCTTCTTCGGCCCATCTCCGCGGTTCGTGTGCGCAGGGAGAGGAAAGATACCGGAATTCCTTAAAGACAATTCTGACAATGCGATGATGAGGCGATTCCGGAGCGGGATTGCCCCATGCTCCTTTACTGCGGGCGCGAGGGTCCGTGGAGCGTGGCCGGAAATGACGGAGAGATGGCGGAACCACAGCAAGTGTTGAAGACGGAAGGGCTGAGCGGGAAGACAAACAGCGCAACCAACAAAAGGAAACGCAAACGGGCGAGCCGGGAGAAAACGGCGCGCAAAAACGGAGCAGAGCGGCTGCGGTTGGCTGTGGACAGGCGGTTAGGCCTGAACTCGGAGACGCTTGCCGTTCTGCTGACGAATAAGGCGCTGAGAGGAGACGTGGTCACCACCAAGGCGCTGGTTGAGATTGCGGAGGGCAAGAAGCCGCGACCTGAGCCCAAGAAGAAGCGGCGGGGGCCGAGCTTGGCGGAGCAGTTGGCGATGGAGCCCCAATGGCAGGACGAACAGGAGGAAGGCTGCGCGGAGACGGGCAGCGGAGGGGTAGAAGCGGAAGGGTGAGAGTGGGTGCTCTTTTCCTTCGGCCCCCAGGAAGCGAGGATCGCTTCCTGGGGGCCGCGACCGCAGCGCTTTCCTCTCAGGCCCGTGAATCCGGACCTGAGGCACCCGCCAAGCGAATGAAAGCCGAAAAGGAAAAGGCGTCAAAGCCTTCCTGATTCGGGCTTACCGGTCATATGGCCGGATACCTGACGTTGACAGCCTTTATCCAATGGCCGACAATCGTTTCGACAAGGAGTTGCAGCACTCATGCCAGACCCAGCCATCCCTCGTAATGCATATTCAGTGCTCGTGGCTGGATTGATGAATCCATCAATCCACCACCCCCAGTGGTACCGTTTGATCGGTGCAATTAATGATGATGAATTGAACGCATCGCTAAAAGGAGGAACCAGCGGCACGACCCCTATTGCTTCTCGGCTGCAATTTGGATCGCCGAGTCTTACCGTCTTTTGTCAGCCGTATCAATGGATGATTCAATCGACGGATGATGGTTCTTGGACACGAATGCTCAGTATAGCGTCTCTTGTATTTGCCAAAGCAAACAACCCTACTATGACTATGACGGCTTTTGGCCTAATGGCACAACGGCACATCGATACTAACCACGATGCGAAAGCCATTTTAGCGGCAAGCGTTGCAAAACTCGATCTTGGCCTTCATGCCGGCAAGAACGTTAACACTAATTTCACATTGGCAAGCTCAGAGGAAGGATTTACAGTCACCACTTCTATTCAGTCATCTGTTTTCGGCGAAAGAGTCGTTTTTGGACTTTATCACTGCGATTACCCAGCGCAGGAAATAGAGGGCATTCTCGATGGACGTTTCGAAGCATTTGCTTCCAGGTCAAATAAGTTTTTTACCGATATTGTCGCCGCCATCAATGCTCGCGCCGAGAAAGGGGAATACCATGAGTGATGCACCCATGACTGTTTTGCCCCAGCGCACTGAAACAAATCCAATGTCTTGGGATCAGTGTGTACAGGCGATGCAGAACTATGATAATTTGCCGATGGGTTTCGGTCAATTCGGCGGTGGTGTGGTAGTGAATCGCTATGACTCCATGTCGATATACATAAACCCATCTATATCTCTAAGTCTATCACAGTTTGCAATTACAAACGAGTTACGGCAATGGAGTTTGACAATTCTCTCGTTAGAGAACAATATTCGTGATCTTACCAGGGAAATGGACGAACTCAAGGATGAGATTCGACAGCTTTGCAAAATACGTACGTTTGTCGTCCCGCTGTCAACTCTCTCACCTGCGCCCTATCAGATCACACAACAAATTCCTGTGACAATCGAAGGAGATGGCGAGGAATTTACGGCTACTTTTACGGAGGCGAATGTGAGCGCCACTGGAGAAACCGAAGCTGACGCAATCGCCAATTTCAAGGATTCGTTGTTATCTTGTTACCAGCTTCTAGAGAAGAAAACACCTGAACAACTAGGGCCGCTGCCTACCCGTCAATGGACAGTCATAAAAGGTGTGGTCAAAAGGACAGAGTAAGCATGGCACGAATCATCACAAAAGAACGCGCCCTCCAAATCGTCAAGAAACTTGGGGCCATAGATGAGTCTAAGCCAAACTCAGTCCATCAGGAATGATGTGTTTATTATAACGGCCAGCTTGTAGCGCACTTCGGAGTTCGGCGCGGCTCTTCCTGGGATGCAGGACACGATCATGTACAGAAGGCACTCGACGTAAGTACAGGATTCGCCAAGGAGCTTGCTATTTGTACGAAGAGCCAAGATGACTTCCTGCGCAAGAGGAGGCTGCTACCGCCTTTGACTGAATCATTAGAATTGCCGGAATCGACTCAAGATACGCGGTGAGGGAGTCAAGTATATTTCCCATTTTTTCACGCATTTGCATGTGAAACTGTGGGGCATCCAATAACCAATGTAAAATCAAATACTTACACCGCCCTCCACAGAAACCCACAAACTGTGAACCTGCGAATCTGTGCCGGGGTTGAAACCCCGCAGCCCTCAGTGAGCCAGGATGGCTTCGTTGCCGAGGATGCGGTAGAGGGTGGAGCGGCTGATGCCGAGCTGGCGGGCGGAGCGGAGCTTGTTGCCGCGGTTCAGGTCGAGCACCGATTGCACGTGGCGGCGGATGACCGCATCCAGAGAGAGGTTCTCCGGGCGAAGGAGGGGCTGCAGCTCGGGTTGCGCGTCGAGGCCGGAGGTGCTGGCAAAATTGTTGGAATGCAATATCCGCAACTATTCAATCTACTTCAAGGACGATCTTCTGTTCAGTTACTACGAGTGCCACGGAAGCAATCTTGAAGCAGACCGGCTTCGGATGGCATCCCACGAGAAAACCCGGGAGTGGTGGACCATTATGGAATCGCTCCAGGATCCCTTGCGTACGCGAAAAGAAGGGGAGTGGTGGGCGGAAATGGAAGAGATCTTCCACTTGGACTGAAAGGTTGGTAACTCTGTTGATCGGCCCAGGTATTTTGGACCAAACGGAATGTTAGTCTTCGGCAAGAACCGAGCCTGAGAAGACGGAAAATTTTGCTGATGAAAAAGAAGCGGATTTCGGTGAGCAGATTGTCGAGGTGTTGAAGCGGACCAGTCCGGGCCGGACCCTGACGCGATTTGCTTAGTAAGGCGCCGCCAGTGTTGAAAGGTGAATTGCAAGATACCCGGACCTGCTCTGATCAGGTCAGAGAAAAGACTTTTTCTCGGGCTGTATTCCGGTAGCAGGGAAGATTCTCTATGGGAAGATTTTTGTAGAAATGGCATAACAACACGGGTTTTTCCATTGTAAGTTGACAAAAATAAACAGTATAAGACTGCGTGGCGGGAGGAGAGTCATTCGAACTCTCAATAGAACTTCTTTCGTATGCAATTCTCCCAGACTGGCAGGTGTCGTTCGGGAATGTAACCAAGCACCTGAACAGCCTGGACGAGTGCGATGGACTGTTTTCGTCAACTGAGGGCCAGTATCCGGGTTGTAAAATGACGCACTGTAGTCGGGGTTGGAGTGCAAACGACTGATTCACCTTTTCTTGTGGCTTCCCTTTCGTTGGCCTGTTATAATTTTTGATCATTCCTTTGCCTTCCCAACCTTTCTGCAAGAAGAGGTTTGCCGAATGGTGAATGCCCGTCTACCTTCCCGACGTTCTAACGGTAGCCTGCTGCTGGTTCTGGCAGGAGCCTTGCTGCTTCTGCCTTCTAACCTGACCGGACAGACGGCACCGGCGCCGGCCCAGAGCGGCACGGCTGCCGAATCGCAACTGCCAGCCGAGGTACAGGCAAAGCTGGACAAGCTGCAAGCCGATCTGAAGGCAGCGCAAAACAAAGGTGATGCCAAGGCCCAGGCGGAAACGTTTACCAGCATCGGAGGCTTGTTCTACGGGATCTCGGAATATCAGGAGGCACTTGAGTATTACAGTCGGGCTCTGATGATCCAACGCGCACTGGAGGACGCCAAAGCCGAGGCGAGGACTCTTAGTAGGATTGGGCACGTTTACTCCGCACTGGGTGAGCCGGAAAAGGCGTTGCCAAACCTAAACCAGGCTCTGTTAATCCAACGTAAGCTGGGCGACCTTACCGGCGAGGCCAGCACGCTGAACATCCTTGCGCGTTTATATGGCGGCCTGGGCGAGACGCAGAAGGTGCCACAGTGTCTCAATGAGGCACTCGCGGCGTATCGTGCTGTTGGAGACAAAAGCGGCGAAGCCAGCACACTGACCACCATTGGAGCAATGTATTTCTACCAAGGCGAGCAGCAGAATACGAAACAGGAGGTTTTGAAGTCCTACGAGCAGGCGTTGAACTATTACGACCAGGCAATATCCATCCAACGAGCCCTACCAGACCGCTTCCGCGAGGCGTGGACCCTTCGCAATATCGGTCTCGTCTTTGCCAATCTGGGTGATACTCAGAAGGCACTGGAGTATTTGAATGAGGCTCTGCCGCTGTATGACGCCGTGGGCGATCGCGAAGGCGAAGCCTCGACCCTGAACTACATCGGACGCATTTACTATCGGCTGGGCGAGACGAAAAACGCACTGAAGTACCTAAACATGGCGCTGCCACTTGCAATCGAATTGCAGTATCCGTTTCTGGAGGTAACCGTACTTTCTAACCTGTTCCTGGTTCAAAAGAAAGATAATCCTGCGCTGGCAATCTACTACGGCAAGCAGGCAGTGAACATCCTGCAAGAGGCAAGATCTCACATCCGGGAATTGGGTAAGGATCCGGAATCGTACTTTCTTGCAAGGGAGGGGAACACTTACCGCGAACTGGCCAACCTGCTGATCGACCAGGGCCGGCTACCCGAGGCCGAACAAGTGCTGGATCTTCTGAAGGAGCAGGAGTACTCGGATTACGTGCGGGGCGAGACGGCGGACACGCTGAGCCCGCTGACGCTGACGCCGGCCGAGAAGCAGGCGGAGGAGGACTATCAGAAATCCACCGCGCAGCTTGTCTCGCTGGGAGAGCAGTGGGCAGAGTTGAAGAAGCTCACGTCGCGTACCCCGGAGCAGGAGAAGCAGTACCAGCAGCTCTCTGACCAGCTCGACGCGGCCAGCAAGGGCCTGAACGACTACTACGCTCGTCTGTTCAAGCTCCTCGGGGGCAAGAACAGCGATGCGAACAAACAGCTGGCCGATGTGAAGGGCGACGTGAGCCTGCTGGAGGACCAGGTTGCCGAGACGCCGCACACGGTGGCTCTCTATACGATGGTCACCAGCGACCACTACCGGGTGATTGTGATTACTGCTGCGGCGACGGTTGCCCGGGAGTATGCCATCTCCGACAAGGACCTCTATAAGAAGGTCTCGGACTTTCAGCAGGTGCTGCGTGACCCGGTGAAGGATCCAAAGCCGCTGGCACAGGAGTTGTACAAGATTCTGATCGGCCCGGTGAAGGCCGACCTGGACCAGGCGAAGGCTGAGACGCTGGTGTGGTCGCTGGACGGGGTGCTGCGGTACGTTCCCATGGCTGCGCTCTACGATGGGAAGCAATATGTGGTGGAGAGCTACAACACGGTGACGATTACTCCGGCGAGCATTGCGCACCTGGCGGAGAAGCCGGATGTGAGCAACCTGAGCGCGGCGGCGATGGGGATTTCACGCAGGTACGAAGACAACCTTCCCCCGCTTCCGGCGGTGGTGGGCGAGTTAGGCGATGTGGTGAAGGATGCGCAGGTGCAGGGGGCGCATGGCGTGTTGCCGGGTTCCATTCTGCTGAACAATCAATTCACCGAGAAGGCCATGGAGAATCAGCTCGGCGGCCGGCACGCTGTGGTGCATATCGCCAGCCATTTCGTATTCAAGCCGGGGGACGATAGCCAGTCCTACCTGCTGCTGGCGGGAAAGAACGAAGGCGGCACAGGATACCACCTGACGGTGGCCGACTTCCGCGACAACAAGAATCTTGCTCTCCGTCATACCGACCTGTTGACGCTTTCGGCTTGCGAGACGGGGATGAGCGGCAACGCCGGCAATGGCCGGGAAGTGGATGGACTGGGAACGACGGCGCAACTGAAAGGGGCCAAGGCGGTGATCTCGTCGCTGTGGGAGGTGAACGACAGCAGCACCGGCCAGCTGATGGCGGACTTTTATCAGCGCTGGGCTGGCGGCGCAGGAAAAGTGGAGAAGGTTGAAGCCCTGCGCCAGGCGCAGTTGGACCTGCTGCTGGGCAGGGTGAAGCCGCAGACTGGCTCGAGCGGCAGGGGCATGAGCCGCGCCAATTCCAACGCTCCTGCCGGCTTCGCGCATCCCTATTACTGGGCGCCTTTTGTTTTGATGGGCAATTGGAGATAAAGAGTACCAAGCCCGAGTACCGCCGGCATACATATCAGAGGAGTCCTCAACAGAAGCCGCATAACTCACCACCTCATTAAGCAGAGAAATCGCCAGGAAACTGCGCACCAAGTATAAGCCCGGCCTCGCCGCACCTCAGGGCATCGAGCGGATGCACCCAGGCGCGGAGCATCCTGCACGCCATCAGGCGCAATTCTTACTCTGGCAAGGGACACGCCTTTATTGTGGCTTGCCGTTTGCGGGGGTTGTAGGCGCCTCAGACAGGCTTTGTGTCTGCAGCGTCTGGACGCTCCAGTTGGTCGGCGTGGGCCTGGCGGCAGAGCGTGTTCCGGCGCTGGTGGCATCCAGGAGTTCCTCAAGAGGGTCCGCTGCGGTTGCAGACCTCGCGCCCCGCGTAACCACTCCCTTGAATTCGAGAGCCGAAGGATCCGCCAGCGGCGAAGACGTCGTCAGCAGCACATAGGTGTCAGTCCCGAGAGGATCGCCCACCGGGAACGGATCCCCCGGCAGGGGAATCTGGCTGAGCCTTCCTTTGTCCGCGGCGGGGAATTTTTCGGGGGGTACGCCTTCATAGGGCCACAGGAGCGAGCCTTTGCCCTGGCAGTCGATGCCGAGAACGTAGACCCAGCGAGGCGAGACCGCGGCCTTGGCGCTGCCGACGAGCAACAGTTCGTAGTTTCCTTTTTGATAGGTATTGCCGCCATCGGCGACGTCCTGATTCTCCGGCACGCGCCGCAGGGCAAGCCGGTAGGGAAAAGCTGCCTGGCCGCCCAGCGACGATGAATCCAGATGCAACCAGCCATTCAGTCTCGCCAGCTGTATCGCGGAGTCAGTGAGGGTACTATCGAGCGGGACTGTATTATTCCGGACGGCCCAATCCGTGCGCATAGGATAGGGCGAGTGCGGCGAACAACCCGCTCCTATTCCCTTCGGCCGTTGAACCTCGGCGTCCATGTCGTCGCGCTTGTACCATGCGTAGCCAATCCCGGTGTCGGTGGGGTTGCCTGCGATCACATACATTGCCTGGCTGCGATCGGAGGTGAGCTGGGCAGCGTTGGGGGGCATGCCTTCAGCCGGTGGCGCCAGCAGACCCTGCGCCGATTCCCTGGGCAGCGGAGCGTCAAACCAGACGATGCCGTTGGCGGGCAGCTTCTTCAGCGCCCCTGGCGACAGTCTGGAACCAAGCGAGACGGGATTCTCCTTCTGGACCTGTCCCGCGGCGGTCTTTCTGGAATGTGCGTAGAGAGTCCAGTGCGCGCCGTCCCAGGCCAGGCGGTGCGTCCAGGGATCGAAGGACGGATCGGTTGCGAACTTCACATTCGCCGCGCGCAACACGGTGAGAGCGTCCTGGATATCCGCGAGCGAGGGATTCGAAGCGCCCGCGTAGAAGTTCAAAGTGGGCCTTTGCGCGGGCACCCATTTGGTCAACTGAACGATATCCTTGGCCTGCACCGTAGCGCCTGCCGGAGAGATCACCGTGGCCCTGGAGCGCGCCAGGCCGACTGCATCCGTTACCTGAACCACAGCGCGCACCCCGTTGGTCCCGGTGAGTTCAGTGAATTCGCTGCCCTTGCCGATGTCGGCGATGGTGCCGATATCGAGGACAACTCCCTTGGCATCGGCCGAGACAATGGCAGCCGTGGGCGGGCCGCTGCCCGCCATTCCGCCAAAGAGCGGCTGCTCCTTGCGGGTGGCTGAAGTGTCGAATTCAGGTTGCTGATTGGTTGCGCCGGGAGCCATCTCCATGGCCACCTGCAGCCGCCTGAAAACCTCGCTTGCGGGCCGGTTGGAGGGCAGAGTCTGAAGCGTCTCGATGAGCGCGTCGGTGAACAGGCCATGGGGCGGGTCGCCGTTCTGGACGTCGATCGCCGACTGATCCTTCTGTGCCGCGGAAAGTACCAGCACGGGATTGTCTTGACGGCTCTCCGGAGGGGTTCCGGCAACTTCCGCGGGATAAGGATCGTCCGGCATCGGGCGCGGGTCGAAGTCGAAATCGCGGGCCACCAGCGCCGTGCTCTCCGCGCCCCGCGCCAGCGATCCGGAGTGGCAGGAGTCGAAGATAGCCGTCAGGTGGATGCCGCGGTCGGCGGCTTGATTGAAGATGTGACGGAGATCGCGGCTGAAGATGTCGTCCTGGCCGAGATACCAGTCGTAAGGCACGATGGTGTTCTCCACACACGAGGAATGGAGACCTGTGCCGTCAAGGTCGTAGCGCTGGCAATGCCTTTTGGGGTCCGCGTTGGGGTCCGCGCGCAGCGAACCGTGCGAGGAGATGAACAGCACCACCGTGTCGCCCGGGCTCGGATCCTTGACCAGGTACTGTTGCATGGCCTTGAGGATGGCGTCGCGGGTTGCTGCCTGGTCCAGCAGAATGTGAATGTGCTTGTCGTCGTTGGGAAAGCCGAACTTCTCGCTGGTCAGCAGGTCGCGCATCGCGGCCACGTCGTGAGATGGACCCTTGAGGTCGCGATAAATCAACAGCGGCTCATACCGTCCAATGCGGGGAGCGCCATCGGGCACAGTTACGTCGTTCGTGGGATGCGAGTAGTTATCGATGCCGATGAGCAGTGCGCTCTTTGTTGCAGCTGCCGGCGGCCCGGACGGCGCCTGGGCGAAGACTCGGCAGCATAACAGAACGCATAACACTTGAAGGAGAAACCTGACCTTGGAAAATTGCATGAAAGCACTCCTCATCCGGCAAATCCATAAGTTGGACCAAAAGGTAATGAAACGGTGAGCGGAAGTCAAGCAATTTAGCGCCTGCTCACAGGCGCCTGGTCTCGCTGTGACGGAGCAATCGAGGCGGAGGTCAGGCGTTGTTCGGGCAATAGCTTCCGGAAAAGGATGCATCCGGTCCGGATGCCTGACCCCGCAGACCTGAAAAAGCTGCCCGGAAAAGGCCATCGAGCCTGCGCCCCTTTCCCGAATGAGTTCCTATTGCCAGGCCCGGCGGGCTGCAACTTTCACCCTGGAATTTCGTCGAATGTATTGTGATCATCAGGAACTTGGCCCGTGTATACTCACACACACATGGCAGTAGCACCGAGGTGAAGAAATGCGGATTTTCGAAAGAATCGCGACGTTAGAGCCATCCATTGCTTCGGCTCGCGGGATGGTTGTTGCACTGGCGCTCGCAGCCCTCTCGCTGGGCTGCGTGCAAGCACAAACTGCTCCGGCCAAGGGGAGCGCAGACACCTCCTCGGGAGCGTTGGGCTTTTCCATCGAATCGGAGATGCTGACCTACCGCGCCTTGCAGTCCAACAGCGAGGCCATCGCTTGCGACGTTGCTGCCTATGTGAACGGAACCAATGCAGATTTCAAAAGTCATCCCGGCGGCTCGGTTTGCGATGTGAAAGCTGGCGCCACCAAAGCCACCGTCGTTCTTCTTCCCTTCGCTTCGAGCGAATTCGCTGACTTCCAGATCTGGCGCGCGGATATGGCAACCATGGACAGGCTTCAAAACAAAGCCGATGGGCTCGGTTGCTCCACAAAACCAGCCTCGAGTTCAAAAGGAGCGACCTCCGCAGTGAGTGCTGCGGCAAGCGCTTCGCCGGCTGGCCCGGCACTTGCTGTCGCCCAGGGAGTTCTTGCCATGTTGGCCAAGGAAGATACCACTACGTCGGTCGGCGGCACCATTCATGACCAGGCCTTTATGGATGGCGTTGGCCGGGAACTGCAAGAGCTCAGCGTGCCGGTGGTCATGCCTTCCGTTTACACCCCGTACTCATTGACCTCGCTTAAAGAGTCGGATTCGCCGTTTCTCAGCAGCTTGGCCAGGACTCTTACCGCTCGTAGTTGCCTTGCTGGTCTCGCAGCCAAGGAAAAGGGAAGTAATCAAACAACGGACGACGCCAAGGCCTACATTATCCAGCGGATAATCTCGGATATCGACGCCTTTCTAGCCACGCTCACTGAAAGCGGCCCTTCGGCGCCGAAAGGCGGAAAAGCGCCGGCATCCACGTCCGCGGGCGGAAGCCCACCGGCACAGAATCCTGATGGAACGCAGAACCCTGATACGACGCAGAGCCCCGAAGTCACTGCTGTGCCGCCTTCGTCGTCTCACCTCAGCGCTGTCCTGTTGGCCGACGGCTTGGCGGCCAAGCTTGGCGTCGATCCGGACACCGGCACTTTGTCGCCTGATTCGGCATCGTTGCATATCCTCCTGGTCAAGGCGCTGGAATCCGGAGGTTCCGTAAACAAATCCAGCAACATTTTCGGCACCAAGGTTACTTACAGCGGCGGCTCTGTAGGCACCTACGTGCTGTTTTCGATCGATGGCGACCTGGAGTGCTCCGGAAATGTCTATGAGTACGGAGGATCCATCAAAGGCAAGGATTTTGAGGAGCAACTGCGCGGATACATTCCCGATCCGGCCAAGCAGATGGTCTTTCTGCGTCACAGCTGCCGTCCACTGACGCATCCTCAATGATCCGGGAATGGCCTCTTCATTGCAGATTTCTTGAGTGCCGCGTGAAACCGCTCCTGCAATGCCAACCCGACCAGTGTTGCGATCAGGATTGCGGGGTAAAGCTGTCCAATGAGCGCTTCTGCTATGGCCAGCGATCGCGCTATGCGATTGACCGGACACGCGTCGCCGTAGGATACGGTCGTCAGTGTTTCAAAGCTGAAGTAAATCAATCGGGCCGGTTCACCTGTTGAAACTCCGGCGGGGAGGGGCGTTTGGAAGTGGATTGCGTCAGGAATCTCTTCCATGAGCAGCTTGTAACCGAACGCCCAGGTAACGCCGATCAGCAGGTAGACCGCGACGCCGCCCATGACCCGGTGCACATTTACCGGTCCGGGAAGAAATGTCTGCTTAAGCGTCATCACCACGAGGATGACCATGCAAAACACCTTGAGCGCCGAGTCCCCGCCCCTGAAGCTGAATGATGGGTTGAATTCGACGATCAAGTCTGCCGTGAATTCCAGAATGGTTAGCGCGATAATCAGATAGATCAGCATTCGCTTGCGTACCGTCGCGATTGCTCCGGAGAGGAGCATGAGCGCGAAAGTGAGGTCTATTGCAATTCGCCCCGGCCGCGACAGTCCGAACATCGGAACAAAAACAGTCATAAGCACCAGAAACGCAAGGAAGAAACTCAGAAGTCGATCCTCGCGCGAGAAACCGTGCAACCGTCGCACAATCTGTTTGACAGCCACTTGATTTTCTCCTTTCGCATTCAGCTTACTAACTTTGTCCGGTGCGCCGCCAGCCGTCCAGTAGGGCCGGAGCGAAAGGAAAAGGGATTCGCCGGGTGCCGGGTGGGAAAGCACGAACCACCGGCATCCTCGCCCCACCGCTCACTCCTCCTCCCGCTCACCCGCTGACTTGCCGACCCGCTGACCCGCTGACTTGCTAACCCGCTGACCCGCTGACTTGCTAACCCGCTGACCCGCTAACTTGCTAACCTGCTGACTCGCTAACTTGCTAACCTGCTGACTCGCTAACTCGCCAACCACCGGCCCCATCACCCCCGCCACACCCGCCAGCTTCATCGTCTCCTTGAATGCAGCCTGCTGTTTCTCCACCCCCCGCTCCGTCTTCCGCGGCCGCACCCGGAACCCCTCCCTGCGCAGAGCAGTGCGCAGAGCGCCCAGAAAGACCTCCCGCCATCCGATCGCTTCCAGCCACGGCTTCTTCTTCGCCACCCGCTCCCTTTCCCTTCGCAGGCGCAGCTCCTCCCGCACTCCGCTCTGCTCGGCGGCCATCTCCTCCAGCGTCCCCTCCTTCGGCGCCAGCGCGTACACCAGCTCGCATCCCAATCCCTTCGCCGCCCGGCTCAGCGTCGCCAGCATGATCCGCGAGTTCTTCTCCGACTCCTCCAGCCGGTATACCTCCCACCGGCACACCCCCAGCCGCCGCGCCACCTCGTCCACCGGAACCCCCACCGCCTGCCGGATGCTCCTCAACCACCCCTCCTTGAACCCCCTTCGCCTCCGCGCCAGCCGGAACGGCAGCAACGCCTCGTCCAGCTCCCTCCGCAGCTTCTCCCGTTCATCTCCCTGCATCTCTGCCCTCCAGCCGCCAAATTGGTAAAAAATGGCAAAAACCCGTCGTTTTTGCCCGCACATCTCCTCAAAAATGTCGCGTAGAACAAACAAAATAAAAGATTTACAGTGAATATAAAAAAGCGCAAAAGATCACAAAAAGTCCGCATTTTCCGCAAATCGCTCAACCTGGAATCAACAACTTACGAGCCGCGGCAAGCCCAAATCTCCTTATAATTAGCCCTCTTGTCCAATTCTGCCAAAATTCTGTGTATTTCTAAGCAAACATTTCCAGCCTTTTGCGCCCTCGCCAGCTTCCGCGCCCCTCCCAGCCCCACCGCCGAAAAATCCGTGCATCCCCACCACCACGCGGATTCCACCCTAGTCCCTTAGTCCCTAGTCCCTAGTCCCTTAGTCCCTAGTCCCTAGTCCCTAGTCCCTTAGTCCCTTAGTCCCTTAGTCCCTTAGTCCCTTAGTCCCTGAACCCTGACACATGGCCCCATGCGTTATATTCAAACAGGATGGCAACTCCACAGAACCAGAACGCCTCAACAAAACAAGATTCACAGCAAGGTTTCGTCTATCTTCCCCTGATCGCCGGCTGGCTGGTGCCCGGCGCGGGGCATTTTCTGCTGCGCAAGTGGGGCCGCGGGGCGCTGCTGTCGGCATCCATCCTGGGCATGTTCGTGCTGGGCCTGGCCATGCAGGGCAAGGTCTACACGGGGGCGCAGGACATTCTGGATATGCTGGGGATGGCCGGCGACCTGGGCAATGGGCTGCTTTACCTCGTCAGCCGGGTTCTGGGCCTGGGTGCGGAACAGGTGCAGACGGCGACGGCCGACTATGGCACTCGCTTCATCGTGGTCTCCGGCCTCTTGAACGTGATTGCCGCCGTGGATGCGCACAATCTTCGCACCGGGAGGAAATCCTAGTGTTCAGGCCCTCTCACTTTGCGGCGGTTGCGCTCTTTGCTCTCTTCGCGTCCGTCGTCTTCGGCATCACCCAGCGCCAGACCCCGCGGCGCATGATCCACTACGGAATCTACTGCTTTGTGCTCTTTGTCGGCTCGGCAATTGTGCTTAGCTGGCTGATGTTCCTGATCGCGCGCTAAGAAACCTCTGTAAAGTTAAAGTATTGAAAGGGCACGGCTTCAAAGCCCGCCCTGAGCGCAGCCGAAGGGTGCCGAAAAGGGCCATAAAAAATAGACGGGGCTTTATTGAGGACTGCATAAGTAATGTCCGCACAAACGCGCCGGAGGCGCAGAGTTTGTTAGCCCCGCGCTTCAGCGTGGGGAAAAGGGATTCCACAAGTTCATTAAGGAGTCCCGTAGGGACGGCGCAAGGACATTATTAATGTAGGAACTAATAGCCCCTGTGGGGTTGCAACGGGCATCTGCAAGCCATTTTTGAAACCCGCTCAACGCAATTGCTTATAACCCTCAAGCAATGCTTTCCCGCTGCCAAACCGCGGCGTCGAACCTGTGCGGGCAGGTATACCCCTCGGCCAGGTAAAGATCGATGGCATGGGAATTGGATTCGGTGACGGTGAGGGAGATTTCGCTGGCCCCCATGCGCATGAAGTGGAAGGCGGCTACGGCTAGCAGCATCCGGGCCAGCCCTTGCCGCCGGTAGTCGGGGCGAACGCAGACCTGGGTGATGTGGCCGCTCTCCGGGCTTACGCGCGAGCCCAGCACCAGCGCGATGAATTCACGGCTGCGCCGCTCCACCACCACGTGCGACACCTGCGCGGAAAATGCGCCGCAGCCGGCGTAGCGGACGATGTTGTGCAGAAAGCGTTGCGAGCCTTGCGCGGAGCGGTACTGGTCGTTGATCGCGCTGTCGGGATGATCGCCGTAGGCCTCGGTGATGAGCTGGCCGGCCGGCGACAGGTCCTCCTCGCGCCAGGGGCGCAACTCCAGTTCGCCCGGCAGCTCCACGCGGGGCTCGTTCCACAGGCCTCGAAGCGGCTGCACCATGAACAGCCGCCGGTAGACCCGGAAGCCGGCCTCGCGGAAGGCCCCGGCGTGCGTGCCTGTAGGGTGCAGAAGCAGTTGCGATTCGATGCGGTCCACTTGCGGCGAGTTCTGAAGCAGCTCAAAGAGATGCTTCAGAAGCGTCTCCTCGATCTCGTGGGCTGCGGCCGGCGGGTTGGGCAGCGCAAAGGCGTCGCCGATCACCGCCTTGGTCTCCTCGTACACGCAGAAGGCATAGCCGGTAATTTGCCCATACTCCAGGGCCGCGTAGCCGGGCAGCATGTGGCTGTCCAGATACTGCATCAGCAGTTTGATCGAGGCCCGATAGTCCCAGTGCAGGCGCTGCTTCCATAGCTCGCCCTCGGCCTCCAGCACTGGACGCAGCACCGGCGACGAAAAGTGCCGCAGGTCGAGGATCTCGATGGTAACGCCCGATGCCATACTTCTCCTCTGACGACAGCGGGCAGTGAACAGCGAACAGTGGAAAACTAACATCAATCAACTTGCAATTGTTCGCGGTTCACTGCTAACTATCCACTGACAGTTACCTGCTGCCCACCATATAGACCACCAGTCCCTGCTCGGGCCAGGTGAAAAGTTGCTCATAATGCCGGCCCTCGAAGTACTCATCGAGCGCGTCCTGGGTGTGCAGGTCTACGCCGCCGCGGCCGGAGACGCGCACTACCAGCAGGTGCTGCTCATCCGGCACGCCGCTTTCCTCGTAATTCACCACCTCGCGATTGCGGTAAAACGAAAGTCCGTACTCGATGTCGCGCCGGACGAGGAAGACCGCGACGGTCTCGTCGGCGGGGGCCAGGGCAGCCAGCCGGTCGGCCAGCGGGCGCGCGGAGTAGGAGCGGTCCAGCAGGTGAATCACCCGCTTGGTGGCGCCGGCCTCGGGAATGCCGAAGAACGGGCCCACGCCATAAAGAAAGAAAACCAACACCACCAAAACCCCGGTGGTGACCAGTCGGAGCCGGGCCACGCCGAAGCCGTTTACCACAATCAAAATCAGCAGCGCCGCGCCGCAGGCGGCCAGTACCGCGGCTATGAGAGCGTGCGTGGGCGGCATCTGCAGGCCGTGGGCCACAAACCAGGGCAGCAACAGCGCGGCCATGGTCATTACGCCGCAAAGCACCGCGTGGCCCAACAAAACCCAGCGGTTCAACCCCTGCTGCCGGCGGCGGAAAAGGTAATCGCCGGTGAGGATGGCCATGGGAGGAATGGAGGGCAGAATGTAGCCCGGCAGCTTGGACCGCGAAAGGGAGAAGAAGACGATGGGAATGAGCGCCCACAATACCAGAAACACGGGAAAGGCGTCGCCGGGGCGGCCGGCGCAGGGCTTGCAATTGCCGGAGTGGCGCAGCCGCCACTCGCACACTGAGGTCTGGATTCCGTCGATCAGCGCGCGAATGGCGATCACCGTCCAGGGCATGATGGCCAGCAGCGCCACCGGCAGGTAGTACCAGAAGGGCTGCGCATGCAGGTAGCGGTCGGTGGCAAAGCGCAACAGGTTGTGTTCGAAAAAGAATTCGCGGAAGAAGGTGGGATTCTGATGCTGCACGGCGATGAACCAGGGCAGCACCATGGCCAGGTAGAGCACGAGGCCCGGCCACCACAGGGAGCGGCGCAGGATGGACCACTCGCGGCGCAGAAAGGCAAAGGCGGCGATGATGACGGCGGCCAGAAACGGCGCCACCGGCCCCTTGGCCAGCGTAGCTATACCGGTGAAGAAATAGATGTCGAAGAGCCAGAACTTGGAATCGGTCTCGTACCAGGCATACCAGCCAAGCAGTCCGATGGCCAGGGGCGCCGCCATCTGCATGTCGGTGGAGGCGCCGCGGGAAAAACCCATGATGCCGGCGCAGGCCACGGTAATGAGCGCTGCGTCCAGGTGGCCGCCAGGACGGAAGCGCCGCATGTGCAGGTAGATGAGGCCGATCATGACGAAGGCGAAGGTGGTGGAGGGCAGCCGGGCGCTCCAGTCGTGCACCCCGAAGTCCCGGAACAAGAACATCGCGCGCCAGTAGTAGAGCGCAGGCTTCTCCAGCCACGGAAGGCCGTAGAGGTAGGGGGTGACGCAGGCGCTGAGTTTGCCTTTCAGGGTCTGCGCGGCGTCAAACCGGTCCAGCATCTCATGGGCGATCTGGGCGTAGCGGGGCTCGTCGGCGCCCACCAGCCCCATTCCATCGCCGCCGAAGAACGGAGTAAGCCCGTAGGCCAGGAAGTAGATCGTGAAAACGAGAAAGAAAACCGCCTCGCAGATGCCCGGCCAGGGGGGCATTCGCCAGCGCAGTCTTTCGGGCGAATCCGGATCGGCCGGCTTCAGAAACGGATCCAGATAGCCAATGACCCATTTGGGCAGCCGTTTGCGCTGGCTTGGGGGCGAATCGGGAGCAGAGGATTCCAAAGTAGTTTCCACTTCCAGGGTTTCTCCACCGGGCGGGTTCAGCTTGATCCGCCCAACCCGCGATTCCGGTTTGGTCAGGCCGTTTGAGCGTCTTGGCCTGCTTGCGGTCCGCGCCTCAAATGAAGCGCGGCGATGGTGCACAAGATTCGATAGGGACAAGGCTAACAGATTCGCGCGGAATCTCAAGAAATATCAGTCTGTATCGCAGGGAAAACAGTCCACGCTACAGCGGAATTCGTACAGCGCGCGGGGGCCGGGCTTTGCCGAGTGGTTTCCATGCGCGCTTACTCGTCCCCAGCCTGTTGTTCTCATGCAGGCTTCTCGTCCGCCAGAGTTTTTTGCCGCTTGCGCGATCTGTCCATCAGCTCTACGATGCGCGCCTGGAAGCGGCCTGAGCGGTCGGCCAGAAAGCTCAGCTCCGGCACGTGGCGCACGCCCATGCGTTCCTTCAACTGAAAGCGAATGTACCCCTTGGCGGCCTCCAGACCGGCGATGGTATCCACTTCGGCTTGCGCGATGTCTTTGACCGCGCTGTCCACGGCCACGTAAACCCGCGCCGACTTTCCGCCGGGGTTGAGCGCGACCTCCGTGACGTAGCAGAAATTGATGCGCGGATCCACTAGTTCGCCCTCGATCATGGTCGCGATTTCCACCCGCAGCGTCTCCGCCACCCGGTCCTGATGATGCTTGCGCGCTCTGTGTTCTGGCATAATCTCAACTCCTTACCGGGTAAACCATTCAGCATAGCAGAGGCGGGCAGAACAGCAGCTTCTTTACTCCCGTAGGGAGTACACGAAAATAGCCCAGGGAAGCTTCTTTACTCCCGTAGGGAGTACACGAAAATAGCCCAGGATGAAGCGCAGCGCAATCCTGGGAATGCGGATTAGGAGAAGTATTCCGCCCTGTAAGGGCGGATCGAACTCCAGATAAGTGCTTTATCGCTGTTCATGCAATTGCCCCGGTCTCAATCCACTGTTTTTATCGCCAGGTCATCAAAAACAGCCGAATTCGATAGTCGCGCGTATGCCAATTGTTCTATGGTTGGACTTCCCTGCCTGACGCGCCGCATGACCTTCGGGCCAGGGCTCGGGATGGAGGTTGACAGAATGTTCTTGAGACAATTTGTCTTCTGCGTCCTTGTTGTCGCGTTATTAACCGGTTGTGTCTCCGGGCTGCGCTGCCAGACAGCCAATGCGCCCACCACGTACACCGTTGCTGAAAACAATGCGATGTTCGGACCCACGATGATCGTCAAGATCTACCGCAACGGGTCGAAGGCGCTGGTGGATTCGCGCAGCGGGCCGGACTGGACCGGGCCCAAGCCTATGCACACCCGCGCGATATACGACCTCAATACCCAGCGAAGCCTGATCTGGGATCTGACGGACAGTTCGGTTCCCTGTGGCAACAGTACTTTCTCCGGCAGTTGGGGAGATCCTTTCGAGGACTCGGCCAGCCTGCTCGCCGACGTCTACAAGCAAAACCCCAAGCAGTTGGGACCGGAGACCGTTCACGGCATGACGGCTAAAGTTCTCGAAGCCGACGATCCTGCCCGCAAGACCAAAGTATGGGTGGATACCAAATACGGCCTGCTTCTCAAGGCGCAGTCGATTCCGGCCAACGGCGCGCCGCTCACCATCCTTGAAGTTACGGATGTAAGTTATTCCGCGCCGCCGCCGCCGCAGCCCCGCGCGTCCCCACCGAGGCCGAGAACATCGCCGCATTGACCGGCGGCAACGCGCAGGACTTTGTGAAGGCCATTTACGGGCCCGGCTCGCAGAACTCCTGTTCCATGCTCTTCCGCGTAGTCAAGGCCGGCTCGATGGAACCGATCGCGAGCGGCTACCAGGTGGGCGTGGACCTGAACGTGGCCACCGAGCCCACTCCCAGCTACAAGATCGGCATCGGCGCAAACGGGCGCTTCACCTTCTCCGGCGGCGGCTTGCACGAAGTTACCTCCCTGATCCGCAATGGCGTGCTGCGCATCGACAACATTCCCGCCCAGTTTGAGCTGGACGCCGAGTTTGGCAGCGCCGGGTCGTCCTCGGCCAACATTTACCGGCAATGCTTCGCGCCGCAAACGGTGCTGCTTTACGTGATCAGGAATCCCGCCAATCTCGGTGAAGGAGGCGAATTCCTGTGGGTCAAGTCAGGCCAGTACGCGACGGTCCCGCAGTGAAAAGGGTATTGGCACGCGTGGGCAGGCTGCCGCTTCGCGCTCAGCTTTCCAGGTAGTCCCAGAAGGTGTCGGCCAGCTCCGCGCCCAGCTCGTTCGTCATGCGCCGGGCGGCGCGCTCCACCTCTTCGATGAGCCCGTGCAGGTAGTCGCGGGAGCGGGAGATGGCCACCACGCCAAGGGTGGCCGACTGCCATACCACAGCCTCGTCAAGCTCGGCCACTGAGACGTTGAAGCTCTGCTGCAACTGGTCCTTGAGCGAGCGCACCACCTGCCGCCGGTCTTTGAGCGACTGGGCGTGTTCGATGCGGATTTCGAGCGTCAATTGGGCGACAGGCATGGCGTCACCGAATTTACATCGCTAGTGTAAGGCCGTTCGCAACCGGCGGGCATACTTTATTTTTGAACGAATATATGCCGCTTGAGGGCTGTAGCTTCGGTCTCTGCCAATGGGAGGACCGCCGCATGGGGCGCCATTGGGCGGCCATGCCGGCCCTGTAACTCGTCTGACCTGGCGATCCTATATAATCGTGCGTTGTCCGCCATAGCGGGCAGCGGAGGACTCAAATGGACGTTCTGTTCATGGTTTTGTTGGCGGTTGTCGCAATCATCGCTCTCACCCTCATCCTGGGAAGCTTCTTTACCGTAAACACGGCTCAAGTGGCCGTGATCACCCGCTTCGGCAAGTTCCTTCGCGTGGCCGAGCCCGGATTGAACTGGAAGGTTCCGTACTTTGACTCCGTGTCGGGCATGGTCAGTCTGCGGGTGAATCAGATCACTCTGACCATGGAAACGAAAACCAAGGACAACGTCTTCGTCACCATTCCGATTTCGGTGCAGAACCGGGTTCGTTCGGAGAGGGTATATGACGCCTTCTATAAGTTGTCGGACCCGGTGGCGCAGATCAAGTCCTATGTCGAACAGGTAATTCTGGGCCATGTGCCGGGCATGACGCTGGACGAGGTGTTTGCCTCGCAATCCTCGATCGCCGCGGCGGTCAAGCAGGAGCTGGATGCGGATATGGCCACCTTCGGCTATGAAATCGTGAATGTGCTGGTGACCGATATTGTTCCCGATGCCAAGGTCAAGTCGGCCATGAACGATATCAACGCCGCCCAGCGCGAACAGGTAGCCGCCAACGCCAGGGGCGAGGCGGAGAAGATCCTGGTGGTCAAGAAGGCCGAGGCCGAAGCGGAAAGCAAGGCTCTCCAGGGGCAGGGAATCGCCAATCAAAGGAAGGCGATCATCGAAGGGTTGCAGGTTTCCATCGAACAGTTCCAGAAGGTGGTGGATGGGGCCTCCGCTAAAGAGGTCATGCAGTTGGTGATGGTCACGCAGTATTTTGACACCCTGAAGTCCATCGGCGAGAGCGACAGGACTAACACGTTGTTTCTGGCTCACTCGCCCGCGGCTGTCAAGGAAGTCTCGGATCAGATATTCCAATCCATGCTGGTGGCGGAGAAAGCGAAAGGCTGATTGAGATATTGAGCTTCCCACCCTTTCACCTATCCTTTCTCTAAAGACCGGCGAAAGGATGAGGCGCCCGGTAATGAAAACCAACTAATCCGAAAACTGCGCCAATTGCTCCGCAGCCGGTTTGTGTGTGAACAGGCTAACCACCACCATGGCCGCCACGGCCGCGAAGAGCGCCGGGAAGATGGCGTCGCGCGCGGCCATGATGGGCGGGAAAAACGTCCTCACCGCCTTGATGTCCCAGGCCAGGGTGACCACCGTGCCTGCGCCGATGGCGGCCACCGCGCCCCAGGCCGTCACGCGCTTCGAATAAAAGGCCGCCAGCACCACTGGAGTAAGCGCGGCGGAGTAAATTGTGTATGCCCACAGCATCTTTTTTAGAATGCTCTCCGCGTAGACAGCCTGGTAGAGCGCCCAGCAGCCCAACAGGACGACGGCCAGACGGGAGACGATGAGCACCCGCTTGTTCGAGGCCCCCGGCGCGATGTAGCGCACAAAAACGTCCTCGACCAGGTTGGTGGCCGGCGAAAACAAATAATTCGAGGCCGTGGAGATGACCTTGGCAAAGACCGCCCCCAGCAGCAGCGCCCCCATCAGCGCGGACAGCCCGTGGCGCGCCGTATAGGGAATAATCTCGCGCGGATGCAGGGCCACCTCGCCGGTGGGATAAAGCGCCCGTCCAAAGACCGCGATGGCCACAATCAGCGTCTCCAGCACCATGGTGCCCAAAATCCATCCGACCACTGAAACGCGCGCGTCCCTCTCCGATTTTGCCGAGAAGAACTTCTGATACATCACCTGGTTGCCTAGCATCAGCAGCAGTACGGGCACCATGAACTCCAGTCCGCGGATAACGCCCATCCCCGCCGACTGCCGCACATGCTCGGGACTCAGCCGGTAGTTGCCCAGTACCTGAAAGTATTCTGCCGGCAGCGTCGCGTGCAGTCCCACCCACCCGCCCGCCTTGAAAAACAGCATGGGCGCGGCAATCACGCAGATCACGGTAACCAGCGAGCCGATGGCCACATCCATATAAGCTACCGACGACATGCCCGCCAGCGCCGTAGTCAGGATGACGAATGCGGCGATCAGGTAAGTGCCCATCTCCGGCGTCACCGTGTCGGGAAAGATCAGGTGCAGCACGTCCCCGCCGCCCTTGAACTGGTAACTAGTAATCCCCACATACGCGAAGAGAATAGCGATCGTGCCCAGCACCCGTGCCGTCTGGTTATAGCGCGCCTCCAGCAGATCAGGCAGCGTGAACTGCGCAAATTTTCGCGCGCGGGGCGCGATAAAGTAGATCAGCAGCAACCCCAGCCAGCCGCCCGCCGGTTGCCACAGCGCGGCAAATCCGTTCTTGTAAGCGTTCTCCGCTCCGGCAAACAGCGAGCCCGCGCCGATCCACGAGGTCAGCAGAGTAAGCACCAGCACCACCGCGGGCAGCGACCGCCCGGCCACCAGGTAGTCGGCCTTGGTCTTCACCTGGAAGGTCTGATAAACGGCAACCGCCAGCAGCGCAATCACAATCACGGCCAGAACTGCAACATAAAGTTGAGACATTCGCGGGCTTCCTCGCTGGCGTTACACGGCTTCCCAGCAGTGTACCGGATAGAGCGGGCTTCCGGCGCTGTCCGGCCGTCGAATCCACTGAAGAAGAGATTCGCAACTTCTGCGAAGGCCAGATCGCCTACTACAAGATACCGCCCACATCCGCTTCGTAAGCGAATTTCCAACCACCCTCTCCGGCAAGATCCAGAAATACAAGATTCGCGAGTTCGAGATCGAAGCGCGCGGCTTGCAGTCTGTGGCGAACGCTGCCACAGCGTAAAGAACGTAGTCACGCCGGGTGCCCCAGGTCTCGATTTTGAGACCTGGGATTACCGCAACTCGTATGGATGGAACGCCTTTCCTACGGCGTAACCCCAAGGTTATCGAACTGAATCCGATCCCACTCCGTCCCCAGCGCGAACATGCCGTGCGTGTGAGCGGAGTTCTCCACTGCAGCCAGCGGCGTTCCGTCGAGCGCCGCCACAATCTGGCCGCCGTGGAAGCGCAACTCCAGCCGATGCCATTGGCTGCGATCAAATGCAGCAGAACCGGATGCCAGCGTGACCACAGGCTTCTTGAATTCCGCGGTCAAAAGTTCCCACGCGCCATCCAGCTTCAATCGCAACACATATCCGCTTGGCCATCGCGCCTTGTCGTCCTTGAAAACATCCGCGGAGTCGATGCGGCCCATGATCGCGGCCGGCGCCGCGGTGAGAAAGCGCACATCGGCAGCAACGGTGTAATCCGTCCAGTCCGCATCGCCGGCCAGCGTGAATGGATCCGGCAACGGGCCCCACAGAATCGGCATCTCTGTGATGACCTGCTCCAGGCACCGGCCCTGCCGTCCAACACAAGGCTGAACCTCAAACGCGCCATCCTGATCGGATAGATACTTCGGCGTGTGTCCTAACTGAGTCTTCTCGAAGTTATCCGCATAAGGAAATGGAAAGCTCGCAGCAGTCGGCGGTTGTGCCGTTCCTTTGCCCTGTCCCGTAGTCGTGGTCAGGGAATAAAGCGAATCCGGGTCGAAGGTATATGTAAATGCGTCCATCACCGGCTTCACACTGGCCACCTGCTCGAAGGTCCGCGAGTTATTCGTTTCCCATATATGAACCACGCTCGCGGCCAGTCCGCCGGTTAGCTTAAAGGAGACTGTCTGCGGGTTTTGAGCGTCGATGGTCTCCAGAATTACGCTCCAGTTCTTCCTGTCTGTGGAGCGGAGAGCCACATAGCTCCCCTTTTCCGGAAGATAACCCGATGCGGAATCGAGATACTGCCAACCCGGCTGCGCAAACTGCGTAGTATGGGCCGTAGCCCAAATCGTTCCCTGAACGTTATAGTGTCCGGACCATGGAGTATTTGCATACATCAATCCGGAGTTGGGAGCGGCCAGAATGTCATAGTAGGAAGTAATAGGGCTCCATATCTCAGTAGATGTCAGCGAGCCCTCCAGGTAATTCTGGTTATAGAGATGCGCAAGAATGCGTCCGCCCGTGGCCCATTCGCGGCTGACAAAGGGTCCGCCTCCGCCGTTCGGCTGGTCTTCGCTGGACCACAGCGGCTTACCCGTCTTGCGAGCTGCGTCCGTAGTGGTGATCTTGCCGTCGATCAGCGGATAGTGAACACCGATCACAGCAATTGCCGCGCTCAATTCCGGGTCTTTCATTATCTCGTCGGCAATGGCCCATTGCCCGGCGCCCTGGCCGGGATACTCATCGCAGCAGATGATCCTGGTGGCCAGGTGCTCGGCCTTGAGTCGCCGGTCAAGTTCCCTGATGTAACCAATATCGAATACATTCTCATTCCATAGCCCGGCATAGGCAATATCCAGAGAGTAATCGCGCTTTGCCGTCCGGATAAAGTCGGCCACATACTCAGCCATCGCCGGAGTATAAAGCGTTTTCTTGCCATCCGGCTTGGCGCCAACCCATCCCGGCGCGCCCCAGGGAAGAATCTCCAGAATAATCCTGGGGTTTCGCTTGTGCGCCTCAGCCATCAGCCACCATTCGTAACCGCGCGCCGAGTTATGATCCGAAGGTGAGCGCATGTGGCTTGGCTCCGAGCCGTCGGTCGAATTCACATCCGCGCCTATCTCCACCTTGAGATGCTGCAGAGCCGCTCCATAACCCGGCTTGAAAAGGTAATCGAGGATCTGGCTCCGTTGCGGCTCCGGATAGTCGATCAGCAGGCGTGAAGAAGCTCCCGCGCTCGCGGCTCCCAGGCCGTCAAAGACTCTTCCTTTGCTATTACCATCCAGCACTATGCTTGTCTGCTGGCCGTTCGCGGCTATGCCGCCTATGCATAGCGCCAGCCACAAAGTAGAAATCGTCGCAATGCGATCAAATCTCCCGTCACCTGCGCGCATCTTCATTCTCCTATAACTTGCCCATACGCAAGTTAGTCTCGATCTCTTCCAGGGATTTTCCCTTTGTTTCCGGCAAGCGGAAGTAAAGGAACAGCAAGCCGGCCAGGCAGATTGCCGCGTAAGTCCAGAACACACCTGCCGTGCCCAGCGCCGCATTCAAGGACGGAAACGTATAAGTGAGCACAAAGCATGCGGTCCACAGCGCGGTAACCGCAATGGACATCGCGCCGCCGCGGATGCGGTTGGGGAAGATCTCTGCAATCACCACCCACACCACCGGCGCCAGCGACATTGAATAACATGCCATGGCCGCAAGAACCAGCACCAGCATGGGTATGCCCTGCACGTGCAAATGGTAAAGCGCGCCCAGAACCGTGTAGATGATCGTCAGCCCGGAGACTCCGCCAAGCAGAAGAAAGCGCCTCCCATAGCGGTCGACGGTAGCCAGCGCAACCAGAGTGAACGCCAGGCTGACCACGCCGGTGATGACGATGTTGAAGAGGATGCCGGAGATCTGGTATCCGGCCGCGGCAAAAATCTCCTGCGCGTAGTTGAAGATCACGTTGATGCCGCACCACTGTTGCAGGACGGCCAGGGCCACGCCCAAAAAAAGAATCTTTGCCATGCCCGGCGAGGACAGCTCAGCAAATAGTGAGCTATTCGGCTCTGCCTGGCTGGCGGTGGCAAAGTCCTTGAGCACCTGCTCAGCGTATGCGCGCCCACCGAGCCGCTCCAGAACCGCGAGCGCCTGCCCATTGCGGCCCTTAGCGGCCAGCCAGCGCGGGCTCTCGGGAACCAAAAACGTCGCCGCCAGAAACAGCATGGAGGGAATGGCGGTGACCCCAAACATCCAGCGCCATCCCCACTGGCCGTTCCACGACACAAGAATCTCGTGCGCCGTCGCTCCCGCCGGCACCGGTCTGGCGATCAGCCAATTCACCACCTGCGCCAGCAGGATTCCAAAGATGATGGCTAACTGGTTGAGTGAAACCAACCGTCCGCGCAGATGCGCCGGAGAAATTTCCGCGATGTACATCGGCGAAATGCCGGAGGCGAGGCCGATTGCGTAGCCCCCCAGCATTCTCCATATTACGAAGGCTGGGAAATGCACGGCTAGCCCGGTTCCCAGCGACGAAACCGCGAAGACCAGCGCAGCAAGCGTTAAGAGCCGCTTTCTGCCCAGGCGGTTGCTCAGTGCTCCTGAAGAGACGGCGCCCACCAGGCAGCCGATCAGCGCGCAGCTCATCGCCCACCCCTCGATGGAGGGCGAATTGAGCTGAAAATAGCGCTCATAGAATGGTTTTGCTCCGCCGATGACCACCCAGTCATAGCCAAAGAGCAACCCGCCCAATGCGCCTGCCGAACAAGCCAGCCAGAGATAGGCGGAGCGGAAGTTTCCGCTGCGATCTGCGCTTGCCGTGGATGTGGGGATGGACGGGATCATCATGCGTGGTGCGTTGCACACCTTTCTGTTGCTGCCTTGCTGTCGGATTTATGCTGTGAATCCATTGATTATAATCGGAAACATAAACCTCAGGAGGAATTGTGAGTTCAAAAATCCTTGCCGCGCCCGCCGTTCTGTTTCTGGCCCTCTGCAGTCTGCCGCTCACAGCAAATGCCCAGAGCGCCGCGCCCGCCTTTGCTCTGCATGACGGCGACCGCGTTACCTTCTACGGCGACAGCATCACCGATCAGCGCCAATACACCGAGGACGTGGAAGAGTACGTTCTCACCCGTTATCCTGCGTGGAAGGTTAGCTTCCACAACGCCGGCGTGGGCGGCGACAGAGTCAGCGGCGGCGGAGCCGGCCCCATCGACCTGCGCCTGGATCGCGATGTATTCGCATGGCATCCGGATGTTATTACCGTCATGCTGGGCATGAACGACTTCTACTACCGGCCCGATCAGCCCGGCATCTACTCGACTTACACTGACGGCTACCGGCATCTGGTCGAGTCGCTCAAAAAGAACGATTCCGGCGTGCGTATCACGCTCATTCAGCCTTCGCCTTATGACGATGTGACCCGCGTATCCAGCGGAAACAACAGCGTCCTTCTCAAGTACAGCGCATTTGTCGCCCAGCTTGCGCACGAGCAAGGTACGCAGGTGGCCGACTTCAATACGCCGCTGACCGCCGTGCTCGAGGCAATCAACGCCGCATCTCCCGCTCTTGCGCCGCAGGTCATTCCCGATCGTGTTCATCCCCAGCAGGGCGGACACTGGATCATGGCGGAGAGCCTGCTCAAGAGCTGGCAAGCGCCATCGCTGGTTACCTCTGTTTCGATCGATGCCGGCGCGAAGCCAAGCGCCGACGCCGCGAATACCGCCGTCACGGACCTCACTCGCGGCAAGGGAAAAACCACCGGCAAAGTTAGTTGGACGCAAACAGACAAAGCTCTGCCGCTGCCGTTCCCGCAGCTTGAGGTCGATCCCGTGCTCGCGCTGGTGCTCAAGAATTCCGACGTCGTCGCGGCGCTTGACCAGGAAACGCTGCAGGTTCGCGCACTCACTCCCGGAAGCTACGATCTGCTCATCGACGGCCGCAAAATCGGCAGCTTCACAGCCAGCCAACTCGCCAATGGAATCAACCTGGCCACCATGGAAACACCCATGCTCGAACAGGCCCGTCTGGTTGCCTTCGATACGGAAAAGGTAAATTTTCTTGAATCGCAGCGCTTCGCAATCGTTCGCGGTTCCGCAACTCCAGAGCAGTTGGCCACCGCGCAGGCGCTTGCTGATGCTTACCCGATCGGAGTCACACGGCAGCGTGCGGATGCCCAGCCTCTCACACACCATTACGACCTGGTGCTGGTGAGTCCGGCGCCCACCGGCAATTGATTTAGTCTACCCAGTTGTGAACTGGAACGGATCTAACTTCGATAGTCTTTGCAGTGAATTTCAAGAAGAAGTTATTGCTTGCCGGCGATTTCGCTGAGAAATACGAAATCGCCGGTTCCGTTTGAGCCCCCTCAGCCGTTTACTACCGCCATCATCGAAGGCATGTAGCGATCGCCGGCCGCCGCATCCGGCGGGAATATCTTCTGTAACTCCTGGATCAAACCCGGGGCCAGGGATAACTCCACCGCCGCTGCGTTTTCCTCAATGTATTTGCGCCGCTTGGTGCCGGGAATCGGAACAATGTCTTCGCCCTGCGCCAGCACCCAGGCCAGGGCAAGCTGGCTGGGGGTTATGCCAGCCTGCGCGGCCAGTTGCTTCACCTTCTCCACCAGCTGCAGATTACGCGCAAAGTTCTCGCCCTGGAAACGCGGAGTGGAGCGGCGGTAGTCGTCGGGGGTGAAATCGTCGGGAGTTTTGAATGCGCCGGTCAAAAATCCACGTCCGAGTGGACTATATGCGACAAAAGCTATGTCCAGGCGTCGACAGATGGGCAGTATCTCCGGTTCGGGGTCGCGGGACCAGAGCGAGTACTCGGTCTGCAGCGCCGTGATGGGGTGGACGCGATAAGCCCGCTCGATGGTTGCCGGCGCGGCCTCGGACAAACCCAGAAAGCGCACCTTGCCTTCCTCCACCAGCCGCGCCATTGCGCCCACAGTCTCTTCGATGGGCGTCGCGGGGTCCACGCGGTGCTGGTAATACAAATCGATGGTTTCGACGCCCAGCCGCCGCAAACTGCCCTCCGCGGAGCTGCGCACGTATGCCGGACTTCCGTCGATGCCGCGCCGTTCCGGGTCGGCCGGGTCGCGCACGATGCCGAATTTGGTAGCCACAAAAAACTTGGCCGCCCGTCCCTTGAGTGCCCGCCCCACCAATTCCTCATTGGTGTGCGGGCCATAGACGTCGGAGGTATCAAGGAAGTCGATGCCCAGCTCCAGTGCGCGGTCGATGGTGGCCAGCGACTCCTTTTCGTCGCGGCTGCCGTAGAACTCGCTCATCCCCATGCATCCCAGCCCGATGGCCGAGACGGTGGGTCCGTTGGCGCTCAGTTTGCGGGTTTTCATGATTTTTTACCTCTCACTCTCACTTTATTCGAGCGGCCTGTCTGTCCACAGGGCTTTGTCGGCGATGGATTGAACGGGATAGAGGCGGCCGGCGAGCAGACTTTCGGCTTTTTGCTGGTTTTTGTCCTGGGCGAATAGCCACTTGCGCTCGCCCGTGCCCCAGACCTTGGAGAGCTGGTCTTCGCTGAGGAAGATATCGGGCGTGTCGGGGTAGCAGGAGCCCCACAAGAGCGGCGTACCCTCGCCATGCTGACCGCAGCGCGGAAGCACCATGTAGGCCGGCCTGCCCAAAAAGAAGTCGTTCGTATAAAAAACCACCGAGGAGGCGTCGGATTGCTCGCCGAAGATGATGAAGGAGTCGGCGGGCGAGCCCTTGGCGATGATGGTGTCGGCCAGTGTTTTGGAGCCCAGCATGGGGTCGAAGCGGGCAAAGGCGATGTGCGCGGCGATGAGGAAGATTGCCGAGGTCAGCGCCAGACTGATGGTTGCGGCCAGGTGCCGTCCCTTGAGGCGCAGCAGCCAGCCCGCGGCGGGGCCGATGAGTAGAGTAACGGCGGCCAGCGCGGCAGGCAGCCTTAGCGCGGCGAAGGAGGCGAAGGTGAGGTCGAAGAAGTGGGACATTGAGAGCGTATAGTTGCCCACGCCGCGATGCGCCAGCAGGGTGCCGATATCAGCCACATAGGGCAGGTTGCGTGACTCCCACAGGCCCCAGCCGAGGACCGCGGCGGCCAGCACGCCGATGACGGCGAAGACCGCCTGCGCGCCGGTGAGCCATGCGGTGGAGATCAGCGGCCTGGCGCTGCCCGGTTCGCTGTCAGCGCTCCCGTTCAGCCCGCGCTTCTCTTCAATGCCCGCCACCACTGCGGCGATGAGGATAAACAGCGGCGGCCACACCGGGAAGGTGTAGTACTCCTGGTTGGTGGAGAGGGAGAAGAAGAACAGAGTCCAGGCCGTGAACAGGCTCAGCAGCCAGGCGGAGCGCACCCGGAACTTGAGCCGGGCAACGTAGCTGGCCACGTCCTCGCGGGCGGCATTGTCCAGGTAGAAGTCCACCGTCCGGCCGGAATCGTGGCGGATGTGCTGGAGCCAGTGATGGCGGGTCTTCCAGGCCACGGCCACCAGGGCGGGCAGAAACAGGCTCCAGGGAAAGAGCCAGACCAGGTGCGCCAGCCAGTACCAGGCAAAGGGCATCTTGTTGTAGTCGTGCGGGTAGCGAGCCCCAAAGAAGCGCAGGTAGTGCTCGTTGACCAGGTAGAAGTACCAGAATCCATGCACGTTGCCGAAGGTGGGGTGGTTGCCCACCGGGTGGCCCTGGTCGGGATTGGCCAAGCCGACCAGGATATGCCAGGGAGCGGCGATAGCCAGAAAAGTCAGCAGGCCGGAGACGGGCTTCAGATCGCGCCAGCGCCGCCATTGGCCGGTCAGCAGCAGGTAGGGAATGGCGGCGCCGACGAAGAAGACGGGCGCGATGAGGCCCTTGGTCAAAAGAGCCAGGGCCAGCGTGGCCCACATAAAGTAAATGCGTGCCGGGCGGTTCGACTCCAGGCCGGTGATGAGGCCGTACAGCGCGATAAGCAGGAAAAGACTGAGGATAGCCTCGGGAATGATGAAGCGCGTGAAGAGAAACGGGCCGATGGAGGTGAGCACGCCCAGGCCGGCATAGAGGCCGGCGCGGGGTCCCCAGGCGCGGCGCGCCCACAGCCAGGCCAGCCAGGCCAGCCCCAGCATGCCCAGCGCGTTGGGCAGATGGGTGGCAAAGGTGTTCTGGCCAAAGATGCGGTAGGAGACAGCCACCAGCCAGTAGGGCAGCGGGGGCTTCTCAATATAGCGTATGCCGTTGATTTTGCAGGTGATCCAGTTGCCGCTCTCGACGATGTGCTGGGCCGCCTGGGCGTGGGAGGCGTCCACGTCGTCCATCAGCGGCGGCGTAAACAGGGAGGCAAAATAGACGGAGGCAAAGATGGTGGCGAAAAGCAGCCAGGTAGCCAGCGTGGAGGGCGATTGCCGGGGGCGATTGTGCGTGCGTTCTTGATTTGTCATTGCTGGAATGCTGCCGGAATTAGGATAGCAGGGGGCAGGGAACAGTGGTCAGTGGTCAGTGGTCAGGGAACAGGGAACAGGGACTAGGGACTAGGGAGTAGGGATCGAGTGGGGCATGAACATGCAGGGCTCAAAAACCTGCTGAATTTGTCTGCCTGCAGGGCGACAAAATCCAGTTCCGGATTTCATTTTGTGAAGATGACGGCTTCGAGGTGGTCTGAAAACTGGAAAGGTCGGCCTGGAGGTCTGCAGAAATGATAAAAGCTGCGCGAAAATGGTCGAAAAAAGGTCGTTTTTGAGCCTATTTTGCGGGGCAAGGTGTACACAATTCGTGTACACATTGGCGATTTGGAGGGTCATCGGGTCGGTAAAGGCTAGGGCGTTATCGGACTGATCTGAACCTCGGTCGACGTGCTTTCCCACCCTTCCGCGAAAATGCTGCGGAAGGATGAGGCACCCAGTTCATTGGCTCGGATAGGAAGGGGCACCCACCCAGCCGGATTGGAAGGTACGGTCCGGATGCGGTTTCCCACCCTAGGCGCAAAGACAAAAAAGGCCGCGGAAGGGTGGGGCACCCAGTTCATTGGTTCGGAAAGGGTGGGGTACCGGCCAACCGCAGGTCCTTCGACTACGCTCAGTATGACAAATCTATGGAGGGCTGTGGTTTCCCAGGTCTTCCGCCGCGGCGGACGAGACCTAGGGCACCCGGCACCCGGCGTTCGGCTGGTGACGAGGATCAGAACGCGGCTTACGCCGCGTACTCGATCCTTTAAATTTGGGGTGACTTGTCCAGCCGGGCACTTCCTTTACATTTCAGACCGGGAAGATAGTTTACACATTGGTCCGGTTTTTGGGGTTGTTTATGATTCATCCGCCCGCCGTAGTCGTGCCGAATGCGCCGCAAAATGAACGTGGGCTTTAGTGTCTGCGTGTGAACCCGATTTTCGACTTGTCTGACCACAATATATTGGGCTTCGAGCCTCGTTTGATCCCAATATATGGCCAGCAAAACTAGTTCTCACGCAGACACTTTAGCCCCTGAGGGCAAGCCTTTTCCAAACTGACCCGTTACCTAAGAACTGACCCACTTACTTGATCGCGTCCACCGCGCTCGCAGGCACGCCGGAGCGCAGCCAGCCAATCACCTGCGCGCGGCCAAAGCGCTCAAGCAGTCGCGCCGCATACCAGCCCGCTGCCCGATGCGCGGCCTGAGACTGTGCCTCGCTGGCGGCGTGAGCCAGGGCGAAATCGATTTCGTCGAGCTTCAGCGCAGGCGGCGGCCCATTCGCTCTGACCTCATCACTCCATGCCTCGACCAGCCCCTCGCGCAGCCACAGCGGAGTACCAGCCGCTGCGTGCCCCTCCACTAACGCGTGCAAAAATTCGTGGCGCAGGACGGGAACCAGCAGCTTGCGTCCCGCCAGCGTGCGCAACGGCTGGCTTCCGATCCAGGCGCCCCCTGCAATATCCTCGGTAAATGCCGCTACCCACCCCGGAGCCAGCGTAGCGTCACGAAAGGCCGGCGTGGAGCGAAAGGCGCGGACGATAATCGTCTCCGCGGCTTGCAACCCGGAGCGGCTTTCGGCCTCTGCCAGCGCCTGGCTCATCCGGGGCAGGTAAGCGCCGTCGGCGGAGTCGAGTGTTTCCAGCTGTAAGCCCTGCCCGCGCAGGCTCTGCCAGCTCTGCCCCGTAGCCTCGTCGGCGGCGATTGCGCCGGGAAAATACTGGGCCAGAATCTGGCTCGAGTCGCGCCCGCCGGCGGCCATGGCAGCCGCTCCTGCCTGGCACAGGCCCACGCCGTGTCCGGAGCCTCGTCCGTGGAAGAAAAAACGGTCACCCTGGCGCACTACTTCAAACCAGGTGCTGAGAATCTTGTTCCAGCCCAAAGCGCGGCCCACGGCCAGGCGAAACTCTTCGGCGGAGATTTCGCTCGAATCCACCCGCAGCGTGACGGCCCTGCCCGACTCGCCTCGCCGGTCAACCGTAAGGCTCTTCCATCCGGGCCGAGCCAGACCCTGGGCAGCCAGCGCCGAGGTCAACTCGGCCAAAGACAGATTCACGGCCCACTCGCGGGAGCCCGCGGCCGTGCAATAGCTGTCGCTGTGCGAGGCCAGCCAGGGCATCGGTTCCCTGCCCAGCCCTTTGCCGGGCCAAACCTCCTGCGGTGATGCGGTGCGCCCTCCGCAGTTCTGGTGGAACCAGGCCTCGGCGCGCTGCCCATGGAACCAGAGCGTCTCTCCTGCGGTGGCCAGCGTGGTAGCGTGAGCGGCGTGGTTTCCCACCTCCGCCGCGGCGGACGGAAAGGATGGGGCACGGGAGATTTTTGCGGCATCGGACTGCGACCTGCTGCCCCAATGCAGCAGTTGGCAGTGGGTGGAGTCGCACAGGTCGTAATCGGTATGGCCGTGCGGCTGATGCAGGGCAAAGGAGCGCACCACGATAGCCAGCGCCTTGAGGGACTCCGGAGTATCGGCAGCGCCGCTCTCGCTGGCTACCACGCGCTCCACGTAGCTCTCCACCGGCAGGGTGACGGCCAGCACCAGTTCTCCGTTGCGGGCGGAGATGCGCACCGGGTTGCGCAGCGTGAGGCTCTCGCCGTGCGCGGCGATTGTGACGGGGCCGGTAAGCCGGACGGATGCGGCCTGGCGGTTGCCCGCGAGCGCCAGGCGCGCTCCGACGGCGCGAATCTGCATAAGGTGGGTGAGCGGAGCCGCTGCGCAAGTGTTGCAGTCCCGCATCACTGCACCACCCTCCTGTGTGGGAGATACGGTGACCTCTTTATCGTGCCAAAGCGTCCACAGGCCGACGCGCAGGGTTGCTCGAGTGTGCGTGGCTGGTTTTGCCAGGGGAGATTGAGCCTGCGCCGGGCAGAGGACGGCGACCAGAGCGGCCAGCAGAACGGCACACCATCGAACCGGCAGACGGGCTCTCATGGCTGCGGCTGCCTCAGCGGAGAATGAGCAAGCAGTTCCGCGGCTACGCGGGCAGCGTCGGCGCCGCGGCCTGCGGGAAGGTAGACGGCGATAACGGCACGTGGCGCATCCGATGGCGCGAGCCCGGCGAACCATCCATGGCTTTGGCCACCGGCACTTGGACTGGCCGTCCCGGTTTTTCCGGCCACCGGAACTCCGCCCAATGCAGCCGCGCCAGCCATGCCAAAGCTGGCTGAGTCCTCCAGCCCCGCGCCGACCACCTGCGCCGCCACAGAATCCGCATGCGAAGCAAGCTGGATACCCAGCCAGCGATAGGCTGTGGCCAACTCCAGCGGCGTCACGCGCACTCCGTCTACCCCCAGCAGCGCCAGGCGAGTGGCATCGGAACTCTGCGGATCGCGGAAGAAGGCCGTCGCCTCGCCCTTCGCCAGCCCGGTTTGCCCCAGCAGCCCGGTGGGCGCGAGCAGAGCGCGCAACTCACCCGGTGCCAGCGTTCCGGCTACGGCAGCGAAGTAAGTGTTGCAGGACCAGGTCAGAGCCTGCCGCGCATCCATGGGATCGGCGGCCGGATGGGAGCAGTTCAGCGAGCGTCCGGCGATGCGCAGTTTGCGGCTGCACGCCACTCGTCGCGACGGGTCCCAGCGCCCGCCGGCAACCAGCCCGTAAAGCACCAGCGGCTTCAGTGTCGAGCCGGGCGCCGCCAGCGTGCGCGCAGCCTCGGCCAGGTGTCTCGCTGCCAGCACTCGTCCGCTGGCTTCGTCGAGCACCACAATGCGGGCCTCAGGCGCTAACCGGGCGGCATGGGCTACGGCGCCGGCCCAGGTAGGCGCGGCCTGCGCCTGGCAAGAGCCGGCCCCAGCCACGCAAACCGCAAAACCCGCCATGAACGTCGCGCCGCGCACACCAAGAGTATCCATCATCAGGTAGGGATCGGGCCGGGTAATGGCTCAGTTTGAAGGGTACGGGCTTCAGCCCGTACATAGTTCAAGCAAAATGAATGCGGGCTTTAGCCCCTGAGGGAAGTTTTTTCAAACTGATCCACTACTCCGGCCCTGAATATGCCAGCCCGCCTCGAGTATCATGACCCCTATGAATCTCGAATCCATCCAGGCCGCCCTCCGCGCCTCCTCCCTCGACGGCTGGCTCTTTTACGACCACCATCATCGCGACCCCATCGCCGGCCGCATCCTCGGCCTCGACCCCAGCGCCCACGTCACCCGCCGCTGGTACTACTTCATCCCCGCCCAGGGCGACCCGCGCAAGCTCGTCCATCGCATCGAGCAGGCTCGTCTCGACGCGCTCCCCGGCTCCCGCGTCCACTACTCCAGTTGGCAAGAGCTGGCCGCCGCCCTTGAGGCCATGCTCCACGGCGCCCTCCGCCTGGCCATGCAGTACTCCCCCAACAACGACCTCCCGTCCGTCTCCATGGTCGATGCCGGCACCGTCGAGTTCCTGCGTTCGCTCGGCAAGCAGATCGTCAGCTCCGCCGACCTCGTCAGCCAATTTGAAGCCGTCCTCTCCGAGGATCAGGTCGCCACCCACGCCGCCGCGCAGCGCGCCATCGACGAAATTCTCGCCCAAGCCTGGCAGCAAATCGCCCGCACCCTTCGCCCACGGGAACCCTCTGGGTGCGCCGCCCCACCCGCCCTCACCGAATTCGAGCTGGTCGCCTGGCTCAGCGAGGCCATGCGCCGCGAAGGCCTGGTCTGGGAGAACGGCCCCAACGTCAGCGCCAACGCCAACACCTCCGACTCCCACTACGAGCCCACCGCCGATCGTTCCGCGTCCATCCGCGAGGGCGATTTCATCCTCATCGACATCTGGGGCCGCCTCGACCAGCCCGCCGCCGTCTTCTACGACATCACCTGGACCGGCGTCGTAGGCCGCGAGCCCACCCCGCGCGAGCAACTGGTCTTTGAAACCGTGCGCAACGCCCGCGACGCCGCCATCGCCGCCGTCCAGCAGGCCTTTGCCGCCGGCCGGCCCATCCGCGGCTTTGAGGCCGACGATGCGGCCCGCGCCGTCATCCGCGCCGCCGGTTTCGCCGACTACTTCACCCATCGCACCGGCCACAACATCGCCCGCGAGCTGCACGGCGCAGGCGCCCACCTCGACAATCTTGAAACCCGCGACGACCGCCTCCTCCTCCCCCACACCTGCTTCTCCGTCGAGCCCGGCATCTACCTCCCCGAGTTCGGCGTCCGCAGCGAAGTCAACATGCTCACCGCCCCCGGCAAAGCCTGGGTCACGGGAAAGATTCAGCACGAGTTGGTGCGGATATAAACAAAGGAATCAGGGAAATAGGGAATAGGGAACAGGGAATAGGGAATAGGGAATAGGAAGCGGCTCAGAGGCGCAGCTTTGAAAGGGCACGACCGGGGTACCGGGGAACCGGGGAACCCTCTGGGTCGGGTCGGGTCGCGTGCCATATAGCTCCAAAATGTACGTGGGCTTTATTGATACCTGCATAAGTAATGTCCCGGTTGCCTCTTTTGATGGAGCCAAAAATACAGCATCTCCAGTCCAATCGGATAGGACATTTGTTTTGCAGTTTTCAATAGCCCCTGCGGCATGTTTTCCGGAGAACTCTCCTGCTACTCCCCATCTCTCCGCCGCCAAAGGCCCCTTCCACTTCGCTCAAGTTTCCGAGCGGCCCGTGATCCGCCCGCCGCCAAAACAAAAAAGCAACCACCCTCTTCTCGGTGGGAAGAGGGTGAAAATAATCTTCCCGGAGGGAAGAATCGAAAATAGCCCAGGCCGGGGTCCCCCGGCACGCGATTTTTGCGTGCTGGGGTGGGAGGATGCAGTCCGCCACAGCGGACGCAATCCTGGGAAAGCATCCCCATCAAGCCGTCGCGCCCCGTAGGGCCGCGCCGATGCTCTTCCTCGCCGCCGAACCGCGTTCCTACAAATGCCCTTGTGAGACGCACCCTCGGATCGTTTCACAGATGCCGGCTTATCGTTACAAATCCGCTCTCGATGAGTGCATTGGCGATTTTACGTCAACTGACATGGCGGGTGAGGTAAGCGGCGACCAGCCGGCTAGGCGCGGCAGCCAGGCGGAACCAATCTGGACGACAAAGGGGGTTGAGGGAGAGGTGTCCATGAATTCGCCCCCCGAAATGGACAAATGACGGCTATTGGTCCCGGAGGCAGCCCCGCTGGGCACGCCCGTATACTTGGCGTTGGAACGAATGCAAAAAAGATCGCGAGCGAAGGCGAATGGTGGTAGATTGGTTCGCAGCCAAGAGGCAAAATGGAAACCCTGGATCAATAGGGAGGCAAACATGAAAAGGATCAAGAAGGCGGTGTTGGTCATACTGGTGCTGGGAGCTGCGTTCACGTCGGGGTGTGGCGGCAGGCACTCGAGCAAAGAGGTTTACTACCTGATTTCGGCAAATACGGCGGTGCCCTACTGGCAGACCGCGGCGGCCGGCTTCAAACAGGCGGCGGCGCAATACAAGGTGAGAGCCCGGGTGGAGGGGCCTGAGGGTTACGATCCGCAGGCCGAGCTGGCTGAGCTGCACAAGGCGATTGCGGTCCATCCGGCAGGCATATTGATCTCCGTAGCCGACGTTTCGGTGCTACAGCCGGAGATCGATGCGGCCGTAAACGCAGGGATTCCCGTGATTACCATGGATTCCGATGCCGTGGGCAGCCGCAGGCTGTACTTCATCGGGACCAACAACCTGGAGGCCGGCCGGCTGGGTGGCCGGCGGGTGATTGAGAAACTGGGCGGCAAAGGCAACGTGGTCTTCTTCACCATTGCCGGCCAGCCCAACACGGAGGAGCGGCTGAAGGGATTCAAGGACATCTTCATCAGCCGGCCGGAGATCAAGATCGTGGATGTGGTGGACATCGGTAAGGGCGATGTGAACACCGCGTTCGACAAGACCATGGATTTCCTGGCCCTGACCGGAGCAAAGAAGATCGATGCCTTTGTCTGCCTGGATTCAGCGTCGGGCAAGATGGTCGCCGACGCGATCAACCGGTCCAAGATAACCGACCGGCTGCTGGTTGCCTGGGACGTGAGTCAGGATACGCTGGACGGGATCAAGGCCGGCACGATCGACGCGACGATCGCGCAAAAACCCTACACCATGGCTTACATTGGGCTAAAAGGCCTGGACGAAGTCTTCCACGCGCCGCCCAAGCAGCTCAACAAGGACTACGCGACTGACTCCTTCTCGCCGTACCCGGTGTTTGTGGATACCGGCACTTCGCTGGTGGACAAGAGCAACGTGGATCTCTACATCGCTTCGGCGGCGAAGGAAATGAAGTAGGCGGTCCCCGGAATTGTTGCTATTCCGGCGCAGTCAAGTTGTCAGTTGACGAGAACAGGCCAATGCACTCATCCATCGCGGTTTACTTGCCGAAAGCTGGATAGATAACGAATAACGCCTATGCGTTAACAAGACGCCCCACCCCCGACACCCCACGCCCCATGGACAGCTCTTGGTCCATGGGGCGTGGGGTGTCATTTTGCGTCAGCTTCTTCAGACCTGCACAATCCTCAACCTCCGACCCTCCGGCCTGGAATGTACACAACGTCACCCCACCACACAGAAGCGGCGCAAAAAACGCCCCCTTTTTTGCCTCAAAGACCGGAAAATCGCATCCAACCCATTCATTCCAAACAGGTTACAGGTTGGAATCGTGCAAAATCGCCTATCCTGATTATTTTCAACGACTTGACAGCAAAAATCCCTCCCGTTTTTCCCAATTGTCCATAACGCTCAAAAATGTGTGCATCTCCGCATGCCCATTCTGCCGCGCCAAACGTCCACCTCCAAATGTCCATGGATGGTCATGATTGATGATCAGAAACGAACATACGAATGAGTAGATTTTGGGTATAATTTGTAAGGTGCACATTCGAGGAGTAACCAATGGAGTTCAAAGCTGGTGACTTAGTCCGATTGAAGTCTGGCGGCCCATTGATGACAGTCGAATGGGAGGGCAAACACTTACTGACGGGTGAGGATACTGCGATCTGTATCTGGTTTGAAAAGATTGACAATCGGCAGAATGTCCAAAAAAGGGAGTTCCCTCCCGACATCCTCGAAAAAGCCGAGAAGCCGAGCTCGGGTCGGGCAATGAGATGGTATGATGCGGCGCCCCGGGCCGACCGCGAAAACTTGGAAGTGGCCAGGGACAAGGACCCTTCTCGAACCCCCGTGAACAAATAGCAGACCTCCTTTCGTCTTCATTCTAAACAAGTTACAACACAATTCTCCTCGAAACCAATCTATCTCTTGGATTTAAATCACTTGCGCGCCAAACATCCGCCTCCGGGTGGTCAGTGGTGGCCAGTTTCACGAAAATGTTCTAGCCTCAAGAGATGATCTGGACCAATCCAGCCGAGCTGGCGTTGAACGAGTTCAGCACCGCGCCCATCGTCCGCTTCTCGGTGCTGGCGCTGAGTTCGATCTTCTTTCTGGTCGATCCCTTTGCCGCCATCCCCTCGTTTCTGGCCATTACCGCGCACGCCGATCCGGTCCGCCGCCGGCGCATGGCGCAGAAAGGCGCGCTCACCTGCTTCATCGTGCTCACCAGTTTTGCCGTCGGCGGCCAGCTCATCTTCAGGATGTTCGGCATCACCCTGCCCGCCTTTGAAGTGGCTGGGGGACTGATTCTATTGCTGATAGGCCTGGATATGCTGGAGGCCCGCCGCTCGCCCACCCAGGAGACCCGCGGCGACGCCGAGGAGGCCACGGCCAAGGAGGACGCCGGAATCGTGCCCCTGGGGATTCCGATGTTGGCCGGCCCTGGCGCCATCTCCTCGGTCATGGTGCTGGTGGGCCAGGTGCCCACCCTCTGGCATTGGGAGATGGGCGCCATTCTCGGCTCCATCACCTTTACCTGCCTGGTCACCTACTGGGTTCTGGCCAGCGCCGGCCGTGTCCGCCAGGTGATGGGCGAGACCGGCATCCGCATTCTGGTCCGCATCATGGGTCTGCTTTTGGTGGCCCTGGCCATGCAGTACTTCGTCAATGGACTCACGGACTTAGGCCTCATTCCAAAGCACTAAAAAGCCGGGTTTCCCACAGAAACTCCGGCTTTCCACAGCCCCCGCGTTTGCTATCCGTCCGGTGGGTTGCTATTCTCAAAAGGTTGCAAGGGAGGCGAACAGGGCTCAGCCGGACGCGCCTCGCGACAGAGCTTGCAATGAAGGGTGGCGTGTGCTACTCTTGTGTAGTTTGAGATGAGCAGTGGAGCCTCCCGGTGGCCGTGTGGCCTGCCCCGTTGAGGGAAGTGGGAAGCCAAGTGATGGATCTGGTTCGTTGGGTCAGGTGAGGCAGTAGCCCCTAAGCCCCTGTAGGGAATCCCGCAGAGAACAAGCCATTGCAAGACCCAGGAGTTCAACTCCTGCGAGCCCTAGCGGCTCGGGTGCATTTTGCTGGTCGCTCTTTGATATTTTGCGCTGCGCGACACATTTGAAAGGGACTTTCCCCGTTCAGCCGGTCGAAAATCTTGCATTGAGGAACTTGTCCGCCAACAACGGGTTGGAACGGCCTCAAGTGAAGAAATGATTGAGCTTGACAGGAAGTCCAAAGTTTGATAACTTCAAAAGGTTCGCGCAAAAAACGCCGCATGTGGCTCTATAAGGCCACATCGGCGCGCGCAACAAGTTCGAGGACACCCCGGCCTCACAGCCTGGGCCTTGATCCAAACGGCCCGCTCAGGCGGTCTACCATAAGGATCTTTGACAAATTGGTTGAACGTGCCAGTCGTGAGAAACGATCAGGTTTGGCTTGATCATTCTCACAAGGTAAGGCGCCGCATATCTTCGGATGTGTTGGCGCATGTCGCACCCAGCTGACCTCCGTCAGTCGAGTGCGACGTTTCAGGTTTCAAACGAGAGTTTGATCCTGGCTCAGAATCAACGCTGGCGGCGTGCCTAACACATGCAAGTCGAACGAGAAAGTGGTAGCAATACCATGAGTAAAGTGGCGCACGGGTGAGTAACACGTGACTAACCTACCCTGGAGTGGGGGATAACTGAGGGAAACCTTAGCTAATACCGCATAATACCCACGGGTCAAAGGAGCAATTCGCT
>Ga0187866_1000109_pt1 | contig 108238 bp, 94 predicted proteins | sample June2016WEW_11_1_3_FD_133013 | JGI IMG/M metagenome (GOLD analysis project Ga0187866, IMG submission 133013) | Peatland microbial communities from SPRUCE experiment site at the Marcell Experimental Forest, Minnesota, USA - June2016WEW_11_150 | ecosystem: Environmental > Terrestrial > Soil >... | reverse complement strand
CCTACCCGGTCACCTGCCCCAACCAAACTCCGAATACCGTAAAGTTTACCTCGGGAGTCAGTCTACGGGAGATAAGTTCCGTGGTCGAAAGGGAAACAACCCAGCCCGCCAGCTAAGGTCCCAAAATCCTGCTAAGTTATTAAGGAAGTTGGATTGCGGCGACAGCCAGGATGTTGGCTTAGAAGCAGCCACCATTTAAAAAGTGCGTAACAGCTTACTGGCCGAGCAGTCCGGCGCCGATAATGATCGGGAATAAGCAGGATACCGAAGCTGCGGATTTATTTGAGGGTTCGCCCTCAGATAAGTGGTAGGAGAGCGTTGTTGTCAGCATAGAAGCCGTACGGTAACGAGCGGTGGAGCGGCAACAAGTGATTATGCCGGTATGAGTAACGATAAAACAGGTGAGAATCCTGTTCGCCGAAAGCCTAAGGTTTCCTGGGGAAGGTAAATCCGCCCAGGGTTAGTCGGTCCCTTAGTCGAGGCCGAAAGGCGTAAACGATGGACAGCAGGTTAATATTCCTGCACTATGTATCGAAGGTTTTAACTGTGGGGGTGACGCGGAAGCTGCGGCTGGAAGCCGACTAGTAGTGGCTATCGTGCCCGTAGTGTTGCCGGGGGCAAAATACCGGCACAAAACGCTGCGGGACCGCGAGGGTCGATTTAAGATACCCTAGCAGCCCGAAATTCCGCCAAGAAAAACCTCAAACAGGACAACGATGCATAACCGTACTAAAACTGACACAGGTAGGCAAGGAGAATATCCTAAGGCGCTCGAGAGAACCGTTCTTAAGGAACTAGGCAATTTGACCCCGTAAGTTTGCGAAAAGGGGTCCCTACCCCGCACCATTCTGCCCAGTAGATTTATTATTTTTGATTTTCAATTTTCTATTTGAAGAAGCATCGATGACGGCTTACTCAGTTAAATAAAAAATAGAAAATAATAAATAGAAAATACTGGTTAGAATGGTGCGGGGAGGGCGCAGTGAAGTGGCTCTGGCGACTGTTTATCAAAAACACAGTTCTCTGCTAACACCAAAAGTGGATGTATAGAGAATGACGCTTGCTCGGTGCTGGAAGGTCAAGGGAGCCGGTCATTTTGTAGCAATACGAGAGAAGCTGGCGACTCAAGCCCCAGTAAACGGCGGCCGTAACTATGACGGTCCTAAGGTAGCGAAGTTCCTTGTCGGGTAAGTTCCGACGTGCATGAATAGCGTAACGACTGGAGTAGTGTCTCAAGAACGGACTCGGTGAAATTGTAGATGCGGTGAAGATACCGCATTCCCGCGGCAAGACGGAAAGACCCTATGAACCTTTACTGTAGCCTGATATTGATGCCTGACATAACTTGCGTAGGATAGGTGGGAGGCGATGATGTCCCGATTTCGGTCGGGGCGGAGCCACCGTTGAAATACCACCCTTGTTCTGTTAGTCACCTAACTTCGACCCATGAAACTGGGCGAAGAACAGTGTCAGGTGGGCAGTTTGACTGGGGCGGTCTCCTCCTAAAAGGTAACGGAGGAGTTCAAAGGCATACTCAGCGCGGTTGGCAATCGCGCTTAGAGCGCAAAGGCAAAAGTATGCTTGACTGCAAGATCTATAGATCGAGCAGATGCGAAAGCAGGACCTAGTGATCCGGCGATCCTGTGTGGAAGGGTCGTCGCTCAACAGATAAAAGGTACTCTAGGGATAACAGGCTGATCTCCCCCGAGCGTTCATAGCGGCGGGGAGGTTTGGCACCTCGATGTCGGCCCATCGCATCCTGGGGCTGAAGGCGGTCCCAAGGGTTCGGCTGTTCGCCGATTAAAGCGGTACGCGAGCTGGGTTCAGACCGGCGTGAGCCAGGTCGGTCCCTATCTGCCGTGGGCGTAGGAATCTTGATGGAAATATTTTCTTAGTACGAGAGGATTAGAAAGTACTGACCGCTGGTGTACCGGCTGTCCTGCTAAGGGCACCGCCGGGTAGCTATGTCGGGAAAGGATAACCGCTGAAAGCATCTAAGCAGGAAGCCCCCTCCAAGATTAGGATTCCGGTGACTTCGGTCACAAAGAGCACTGGTAGACCACCAGTTTGATAGGCCGGGTGTGTAAGGCGAGTAATCGCTTCAGCTAACCGGTACTAACGCTCAATCACTTGACCATATCATTCATTGGTTGTTCAAAATAAGTAATCTGACAATGAATGTTCAGATGGTTGTGCCCCACTTTTTACAGTTTCAACAGTATCACCCGCATATTTTTCTTGTTTCAAGCGACAAGTTGACAATTGAATATGTACCCGGCGAAAGCCGGGGATAAAGAGTTTCCTGGTGAATTTACTGACGGGGAAACGCCTGATCCCTTTCCGAACTCAGAAGCTAAGCTCGTCAGGCCGATGGTAGTCCTTTCGGGTGAGAGTAGGTATCGCCAGGAATTACGAGGCCGGTCAATCATTTGACCGGCCTCTCCTTTTTTAACCACTCCCGTAAGAGACACTTTACGGCGGGATTGACACGGATTAACACAGGATTTACACTATTAAGGGATGGTATCAACGACGTAACGGCAGCCCAAAATAAGAAGGTGCAGTAAGGCAAAGTTATGGACATATTGATATTTCTTAAAGAAGGGAGAAATATATGTCAGCAAAACTGCAGGAGGCAATAAAAGGATACCTTAGCCAAGGATATAAGATAGCTGAAAATCACAGTCCTACCTCAGTCACCCTACTTAAAAAAGGGTTGTTTATCAATAAGTGGCTGTTCTTGTGGACGGATGACCACTCTGATGTACAGATCAGTACGCAAAATTTCAAAAACTTGACGAAGAAATTATCTGAAAAAATAAGAACACAAAGGGTTTTGGAAGCCAAGAGGTCATGGACTTGGAAATGTGTTGCAAATAAGAGGTACAATGAACTTGATTCATTCAGCCGCTTACTTGTTGACGAAGAGGAGGAAAATAACCAAATACTGGAACAACTAAAGCGGGAGAGAGCAATAATAGAGAATGAAATTAATTCTCGTAACCTCCTTGGGGACACGGCAATACCTCTAAAGGAAGAAATTGAACGATGCTTAAATGCTGGATACGAATTGCAAAGTCACACAAATAGTTCGGCAGTTCTTAAGCGACATACGCCCCATCTAAGTAGAGATGAGATGCTCAAACTTTGCGTCGGTTCTAACGGTAGAGTTCAATGTAACGGGGAGAGTTCCAAAGAAATGCAGGAGCGGCTTAATTCGCTTATATCGTTATTCAAGGTATATCGTACATTTAAACCTCCCCTCAGGAAAGATAAGCATTTTTTGGATAAGCAATTTGAGTTAGATGCTGAAATTAACGCATTGGTTACTGAGATGAAGTATCTTGGGTGTAGTCCAAATCTTGGCGACTACGAGTTATAAACTTTCTGAGATGACCTATAATCCTTGGGAGAATATAAAAATGAAAAAAGGGATTAGGTATCACCATATAGGGATTCCGACACAGATTGCGAGGGAAAGCGAGGAATATCTTGAGAAGTATAAAATGTGGGTTTGCGGGTATGAGACGAGTCCTTTTGGCGTGGAGTGGATACGTTTTGAGCAGGATTGTCCTTTGCCGGAATTAGTGAAAACAGTCGCTCACGTGGCTTTTGCTGTAGATGATATTGAGAAAGCGATAGCCGGCAAGAACGTTATCATTAAGCCGAATAGTCCATCCGAAGGCGTGAAAGTAGCATTTATCGAGGATAATGGCGCACCAATCGAATTTTTACAGTTTGAGCGGAAATAACTTGTTGTCTTCAGGCCTTCTTGGCAATCCGGTCTAATCGCTGTATTATTTCGATGCACGCCCTGCTGTTGTGATACGGGCACTTCCACTCCGAGACCTTGGGTTTCGTCTTATCGACGTTGCCTTTTGCGTCAATCGTCCAGAACCATTCGCCGCCCTTCTTATCGACAACGTAATCCTCGATAAACTGCCAGATATTCTGCGCGACGTCGAAATATTTCTGGTCGCCGGTCAACTGATAGGCATTCAAATATCCCACCACCGCCTCCGCCTGCACCCACCAGTCCTTCCCTGAATTGCTGACGCCATTAAGGTTTGCTTCGTAGAACATACTCTTATTGTTATCCAGGCCTCTTTCATACGTCGATTCGGCCAGTTTAATCGCCATCCGCTTAAGTTTCGCTATCGTCTTCGGCTTGCCGAAAATCTCCGCATCCCTTTGCGCCAGCCAGGCCGTTTCGATATCGTGTCCGAACGAAATCATCTGGCTCTTGGGATACCATTTTTCATCGAAGAACAACTGGCAATACGTCCCATACGGGTGCAGAATATAATCAGCGAATATGTCGAGCATCTCGCCAACGCGCTGGCCGACCAGCTCATCCTTATTCACGTCGTATAAGTTGGCGATACCTTCCAGAACGTGAAGCGACGTATTCATTGATTTCGGGGCAGCCATATCTCCGGAGCTGAGCTGCTGGGTTTTCGACTTCGTCCAGTCACGGTCGTATTTCTCGAAATACCCCTTGTATTGCTTGTCCCAGACGTATTTTCCCAGCAGGCCGAAAAGCTCCATCGCCTTAACGAGAGCATCCTTATCACCGCTTGCCCTGTAATATTCCGAAAGTGCGTATATCCCGAACCCCTGCCCGTAAACCAGTTTCTGGTTATCAATTGGTTTACCTTGCCAGTCCAGCAGCAAGTACATCCCGCCGTTGTCCTTGTCCCAGAAATACTCCATAACATAATCGTATGCCCGCTTTGCCAGTGCAAGGTGTTCCTGCTTTTTCTCGAAACAATAAAGCGTGGAAAACGTCCAGAGTATCCGGGTATTGAGTATCAGTCCTTTTGGCGCCTTTTCGTCGATGACGCCGTCGTTGTTCATCCTGCCGATGAACCCCTCTTTAGGGTCGATGGCACGCTGCGACCAAAACGGCACAATATCTTCATCAAGCTCCTTTTGGACCCTGCTTCTGAATTCTTTGATTATCTTGCTGTCCATATCCTGTCTCCAAACCTTAAATGCCAGCTTCATCCCCGACTGCCTGCCAAACCTCGAATTTGCCGCACAATAATCCTAATCCGCCGCAAAATCAAGTGCCTGTCAGATGGACATTTCTCTCGTTATCGCCCTGCCTGTGGCATCGCCGCGGCCTCGATTTCAAATAAAAGGTCGTCCCGGCAGATGTCGCCGATTGTCGTTATCCACGGCCAGTCGAGCTGTCTCCTGAACTCCTCGAAAACGCCCTCCACCTCAGCCGTCTTGCAATACGCGACGACCTGAACGACGTCCCTGTCCTGGCAATTCATATCATGCAGCACCGCCCTGACGTTTTCAATTGTTGTCGCGATTTGTCCTTTAGCATCCCCGATATGCGTCGTATTCCCTTTCACATCTATCGAGGCAGTCCCCGAAATGAATACCGTTTTGCCCGCTGGGCTGCTCGCCCGCGACGAACGGGAAAACGCCGAACCATAATCAAGTGCGCACTGCTGCCGGCCAATCGCCGCCAATAACTCAACCGAACCTGCCGGCTCAAGAACAGCCGTCATATCCATCCCGAATCGCCCGTCCCCGCCAAGCCCCAGTCCTATACCCGTGCTCGCAGGCATCGACTGCCGGATACTTTTGCCAATCAGGCCTCGCTTCTCGAAGAATTGATTCCTCGCCTTGTTGAATTCGCCGTACCAGGACAATATATCACCAAGCCACATCCATGTCCGCGATACCGTCCTGAAATCACTTCCGTATTGCTTCAACGCGGATTCTGCCTTCTCGAACATCGCTATCGCTCGGTCAAGACGTTCGCCCGATTTGCCTCCCGGTATCCCCGAAAGCGTTAAATATACCCCGCCTGACGTTCTAATCACTCGCCCGCACGCCCTGCCGTCAATCCTGACAACCTCGGGCTTGTCCACTATCGCCACCGCGTGAACCTGCACTCCAACGGTGTGTCCCCGCCTGCTTTCCCTGCCCGTCAACACGCTCGGCACAACACCATCGTCTATTTCGCCATACGCCTCGGTGCGCGCCGCCGAAACAACAGGCAATGTTCCATCGACAGTAAATATCCGTTCCTCAAGGATGCTCGCTCGCTCCTCAGTCAATATCTTACGAATACCCGCGAACATCTCCAAAAGCTTGTCTTTCGCCGGTGCGCAATTCTCAAGAGTCGCCGAGATATATATCTCGGTCGCCAGCGGTCCACGGACATTACGAGTTTCTATCTTAACAGCCATCGCGGCTCTGCCACCCCAAAATCCAGTTACGTTACCGTCTCGGCAACGCAGGTTTACTTTATCATATCATACAATTTAAAACAACGCTTTGTGCCCCCCAACGGACGTGAAACGCTACTCAACCTGTCCAGGCACAGCATTGGCTTCAGAGGCAGCTGGCGTTTTAACGATAATCTCCGTGGAACCGCGCAGCACCGCCCTTTCCAACTGCTTTGCGCCGGCCCAAATAGGTCCTGCCGTCAATTCAGGAGTATTGAACGCCTCCATACTGTAGCTATAATACGCAGGGTCTTTCTGCGGCACTATCAGCGGCTTATGCGCCTCGCCCTTCTCATCAATATAGCTCAGGTAGCTCCTCGTAAAGCCGCCATCAGCTCTCTTACTGCTGAAAACTATCCACCTGCTGTTGCGCGACCAGCTTTGCCAGCTCTCGCTCTTGTCGCTGTTTATATTCAGCCGGCGATATTCGAACCGGCCCGTCTCCTGCGCCGCCTTCAAATCCACTATATATAAATCGCTGCTCTGATGCCACGGCGGGAAAAATCCATAGTCCTGCATACAAAACGTCAACCATCGGCCGTCAGGACTTGTTCGGGGCATCGCGATACTCAACCCAGTATCTTTTGACAAAATCACCGTCTCCGCCTCGCCCCATTTATCGCTATCAACGTCGTAGCTTATCCGAACAAGGTCATATTTTATCTTGTCATATCCGTCCGGCGGCATCTTTGCCTCATCGGTCCATAACTTCGATGCACTGCAATAATACAGGCAGCGGCCGTCCGCCGACCACACCGGCCAGGTCTCAAGGCGGTCACTTCTCGAAAGTTCAGGCGACGTCTTCACCACATTCGAATCCGTAACTAAATATGCCAGCGACGAATTCATATCCACCGTTTCATAAATCACGTCCCTGGCCGTATGAAACATAACAGGCAGCTTATCAATTGAAAAAACTGCCAGCCGGCCGCTTGGATGCCACGTCGTATAGCCGAGCTTACGGTCTATCCTTCTGATTGTTTTGCCGTCCATCAGCAGCGTCATTTCGCCATATTTCGAATTACGAACGCCAAGAAGCGCCTTATCGGGTTGCTTATCCAAAAAAGTATGACAGTTAATACAGCCAATCGGCTGACGGTGATTATCGAGGAGCAGTTTCTCATCGAAGCTTTTCAGATCACGCTCAAAAATGCCTATAGGGCCTCTTTTGGGATAATTGAACGGAGGATGCATTCTCCTGTAAACGAGATAACTGTCTATGTTCTCGCCGGCAATATTGTTTGTGATTGTTCGATATTTAACCCAGCGATTATTATCCGCTCTCACGAAAATATCAAAATTAAGCTGCCCTCCCCTGTTTTTATCAAGAAGCTCGTGCCAGCGACCGGCGGGAATCATAATCTTCGGCGACCTGCCCGAAACTTCCATCGCCTCACCTTTGTCGCAGTATATCCTGGCAAGATAATACGAACCATCTTCCTGCACCATAAAATTAAGCGGCGCAATATCGGGCGGAATAACCGTCGAACTGTAATCGGGATAAATCCTCGCCTGGCGGTCCGTGTCGCTATACTTATCAATATGAACGGCCCGCCCACTGATATAATACATCAGCAAACCTGCCGCCAATACCGCGGGCAAAACGAAACCAAAAATCACCTTTCGCTTACTCACTTTTAAATTCCCGATTGCCCATATACACAATAGAAAAAGTAACTGTCACCGTAATTATTCGCCAGCTCATCGTAGGCCTCATTCTTGTTGCCCTTGTGCCTTCCGAAGAGTACCTCCAGAAAACCGGCGAATCGCTCGCGTGACTTTGTGCTGATTTCCCGGCCGTGCAGGTCAATCTGCGTCTGCTTTGTGTTATTGTAAAACAGTATTGCTTCCTCGAAGACCCTTGGTATGCGAGTGTACCCGAAATCATCCAGCCGGCCCAGGTTTCTCACGAAATCGTCAAACTGCCCCTTCAGCAGGTAATAGCCCATCAGGTATTCATACGCCATCCGGTTATGTCTGTTCTTGTCGAGAAGGTCCTGCAACATATTCGGCTCTATCGTCAGAATCCTGTCCTTTTCAACCATCACGCTTCGAAGGTATTGAACCTCTTTATCCGCTGACAGGTTCGGGTCACGTTCTATTTTCTTCAGGCAATCCCCGGCCCAGTCCGCGTCAAACATTGTTTTGCCGAGCGCCCCGAGAAAAACCTTCGCGGCATCAATATTGCCCTTCACCATATTCACCAGCGCCAGCCGCTTAAGAAGTATTGGCCTTTCTCCGTATGTTTCCACACACGTCAGAAGCGCGTATTCCGCCATGTTTATCTGCCCAAGGTCAATTAATGTGTCGTAAAGCTCCCAGAATGCAGTTGCGTCGGTCCTCTGGCTCATAAACAACGCCTCGACATTCTGGGAATAACAGAACATATCCTCAGTAAGCCGGCCCGTATGATACAGGGCACGGTTGACTGTCTTATTTGCGAGTTTCTGCCCAGGATTGCGATTTGCGGCCCGAAGAACCTCAGGCCACATCTTTTGCCCCCCGTAATAATCAATTTCGAGCATTGCTTTAAACCGGCTGTCATACAACATACCGGCAACCGCGATGCCAATCATAAAAGGCAGCAATAACCCGATAACCTTCGGGACAGTTCCTGCCGCCATAAAAGAAAATCTGCCTGACGGGCTTATACCAACCAGCCCGAGAAGCCACAATACTGTTATCGAGACGGGAAGGAACAGGTAAAATATGTAAATCATTATCAGCATACCATGGCCGATATCGATAGGGAAAGGGCGGAATCTGCTGAAGGATTCGACAATGCTCATGTCAAAAATCAGTATGTTTCCAATGTATGAAATAACCGGGGCCGCCGCCAAACACATCAACCCATTCAGCCACCGCCGCCTGACAATAAATTCGTACATTGCGCACAACACAGCAAATAACAAACACGCCTTGCCTGCCACAACATAAACAACTATCGCCAAAACAATAAAAAACAGTATGCTCAGGATCTCGTTCTTCATTACGGTTCGCATGTATAAACACACAAACCCAAACGCCGCCAGCAACATCATCGCGATGGCAAACGGAAATGAACATAGAGTATAAAGCGCCAACAGACAAACCGGCACCAAGGCACAAATCCACAGGGGCCGCCATCCAACTACCGTCCTCATTATCGACCCTGCGCAAAGCCAGAGCAGCCATGCTTGCAGCGTCGCGACCAGCGCACCCGCCCATCCTATACAGAAGAATTGCGACAGAAATGCGCTCACGTAATCAACCGGCCCCCCGGCATAACACAGGTAACCCTGAAAGAATGACCATTCACGGAAGAATACAGGAAAGCTCGAAATTATCCCGCCGCCCTGGTAGATGAGCCGAAGGTCAACCACCTTCCACAAATACGCGTAATAAAGAATAAAAAACAGCAAACTTAACGCCGTTGTCTCGGCAGCACTACCCGACAATCTACGCGACAGACGTTCCATCAATATCTATTACCCCGACACCTTTGACCATAGATAATTTACCGCCTGTGAAGAAGACGACAATTATGTCGCGATTCTACGCCTGATTCTTCAGCACATCGGCCGATGCAGAATCATACCATATTATCATCAAAAACCCAACCTGCCCGGGAAAAATTAGCTCTCCTGTGGCAACTGTATCGGAAAATTATATCTGTATTCAAGGGGTTCTTTAAGGAACACTTGGTTCCCAGCTCACCTTCGTCGCACCCAAAAGCGTCCCAGTCGCGTATGCAAGGTCAATCTGTGCTATCTGGTATTCCGTCAGCGCGCCAATCTCAGCGCTCTGGGCATTCGCGAATTTTGCCTGCGCGTCAAGCACGTCGGTGGCAGTACGAAGCCCAACAACAAACTGCCTCTTTTCCGCCTCATATAGCCGGCCTGCTAAAATAGAATTTTGCCTGCCCGCCAGAATGCTTTGCCAATTCGCTTCCAACTGCTCTATCGCGCCAAGCACCTCCGTCTTAATCTGTATCCGCCGATTCTCTTTGGTGAATAATCGCTGCCTTTTGCGATATTGCGCCTCAAGAAGCCGGTTCTTCGCCGCCTCATTACCCAATGGCACTACAAGCTGCATTCCTACCACGTGGCTTTCCAGCTCACGGTCATAAATCATATCGTATGCGTCGCTCCTCGTTGTCCCGATTCCGTTTAGATTATATGAATAGTTAAGCGACGCCAGCGGAAGCGCCAAATTCTTGTAATAATCCACTGAGCTTGAATCCTGTGCAAGCTGCAATTCCACTTCCAGCATCTCCATGCGGTTCTCCACCGCGGATTTCATCAGCCGTTCCTTATCTATCTCGTACCGCACAGGGTCCGGCTCTGTCATTGGGACCACCACAGCAGGCGAATCTATGCCCAGACCCGCCTCGTTCATTATCTGTTTGAGCTCTCTCTGCCTGTCCTCCAGTTCTTTTCTGGCCTTGATTATTCCATCCAATCGTTCCGCCACCCCTGCTTCCGACCGCGTCTCCTCCACTGCCGCTTTTTCCCCAAGCGCCACCATTCTCCGCGTCTGCGCCAACTGCGCCTGCGCCAATTCATATTCCTGCTGCCTGACTTCAAGCTCTTTTCTTGCCGCATACAACCGCCAATACCCGCGGTCAGCGTTGGCCAAAACCCGCATCACCTCCAGCTTCGTCATCGCATCGGTAATCTGGCTTTGGTATTTCAGAATCCTTATCGAATATGTATTCACACGCTTACCCGCCCCTCTCAACAGCGGCTGACTTATTGAAAATGTAGTTGAAGGCGTATAACTTACTATATCATGCGAAGTAATGTTCCCGGTAACCGGGTCTTGAATTGTAAAAGGGGTATTGGTGCGAGTATCAGCCACGTCGAATTTAACTGTCCCGCCCGTTTGCAATGGGACCTGAACTCCGAGGTCGGCCGTCTGGCTTTTATATTTTTGTGCTTGTTCAACTACAACCGATGGCTGGTCTATGCTGCTATAACTTAAATTCGTGAAAAATGACGATTCGAACTTCGCTTCTTCTGCGCTTACCTGCCTGGCCGCCAACGTCGGCTCAATCAATTGAACCTTCAAATCCAGGTTGTTCTTTAAAGTCATCGCCCGGCACTGCTCGATGCTGAGTTTTATCTCACCCTGCGCCGGTTTATTGACCTCTACTCCCTCATTCGGGTCGTTCTTTTCTTCCAGTTTCAGCGTTTTAATCTCTCTGGTCTGCTCGGGCTTTACCTTTACCTCAAGAAAATCATCTTCTTTGGCAAACTCCTCACAGCCGGCCAAAGCAATCGACATTCCCAGCACAAACATCAAAAATAAACTCTTCACAACAATCACTTTCCTACTCATGTCTAAGCGATTCAATGGGGTCGAGCCGGGCGGCTTTTATCGCCGGGAACATCCCGAAAACTATTCCAACTGTACCCGCGAAACCAAACGACAAAGCTATCGCCCAGGCGGGTATATATGTTTTTTCCAGCAGCGGACTCATATGCGCTATCCCGAAAGTCAGAAGTTTGCCCACGCCGACGCCGACAAGACCGCCTACAAAGCACAGTATTATCGCCTCAATTAAAAATTGCGTCAGTATGGCGGACTTCTTTGCGCCAACGGCTTTTCGCAGTCCTATTTCCTTCGTCCGCTCGGATATCGAGACGAGCATTATGTTCATAATGCCTACTCCGCCGACCAGCAGAGAAATTCCGACTATGCCACCGGCGACCAGCGTTACCACAAGTGATATATTATTAAATGTCTGTATCGCGCTTTTGAGGGACTCAACCCTGAAGGTATCCGGCTCGTCAGGATTAAGGTGTCGTTCGCGGCGGAAAAAGAATTTCAGCTCACCAACACCTTCATCGACAACCTCTGCCGACTTCCCATCGGCAAGTGCCCATATCCAGAATTCCCTCTGGAATTTTGAAGCCGCATCGAAAGGAACAATTATTTCGTATCGCTCCTGTCCCCCGCCGCCGAATTGAAGGTCGTTGCGTTTTTCAATAACCCCGATTACACGGAAGTTCCTGAATCCTATTCGAATCGTTTCACCGATGCAGTCCCGGTCCATACCCAGCTTATCACGAAGTTCCGGCTCAATCAGGCAAACCATTTTCCCCGTGTCTATATCCGACAGTTCGCGGCCTATGACAAGCGGCCTGTGTTCAATCGAATGCCACGCCGGCTCAACGCCGTAAATGTGAGCGTTCTGCACCGACTTCTCATTGTATTTTATCGTGTACTGCCCGGCCTCACTTATCTTTGTGAAACGCTGTAGCGACGGGCAATGCTCCAGAAGCCCCTCGAAGTCCCTTATTTTAAATCTTACATCCCACCACGTCAGCGTGCGCTTAAGTCCTTTATCAGGCAATTGCGGCTGAACTATTATCGTGTTGCTGCCGAATGTCTCGACCTGGCTGAGTATTTTCGCCTTCAGGCCCGTCAGCGCCGCTATCACCGCCGTAACAGACGCGACACCGATAACTATCCCAACCGTCGTAAGTATCGACCTCGTTTTGTTGGCCCATATCTGCCCAAGGGCAAGATAAACGCTTTGGTAAACAAGGCGGATGAACATAAGCGGCACGGCAAACAATCCCCTCATTCTGCATCCTCCGCTTTTTGGCCTGGCTTTTGTTCGTGGATATTGTCCTCGTCCGTTGTCCTGTCACTGCAAATGTTACCGTCCTGCATCCTTATTATTCTTTGGGCGTGCTGCGCGACGTCGTACTCGTGCGTTACCATCACAATCGTCTGTCCCTGCCTGTGAAGCTCGTCGAAAAGCGCTAATATGCTGTTACTTGTCTTGGTATCGAGATTTCCCGTCGGCTCGTCGGCAAGCAGTATGCTCGGATTACAAACCAGCGCCCTGGCAATCGCAACCCGCTGTTTTTCGCCGCCCGAAAGCTGATTCGGCTTGTGTTTAACCCTGTCGCCCAGTCCGACCCGCTCAAGGGCCTTTTTTGCTCTGGCCGCCCTTCCAAACCACCCGTCGCGGGCATACAGCAGCGGCATCTCGACATTTTTCAAGGCGTTCATCTGGGGCAAAAGCTCAAACGACTGAAACACAAAACCAATCCTTTCGTTGCGTATCTTCGCCAGTTCCGAATCCGCAAGCTCCGTAACGTTGTCGCCGTCAAGCTCATACACTCCTTGGCTTGCCCGGTCTAAGCACCCCAGCACGTTCATAAGCGTACTTTTGCCCGACCCGGAATGGCCCATCACCGCGATATATTCGTTCTCCCGCACCTCCAAATCCACGCCGTCCAGCGCATGTATCTCTTCCACGCCGACCCTGTAGAATCGTTTCAGCTCCCTTAGCCGGATTACCACTTTCTCGTTTGGATTACCTGCCTGCTGATTCATTGCTGTCGCTCTTGCCGTTTTTGTTTTTGGATTTTCCTTTTGCTGTTTCCCGCTCGTCTTTCAATTTCTGGTCCTGCTTGAGATTGTCCAGAACCTTATAAGGTCCGACTACAACCTTGTCGCCCTCTTAAGCCCCGCCAGAACTATCGTATGTGTCAAATCGCTTTGCCTTGCCTGGACGGGTGTAGCAACGGCTTTGCCGTCAATAAACCTGTAAACAACCGTCGCGAATTTCTTACCCTTATCAAGCTCGGCGCTTTTATCACGGATATCCACCGGCAAACTGTCAACCTCTCTTGCCAGTATCGCCTGACTCGGCACAGTGATAACGTCGGGGTGTTTCCTCGTCTCGATATCAATGTCCGCCGTCAATCCGGTATAAAGCTTTGAGACATTCGAGTCGTTATCAAGCAGGATTTCCGTGCGGTAATATCTTGTCCCGTTATTGCTGAACCTGTGTTTTAGCGCAATCTCATCGACTGCACCTCTGAACTTGACATTGGGAAATGCCTGCACGCTCACAATCGCTTTTTGCCCGACCTCAAGCGCCCCGATATCCGCTTCATCAACCTGCGCCACCACCAGCATCTTAGAGCGGTCCGACACCTCCATTATCACCGTCCCCGGGTTATTCATCGTCCCGGTCATTACCATTTCACCCACCTTGGCATTGACACGCGTTACAACGCCGTTGATTGGCGAGGTTATCGTAGTGTAACTGTAGTATTCCTTCGCTTCTTCAATCCTGGCTTCCGCGGCGTCGAGATTATGCTTCAATACCGTTATATTCTTTTCAGACGCCTCCAGATTATATTTGGCCGACAGATATTGCCCCGCAAGCTCATCGACCTTGTATTTTATCAGGTCAAAATCTGCCTTGCTTATGTCTCTCGATTCAAACAGCCCCTTTTTCCTTTCGAGGTCCTTTTGTGACTGCTCCAGTGTAGCAGCAAGAGCCACAAGATTCGCTTTGCTGCCCTCAATCCTCGATCTCTCAACCTCTACCTGTGCCTCCTCTGCCGACCTGCTGGCTTCAGCTAATTTCAACTGGCTCTCCAAATCCTTTGCGTCAAGCTTGACCAGCACCGACGCAGGTATCGGCGGGTTAGCGTTCGGGTCGCCGCAGGTAACAACGTTGCCCTCGTCATAGGGCATATCAATTATCCGGGCAGACACCTTTGCGCTTATCTGAACCATTTCCTTTGGCTCAATCTCACCCGTTGCGCTTACTCGCTCGGTCAAATCCCCGCGCTTGACCTCCTCAATACGCACCACTTCCTCTTTGGCTTTTCCTTTGTAACTTTTGGCCGCCAGCCCGCCAATCACCAGCAGCACTAAAACCACCACTATTGTAATAATAATCCATGTTCTACGTTTTTTCACAACCACACCTCTCACGCTAAAAAAACTGTTACGGGGCCTCCCCTGCCTTATTATGTCCTTTACCTATTATAACGTGCAACGTTACCGTTTTATTATCATAGTTTGTGTTTTTTTGCGATTTCGGCATCATTTATTAGCATTTTTGGGCCTATTTGAGCATTTCAAAGCTGTATTTGGGGGGACCAATATTTAGCTAATCGCTATGATATTTTTGAAAATAGCAATATTGGGGTAAAAAGCCGCTCCTCTCCGCTGAAGCAAAATATCCCTGCCTGTCCACTACGCCCGACAGGATTCGAACCTGTGACCTACGGATTAGAAATCCGTTGCTCTATCCAGCTGAGCTACGGGCGCTAAATTTTTAAGTGGTGGTAGTATAACAACTTCTATCTTGCTTTGCCAATATCTGAAATGTCTTAGGGAGTTAAAAAGTGTCAGTCGCCCCCTGTTTTGGCTTCTCTTAATCTCTTAAAATCACTATGATCTGTTTCTGCCTGAATCTTGTGCCACGCATTGTAAACGGATGCTGTCATGCCGGGGTTCTAATTATAAGTGGCTCAGTTTTCGGGGGTAAGGTCACCGATAATATTAATAACCGGAAAGTACAAGTTATGAAGCATTCTGAAAAACTTAAAATTCTGTTTCTTTGCACCGGCAACTCCTGTCGGAGCCAGATGGCCGAGGGCTGGGCGAGAAAGTTTAAAAGCGATTCGATTGAGCCGTATTCGGCTGGTATAGAGCCACACGGTCTTGACCCGATTGCTGTCAAGGTTATGGCTGAGGTCGGCGTCGATATATCGAATAATCGCTCAAAACACCTCGACGATTTCAAAGGCGTAAATTTTGATTTCGTTATCACCGTCTGTGACCACGCCCACGAACACTGCCCCATTTTCTCCGGAAAAACCAGAGTTCTTCATTTCGGTTTTGATGACCCGCCTCGACTGGCAAAACAGGCAGCAAACGAGCAGGAAGTATTGGACATTTATCGTAGAGTGCGTGATGAAATAAAGGCGTTTGTGGAACATTTACCAGATAACCTGGCGGAATGATACAGAAGCCGATTCGGCTGCTACGCATTAACCATGTTCCCTGAGCAGCTTCGTTTAAAAGCGATATAATCCTGCTCCTGCTGGTTTTCATTTCTGCAAATTTCCAGCATTCGATGGTTCTCATAAAGCCACGATTCCGCCCCGGGGCTTTTACCCATATCGAGGACAAATCTGATATTGACGCTAATGTCTCTCAGTGGCTCGATACCAGGTTCGCTGGATGCAAACTCCATAATCTCATCGATGTCTTCTATTACAACGCCTGTATAATACTGTTGATGTTCCCAGCGGTGCGGCACAATCAGTACGCAGCTTAGATTACTGAATGCCGACGGCCGGCCGAGCAGCAAAATGCCTGGGTCTATGACGGGTATATATGAGCCGTTAAATTCTATAACGCCTCTTATATGAGTGGGCTTCTTGTAATCGAGCTTTATAAGTTCCCTACAGCCCAGGCAACGCAGGTTTAATTTTCGTGTCTTGGTTTCATGAGCAAGCAGAAAGGTCGTAAACCAGTAATATTTGCTTTGGCTGATTTCTTCAACTTGCTGTGGCTCTTTTGTCATCGTTACCATTTCTTTCTCCTTAAACTTTGAACTATATCGAACTTCCTCAATTACTACGTCCTCAGATTAATAAAGGGTTGTCAGTGGTTTATTAAATTTCTGTTAGGAATTGGTTAATCACCATCAATATGTGTATGCCTGAAATATTCAGGAGAGGACACAAATCAATTTGACGTTCATTGTGAAGCCGCAAATTTAATTCTTTTCTAATCGATGCCTAATCGCACATCAACAAAAACGCATTAGACTTCTCTTCCAAATTACAGGGTTGCAGTTCAAGTATGGTGATTAGGAAAAAAGGAATGTCGAAACTAAAACCGGTATCGCGATCAGTCGGAAGGTGCAGAAAAACTATCCCCAAATTTTTTAAAATTTTGGATTTTGGCAACCGTTCCAATCTGAGAAATGCCGGTTTTTTGTATGTTACCCGGGCCTGGAGGTCCGGACTATGAATAAGGGTTTTATTGGCTAAGGAGCGGTTTTATGAAGGAATCAATTGTGGAAGCAAAACAGGACGGAGTTTCAAAACGAAAACGAAGTATTATGCAGCAGTCGGGGTTCACTTTGGTGGAGTTGCTTGTCGTGATAGCCATCATTGCCTTGTTAATGGGAATATTGCTGCCAAGCTTAAACAAGGCAAGACAAACGGCATATTGCGCTAAAACAGGCGGCAATCTGCATAACGTGGGGCTTGCGATAGAAACATTCGCAGCTGATTTCGGGTCTTATCCGCCCTCGTATTTGTATCCCAAAGATGCGACTGTCGATGACGTTAAGTCAATAATGTGCAATGAGGACGAAAGCCATCCGTACGGCTATGTGCACTGGTCATGGTTTCTGTTTGAAAGCGGACGCGTGGATGCAAGCGCATTTACCTGCCCCGCGGTCAAAGGCGGCGGATGTCCTCGCACCAATCCGGGCAAGAAGTTGTCTGATTGGGAAAATGGCCAACAGGACCAGACCAGCAGCAGCGGACCAAACCCCACGCTTCAGGATAAGCAGGCGCCTCGAATGGCGTTTACCGCCAACGCGGTGATTATACCGAGGAATAAATTCACCTGCGATGACACAGCCGGTTTAGCAAGGCATAACCGGCTTGTGACCCCCACGGAAATTCAACGCCCTGCCGAGGTAATCCTCTTAACCGAGTTTAACGAGGATTGGCAGGCCATTGAGGCGGTGGACAGTGGCTCCGGAACACTAGTAAGTAAAAGCCACAGGCCTATTCTGCCTTTTACGCATAGCGCAGCCGGTTATGCCGGCTACGCCATATATAATGATGCAGGGACCCGTTTTGAATATGGGACGGGATATAATACCGCGAATGTTTCCTGGGGGCTTAAGAACTTGGCGGATATTTCAAACCCAGCTAACCATTTCATTGACGGAGAAACCGGTCATCAGCTTAACGCGGTAGGCAGACATCATCCCGGCACATGGAAAGCCACAACCGATAAGGGAGCAAACCAGGATATGGGCGGCACCACGATGTTCCTTTATTGCGACGGACATACCGAGAGAAAAACAATTCTGGAGACGGTTCAAAAACTCGAATGGGGCAAAAAATTCTACAGTGTAACGGGCGACCAGTTGGTCTTTTATTGATAGCGGATGATATTTAGGTGGCCGCATAATAAATTAACAAAGAACTTATTTTATTGAGAATAAAAAAGAGTGAAGGAGAAAGGAGTGACTGTAAGGTAAAAAGCAAAACTGGCGACGGGCGAGGGTGTTGAACATTAATAAGTAAAATTTAATTTATGTGTATAACTTGATAACTTTAGGTATTGTTAGGAGGAAAAATGAGTATTAGGAAAACTGTTTTTACAATTACAGCTTTGTGCTGTATCCTGCAGGCCTCACTTTTTGCGGCTGCATACGGCAACAGAAACCAGGTAAATATCACAGGCGCGACTTTGTTTGCGAATTTCTTCGCGGCGCCCGCGGGAACCAATGACTACTTAGGCGTTGACCAGGGTCTTGATTATATGGACAGCACCGGCGCTCGCCTGTACACTGACGGAGATTTCTTCCGGCTCTATGACCCGTATAATGCCAACCTCCCTGACCAATTGGCATTCACCGACTGGACTTCGACTGACGCGAATAACCGCTGGGTAGTGCAAAGTCGCGGCGTCGGCAGTGGTAACGGTTTGAAAGAGCTCGACCTGTTCTATAACAGCGCTCCTCCCGGTCCGGGCGACCCGAATTTTGTACTCCCAAATGACAAGTCATATATCAACCGTACGCAATGGGGCTACTCCGGCGGATTGATGGGCCCCGGTAATGCAGCTAACCCGGGTGGATGCGTTGTAGTTCCGCCAAGAATTGATATGGCCGTTATGGATGTTCCGCCGACATGGTTTGTGATGGCAGGCACAGATGTAAATGCTGACTGGCAGGCACATCCGCTGGATGCGACAAATGGCTATGGCCGTAACCCGATTAAATCATGGGACACCGCCCAGAGCAATAAATTGAAATCCCTGACCAACCTGAATTTGAACAAAGACCTCGGTTTAGCCGCTAATGCGCTGACCATATATGACACCCAGGTAGCATGGGTTCCAATTGCGTTTATTGCCAGCCAGGGAACCGGCTTGCAAAATGTTACTCAGAATGATTTGGAATATCTGTATTTGACCGGTCGTATGCCCGGCGGTGAAAACCTTTATGCCTGCACACGCGACTCCGGTTCAGGCACTCGTAACGCAGCAATGAACTCTCTTGGTTTTGACCCGAGCTGGGGCAGAGGCGACAATATGGGCACCAAGAACTCAAATGGTAACGTTTCTTATGTCGGACCAATCCATCAGTCAAGCAACCTCGACGGCACAAGTGTTATGGCAAATGCCGTTACGAGCCAGCGTTTGGCGGTCGGATACGTCGGTCTTACAACTGCTAACACAGCAACCGGCGCGTCCAACTCGGCTTATCAAATACTGAATCTCAAAAAGACAGGCGGCACACAATATGTCAGGCCTTCACGCGAAAACACCGTAGATAACAGTGGTATTGATACCGGCTGGCAAGTCGGCGGAAACGAGACCTTCGCGACAGTCGGCAGTCCTGACCCAACTGCTGCCTTCGTGATGCCTTACAACAGGGCTGCACGCGACTATCTCTGGAACATCAAAACGAGTATAGCCGAATTTATTGCCCCCACCGGCGCTGACGATTTGAATAATATGCCCGGTCAGTACCTGGCCAGGAACTGGTCGCTGGCTGCCGCTCTCACGGCAATTCCAGATGACGTTAATCATAACCCGAGCGTTTTCGTTGCAAATCCGAATTACAACGCGAATGTGAATGCGTATTACAAGGCACTGGGCCCAGTTACACCGGCCTGGGTCGATGGCCCGGGTAAAGTCCCGACAAGAGTTGTCGGCCCCGTCTACAGCGATGGCACAACCGGCTCGTACTACCTTGCTTCGGATGGAACACATCTTGCCAACGGCGGAAATCTGAATGCCCGTAACACAATTATGGGCGACTTCGACAACGACGGAAAACGCGACATCGGCGACATTCACGATATGATGGTTGCATTCTCCAATCCTCGCGGCTTCGAGACAGCCGGCGCAACCGGCGTTTGCCCGGAAATCATCGGCGACTTCACTGCCGACGGCAACTTCACAACCGATGATATTCGTTACTTTGCCGATGGTCTGGCAGTTGTTGACCCGGTCAGCAAACAGGTCAATCGCTCAGTTGGTTTTGCATTAGTTGACCAGGCCTGGACCGCAGCCCTTGCTGCTATCGATAGCAATCATCCGACAGCAGGTAACTTCTTCAATACGACTCTTGCACACGGCACCTATCAGGCCGGTTCCGGCTGGTCAAAGGCCGACGTCGCAACGCACAATTGGAGAACAACTAATCCGAACATTGGTTATGCCCCAAGCGCAGATGGCACAATTGACGCCTGCGACATTGACTACATCTACTTCACACAGCGCGGCGGACTTAAGGCAAAGTCCTTTGGTCAGACCCTGGCTGCCAACTGCAACTCGTGGCAGAAAGCTATGAGCTGGAGCAACCTTGATGACGCTATATGGATGGATTTGACCTGCGACCTCAATGGCGATATGAAAGTTGATATCGAAGACGTCAGAATCATCGTTGAAGACATCCTCGGAACACATTTCGGCGATATAAACCTAGATGGCGTTGTTAATGCTGCCGACATTGCGATTATTACCGCTCACCTTGGTCAACAGGGCGGCTGGGCACAGGGTGATGTGGATGGTGACGGCTGGATTACCCAGTGCGACCTCGATATCGCAAACGGCCTTGTACAAATAGGCGGACAAGTCGGAAGTCCTGACCTCAACGGCGACCACTTTGTGGACTTCCAGGACTTTGCTATCTTTGCAAATAGCTGGCTGCAGAGTATTTAACTTAGGATTCCTTCATAGGCCGAGATAAGCTGCTGAGGCGAGTACCCGTCGTACCTCCAACGGCAGGCCCTGGGAGAAGTGAGCACATACTTTTCCTGGGGCCGCTCGGTTTTAAACGAGCAAATAAATACCCCAGATATTATACCAGGCAGCGAAAATATATACAACCGACGTGGTGAGGAAAATTGAATAGGCGAATTTTCTGCAGTAAATTGCCACGTACAGACACGCCGCCCACTTCCATAATGCCGCCACCATTGGCCCGGCAACGGGGCCAAATACGACGGAAGCGAATCGGACAACCGGATGTATCTCCGCAGAAACGCCGAGGTATGACATAAAATAAACGGTGCTAAGACCATCCGCAAGCAAAGCCAGCGTAAATACGAATATGGCTATGCGATAAGTGTGCCAGAAGCCGCGGTAATTTAATTTTAAGCGATTACTAATTGGAAGAAGCCCCGCCTCCGCAGCTATCTGCTCGCAAGCAAGCACGTTAAAATTGTCCTTTTTGGCTTGCCCAAAGTGCATTTTAACTTATCTCCACTTTTCCCGATATTCCAAAATCAACCCTATAATCGACAACTGACAGGACGCCCTTAACAAGTTCTACGTCGGCAATGTCCGCGAGTTTATTGAAAAAATAATGAAATACTAATAAAGTCCTAACGCATTTAGAAGATGGCTTCATCTTTAAGCTTTAACTTTGGCTGAATATCCCTGAAATTTTAATCGTATTTTAATTAGTTGCTAACGCAACTCCAACGTATCGCCGGTATCTTATCTCTATGTGTTGCGGGCAGATATGTGGCTGGTAGATGCCGTATCCCGCAGCAGGATTATGAAGTTGATACAAAGAATGGTTTTAGGGCTGGGGATACAGATATCTCCTCCTTGAAGGAATCGTAGAATTGTTTTTTGGACAATGGATTGAGAAGGAGAAAAAGATGCTTATGAAGAAAAAAGGATTTACGCTGGTAGAACTGTTAGTCGTCATTGCGATAATAGCGCTATTGATGGGCATTCTGCTGCCTTCATTGGCACGTGTCAAGGTAATCGCAAACAGGATGAAATGCGCCTCTCACCTGGCCGATGTCGGTAAATCTATGATGATGTATGCGGAAGAGAACCGGCAGAGTTATCCGGTCGGAGGCATCCGTGGCAGCACATGGACACAATTTAATACAACTACCACCGGCATCTTGAAATGGGACGCATCAACAAGGGAATTGGCATTCGCAAACAACGGCAAGAATGCCACGATATCTTCGTGCCTGTTTTTATTGATTAAATACGGCAATATGGTGCCTAAACAATTCACCTGCCCGGACGATGCCGATGCCAAAGAATTTACTTTAGCCGATGAGTATAAGTCCATGGGTGTTACAGACACCACCAAAATGATCAGGGAACTTTCGGACGCCTGGGACTTTGGCGGCAACCCCGGCGCAAGCTGCAGTTATTCATATCATATGCCCTTCCCAAACACCGATGACGTCACAAAATCATATTGTTTAGACCAAGTATCAAGTCCGGGAAGCCCGCTTTGTGCGGACAGAAATCCCTACCTGGATAAAAATGCCAAAGATTACCTGAAAGACCCGAGGATTCCTAATCCATATCTGGGAGCAACAGACGGGGAATACCACGATGACAAATTCAAAGGTAATTGTGCTTCTCATGGCCGCAAGGCGCAAAACGTTTTATTTAACGACGGCCACGTCGCCGCCGAGTTGTATCCAAATTGCGGGGTAAACAACGACAATATATGGAAGTTCTGGCCTTCCTATACCACGGCGCCTACAAATATACAACTTGAAGTTGGAGCAGGGACAGCTCCTCCTCCGGCGTCGGCAAGCGCAGAAAATCTCCAATATACACCAGGCGCTGGTTCTGCATCTCCAAAGAGTAAAGACGATGCCTGCCTTGTCAACGAAAGAAACGATAATAAAGAGTAGTTTGCATTGCATTCGTAAGGGGCGGAGTATGGTCGTTCGGAACATCCGCCCCTGTTCATTCTACAGATGGCGGGAATAAAACGACGCCGGTTTTATTACGAGTAAATATTGTGGGAAGTCAAATTTCTATTTGTATTCCTCTGTACGATGGCGGGCGATTTGTCCCTCGACCATATAGATAACGTCCTCAGCGATATTGGTAGCATGGTCGGCTATTCGCTCCAGGTGCCTTGACACAGACAACAGGTGAATCAGCGACTCCAGTTGTTCGGGATTTCTTCTTATGGCGTCCTGAATTTTGATATACATCTGCCTATTCATCGCGTCAACGGCGTCATCACCGGCGCAAACCTCATGGGCCAGGCCGGAACTTAGACCGATAAGCGCATCCAGGGCGTGTTTGAGCATATCCTGCACTTTATCAACCATTTCAATCAGACCCAGAGAAAAACCAACGGGAGGATGTTTCGACAGAAACGCCGACCGCTCCGCGATATTTACCGCCAGGTCGCCGATGCGTTCGAGGTCATTATTGATTTTCAGCACGGCAACGATAAAACGCAAATCAATTGCAACCGGCTGATGCAGGGCGAGAATCTTGAGGCAGTCCTCCTCTACCCCGACCTCCATACTGTTAATCCGGGGGTCGTTTTGAATTATCCTCTGGGCAAGTTCGTAATCGCGGTTCTCAATCGAAAGCGTCGCGTCACGCACGGCCGTCTCAACCCTGGCGCTTAGTGTTAACAGTTTCTTTTTCAGGTTTTCAATTTCTCGCTGTAAATGAACCGGCATTTTTGAATCCTCATTATTAAAGTGTTTATCCGAATCTGCCTGTTATGTAATCTTCCGTCTTCTTGTTGGACGGGTTCTCGAAAATCTTTGAGGTAACATCATATTCTATAAGCTCGCCGAGGCAGAAGAACGCGGTCATCTCACTGACGCGTGCCGCCTGCTGCATATTGTGAGTAACGATAACAATTGTGTAACTGTCTTTGAGCTGACTTATGAGGTCTTCGATTTTGCCTGTGGCCAGCGGGTCAAGAGCGGAACATGGTTCATCCATAAGCAGCACTCGCGGCTTAGTCGCAAGCGCGCGTGCAATGCACAGCCGTTGCTGCTGGCCGCCGGAAAGTGCTAAAGCGGATTTTCTCAAATTGTCTTTTACCTCTTCCCACAGGGCAGATGCCTTCAAACTCTGTTCGATAATTTCATCCAGTGCCGTCCTTTTTGTGATGCCCTGCAGACGTGGCCCATATGCCACGTTGTCGAATATGCTTTTGGGAAACGGATTTGGTTTTTGGAAGACCATCCCGACCTGCTGGCGAAGATTTACAAGATTGACGCGTTTGTCGTAGATGTCCTGGCCGTCTACGACCAGCTTACCTTCTGTACGCACGCCCGGTATGAGGTCGTTCATTCGGTTTATGCTGCGAAGAAACGTGCTTTTGCCGCAGCCGCTCGGCCCGATTATTGCGGTAACACTGCACGGATTTATATTCATCGTAATGTTCTTCACGCCCATCGTTGCGCCATAGTAAAAATTGAAGTCCTTTGAGCTTATTATTGGACAGGCACATAGTGCGATTTGACCGTTTTGGGCTGTCTTGTCGTGCATATTCTCTTTCATAATCGGTTCAATCCTCTTTTGCTTCACTAACTGTAAAAGTCGCATCGTCGCCATTGTTTAATGACCCGCCAGTTTTTTAAACACCCTTGAACGAAGAACAATTGCCACGGTATTGAGACAGAGAATCAGCAGCACCAGTGTAACGACCATTCCGAACTGGTTATGCGGCACCATTGCGGCCAGCTTGTCGCCGACTGCCATATCGTAGCTGCCGTAGGAAAGCGTTCGTGTCGGGTCAAATATGGACTTAGGCACCGGCCCAAGCGCAACCGCCCCCGTAAACAGGACCGGCGCCGTTTCACCTGCAACCCTGCTCAAGCTCAGTATTACGCCCGTGAGAATCCCCGGCAGAGCCGCCGGCAGAGTTACTTTGACAAACGTGCGGAATCTGCTTGCGCCCAAAGCTAATGACGCTTCTTTGTAGGTCTGGGGCACGGCCCGAATCGCCTCTTCGCTTGCTCGTATCATAACAGGCAACGTCAATACAGCCAGCGTCATCGAGGCAGCCAGGATGCATCCCTTAGAAGGAGCTCCAAATATCGGCAGGAAAAACAATACGAAAAACGCGAGTCCAAAAAGCCCGAAAACAATACTGGGAACACCCGCGAGGGTATTGATGCTCATCCTGATAATTCTCATGACAAAATTATCGGATGCACATTCCACCAGGTAGGCAGCGGAAATAACGCCGAAAGGCACGACAAAAAGCATAGCGAGTATGGTTAACAAAAGTGTTCCGAGAATTTCGGGGCCGACGCCGCCGAAGTAATGGCCGGGAGTGCTGTCGTCTATGAAATATTGCCAGTAAAAAGTCGGTCTTGGCTTGAGCATTTCAGGCAGATTCTGCTGAATGTAAGCGAAAAGCCCCTCAATCTCCGTGCCGGCAAACCTTTGCGAACGAGGCGTCAGATGTCTGACCATCGGCTGTCCCTGTCCCTGCTTAATCCATTCCTCATACCATAACAATCGGCCAAGCAGCTTTTGTGCCAGGTCCCAGCGGGTGGCCCCGAAACGATTCATCATCAAGGCCGGCGTTGCCGCTCCGGGCGCGGGACCCAGTAGTTCGATTAAAATATCCTCAACCTGTCGAAGCTCCTGATAATACCTTTGGCGTTCGGCAAGATTAATCCCGTGTATGTCTTTGCTGTATTGTTCGGCAAGCCCAATGAGACCTGCTGCGGAGGTATTCTTAAACCGTGGGTCGTCTTTGAAGTTGAGGACGTATGCTAAGGATTCATTCACTTCTGCCGTGTTTGAGCTTGCGAAAGCCGATTCAAGCCGGTCGCGAATCTGCCTTGTAACAGACCTTAACTCAGCGACTTCCTCTGCGGTTTGGTCTGTTTGCCGGAGGTCGTTTCCGAACTGACGGTAAATTTGTCTTGCTTTCTCTATAAGGTTCCCGGAATCGATGCCGCCTTTGAATTTTTCGATTGTGCTGTAAATTTTCGCCCGTGCTGTTTCTGCCTGTCTGCTTTCCGCTGCTATCTTGTCCTCATCGCCCCGGCCGAACAGCACTAATTGCATCTTTCTGAATTCGACTGTTTCCTTGAATACGACCGCCGAACCTCCGCGCCAAAGCATCGGCCCAAGCACCGCCACCAGCACTAAGCACAGGCAAACCACCGAAGCTCCCGCAACAACGGTGAATATCTTGTCTATCGCAATTCGAACACCTGGTCTCATCAGCGTTTCCCGCCCGCCTTTTTGGCTCGTATAAGAAAATATTCACTGACCATATTCAGGCACAAAGTTATAACCAGCAGAAGCAATCCCGCTGCAAAAAGCGCCCTGTAATGAGGGGAGCCCTTTTCTGTCTCGCCCATATCGCCCGCGATTGTCGCCGTCAGGGTCCGAACCGATTGCGACAAGTCCCACCACGGATGCGGTATCTGTGCAGCGTTTCCCGACGCCATCCACACGACCATTGTCTCGCCGATTGCCCTCATCATTCCAAGCACTATCCCGGCGATTATCCCGCTGTGTGCAGCCGGTATAACAACTTTGAAAATGGTCTCCATTCGCGTCGCGCCACACCCGTATGACGCCTCTCTCAATTCCCTTCCTATCGCTGAAATCGAATCTTCAGAAACACTTATTATCGTAGGTAATGCCATTACCGCCAAAACAAGCGACGCGTTAAGGGCGTTGGTGCCCGTAGAAAACCCGAACTTTTGCTGCATCCACGGAGCCAGAACCATCACCGCGAAAAAACCGTAAGCAACCGACGGTATCGCCGCGAGAATCTCAATAATCGGCTTTATAATGTTCCTGATTTTCATCGAAACAATGTCGCTCAGGAAAACCGCGGCTAAAATCCCCACCGGTACGGCAAATATAATCGAGACAATTGTTACATAGCCAGAACCCACGAGTAACGCGAGTGTCCCGAATTTCGGTGTGACTGCTTCGGGATACCATGAGGTGCTTGTGAGAAACTCTGTTATGCTGAATTTGGCAAGAAACGGCAGCGCCTCTCTGATTACGAACAGGAAAATCAGGAACACCGCCAAGACAGAGGTGCATGTAACAAGAAAAAGAGCCATCCGGCCGAGGTGAAGCGTAAGGAAACCCCTGATATCCTCGGTCGGTGTAAGCACCAGCGGCCGATGTGAATCGGCCGCCGGCGCTAACGTGTCCAGTAAAGTTCCCTGCTTTGCTTTAATCGCTGAACTCTCCAACAACAGGTAATTAGTAGTTCGTCACAGGAACAAACCCCTTCGCTAAAATAATTTCCTGGCCCTTTTCGGTCAGATAGAACGTGCAGAACTTAAAGACCGTTGACCCAAGTTTCGGATAGCCATTTGTGAACATAAACAAAGGTCTTGCAACGGGGTAAGTACCGTTTGCAATGGTCTGCTTTGTCGGCGCAATTCCGTCGATTTTCAACGCCTTGACCTCGGCATCAACGAAACCAATACCGACGTAGCTGATTGCACCGGCGGTGGTTTTCACTCTTGCCTGTGCCTGCGGATTTGAGTTGACGTATTCGACGTTTTTGGCCAGCTCTTCCTTGTTCATAACCTTCTCGTGGAACGTCTCGTATGTTCCCGACGATGTGTCTCTGCTGACAATCACTATTTCCGCATCAGGTCCGCCTATTTCTTTCCAGTTCTTGGTTTTGCCATTATAAATATCTCGCACCTGGGCCGTAGTCAGTGCGGCTACCGTGTTCGACGGATGCACGATGATACATACCCCGTCCATCGCAATCGCGTGTGCAACCGGGAATACGTTGTGGTCAACGGCGCTTTTGAATTCTTTGTCCTTCATAAACCGGCTCAAAGTCGCTATGTCGCACCGGCTGTCAATTAGTGCGGCAGCCCCGTCGCCACTACCGGTCTTTTTTACGGTAATCTCAAGACCGGGGTTGGTCCTCATAAAATATTCAGCAAAAGCATCTGCAATCGGACCGACAGTTGTCGAACCATCGATTTGCAGCGTCTCCGCCCGCACCAGACCTGTGGCTGCGAGCATCAGTAAAGCTAAACTAAATACCAATCTCTTCATTTCGTTGTCTCCTTCTCACTTAGTTTAAGTGAGCATTGTTAAAATTATGTTAATAATCGGTTAATCTTTCGTTAGAGCAAATCATCTCTAAAACTTGAAAACCAAATCCGCCTGCAGCCGGCGATATTTATCGTTCGTGGTTATATTTTCATCGATGAAGTAGCTCAGGCCGGTCTGGAAATTCTTCGCTAATTGATAGGTGAAGTTAAACCAGTGTCCTCTTGCATTTGTGCCGCCGCCGTTGAAATCGGAATCGTTGAATTGGCCTAACACGGCATCGGACTGAACTTCACGATAGTTATAGCCGAGTTGCCAGGAGCCGGGGTCTTTGGCCTTGTTGAACGTGGTTCCGATAAGCCAGGCATTGTTATGTGAACCGGGCGCATCCGTGTTACGAGCAGCATCGCCATACACTGCGACCGGATAATCCGCGATTTTAGTGCCATATTCCGCGAAACCTTCTACGATGTCATAACCGTATTTGTATTTCCCGGCAGAAGCGGTGTTGCCGAAGAAACTGTTCTTGCCCCACAGCGAGCTGACGTTGGGTTCATCCTCGATATGCCCGTATGTGTAATAGCCCAGGCCGCCCAGCAGGTAACTTTTATTCTCAAACGTATTCTTCAGATAACCCTGTATTGCCCACAGTGATGTAGAAGCCCCAACTGCGGTATCGGGATTATCGGGATGCCCAACCCAGAATCCGCCGCCGTTGATATATGCCTTTAGCGAATCGTTAATCGGCATTTCGTATTTGACAGCCAGTCCCTCCGGATTCAAATCGTCATCCCAGATTAACTGGTTGTCGCCAACGCGGTAGAATGGCTTGTTCATTTTGCCGCCGATGAAGTCAAAACCCTTTATATCTTTAGGATGCCAGTCGAAGTATGCAAGGTCGAGCCATATCGCCTTCTTGCTGAAAGCATCCCCCTCGGTCTGGTTTGTCGAGACAGGGTCAGCCGAACCTCCGGCTAAACGGAATCCAAGGTCAACCTCGTCATTGACTTTATCGTAAAGTCCAATTCTCGCGCGAAGCCGATTTCGTTCTACACTGTTGCTGTTGCCCTTGCTCGACCATTTACTTTTGCTCTGTGAATCAATTCCCTCGTAGCGGTATCTCAAATCGCCGCTGATTTTCATGTTCTCCACCCACTTGATACTGTCCGGCAATTTTGCCTGTTTCTGCTCTACGGCCTTGTTGACCTCCTCGGCGACGACCTTCTTCTGCTGCGATTCCATCTGGTCAAGCCTGGCTTGCAAATCAGCGATCTGCTTTTTCATATCGCTGATATCGTCCGCCTTGACGCTGCAGGCGAAAACCAAACTTAGCAGCAGACAACCACAAATCATCCTTAATTTATTCATTACTCGTACCTCCATAAAACACTTCTTTATTACCTGAACGCTGACCCGAGACCACCCCGGATGGCGATGTACCCGTTGAGGTCGGATTTTACGTGAGTTTCGCTAAAGGCCCGTTAAATTGATGTTAGAATTGCGTTAATTAAGGGGGTTATTGGAGTAAGTTGAGAAAATGTTTATCTAAATAGGCAGGTGAATAGTGAAGGTGCTGCCCTGGCCGGGAGAGCTTTCGACAGAAACTGAGCCGCCGTGAAGATTGGTGATATGCTTGACGATGGCAAGGCCAAGGCCCGTCCCGCCGAGTTTTCTCGTGCGGGCCTTGTCAACAACGTAGAACCGCTCGAATAAGCGTGAAAGATGGCTCTCTTCTATGCCGCAGCCCGAATCCTTCACCGCGATTGTCGCTTCCTTGTCGTCTTTTCTGGCGCTTATCTGAATCGTGCTATCGGCAGGACTATATTTAATAGCGTTATCAACGAGATTCAAAACCGCCTGCTCGAGCAAAGTCGGGTTTATCAACGCCTCCAAATCGTCATCGCAATCAATCTCGATTTTGATTTTCTTATCGCCTGCCTTCGGGCCGGAAAGCTCAATTGCTGATTCCAGCACTGGTCTGACCGTCAAATGTTCCCTCGCAATCATCCTCTTCTGGCCGTCTTCTTCCAGGCGGGACAAGCTCAGCAAATCTTCTATAATCGCCATCAATCTGTCCGTATGGCCCGCTATAATTTTGAGAAATCGCTGTGCCTGCTCGGGTTCGTTAATGGCGCCGTCTAAGAGCGTCTCAACGAATCCTTTGATGGAAGTAATCGGCGTTCTCAGCTCGTGCGAAACGTTGGCCACAAAGTCGCGCCTGATGTTTTCCAGCCGCTGCATTCTTGTCATATCGCTTAATACGATAACGGCTCCGTTTTTATTGCCCTGATGGTCGGTGAGGTACGTGCCCCTTGCCCGCAGCGAAACGGGCTGCTCTGCTCCGCCATCGGCGCTGCCGATGGCGAGACCTCGCTCGTCCCTAAGGGACGAGGCGGGCGCCATAACAATATCCTCTTCGGTTGGCGTAGAGGACATCAGGGTATATCGCATAAATCGCTGGATATCCACGTTCCTGATGACCTCTTCAATACTGTGTCCCGTGGCTGAGACGACATCTATCTCAAGAAGCATCGCCGCTTTTTTATTGATGCTCACGACTCGTCCGTCCGAATCCACGGCTATCACGCCCTCGGCCATACTGCTTAAAATCGCTTCAAGCTGATTCTTCTGGTTTGTTATGGTTTCGATTGTTCGCTTCAGGCGGTCAGCGGTTTCGTTAAGCGCACCGGCAAGCTCGGCTAATTCTTCAGAATCCGGCACCGGCACCCTGTGGTCCAACTGCCCCGTGGCAAACCGCTTCGCGGCGTCTTTCATTTGTTCGATTGGCTTGGTTATCTTGCGGGATACAACCAAAGTTACGCCCGCCGCACAAACCGCCGCCCCGATAACGCCCCACGCGATTTTTGCGTAAATATCATTTAGCGCCTTGTCAACAGCGATAACCGAAAGCGACCCGCGAACTACAGCTATTGTTTGCTCCTGTTCTTTGAGAGGCACAGCGATATACATCATATTTTTGCCAAGGGTGTCGCTGAATCGCACGCTCCTGCCTGTCCGCCCGTTCATCGCCTGCCTGAATTCAGGACGGTCCGCGTGATTTTCCATTTTGGCCGGCTGCTGGTCCGAATCACCTACAACCCGGCCGTCAGGCAGTATCATCGTAAGCCGAATCCCGGCGGTTTGACCAAGCAATTTGCACACTTGGTCAACTTCCTCGAAATTTTTCTGGTTCACAGCGGGTAAAATCTGCTGCCCTGCAAGCCGGGTCCTCGATTCGAGGTTTTGCGCAATCTCATCGTAATAAAACCAGCGGAACGAATAAGACGCATACCAGCTTAAAAGAACAAGCGATAAGATAGTAATTATCAGGTAGGGAAGATAAAGCTGCCAAAGCAGCCGCTTCTTTGCCATCCATTAGTCCTTGAAACGATAGCCCACGCCTCTTACGGTCTCAATGTATTTTCCGAACTGGCCGAGCTTGCGCCGCAGCGACACAATCTGCACATCCACGGCCCGGTCGGTCACAACATAATTGCTGCCGCGAATCGCGTCAACTATATTGTATCTGCTTAGCACCAGTCCTGGTCTCTTCGCAAGCGTGTAAAGAATCATAAACTCCGTAAAGGTCAGTTCAACCGGCTTGTTTTTGAGTTTCACCTCGTATCGGGCGGGGTCTATTGTTAAATCGTGAATCTTGACGGGCGTATTTTCCTGCTTTGCTGCTGTGGCCCTGTATAGAATCCGCCGAACCCTGGCGATAAGAACCTTTGGGCTAAACGGCTTTGTTACATAATCATCCGCGCCGACCTCCAAGCCGGAGACAACATCGGACTCCTCACCTTTGGCAGTCAGCATTATTATAGGTATTGAGCTGGTTTTCGAATCGGCCTTAAGCTGCCTGCAAACTTCGATGCCGTCTATCCCCGGCAGCATACGGTCAAGCAGTATGGCGCTGGGCGGGTTGGCCTTCGCCTTTTTCACCGCCTCTTCGCCGGTAACAGCCGTTTCAACTTTGAATCCTTCTTTGTTGAAGTTGTAACGCACCAGTTCCAGCACATCTTCTTCGTCATCTACAGCGAGTATGCTTCCTCTAACCACTTGTATCCCTTTCCCTATGTTTCTTGGATAGTATCCACTGTCTATGTTAGCAAATGATTAGTTTAATGTAAAAACTTTGTTAAACCAAAATTCCGGGAAGGTATGACATTATGTTACTTTACTGAAAAACACAAAAGCAGCACGTATAATTAAACAGGTTTGATTGCAATCACTACTATTGTTCTTCGTTAGCAGCTATAGCATCGGTTGAGGGATTTGGTCAAGCATTGTCAACGGTGTCAAAAAAGTGTCAGTCGCCAGTGGTTTACCACTGTAAGTTCACTTGTAAACGAGTAGTTAACCACTTGTAATCCTCGTTTTTAGCCCAAAAACGAGATGCAACCCATTGTTAACACTATACTTACAACCACCATTTTGGGTTAGAAATCCGTTGCTCTATCCAGCTGAGCTACGGGCGCTAAATTTTTAAGTGGTGGTAGTATAACAACTTCTATCTTGCTTTGCCAATATCTGAAATGTCTTAGAGAGTTAAAAAGTGTTTGACTTCGTCAATGACTAAGTACGTGCTTTTTTCCCCCGAAACTTCAAGTAATGTTTGGGAGAAATCCCGGGTAATTCTTCCCTTTTGCTTCTTGGTCAGTTTGCCGACCAGCTTCAGGTTAATGAACGATTATCTTGTTTAGCTTAACCAGCAGAATGTACCCGATGGCCTCAAGGCCAATGCTGCTTAATTGCTCTCTCGCTTTCTCCGTAATCATGTTTGTACTTCCTGGAACAGCCATGTGGAAAGGTATCGCTCGCCAGTATCGGGCAGAACAACAACGATTGTCTTTCCGGCACTTTCCGGTCGTTTCGCCACTTCCAGGGCCGCCCATAAAGCAGCTCCGCTTGAGATACCGCCGAGAATACCTTCCAGCTTCGCCAATCGTCTGGCAGTAGAGCCCGCGTCTGCGTCTTTTACTTTTATAATCTCGTCGATTATATCCCTGTTCAAAACCTGCGGCACAAAGCCAGCGCCGATACCCTGAATTTTGTGCGGGCCGGGTTTTCCTCCGGACAGCACCGGCGAGGATTCTGGTTCGACAGCAATCGCCTTGAATGTCTTTTTGCGTTGCTTGATTACCTCAGCTACGCCTGTGATAGTTCCGCCTGTCCCGACACCGGCCACGACGATATCCACCTTGCCGTCGGTATCGTTCCAGATTTCTTCAGCCGTCGTCCTGCGATGAATTTCAGGATTGGCAGGATTGTTGAACTGCTGCAGAATTATGCTGTTCGGCGTCGTTTTGGCAAGCTCTTCCGATTTTTCGACTGCGCCTTTCATTCCCTTCGGGCCTTCGGTAAGCACCAATTCCGCGCCGAAGATTTTGAATAACTGCCTCCTTTCGACGCTCATTGTTTCGGGCATCGTCAGTATCAGATGGTATCCCTTTGCCGCTGCAACAAACGCCAGCGCAATACCGGTATTGCCGCTCGTCGGCTCGATAATCACTGAGTCCTTGCCAAGCAGACCTCTTCTCTCGGCATCTTCAATCATCGATATCCCGATGCGGTCCTTTACGCTCGAAAGAGGATTGAACGATTCTATCTTAGCCAATACCGTGGCAGCGGTACCTTCCGTAATTCTGTTTAGTTGCACCAAAGGCGTGTTGCCTATGGTCCTGGTTATATCTTTAAATATCCTGCTCATTTTATTTCTCCTCACTTATGTTCATACCTTTTTCAATGCCTGTTCGATATCCGCGATTATGTCATCGATATGTTCAATACCGATTGACAGTCGGACGAAATCAGGCGTTACGCCGGTCGCTATCTGCTCCTCGGGCGACAACTGCTGATGTGTGGTCGTAGCCGGATGAATGGCCAAGGTCTTCGCGTCGCCGATATTTGCAAGGTGCGAAATCAGTTCCAGCGAATCGATAAACTTTTTCCCCGCTTCCAGGCCGCCTTTAACGCCAAATCCCAGTATTGCCCCGGCTCCCTTGGGCAGATATTTTTTCACTCTTTCTTTGTCCGGGCTTGAATCAAGACCCGGGTAATTCACCCAGGAAACCTTGGGGTGCTTGCTCAGATATTTAGCCACGGCCAGCGCGTTTTCAGAATGTCTCGGCATTCTCAGGTGCAGTGTTTCCAGCCCCTGAAGGAACAGAAACGCGTTGAAGGGCGATAAGGCAGCCCCGACATCACGTAAGAGAGTTACACGGGCCTTGATAATATAGGCGATATTGCCTAATGGCTTCAGCGCCTCAACAAAGTTCAGGCCGTGGTAGCTCGGGTCCGCGCCTGCAATCAGCGGGAACTTCCCGTTTGTCCAGTCGAACTTTCCTGAATCGACAATCAGCCCACCGATGGATGTCCCGTGCCCGCCGATAAACTTCGTCGCGGAATACACAATGATATCCACCCCGAAGTCGAATGGCCGAAGCAGGTAGGGTGAAACGGTGTTGTCCAGAATGAGGGGAATACCGTTTTTGTGGGCAACTTTGGATATGCCCTCCAAATCCGCAACGTCCAGTTTCGGGTTGCCTATCGATTCGGCGTAAATCGCCTTCGTCAGCGGCGTTATGGCCTTTTGAAACGCGGCCAAATCGTTCGATTTTACGAATTTGACATTTACCCCGAACTTAGGCAGCGTGTAGTGAAACAGGTTATATGTCCCGCCGTAAAGATTATCCGCGGACACAATCTCATCGCCCGCCTGCGCGATATTCAAAATCGCCAGCGTGCTTGCCGCCTGGCCGCTTGAGACCGCCAGTGCGCCGACGCCGCCATCCAACAGGGTAATTCGCTTTTCCAGCACGTCCGTCGTCGGATTCATAATCCGGGTGTAGATGTTGCCGAATTCCCTCAGGCCAAACAGGTTAGCCGCGTGTTCGGTGTTTTTGAACTGGTACGATGTTGTCTGGTAAATCGGTACGGCTCGTGAGCCCGTTGTCGGGTCGGGCTCCTGCCCGCCGTGTAGCAGTATCGATTCCGATTTCAGTTTCTGGTCAATTTTACTCATTTTGTATATTCCTTTCCTTGAGTTAAATCTCTTATTCCTGCTTAAAATGCGTATTGAGCGCTTAATACGAGTCCGTCGCCGAGACCAAATGCGGATTTTGATCCTTGGTCACCAGTGTTGACGTACGCCGCAACCAGCGTCAGGTTCGGATTCACAAACCAGGCAACGTGGGTATCCCAGTAGTTGGCATCTTTCCAATTGTCGTAATGTGCTCCCTGTCTGTATTCGAAGCCGACCGCGACGTTTGACAATGGAAGGACATCGACGTTTCCGAACAACACTTCTTTTCTGCTGTCGTTGAATCCGAGGACGCCAAGTGTCTGGCCCTGAGTGGAAAGCACGCCGCCGGATAACAGCACCGGCCATGGTGGTGCCTTAATGAGCTTTGTTCCAACCAAATAATAGTCAACGCCTGAATTTGTTATGTCGATTAGCTCCTGTGTGGTGTTTTTAAAGACCCCTCCGATTGAAATCGCCGGCAGAATATCGCCTTCGGTAAGCAACAGCACTTTCGTTCCAAAATTATCTTTATTTATTGTCTTGGAATTTGAAAAGTCGATTGTCTCATGGCCATATGAAAGCTCGACACGTTTGAAAAATGTTTCCGCAACGCCGAATGTCGTCCAGTTGATACCCGGTCCGTGAAGATTAACATTCCACAAACCAATCTGCGGCTTGCTGATGTCTTCACCGAGGAATGAATTTGCGTCGCCAGCGGTACCCGCCGTGTACGCAAGGGGGTTAAATGCGATACCGCCAATTCCTTCGAGATTGTTTAGTGGAACACCTGCTAAAACCATATTCGTAAAAACGCTTACCAAAACAACCAAGTTTACAACAATTAACTTCTTCATCTGAAAATCTCCTTACTGTCTGGCAGGGGTTTCCAGATGACTGGTTGTTCCCGCGGGCAATTAATATTTTTTATTCAAACGTTATACTACTTCAGTCAACACGGCCTGACCGCTTGACCCAAAACACCGCTTATGCTAAATGCCACCCCCTTTCTCAACTAAGCCGCCGTCATCATAACGTCTCTTATGAGTTATCTCAATTTGTGTTATTTTTGAGTTGTGCACCTTTATCGTTACCGTTCCATAATCAAGACCTACAATCGCATTCCGAATATCTGTAATGATGGCGTCGTTTGCCGCATTTTCATTACCATTTTTTCTTTCGCTCATATATAAGTTCTTTCTTACCTGAACTCACCTATTTCCCACTATTCCCACTAATATGGTAGCAATTATACCATACTCAAGGCCATTGTCAAACACTTTTTTTAAATTTTTTGCAAATTTTTTAGTAACTAAGGTCGATTGGCTTGCATAATACACTACTATTGTAGTAGGAATAATAAGATATAACTCATGAAATTATCGACTCGAACAAGATATGCGATGCCTGCAATATTGGAACTGGCGGACCATTTTGGCAAAGGGCCTCTCCAGACCAAGGTGACTGCTAAGCACCAGGATATTTCGGTTAAATATCTCGAGTAACTGATGGTGATACTAAAATCGGCGGGCCTTATAAGGGGGGATATATTTTGGTTCAACCGCCGGAAATGATTAAGCTCAGTGAGATATTCGATGTTCTTGAAGGGCCGGTCATAACCGTTGAGTGCATGATGAACGAAAGCTCTTGCGCACGGGCCGACTAATTTCAACAAAATAAGCCGCTTAGAAGAATAAATCTATGCTGCTTTTTCAACAGCTTGTCTGTTCATCGCATTCGTAACAGTTCCGCACCATCAATGGCAAGTTTCTTAACAGAACTGAGTCGTTGTCTGGCTTTACTACAGGATGTTTTTATTTCGACTTGCGATTTGCCCTTTTCTCCGACTAACAGCTTGACATTCAAGGCCGCTTTTTTAATCCCCATATCCGCAGTATCCAATTCAACAGTAGCGGCTGTGGTCATTAAGGTATTAGAATTCTTCTTCGCCCAAGCCAACCCGCTCGCGGTAAGATTCTGCTGGCACGCCTCAAGGTACGCCCGGTCGGCCTGAAAAATAAATGTATTCGCATCGGAGGCCAAAACAATCATATACATCCCAATCAGTGCGAGGATAGAAATGACAATCAGCATGACAAAACCGTTATTTCTCGCTTTGAGATTCATTCAGCCGCTCCCCATAACGCACCTGCAAAAAATAAATTACTATTGGCCATCTTTTTTCTTATCTGACCGAAGTTTTTGTCCTCGATGCAGGTTCTTACCTCGACCGCATAACCCGCCGTGCCTTTGCTCCATACCTGCCATTCAATCCAGCCGTGAGGGACCAACCAAACCATATCGCCTGCCGTTACGCCTGTTGTGCCTCTGGTAAAACTGCGAAGAATCCGGCCATTACTGAACTTATAAGAAATCACACCATTCGGCATTTTCATCAACAGCGTATTAGGTTCGTCAGGGCCATTGACGGATTCCGACAAAGTTTTTGCTGAAACGACATCAGCCCGTATATGACTTACCACATTGTTAAGAGTGATGTTTTCCTGAATAAGCCGGGAATCCCTCGGCAAATCAAATGCGAATGTCCCCCAAAAACGATCAAAAATCCCACCGACCATTGCCATAACAGCCAGGACTACCAATATTTCGACAAGTAAATAACCCTTGCGCATCTTAATGCTCCTGCAAAACGGGCATATCGCCTGCTTTAATACTGTTGGTCGAAAAATATCTCGATAAGCGGACTTCAACCTTTTTGTTGCGGACATCGGCTCCGGCTGTCACGCTAATCAAATCCATACCTTTCCACTGGCCGGCCCCCTGCGATTTGTCGATTTTAATAACCACGCCCGGCCACAGCCGTTTCAAATCATTGCCATTAATCGCAGCGCCGGTCGCGGCTATACTATCAAGCGTCGCCTGCGCCGCCGACACACAGCGTTGTTTTGTAAAATGATAATGGTTCAGCCGCCTGAAACCATCAAGCGATATCGCGAAGGCAACCATAATCATTCCAAGAACCGTCAGCGAGACAATCAGTTCGGTCATCATCAGGCCGCGATATTTGACACGTTTAGTAATCATTTGTTTCCGTCTTTCATACAATCAGGGTGCAATCGAACGCGCCGTTGCATATATTATGGTTACTATCGGAGAAAACATAGCGTAGGCGATGAACCCAACCATCAGCCCAAGGCAAATTGTCTCACAGGGGCCTATTATGAACCTGGCCAACGTGGCCGCCCGGCTGTAACCCCAGCGATATGATGTTTCAAGCGTTTCGAGAATATCGAGAGTATTTCGATGGTTATGCACGTCTGCAAAGGCCCATGCCATTGCGCTTCCCATACCGCACTGCCGGGCTGACAGGCCTATATCGTCTCCGCGTTCAACCATTGCCAGCCAGTTTTTAACTTCTCTCCTGAAGCATTCGTTTATATCCAGCCGGAGTGCATTGGCTATCGCCTCGTTGACGGTGCAGCCGGCATTAAGCGAAAGCCGAAGCATACCGGCTACCCGCTGCATCGCGCAACACCACGCATACCACCGTATAAAAGGCAGATGCCACTTTAAAAAATCGCCTATGCGGGAAATCAAATACGGTTTTTCAACTCGACGCGGTCTGGACCTGACGCGAATATAAATAATGCCGCAAACCAATAGCAACAGGCCCGACAGCAGGATAATCAACGACCCGAACCCCTTCGTAAAAAATTCAGCTATTGATATCAAAGCAATTGTTGCCGCCGGTAATTTGCCTTCGACCATCTCCATGAGGACAGATTGATACTTCGGTATGATAAATGTCATCAGCATTAACACTACAACAAACATCACAAGCAGCACTAACGGCGGATATAACAAGGGAATGTGCCTGACTTTTTTGCTGGTGTTTGCCTTTAATACCAAATCCTGCTCGAGGGCGCCAATCGCCTGCGGCACCTGGCCTATTCGCTCGCCGGCAGCCACCATCGACGTGATATAACCGGGACATTTAGGATACCCACGTCTTAAGGATTCGCTCAAAGAGTATCCCTCAACAAGCCACTTCTTTATATTTCGAAGTGTGCCTGCTCTTTTCTCATCCTGACCTACAGCAGCCATTTCCAGCGCCATAGGCAGCGGAAGATTCTGCTTCATACTCGCACCAATCGTGGTTATTACATAAGAAGACCTGGCCAGTTCTGATGTAGCGAACGCGCCGATTACCGCCCCTATAAACAACTGCACAAAAACCAACCCAAATCCTCCCCAGGCGCCAAAAGCAGCAAATGCAGCAATCGTAAACAGAATCAGGACACAGGCCATCAGGACCCTTCTTGCCCAGATTCTGGCCCATCCGGAACCCTCCCTGCGAGGACGGAAAGCAATTATCAACAGCGTAACAAAAAAAATGATAGGTGCAGATACATATATCTCCACTTCTTCGAATATAATGCCTTGAATCCACATAACAACGCTGAACAAAATGCCGGCAACAAATCCCAGACCCGGCTTATAAAAAGCAAGCACTCCAGAGGCGACCAACAATACAATTGCCAAAGCAACCAGCATAAAAATCCTTAACCACCAACATTAAGAACTGAAATTATCTTTATCATTGGCAAAAACATCGCCATGACGGACATCATTATAAAAACGCCCACAACAATAATCATAACGGGCAGCAGTAATCCCTGCAGGCGAACTTGGGCACTGCGAACCTGCTGGGCATACATATCGCCCAAGCTTCGCATGTTGTCTTCCAGCTCATTTCGCTGCGAACCCAATTGAATTGAATAAAGGAAGAACCGGGGCATAACCCGGCAGAATTGGCCGGCATCAAGAATACTTACCCCTTTCTCAATTTGCCCGGCGATAATGTTACCCTCCTTTATCAGTGTTTCACTGCCCGCCGCGTCAGGCGCAAGCCGCAGGCACGTCGGCATATCGCAGCCGGCTGCAACCATCATTGCCATCGCCTCAGCCATCTTGCTCAATATGGTGCTGTGATACAAAGGCCCGAACGCGGGTATGTGTAAAATTATCGCTTCCCTGATTCGCCGTCCTTCCGGGAATGACCGGAGAATAGTATTGATTCCAGCAATCGCGACAACCAGACAGCCAACCACCAGCCAGAAATATAAAATATGATCCGACATAGATAAGGCGAACTGCGTCACCATAGGCAATCCATTCCCTCCCAGCATTTCTATTAAAACATCCCTGAATTTTGGAATCAAAAACACGAGCACAAAAGTCATAATAATGGAACCCATAACAAAGACAACCGCCGGATAGGCCATCGCCTCGAATACTATCCGTCTTGTCTGGTTGGTAATCTCAATGTGCCTGTTCAAGCTCGTCAGCATTTCACTGAGCCGGCCCGTCTCTACGCCGGCCTTGAGTATCCGGCCATAGAGCGGCGGGAAATGTTCTTTCCTTTTCTCAAAGGCCCGCTCAATGCTCATTCCCGTCTCGAGGTCCAAGGCAATCGAATCTATCAGCTTGCGCATCGGCTTCGAGGCCACGTCCTTCGACAACTCTCGCAATCCTTTTTCGAGTGGGATTCCCGCTTTTGTAAGCGAGGCAAGCTGCTGATTGAAAAGCAAAAACTCGGTCCTGGCAATAGGCGTCTTGGGCCTTTCGGATTTGGCTTTTTCGAGCGAATTGACTTTGAGCTGCATCTGCTCAAGCAATTCAGATGCTTCCTGCACCGACCCGGCTTCGATAATACCTTTCATCAGCCGGTCGGAAGCCGTCATCGCACTATATTCAAAAGTCGCCATCCTGAATCTCCCGTCTTAAATCAACCTGTCAAATATCCCCTGCCGAACCGCATACCTTATCCAGCTCATCCTGTGTGGTCAGGCCATCGGCAACCAGTCGCCTGCCGTCTTCAACCATACCAGTGTGCCCTTTATTAGTCAGGACTTTCTCAATTTCATCAGTATCGGTCCTGGCGAGAATCGCTTTTCGCAACTGGCTGTCAAGCCGGACAAGCTCGGCAATCAACATCCTGCCTCTAAATCCCGTTCCAAAACAATTATCGCATCCTACCGGTTCGTAATTGCCGGCTGTGGTCTGCTTCTTGCATTTGTCGCATAGTCGGCGGATGAGCCGTTGATTCAGAACAGCCGATATGCTTGACGTCACCTGGTATGGCTCGATACCCATCTCCAGAAGGCGTAGAATCGCCGTCGCGGCTGAGCCGCTGTGCATTGTGCTCATCAGCAGATGCCCCGTAAGGCCGGCTTCAATTGCTATCTTCGCTGTTTCAGCATCCCGAATCTCACCTATCATCAGAACTTGGGGGTCCTGGCGAAGGAGTGAACGCAGAGCCGTCGGGAAAGTCATCGGACCGAAAGGCGTGATTTGAACCTGGGTAACGCCGTCGAGTCGAATCTCCACAGGGTCTTCCAGAGTGACGATGCTTTTACCCGGAAATTGTTTCTGGATATGCCGCAGAACCGCACCTAAGGTAGTGCTTTTGCCGCTGCCCGCCGGTCCGGTTACCAGCAGAACACCCTGATTAGCATAGGTGATTTGCTTCAACGCAGCATATATCTCTGGTGCGAATCCGAGTTGTCCAAGGTCTGTCAACTCGGAGTTCTGGTAGAAAATTCTTACAACGGCCCTTTGACCGTATATTGTCGGAAATACCGAGAGCCGACGGTCAATAATATTTGTATGACCGTTATTGGTTTCCATTCGCCCTTCCTGCGGCACGTCGTTGCGATACGTCAGAAGTCCGCCCAGAACCTTCAGGCGAGAAATCACATTGTCCGAAACGGCTTTTGGCAAAGATTCGACCGTGTTCAGCACCCCGTCAAGACGAAATTTTACTATCAGGTCTGAACCGGTGGGTTCAAAATGAATGTCGCTGGCGCCTGTATCCACAGCTTTTGTGAGCAGTTCATCCACAAGGACGACAACATCACCCGGTTGTGTTTTTTGCTCGTAAGATTTGTTCCCATAAGGAGTTAAAGCCATTTCCCGGTACTCCTAACAAACGTATTACCGCTTTTTTCTCCTCCCTCCTGTAGATTCAGACGCGCCGGCAGGGTCAAATGTTATTCAGAAAAATGAGATTTTTAACCATTTAGCACCGAATCGGTGTTAACATAATGTCAGGCAGCGCGTCTTAATAATCGGAGAAATTATGACTGGCAGAGCTGTCAGTATCGAGTTGTTGTGGGATATTCCAATCCCAAAAGCGTTGGAAAAAACGCAGGGTTGGGTTCTCTGCGCTATGCAGCGACATGGCCGGGAGCTGGTTAATATGCTGTGGCGAATACTCGGCAACGAACAGGATGTCTGCGACGCATATCAGGATACGTTTCTGAAACTCGCACATCACGAGTACGGATGCAAACCCGAAAATGTAAAGGCATATGTCTTTCGTTCGGCAAGCAACATAGCCATATCAATCCTGAGACATAAACTTGTCGAAAAGAAGCATCTTCCGCCGGTAATAACCACACAGAACAATACTAACTCCCCCGCCAGTGAGCTTGATACACGGTATTTAACTGAGACATTAAGAGCGGGTATCACGGAGCTGCCGGATCATTTTCGTGATGTCGTAACTCTGCACGACCTCGGAGATTTGCCCTATGAGCAGGTCGCAAAGGTTATGGGAATCACGGCCGCGACCGCAAGGGTTTACAGATGCAAAGCAGTGCAGCTTCTGGCTGCGCGAATGAGAAAGGAAACAAGGTAATTATATGTGGGCCTCGAAGGGGAAAAATTACTGCAGACAACTTAGAGACCGGGCGCTTCGGCTGATGGCCAACAGTTTCAGTCCTGACCGACACTGGATACAAAATCATATTGCCGACTGCCCGCGTTGCCAGCGACGATTGGCGCGTCTCGGCAAGGTTGAGCTTGCAATATCCATGCTAAAATCTCAGCCGCACAATCTCAATCTGCTGATGCGAGCCAATACACAGGCAATAGGTGTGCTCAAGCACTGCCTGCGAACAACTGCTAAAGCTGAACATCTCCGAAATATCCGCCCGGATATGAGCATTATCGAAAGGTGTGCCAGATATAAAAATTCATTCACCAGCGTTGCCGCATGCATAATCATCGCCATTTTGATGAAAAACGGCGCATTTTCTTCAGCAAAAATGTTCGAAAGCAAAGGCCAGAAAGCAGTTGAGCACTACTACGCCAGCAACGCAGGCGAAGATATCGCCCGCGATATCTTCACAACAAACGCATAATCATTTGCCCCGTGTTATCGCAATTAAAATTGATGCTTTGCAATCTGCCGCATTAAATTAGAAAGCACAGTCAAGAATTCTCAAACAGCTTGTTATTTCTCGAAGTGAATACCGCAGGCAGTTTGTGTGACGTGTTCAGATTCGGTCCTTGGGTATTTTCGGCAGTTCATAGGACGCAGGTGGTAAATTTTGCAGATAGCTTTGCCCTGGGCGTCAAATTGAAGCCAGGGGCAGACATTGGGGAGTTTGCAGCATTGACCACAGCGGAGACACTGGCCCCGGCGTTTACTTGAGACAGGCAAAAAGGCGGTTACAGTCCGCTTGAATTTGGCGGCCCATGTGTTTTTTGACGAAGGTTTTACTTCTGTTATGGCCATAGTTGGGATATAAGTATAGTGATTCTGCGTGTAAATGCAATAAACAAGCGGTCAGATGCGTCTAACTAAGTGAAAAATGGCCAATTATGGCGCAGCGTGATATTGAGCAGGTAATTATAGGATGCAAGAAAGGCGACGAGGGATGCTTTACGCAACTCGTCGATATATATGGCAGGCGATGCTTCGGATATTTCTACCGCTTGACAGGCAACAGAGATTTGAGCGAAGAATTGCTTAGCGAGCTATTTGCAAAGTTAGTGGAAAAGATAGGCAGTTACCGCGGCGGCAGCTTTGACGGGTGGGTGTTCACAATGGCATCGAACATCTTCCATGACCATTTACGGTTCAAACAGCGGCAGACGCGACTTCTGGATGAACACAGCAAACGAATAATGTCGCAATCGGCGGGTGTTTCAAGTGGAAAAAATGATGACTTCGACAAGCTGCAAATGGCGCTGGTGGAATTAGACAGCGACGTGCGGGAACTGATAATGATGAGATTTTACTCGCAGATGTCGTTCAAGGAGATTGCGGAATCAAGACGAGAACCAATCGGGACGACATTATCAAAGGTGCACCGTGGATTAAAGAAATTACGGGAGTTGATGGGATAACCATATATGAATAATTCAGTGAATGAAAATTTGAGAGAGTTGCTGGTCGGCTTCATGGATGAGGCGGCAGCCCGGCAGACGGCTGAGGATATAGAAAAGGGTGAAGAAATTCTGGGGGCGAATCAATCGCCTCAGCCGGATGAACGGGTACTCGCCGAGGTGAAGAAAAACGTCGTGGCCGCTCTAAGACAACGGCGGACAGTCGTCTTTCAGAGAAGGATACTGATTGGCGCTGTCGCTGCGGCAGTTATTCTGATAGCGGTCATTACCCAAATGCATTATGACAACCTGCAGAACAGCCGGCAAACCAGGATAGTCGCAAGGTCGGTATCAATACCGTCACAGGTATGGGAAGGCGCGGATGACGCGGATGTTACCGTGCTGAGGGCGGAAATAGAAAATATACAGAGTGAGTTGTCGGGGGCTCAATCTGACTCCATCAGCACCGGCGGCACAAACTCAGCCGCCGGGGATTTGGAAACAGAATTAATCGAAGTTAACGGCGATATGTGGAAAGGATAAGGATATGAGAATAAACTTATGGAACGCGATCTTGGTTGCGGTCTGCGTAATGGCAATGACAGGCATAACCCAGACAAAAGCGGGAGATCTCGCACAGGAAGAGCAGATTAGCGCCGCCCCGCCGGGACCTGATGGACCAATGATGGGAGGTAAAGGGCAACCTGAGCTGACGCCGGCACAGATGGACCACATATTGGCCGAGATAAAGGAGAAGAACCCTCAAGAGGCCAACGAGCTTACACAGCTAAGGCAAAAAGACCCCAATGCCTTCAGGATTGAGCTGCGAAACCATATGCGAGAGCAGTTTATGTCGCGTATGCTTGAGCAGAGAGGAACACAGCAAGGCGGACCTGCGGGGCAACAGCATGCAATGCCCGGACTTGGCGCACCGCCTAAGGCCGGGCACGATATGCCCGGACCGGAATTTATGCGTGAAAGAATCCAGGAAAGAACCGATGAGTACCTCAAATGCCTCAAGGAAAATTACCCGGACGAAGCAACAAAGCTGGAACAACTCAAAAAAGACAATCCCGAACAGTATGTCAGAGCGTTAATGATTAGCGGGAAAAAATACGGCAGGATTTGCGATGCGGTCAAAGACGACCCGAATCTTGCAAAAGTGCTGAAACAGCAAATGGAGCTTAAAGACAAGCGAGCAGAACTGTTGAAACAAATCAGGGCTACGACTGATGAAAAGCAGAAGAAAACGCTGACCACGAATTTAGAGCAGATTGTCGGCCAGCAGTTTGACCTGATTGTTAAGCGAAAACAAATGGCGTACGAAGACCTGACCAGGAAACTGGCGGACCTGCAAAAAGAGGTCAACCAGAGAAAGGCCGAGGTTGAGAAATGGAATGGCAAGGATTTCAAGAGTCAGAAGGTTAAGGAGCGCGTTACCGAGCTTGTCAACCAGCCGGAAAAGTTCGAGTGGGACAACTGATTGTAGATTGCAGATTTCAGATTATGGATTTAAATGAGGCCTTGCGAGTTATTCGCAGGGCCTCGCTGTTTTTGTTATTTACGCAGGCGTTCCTGTTCGAAATGGGTCGCTTTTTTAAGGATACGCTTTTCCGACGCGGTTAAGGATTGTATCCCATTATCGTGAACCTTCTTGAGAATACGGTCCACCTCGAGGCGAAGCCGGCGTTCGGATTCGATATACTTCTCCCATTTTGACGCCTTGAAGCGTAATTTAAAGTCGGTCCGCCAGGAATCTGACAGAACATATATCGCCCCCACGGCAATACCGGCAAAATGACACGCCTCGCCGCCGGCGTTTGCGCCTTTGGAGAGAACGGTAAAAAAGGCGATACCCATCAGGATGACCGCGGCAACACGGATAGGCACAGGGAAAATAACGATAAATACGACGAAGTGCGGGAAGAGAATCGCGCAGGCGGTGAGAACGCCGAGGATTGCCCCTGACGCGCCTAACATCGGCCCGGCAGACAAAAATCCGGTCATAACCAGAAGGATAAAAAAGAGCCCCCCTGCCACGCCGCAGGAAAGGTAAAAGGTGAGAAACTTTTTGCCGCCCCACTGGCGCTCAAGCGACGGGCCTAAGAAGAACAGGCCGAGCATATTCCAGAATATGTGGCCCAGGTCCGAGTGAAGGAACTGGTAAGTAATGAGCCGCCACAGTTGGAGAGTGAGCATCGGGGTGGCAGGTATAAGGGCAAATAAACTCTTTAACGGCGTCAGCTCGTTTTTTTGGCCGGATGAGAAAATAAAATCGATTAAGAAAACGGATACATTGATGATAAGAAGCCACATTACGACGGGAGTTAAAGAAGGAAAACCCAGGCGCATCTGCGGCGCATATCGCGACTGCGCATCATTTTGTTCCTGGGTATAATCTCTGTCGTAAAGCCCCATAGTATCCTTAAGAAAACAGTTGTTACTATTATATCAAAAGCCCGTGAATCATTCAGAAAAATCAGCGGGTTTTGGATGATTGTTTATCGGCAGGAAGCATCTGGAAAATGAGCGTCAGGACAACGCCGAAGATGAGCATATAAATGGAGAGATTCTGGGAGATAGTGCCGCCCTTGTAAATCATCCACCATGCGTATTCGAACGGGTTGTCGTCACGGAGAAACTCTTCAAAAAAGCGGACGCAGGAGTAAAGGATGAACATAAGGGCGAAGGTGCCGCCCGGTTTTGTGAGTGGTTTGAGGAAGTTTTTGGCTTTTTGGGCGTTTTGTGCCCTTCTCCAGAACAGGTATAACAAGCCGGCGATGATAGCCGCGTCTGCGGAGGAATACAATTCCGTAGGGTGGACTGCCATGCAGCGGTAAGGGCCTGTTGTAACCATTTCTTTTTGCTGTGGGGTCAATTGGTCATAGGGTTTCAGTCCGCCGGAATTAAAAAAGTCGTCGGACAGCCGCATCTGGGGCAAGGTGCGATTTCGAGCGGGGTTTGGCTCGACCTGGCTTGTGTAGGCAAATGAACCGTAAGGGAATCTGACTGCCCAGGGTAAATCACATGGTTTGCCGAAACAGCAGCCGTTGAGGAAACAGCCGATTCTGCCAAAAGAGAGCGTAAACATAAGCCCGATTACGAGGATGTCGAGATATTGGCGTATGGGCAACTTGTGATATCTAAGGTAAAGGACAATTATCCCAATAGTGCCAAGAACGCCGCCCAGAAGCTCAAGCCCCCCTTCCCAGATTGCAAAGACGCTCATCAAGTTGTATTTGAAATTGTCGAAGTGATGCAGAACGTAAAATATTCGAGCGCCGATTACGCCCGTTACAAGGGCGTACAGCGCGGCGTTGGTAATCATCTGCGGGTCGGGCGTGATGTTTCTGCTGAGGCGTCTGATGACATGCATGGCAAGCAGAAAACCAATGACAAGCATCAGGCCGTAGCCCTTAACCGTCAACGACGTAAAAGGTATTCTGAATAGTTCAGGATGCATCTATAAACTTTTTACTGCCAATTTATTGTTTAAGCGGTTTTCGGATTTTGTTGTGTTCGTCAAGGAGGATAACCTTTGGTTTAAGCTTTTTCGCCTCAGCCGGAGTGCAATAGGCGAAGCTGAAGATTATGACTATGTCCTTTTTATTCATCAATTGCGCCGCTGCGCCGAGGACTACTATCTGGCCCGAGTTTGCCGGCGCGGGCACGGCGTAGGTCTCGACTCTGCTGCCGTTAGTCAGGTCGGCTATTAGAACACCCTCATAAGGCAAAATGCCCGTCGCCTTCATCAGTGCCGAGTCGATTAGAATGCTGCCTGGATAGTGAAGCCGGGTCTCGGTTACGCGTGCCCGGTGCAGTTTCGATTTTAACATCTTTAGAAGCATTGTTATTTGCCTGCCTTCTTATAAAATTAAAAACGCTTATTATACATCATCTTGTCCGGCAGTCCACTGTCAGGTTGTCAATTAGCCGGGTCGAGCCGAATCTTGCCGCAATGGCAATCAGCACCTTGCCTGTAACTCGGCTGACATCCTGAAATGTCTCGGCGTCAACGATGCTTATGTAATCGATGCTGCTGAGCGATTTTGCGGCGGTAATTATCTTACGAACCTTAGAGGCGATTGTTTTGGGATTTGTCTGCCCCACTTTAATCATTTCGTGGGCGGTTTTAAGCGAACGGTAAATGCAGGTCGTGTCTTTTCTCTGCTGGGGCGACAAATACCGGTTTCTGCTGCTAAGCGCAAGGCCGTCAGCTTCGCGCACGGTCGGGCAGCCCACGATTTTAAGCGGAAAATTGAGGTCGGCGACCATCCGCCTTATCACGGCAAGCTGCTGGGCGTCCTTTTGGCCAAAATACGCGATATCGGGCTGCACGATATTGAAAAGTTTCGCGCAAACGGTAGCGACCCCACGAAAATGCCCCGGCCGAAAACGCCCGCACAGGGATTCCGAAATTTTATCCACATTGACCCAGGTCAGCTCTTCTTCCCGGTACATTTCCTCTGCGTCGGGGACAAATACCACATCAACGCCGTGGTCTTCGCAGATTCGCAAGTCCTCCCGCAGGGGCCTTGGGTATTTGGCAAGGTCCTCTTTGGGGCCGAACTGCGTCGGGTTGACAAAGATACTGACCACGACAAAATCACCGTGTTTCGATGAGCGTTCGATAAGTGATATGTGTCCCCGGTGCAGCGCGCCCATCGTCGGGACAAGACCGATTGTCCTGCCTGATTTACGGGCGGCTTTAATAGCTGCCCTGACCGATTTAATTGTCTTCGCGACCTTCATTTCGTTTCTATTATCCGCATGCGATATAATATTTCAACTGTCTGACGAGCAAATCGACCGAGTTTTTGTCAAAGCAGTCGAAATCGAGGAGCCGGATGACGGGGCAAATTTTCCAGTCGCGTAAACCCTGCTCGTAACCGGCGCCGACGGCCTCGAGAAAACTGTTTTCAATTCGCTGCTCATAGGGTCTGCTCCGTTTGTGAATCCGCTCGAGGCACTGCTTCGGCAGGTTTTGCAGATATATTACGACAACAGGATTGGTAATCGCGGGCGACACAATCGAATAAAATTTTTGATACAACGCCAATTGCTCAGTATTCAAAAGCAATTTCGCGTATATCTGCTCTTTTTGGAAGAGGTAATCGGTAACGACGGGCCTTCCTTTTTCGAGCGATGCCTGGTTCAACTGCTCCAGCCGCGTAAAAAGAAAATACAACTGACTATCGAGGGCAAGGTCATGATTGCCGGCATAAACTTTAGCCAAAAACGGATTGGTGTCGTATGCCTCGAAAATCGCTCTGCATTTAAATGCCTCGGCAAGTATTTTCGTAAGTGTCGTTTTTCCCGCGCCGATATTGCCCGCGATACTTATAAGCTGCGGCATATCGGGCCTGAGAGCAAAATCGCCACCGTTCAGCCAGCTTGCAAGCATATCAACTGTCTCATTGAGAACAGGATGCAACAACTTCGGATTCAACTGGCGCAGACCCGCCAGCACAAACGAACGCAGGTGCATTTGCGAATGAGGAACGGTAAGCGTATCGCTGTTTATCACCTCATTGCCGAACAGCAGCAGGTCAATATCAATGGTTCTCGACGCCCATTTTTCGCTTCTTTGCCTGCCGAGCGAGTTCTCGATTCGAATGAGATGCTGATGAAGTTTTGCGGCTGTAAGCGAAGTTCGTATTTCCGCGACGCAATTCAAATACTTCGGCTGTTCCGCGCCGCTCAAAGGTTTGGTTTCGACAACGGCTGAAACACGCTCGACCGAAACATCCGGCGTTTCACGCAGAGATTGAACGGCCTTATCGATATGGTTTTCCCGGTCGCCAAGATTACCGCCAAAACCAATGTATGCGATTATGTCGCTCATTTAGATATGGCCTTGATTCGACCGAGCGCCTCGACAACATCAGGAGGATTGCCAAACGCCGTCAATCGCACATATCCCTCCCCTGCCGGACCGAACCCTGCGCCGGGGGTTGTTACGACGTGTGCTTTATTGAGCAACAGGTCAAAGAATTGCCACGAGCCAACACCCTCAGGAGTTTTAACCCAGATATATGGTGCGTTAATGCCGCCATACACTTTATATCCCAAAGCGGTGAGCGATTCACGAATCACCTTTGCGTTGTTCATATAAATATCAATCGTTTTGCGAATCTGCTTTTTGCCCTCATCGGAATACACCGCGGCAGCCGCTGACTGAGTAACATACGATACGCCGTTGAACTTGGTGCAGAGTCGCCTGTTCCAAAGCGGATTCAGGGCGACACTTTGCCCCGCCCTGGTAAACGCCCGAAGCTCTTTCGGCACAACGGTAAAAGCACAGCGAAGCCCCGTAAAACCGGCTGTCTTGGAAAAACTGCGAAACTCAATCGCAACTTCTTTTGCGCCTTCGATTTCATATATCGAGTGCGGTATCTGCGAATCGCTTATATACGCCTCATATGCGGCGTCGAAAAGAATTATGGCCTTATTTTCCTTCGCATAATCTACCCATTTTTTTAACTGTTCTTTGGTCGCAACCGCGCCGGTGGGGTTATTCGGAAAGCACAGGTAAATCATATCCGCCTTTTCCTTAGGCAGCTCAGGAACGAAATTATTATCTGCTGTCGCGGGCATATATACGATTTTCAAATACGTGCCCTGCCCCGCGACCGCACCCGTCCGCCCCGCCATAACGTTTGTATCGACGTAAACGGGATACACCGGGTCAGCCACCGCTATTATGTTATCGAGGCCGAACAGCTCCTGTATGTTGGCGGTATCGGATTTTGCGCCGTCGCTGACGAAAATCTCGTCGATATCGATACTGACGCCGCGTGACTTGAAATCGTTTTTGGCGATCGCCTCCCTGAGAAAAGCATAACCGATGCCGCCGTCGTCGTAGCCGCGAAACGTCTCTTTTTTGCCCATTTCATCGACGGCCTTGTGCATCGCCTCGATTACCGCCGGGGCAAGCGGCTGCGTAACATCGCCGATTCCCATACTGATTATTTTCGCGTCCGGATGCGCCTGCTGAAAAGCCCGCCTGCGTTTGCCTATTTCGGGAAATAAATACCCCGCCTGCAATTTCAAAAAATTCTCGTTTACTGTTGCCATAGCGTATTTCGTCCTGCAGAATTAAAAATAATACTTCCCGATTCTATTGATTACGTAATCGCACGTCAACTTTCAGGTTGAAGATTACTTTTTTAAGATTAGACAATAGAGCAGTCCTACGAATCTGGTTTGGCCCTGCTTAAACAAAGTGGGTTGAGCAAGGGATGCGAAATTCCGGCGGTCGTAAAACGGCTCTTCGAAACCATGCAGCCAGAATAAAAACGTCCTTAACCTGCCTATTTCCCGGCTGAACTTTTCAAGTATCTCTTTGGGCATATTGCTCACAATGTCGTATATAAGTGCGAAACTGTTATCTTTCAGGACGCGATAAATCTCATTGAGGCAGGCCTCGGGCTGCTTCCAATGGTGCATCGAGACGGTGCTGACAACAATATCGAAGGACTGGTCAGGAAACGGGATGCGACTTGCGCTGCCCTCTTTTATCTCGATGAATTCCGACATGCCCGCCTGGGCGACGTTTTGTTTCGCCTGTGTTATCATTGCGGCTGACGAGTCAATCCCGACCAGACGCATCCCCGGCGATTGCTGATGCAGCTTTAACAAGAGGCGAGCGGGGCCTGTTCCGATATCGAGCAACGTCCCCTGCGAGCAATGGCTCAATATGTCTTCCGCCGCAAGCTCGTAGTGCTTCATAAATATCGTCGACGAACTAAGAGCGTTATAGAAAACCGAGCCGGGCCACGGTATCCCCTCCGGATGAATCAGCTTCATTAAACGTCGCATCGGTGAAAGTTTTGCCATATTTATTTCTCCGCGAGCCAGCTTGGGCCGAAAGTAACATCAACTTTTAGAGGAACGTCGAGTTTAATCGCACCGGTCATTTCCTCGGCAATCCACTTCGAGTGCCGCTCGGCCTCGGCGATAGGCAGCTCGAATACCAACTCATCGTGAACCTGCAAAATCATTTTAACGGGCAGATTTTCCGATTCAATTTTTCGCTGGATATTGACCATAGCGACCTTAATCAAATCAGCCGCGGAACCCTGTATGACCGTATTTACGGCTAATCGCTTCGCCTGCGCCTTTTTGCCGGGGTTCGGGCTTTCCAGGTTAAGAATTTTTCGCCTACGGTGCAGAATCGTCTCGACGTAGCCGTTTCTCGTTGCCTGTTCGACTATGCTGTCCATAAACTGGCGAATAGAACTGTATCTGGCGAAATAATCTTCGATGAATTTTTTTGCCTCTGCCAGGGTCAGCCCTGTCCCGTGCGCCAAACCAAGAGCCCCCTGCCCGTAAATTATCCCGAAATTCACCGCCTTGCACCGCGAGCGCATCTCGGACGTAACTTTTTCAATAGGAACATTAAAAATCTGCGATGCGACAAAACGGTGAATATCCATATCCGCGGCAAATGCCTCACGCAGCGCCTTATCACCCGAAAATTGCGCCAGCAGGCGAAGCTCTATCTGCGAATAATCCGCGCTGAGGATGCAATCGGTTTTGTTTTTCGGAATAAATGCTGAGCGAATTTTAGCGCCCAAAGGCGTGCGAATCGGGATATTCTGCAAATTGGGATCGCTTGAGCTTAATCGGCCCGTCGCGGTTATCGTCTGGTTGAACGACGCGTGAACCCTGCCCGTGCGGCGATTCACAAGATAGCCCAGCTTGTCAACATAAGTGTTTTTCAGTTTGCTGAGCGTGCGGTATTCGAGAATAAGATTGATAATCGGGTGCTCCTCGGCAAGCTCATCCAGAACGCCCGCGTCGGTACTTTGGCCTGTTTTGCCCGAGCGAACGGATTTTAATCCCAGCCGGCCAAAAAGTACTTCGGCAAGCTGTTTTGGCGAATCGATATTAAACGGAGCGCCCGCCGTCTGATAGATCTCGTCAACCAGGCGGTTAATCGACGCTGTTATGTCCTCCGACATATCCGAAAGAATCTCGGTATCCAGCGAAACGCCATTGTATTCTATCTCCGCGAGAACGGTTACCAAAGGCATCTCAACCTTGTAAAACAAGGGCTGTATCTGAGGTCTTTTTTCTAACTGCGCCGTGAAATACTGATACAGCCGCCACGTCAGGTCCGAATCCTCCGCGGAATACTCGCAGGCCGCAGCAGTATCGACCATATCGAAAGTGAGTTGATTTTTCCCCTTGCCGATGAGTGCGGATATCGGAATGCTCGTATAACTGAGGAAATCCAGCGCCATATTATCAAGTGAATGACTGTTTCGCAGCGGGTCCAGACAATACGACGCGACCATCGTATCGAAATACACACCCGCAAGAGGCAATCCCGCGTTGCGCAAGACCAGCATATCGTATTTGATATTCTGTCCGATTTTTTTAATCGTCTTGTCGGCGAATATCGGGGCGAGTTTCTCCCGCACCATCGCTAAAGGCAGACGTTTTGCCCCCATCGGCGCACGCACCGGAATATAAAACCCTGTCTTCGCCTGCCAGGAAAAACTTATCCCCACCAAATCCGCTCTCATTGGCACAATAGAGGTTGTCTCTGTATCAACGGCAAACGATTTCTGCTTTTTCAACTCCTCGAAAAACTCCTCGAATTTTTTGGGCGTATCGATAAGTTGATAGTTATGTTCCGCTGTCGCCGCCGAAACAGGCCCCTCGCCAGCCGTTACGCCCTGCTGTTGCTGTGTTTGAACTTGCTGTTCAGTCGGCAAAAGCCCCATTTGCCCAAGCAGCCGGGCAAAACCAAGCTCGTTGAATATCTGTGTCAGCCGTGCTTCATCAATCGGCTTTACTGCAAACGCCTCGTAATCAATCTTCACAGGAACATCACAGTCAATCGTTACCAGGCGTTTGCTGAGATTAATAATCTCTTTCGATTTGCGAAGGTTATCGCCGCGTTTGCCCGTGATTTCGTCGGCGTGTGCCAGGAGGTTATCAACCGAGCCATATTTTTGTATCCACTCAATCGCCGTCTTGGGGCCGACGTCCGCAACGCCGGGGACATTATCAGCGGTATCCCCCTGAAGCGCCAGAACGTCGATAAACTGGGCTGGAGAAATTTTCATCTCCGCCTTAACCGATGCTTCATCAGTTACCTCGCCCGTCTTGATATCATATCCAAAGACATGCTCATCAATAAGCTGGAGAATATCCTTGTCCTTGTGCATATATAAACGTCAATACCCTCTTTCGAGACCTTTTTGGCAAGCGTTCCGATTATATCATCCGCCTCGAATCCGTTGATTCGCAGCATAGGTATATTCATCGCCGAAAGAATCTGCTCGATACGATTTATCTGCACGGGCATATCGTCGGGCATAGGAGGCCGATGCGCCTTGTAATCGGAATACATCTCATTCCTGAACGTCGGTCCCTTGCTGTCCATCGCCACGACGAGCATATCGGGTTTGCAGTTTTTTATCAGCCCAAGAATCGCGGTAGTAAATATGTATGTGGCCTTAGTGGGTTCGCCCGATGGGCTGGTCAGCCGCTGCCGCATAGGCGCAAAATACGCGGCGTAGATATGCGCATGGCCATCAATTATGTAAAGGGTTCTGGACATCAGAAGAAACTCTATTTGCAGACGGGGTAACTGTCAAGCAGGATTGTTTTTATCATTGGCGTTGTCGCTGCCTGATAAGCTGCTGTCTTAACTCAATCGCCTCGCTTCACCCAGGCGCTATTCGAATAATCTCATCACATTGCTTTTCGGTTATTTGGAAACAGTGATGATTTTATGAGGTTCATTTTCGCCAGGCGAAACTTTAATCCCGTCCACAAACAGCCGAAACCGTATTTGGTGCTGCGACAGAAGTTAATTGATGACGCCTCAGGAAAGTATTTCGTCGGGCAGCTTACCTCGGCTATCGTGTACCCAAACCACAGTATCTGGGCGAGCATCTGGTTGTCAAAAATAAAATCGTCGGAATTGCCGTCCAGAGGCAGACGCTCCAGCAACTGCCTGGAAAAAGCGCGGTAGCCCGTATGATACTCGGACAGCTTCGCACCCGTAAGAATGTTTTCTGCAAGCGTGAGAAACCGGTTTGACACATATTTGTAAACCGGCATATTGCCCGCCAGCGCATGACCGCCGAGGATTCGCGAACCCAGCACACAATGGTAAAGCCCGTTTGCAATCATAGACGCCATCGCCGGTATCAGCAAAGGCGTGTACTGGTAATCGGGATGCACCATTATTACGATGTCGGCCCCGTTTTCGAGGGCAAGTTTATAGCAGGTCTTCTGGTTGGCGCCATACCCGCGGTTTTGCGGATGCGTATTGACAACGGCATGAGGCAGTTTTGACGCCACATCGACCGTCCCGTCTTTGCTTGCGTCATCAACGATAACAACAAGGTCAACGATTCCCTGCGCCATCACCTCCTCATAGGTCTTGCGAAGGGTCTTCTCAGCGTTATAAGCCGGCATCACAACAACTACTTTTTTATTCGCTAACATAAGGACATTATAGCGGTTCTTCATTATCCTCGGTAGCGCAAAACCGCTTCCGGTATCATTGTTTCCTCTTTAAAACAACAACCGATGTTATCGATACTGGTGTATAATAGGTTGCCTGACTGTTCCACCGCCAGATAGTCGGCTCATCACCAAAAATGTCGGCGATACCGACCTTCTTGTAATGTGTGAACAAATATGAGTGAAACCACCCGAATATCCTTTTAGCGGAATTTGGTTTTGCCATCCATGACATGGGAACATTTACAAAAACCACAAATTCAGGGTTGGCGGTCTCAATTTGAGCAATCATTTCTTCCTGCATCTGCATGGCGTACGGCTGTGACTCCATAAGCGGATAAGTATAAATATATTTGGTAGCCGAACATCTGTCGGAATAGAAGTAGATTTGCGGTTCGGAGCCGATAACAGCTATTGGGGCATCGGGACGCGTATTACCCCGGATAAATTCCGCTATCTGCAGCGACTCCGGGAACGGGTTGCCGGTATAAATCTTCCGGCAAACATCTTCCGGTGAAAGCTCAAATAAACACTCCCGCTGGTTATACAACGTATAGCCGATGACAACCAAAACAAGCGAGCCGGTTATAATAACTCGCAATATAACAGGAATTACCCTTTGAAATAAAACATCGATGGCTGCAAGTCCCGCTCCGGCTAAAACAGCAAGCGATGGCAAAAGAAAAATGAAATAATGTCCCCGGAAATAAAAACCGGGGCAAACGGCCAAAAATGAAAAAATAAAAAATCCCACGACTAATGCCGTTAATTGACGATATCTCTTCATAACAACAACTGCTAAAAAACCAAAAACAGAAAGAAACCATATTGGAAAACCTTCATAGAACACCGTCCCTGCCTGATCTACGAAAATCTTCCAGGCGGCTTCCAGAGGAACGACCGCCGCATACTCGCGGGAGTATGTGAACGTCCAGAACCAGAACTTATCAAAGGTGCCGTAAAACCAGTAAAAAAGACATACTATAAGAAACGGCAGAAAAACCATAGCGTTAAAACCAATCTGAGAGATAATGACTTTTAGCCATTGAATCGGCTTTTGTCGCAAACCGGAATAAAGCAAATACAACGCGCCAAAAATGGCAAACATAATGCCGTGCTGCTTGATAATAAACGCAAGACCGAAAAGCAGTCCTGCAATCAGCAATCGAACATACCCTGTTTTGCCGTTGCTGTTACAAATGAGTAACAGGCCCACAAGCGCCGGCAGAACAACAAAATGCTCCGCGTTCGCCCAAAGTCCCGTTACTCCCGAAGTCATGGATAACACAGCATAGACACCGCCGGCGGCAACCGCGGCAATCGACCCAAATAATTTTTTGGCAAGCAAAAATACCACAAATATCGTCGCGGCGTTAAAGATTAGAAGACCGAGGTGAATACCCGTATGCGTCTGTCCAAACAAGGTCATTATCAGGGCATACACAACATAGATTCCCGGCAGCTTCATACTGTACGCCGAGATGTAAGGAGGAACACCCTTTAACATTTGCTGCGCTATATAAGCATATTCGCCTTCGTCACGCTCTAATGGCACAGAGAGCAGCCGACCTCGAATAACTGCCGCTGCGATTATCACCCCGATAATCGCCACCCAGGGCCAAATCCGGGATAAACATACTGTTACCTGTTTTCCTTCATTATCCCTGCTCTTTGTCTGCCCCATCAGTTCATCCTCTCGTAAATAACGACGTTACGCTCGTCTGTATCGGTTCGGAACAACCGTTCGTCCGGACTTTCCCTGTTCTCAAATTTATCGTTATCCCGCCACTTGTCAACAGCGAAAAATCGGTTATAGTAATGTGTCCCTGACGGTTACGAGATTCAGGGGACCAGGAAGCCGAATATGGAGCAAGGACAGCCGAAAATTATTTCATCAAAGACAACCAAGGGACTCAGCCTCGAACTTCTCAGAGGCACAAGAGCTCTTTTTCTCGGTATTGACATCGGCTCAACCAGCAGTGACGTCGTAGTTCTTGATGACCAGAACGGAATTGTCCTTTCGGACTACAGGCGGACAAAAGGAAAACCCGTAGAGACATTCCGCACGCAATTGCGGGAGATATTCGCGAAGATAAATCCCGCCAACGTCGAGACAATCGCGGCGACCGGCTCCGCCGCACGATTGCCCGCCAAATTACTGGGAATTCCCTTCGTAAACGAAGTGGCTGCGCAGGCCGCCGCCGTATCGTATCTGTATCCGGATATTCAAAATGCCACCGTCATTGAAATGGGCGGCCAGGACAGCAAACTAATTTTCCTGCACAACGAGCCAGGCGCGGTACGGGTGAAAGATTTTGCCTTAAATACCGTATGTGCCGCGGGGACCGGCTCATTTCTTGACCAGCAGGCGGACCGCTTAGGCATAAATATAGAGGAAGAATTCGGCCGGCTGGCGATTGAAAGCGAAAACGTCCCGCGAATGGCGGGCCGATGCTCGGTCTTCGCCAAAAGCGATATGATTCACCTCCAGCAGCAGGCGACGCCGGTGGTCGATATCCTCGCGGGGCTTTGCCTGGCCCTTGCCCGTAATCTCAAAAGCAACCTCGGCTGCGGACGTGAGTTTATAAAGCCAATCATCTTTACGGGAGGCGTAGCCGCGAATGCCGGCGTTGTAAAGGCAATCTCCGAGGTCTTTGAAACCACAGACGGCCAACTCATCGTCCCCGAGGCCCATTTTTTCACCGGCGCAATCGGCGCTTGTCTCACCGCAAAAAGCAAAGGATTGCAACATAGCATCTCTGCCGACTCGCTGATTGAGAATATCGACGAATATATCAGTCAGCAGGGTTCATCACTTCAAAACGCCCCTCGCAGGGAACCACTCGCAACACCGGTTTTGCCTCCTCCGAAAAATAATGTTCACAATAACCTGCTTGCAAAAGCTGCTGAACCAATAGAGGCATACCTCGGCATCGATGTCGGCTCATTAAGCACAAAGGCAATCGTGATGGACAGACAAAAACACATCCTCGCCAAAATCTACCTTATGACCGCCGGCAGGCCTTTAGACGCGATACATCAGGTGATAAAAGCAATCGGCGAACAGGTTAAGGATAAAGTGAAAATCATCGGCGCAGCCAGCACCGGCTCCGGGCGGTACCTCACGGGCGACTTTATCGGTGCGGATGTCGTTATAAATGAAATTACCGCCCAGGCCACCGGGGCAGCCATCATAAATCCCAAAGTGGACACCATTTTCGAAATAGGCGGCCAGGACAGTAAATACATCTCGCTGAACAACGGCGTGGTCGTGGATTTCGAAATGAATCATGCCTGTGCCGCGGGGACAGGTTCATTCATCGAAGAGCAGGCAAGTCGATTGGGAATAAGCATTAAAGAAGAGTTTGCCCGGCTTGCCTTCGCGAGCAAATCGCCCGTCAAATTGGGCGAGCGATGCACGGTTTTTATGGAATCGGATTTGCTGAGTTATCAACAGCAGGGAGCGATTACTGAAGACCTCGTCGCGGGTCTTGCTTACTCCATTGTCGCGAATTACCTCAACCGCGTCGTCGGGCGACGAAAAATCGGAGATAACATCTGCTTCCAGGGCGGCACGGCTTTTAACACGGCTGTCTGGGCAGCTTTCGAAAAAGTAACCGGCAAACCCATTATGGTCCCTGACCACCATGAAGTTACCGGCGCTCTCGGCGCGGCAGCAATTGCTGCCGAACATATCGAACAGACCGCTAAACAATCAGGCATCAGGGCCGGGAGCAAGTTCAAAGGATTCGAAAATCTTGTCAATGCCAATTATACCGTAGAGTCGTTCACCTGTGACCATTGTCCGAACCATTGCGAGATAAAGAAGGTGCAATTAGCCGGCTCGGAACCATTATATTACGGGTCACGATGCGACAGGTATAACCTGAAGAAAACCGCCCAAAAGAAAAGCCGATTCAGCGCATTCGAATACCGCCAAAAAAAGATGCTTGAATTTGCGGGCCTCAATCTCAAATCTAAAATCTCAAATCTTAAATCTAAAACTATCGGCATCCCTATGGCGATTGCGTCCTGGCAGTTGTTGCCCACATTTTCGCAATTTTTCAGAGAGCTGGGTTTCGATGTCGTTTTATCGGGTCGAACAAACAAAGAAACGGTTCGCAAGGGTTTGGAATCGGTAACGGCTCAACCCTGTTTTCCGATTAAAGTCGCTTATGGTCATATCGTTGAGCTGATTGAAAAAGGCGTGGATTATATATTTCTGCCAAGCATAGTTTCCGTAACGGGCAGCTTCCCACAGAACAAGCACAATCATTTTTGCCCGTATGTTCAATCGTTTCCATACCAGGTGCGAAGCGCATTCGGCGATAAGCTTGGCAAAACGAAGCTATTAATTGCCACGCTGCGTCTCGGCGAGGGCGATAGTATTACGCAAAAGACATTCGCGGAACTCGGCAAAAAATTAAATGTCCCATCATCGCTGGTTCGCAAGGCGATGATAAAAGGATTCGAGACACAACAGGGATTTGAGCAGGCGCTGTTGGACAAAGGCAAAGAGATTCTGGCCAATGTCGGACCAAATGAGAAATTGTTTGTGTTAGTCAGCAGGCCATACAACGGCTGCGACGAAGGCGTGAGCTTGCAATTGCCCGGAAAATTCGTCGACGCCGGCGTGGAAATGATGCCGATGGAGATGCTCGACCTCAAAGAAGCCCGGCTAAGCGATGAAAAACTGCACAGTGAAATTTACTGGTCATACGGACAAAAAATTCTGCGCGCAGCGGAAATTATCAAACGGGACAACCGCCTCTTCGCGGTGTATCTGTCCAATTTCAGTTGCGGGCCTGATTCGTTTTTGATGCCCCTCTTCAAAAACATAATGGGAAATAAGCCCTGCCTGCAACTGGAAATCGACGAACACTCCGCGGACGCGGGGGTAGTAACGCGAATTGAGGCGTTCCTCGAAAGCTTGAAGAATTATCGTTTCCTGTCTCACGTTGTCTGTCCCTCTGCCGCAATACGCAATACGCACGACGCACAACAAAATACGAAGCGAACTCTTTACATACCCTACATTGGTGACACGTCACTCGGGATGGCAGCATGTCTGCGGGCATACGGGCAGCCGGCAGAGGTTATGCCGATTGCGGATGAGGCGGCGCTTATGCGAGGCAGGACTTATACCACAGGCAAAGAGTGCCTGCCCTGCGCGATAACAATTGGGGAAATGCTTAAAGTCCTGGAGCAAGACGGCGTAAAGCCGGAAAACACGGCATTCTTTATGCCCGGCACATCAGGCCCCTGCAGATTCGGCCTGTATCACTGCATGCATCAGCTTGTCTTAAAACACGCAGGCGTCGATGAGGCTGTTATCTTCTCGCCTAACCAAGACAGCAACTTCTACAGCCATTTCGTGAGCAATTTCGACGGCGCGGGGCCGGTGACTTTTATGAAAGACATCTGGACCTCAATCGTCGGCATCGACCTGCTGTATAAATTGATTTTGCGGTTGCGCCCGTTTGCGATTGATACCAGGCAAGCACAGCAGGTATATGAAAATTGTGTTCAGCAATGGACCTGGCATCTGGAGAATCGCAGCCGATTTTCAGACAAGGTTCTGCTTTTTAAACAGTTTGTCGAAGAGTTTGCAAAAGTAAAACTGAACAACAAACTGCAAAAGCCCAGGATTGGCATCGTGGGCGAGATATACGTCCGCAACCACCCGTTCGCAAATCTCAATATCATTCGTCGGCTTGAAGAACTTGGGGCGGCCTGCGACCTCGCCCCGCTCGCGGAATGGATTTATTATACGAATTTCACACGCCACAAAATGGCGTATCGCAGAGGTCAGTGGAAAAACCTGCTCAATAACGCGGTTCAGGATTTCTTCCAGCACAGAATTGAACGGGCGCTGGCAGAGCCGATGGAGAAAAAATTTGGCCGGCTTGCCGAACATCCCACAAAACATACAATCGACTTCGCAAAACCATATATCGACGCATCATTTGAAGGTGAAGCGATACTAAGCATAGGCAAAATGGTCGAATACCACAAAGACGGCTTCGGCGGCGTGGTAAACGTAATGCCCTTTACCTGTATGCCCTCGACGATAGTCAGCACACAGACAAGACGATTGAGCGCCGACTGTAATGAGATGCCGATTCTGAATCTCAGCTTCGACGGCCAGGAAGACGCGACGCTGACGACCCGATTAGAGGCGTTTGTCGAGCAGGTCGCCGCGAGGCAGAAGGTCGGGGTGGCGGAAATGGTTGCAACATAGGGTTATTTGTGATTTCAGATGCGGGTTCAGTATACCCGTGGCGGACATTCAATAGCTAAATGGTTGTTTGCCTTCGGCGATTCTGGTTTCGGACTGCATTTGTCTCATTGTATTGGTCAACATAGCGGCGAAATCGTCGTCTTCCATACCTGTTATTTTTTCAACCGATATCGGTTGGCCATAAGCAACGGTAATCTTCGAGCCGATTTTGAATAACTTTCGATGCCTGGGCCAGCATTCGAATGCGCCATCAATCAATACGGGAATGACAGGGGCGTTACCCCGGCGAGACAAAAGCGTGAAGCCGCCTTTAAAGGGAGCGATTTTGCCGTCGGTTGTGCGTGTCGCCTCGGGAAAAAGGCAAACGCCATCGCCCTGCTTCAACCTGGCGATAATGGCCTTTATCGACGCGAGGTCGGCTTGTCCCCTGCGGACGGGTATCGCCTTGATAGATTTAAGAAACGAGCCGAAAATTTTGTTTTTGAAGAGTGAGTCGCGGGCCATAAAGCAAAGCGGCCCTTTAAACATAATGCCGGCAAATATCGGGTCCAAAAAACTCTGGTGATTGACGGCGAGAATAAAAGGCCCGCTCGTTGGGATATTTTCCAGGCCGATAAACCGCATACGGAAAACCAGACGACAGAATAACCGGCTACACCACCGTGCAAATAAACTCCAGCGATTTTTAAAAGTTTCATTCAGCATTTCTGTTTCACGCAATCAACCAGCTTTTCAACGACCTCATCGATAGACAAGCCGGTGGTATCGACGATAATCGCGTCATCAGCCGGTTTCAAAGGCCCGACGGTTCTGTTTTCGTCGCTCTGGTCTCTTTTGAGAATGGCCTGGCGGATTTCATCATCGGTTTGCTGTATTGCTTTGGCTTTCAGCTCCGCCCGTCTTCGGCGTGCCCTCTCGTTGAGGTCGGCGGTCAGGAAAAATTTGACGTTAGCATCGGGAAAAGCAACCGTGCCCTGGTCCCTGCCCTCGGTAACAATCCTTTCGTATGCCTTGGCGAATTGCCTCTGCATATCGACCAGACGCTCGCGCGCGGGAGCAAGACAAGCGACGTAACGGGCATTTGCGGTAACTTTGGGGTCACGTATTTGCGCAGTAGCATCAACACCGTCGATTTGCACAAGCATACCATCCGGGGTCGCTTTAAATTCAAATACCGTTTCATCCAGCACTTCGAGTATGCGCTGTTGATTGGTCAGGTCCGCACCATCGAGCATCGCGGCGAGAGTGGCAGCCCGATACATCGCGCCGGTATCGAGAAACACAGCGTCAAGTTTCGTCGCCAGTAAGCGGGCAACGGTGCTTTTGCCGCTGGCGGCTGGACCATCAATAGTAATTACAAGTCGAGCCATAAATTTAACCGTAGAGACCGCATAAAATTTTAACTATCTAACGCATAAGCGGGTCAGCCGGTTTTGCGACCCTGACGACGACCATACTCGTGTCATCCACCTGCCGGGCCAGACCTACAAATCGTCTGCGGTATGCGAGTATATTATTAATCACCTGGGAGGCAGAACCCATATGGCATTTACCGAAGCTCTTGAGAAGCTGCTCCCTGCCCCATGTATCGCCCTCGAAATTGGCGGCGTCAATCAGTCCGTCGGTATAAAAAAGCAGATAATCATTTTCGTTTAACTGGACGGTTTCCGACTGGTACTCGGCATTCGGCAAAACGCCAAGGACAAGGCCACCCTTGTTCAGGTCAATGATATGTTTGTCCCTGTATAGAGCAGGTGGTTCGTGGCCGCAGTTGCAATAGGTGATGGTCTTTTTGCTCGCGTCGATAATGCCATAAAACAGGGAGATAAATTCTCCGGCAGCGCATTCCTTGCACGCCATTTTATTGAGCCGACGAACAGTTTCGAGCAGCTCATCGGTCCATTCAGAATAAGCCCGCAGCGCACCGCGAAACGAGCTTGTCATAATCGCAGCCGGGATACCTTTGCCGATAACATCAGCAATGACGATACCGATTTTGTTGTCGCCCAGTTCCAGAAAATCATAAAAATCGCCGCCCACGTCGAAACAGGGGATATACGTAGCCGCTATATCAAGTCCTGAGACCTGAGGCGCTTTTTCCGGAATCATTCGCCGCTGGATATGCCCCGCGAGGCGCATCTGTTCGGTGATTCTGGCGCCCTCAATTGCCTCGGCGTAAAGCTTGGCATTGGTGATAGCAACGGCGCACTGCGAACCGATGGCTCTTGCAAGGTCAATATCATCATCTTCAAAATGCACGGGTTTTCCGCTGTAAAGTCGCAGGACGCCGATGGGCTTATCTCTGAATTTCATCGCGACGGTGAGCTGGCCGACGAGTCCTTCTTTTATCGTGGATTCCCTGAATGAGACCCTGTCGTCATCCTGCATATCATCGAGGACGACGGCTTCGCCCGCGAAGGCGGCCTTGATTACGGGGTCGTCTTTGGTGACAACGCCCTTGTTTCGGTATTCTTCACTCAGCCCGTAGGTACTGCGCATCTTCAGGTCACCGGCATCTTCGTCGAGCAGGCGAATCGAGCAGGCCTTGAGGCCGGTGATTTTGACCGCGGCTTCGGCAAGTTTGTCGAGCGCTTCCTGGAGCGTAAAGCGACCGGCTACCAGCGTTGTTATCTGGTATATCTGCTCATCTCGTTCAATTTGTTCTTTCGTTCTTACAGGCATAGCCAACCAATACTGATAAAACCGCACAGTTGTGCGGAAAAATCATCATTTTTCGTAATAAACAATCGGAAGATTATACCCGACGTCAGGCCATCCGTGAATATCAAATTAGCCATTAACGCGCCCTTGCATATAATATGTTTTTTGGTTAGCATAGAATGTTGAGAAAGTTAGTTTTTTGCGATAAGACATTATCTATGGACGTGATTGCAAAACATATTGTTTTTTCGGGACGCATTCAGGGCGTAGGGTTTCGCTTTACGGCCCTGAATATAGCCAACCGATGTGGTCTAACGGGCTACGTGCGAAATATGCCGGACGGCGACGTCGAAATGCTCGCCCAGGGGCCAGCGGAAATGATAGACAACTGCGTCCGCGACCTGCAAGATTCTTTCGTAGGGACCATAAGCCATATAGATATTGAGGATGTGACGCCCGACCCGAAACTCACCGATTTCAGGATCACTTTCTAACCGCTAAATAATCAGGCCAGCGACCAGCCATTTATAAATTATCTTGGGACTTCCAGTCCGTGACTCGTCATAAGTTTTGAATCAGACATTATCTTTTTTGCAGGGCCGGCGGCAATAACCCTTCCGCCGTCAATCACCGCCGCCTCATCCGCAACAGCGGCGGCAAAATCCATATTGCAGGTCGCTATAACAAGCGTCTGAGATAACCCGGCAAGCAGCTTGACAAGATTATTGCGGTTTCGCGGGTCCAGCGAGCCATCCGGCTCATCGAGCGTAATAATCTTCGGGGACATTGACAGCACAGTAGCTATTGCCGCAGCGCGTTTCTGGCCTGCGGAAAGGTGATGTGGCGCACGCTCGGCCATTCCTGCAAGACCGACTTCGGCCAGGGCAAGATTTACCCGTTCTTTCACCTGTTGCGAATCAAGGCCCATATTCAACGGGCCGAACGCCACGTCATCGAAAAGCGTCGGCATAAAAAGCTGGTCTTCAGGGTTTTCAAGACAACAACCGATTCGTGAACGCACCTGCTTTAGATTACCGTTTGTGATTTCCAGCCCGTCAATAACCACCCTGCCCGTTCCCCTGACAAAGCCCGTAATCGCCAAAAGCAGCGTGGATTTGCCCGCACCGTTGGGACCTATCAGGGCAAGACACTCGCCATATTCGACATCGAGCGTAACGCCGTTGAGAGCAATCGTCCCATCAGGATACTTGTATGAAAAATTTTCAACCTTTATCGCTTTTACCATAGCCGGCTATCCCAAAACAGGTTTGACAAAAAAATACAATCCAACAATAAAACAGGCGGCAATAACAATAAAAACGTAATCAGCGACACGGACTTCCAGCCGATTGATAGTTCGCCAGTTGCCGTCGAAACCGCGTGCCTGCATAGCGGCGTTTATATGCTCCGCGGTATCAATGCTGCGGACAAATAATGACCCGACCATAGCCGCGGCAAATTTGACTCCCCTGCCGAAAGCCACTCCGCCCGCCGAGCGAGCGGCACGGGCACGCAGGATATGATGGGCGCTGTCAATCAAAAGAAAAATGTATCGATATAAAAAACCCATCTGGATAACCAGCAATCTGGGCATGCCGAGCCGTTGAAGGCCAGCAAGCAGATTCGCAAAACGGGTAGTCGAAATCAGCGCAATCAGGGCCAGCATAGTAACCACAAATTTACCGAGGATACTCCAGCAACGAAGCCAGCCGACGGTCGTATGCCAAATCCAAGGGCCAAAAGCAACTGCCGCGGCTGTCCTGTCATACCAGGGACCGGTAAACGCCAGCACAAGCACAAACGGGCTGACATACAGGATATGCTTAAGCACAAAACGAAGCGGTATGCCGCCCATAACCAAAACGACAAAAGGCCCGACGGCATAACAAAATAAGATACTGACCGAAGTGCGAGGCAGAGAAATTACCACAGCGGTAAAAACAACCGTGATAATAAACTTCACCCTTGCGTCAAGGCGATGTATCGACGAATCCTGGTAAGCGAATTTATCTATGTACGCGTGGTGCATTTACGAACCACTCATCGCCTTTGCTTCTTTTCTTCTCATCAGCGACATACCCGCCCAGACCGCCAGCATAGTCAGGAGTGAACCCGAAACACCCGCGAAGCTTGTCCAGCCCTTTGAAGTTTCGGCGGATGCGCCTCGCAGGGTATAGTCGGGCAGAGGCGTGTATTTTGACTGCAACTGGTCAACTGCCTCTATTGTTGTATTCTCATTCGTGATAACCGGCTTGAAACCGGGCTGGTCGGGTCTTTCGCGATAGCTCCACTCAAGCCCATCGGGCATTTTCGACGCCAGCAACGAAAGCCCGGCGGCTGCAATCATCGCGAAGACCAGCAATGTAACAAGCACAGTTTTCCGGCTTAGCCGGATTTTGCCGGGCAGTGAATCCAAAACCAAATCGGGTCTTACCTGCTGAATATAGCCGAGAACCGCCACGGTAATCAGCCCCTCAACTAAGCCAACAAGAAAATGCACGCCTACCATTGTTACAAGAAAAGTCGAGAAGGGAACCGCAAGCACACCGGACAAAGTCGCCTCGACGGGAACTAAAACCGCTCCACTTTCCAGGGCAACCAGGCAAGCCAGCATTGCACCAATGTATATTCGCCGGCTGCTGCTTTGGCCTGCGGTTACCATTTTATAAAGAAAATAACCGACGTAAGACGGAACAAGACCCATATTTATGATGTTACAGCCGAGGGCAAGCAAACCGCCGTCCTGGAAGATGAGGCACTGCACAATAATAACCGATGAAATGACAATCGCCGCCAGATGCGGGCCTAATATAATCGCCAGCAGGACCGCCCCGACCATATGCCCGCTTGTGCCGGGCATCGCGGGAAACTGAAAGTTGACCATTTGCGCTGCAAATATGAACGCGCCGAGAATACCCATCAGGGGCAATTTATCCGAGCTGACAATCTTGCTGACTTTTCTGCAAATCAGCCCCAGCCCCCCCGCCGCTATCGCCAATGTTCCAGTGGCCACCGGCACTGACAATAATTCATTCGCCATATGCATAATTTGTTTTCCCTTTAGACGCACCTCAATCGCACTCTCGTAATCATCTGTATAAGGAGTTTCCGTCTGCGCATAATAATATATTAATAGTGCTACTTAGTCAACAGGGAATTCCTATGAAACCAAAAATATTTTAAAAAGGCCGGTAACTACGCAATATGAGACATGAACTCCAATATTTTCTGGAATCGCTGCTTGTGTCCGACCTCTTCCTGGGCCAGAGCAAGTAGTATCTCCTTGGAATGAGCGTCTGAAATCATCTCCGCAAGGTCAACATAAAGCTTGATTGACGCCTCTTCCTTCTGTATGCCCATCAGCATAATATCTTTGTAATTCATTTTAATTTTGGGCGACATATAATCCTGCGGCTCATCGCGAAATCCAGCCGGGGTCTTGTTCTCATTAACCACCCTTCCGGTTTTCATAATCTCCAGCTCTATTTTGGCCTTGTGTTCGAGTTCCTCAGCCGCCAGCATTTCGAATATCTTTTTTATACGGGGATTTTCCACACGCGCGGCAAGGGCAAGGTAAAACCTGTTGGCGTCCACCTCGCGGGCAACGGCCATTTCGAGAATCTCGTCGTCGATAAATTCCGCCATAGACAAAACAGAATACACCACAGGTGATTAAACGTCAATGCGGAGACAAATTAAATAATGAATGGCTTCTGGAGACAGGGGATATGCGACAAAATCGCCTATACCCTAAAAACTGTTTACTTTCGCACGAACATACTGCCCGGCAACTGCTTGACCAGACCTTTCAATCGGAGCGAAACAATCGAGGCGTTTACGCTTCCCGCGGGCAATTGCGAATCCTCGATAATCTGCTCAATATGAACAGGTTCGCTATGCAGACACTCATACACCGACTTTTCACCGGGGCTGAGGTTCAACTGGGCGATATCGAACAAAGGCATCTCGGCTTTAGCCGTAAGCAAATCGGCCCGCTGACTGACGTATCCTCTTATTTTATCGCCTATGTACCCAAGCGACTCCATTATGTCATCGACACAGTCAACTAATTTGGCCCCCTGTTTAATCAACTGATTGGCGCCCCGGCTGAGCGGAGAATCTATTTTGCCCGGCACAGCCATAACTTCGCGATTATATTCAAGAGCCGATTTGGCGGTATGAAGCGCACCGGAATTGCTGCCCGCCTCGATAATGATTGTCCCCAGAGATAAGCCGGCTATAATCCTATTGCGAGGAGGAAAATTCTCAGCCAAAGGTTCATAATGAAGAGGCAATTCGCTTATGCATGCGCCGGATTCGGCAATTGAATCGAATAACTTTTTATTTTCGTGTGGAAAGACATTGGCTAATCCGCAGCCCTGGACAGCGATAGTGCGCCCGCCCGCCGCGAGAGCCCCCTGATGAGCCGCGGTATCGATGCCGCGCGCCAATCCTGAGCATATTGTAAAACCCGCGCCTGCCAATATGTGTGCGAATCGCGATGCCTGCTCGCTGCCGTATAAACTGCACCGCCGAGACCCCACTATCGCCACACTAAGATTATCCGACTCGACGAGAGTCCCCTTGACATATAAAACAGGAGGCGGGTCGTAAATAAGTTTTAGCTGTGCCGGGTAACGTTCATCCTGAAGATGAATAATCCATACCCCAAGCTTTTCAGCCAATGTCAGCTCGGCTTCGGCATCCGTTTTGTCGCGACTGGCCGCAATTTTTTCCGCGGTGTGAAGACCTATCCCATCAACTTTCGCCAGTTCATAAGCCGACGCGCCAAGAACTATTTCCGGCGAACCGAAATAAGCGAGCAGCTTGCCGAAAGTAACCGGACCGACACCTTCCGCGCCTGCCACTTTCAGCCACTTCTCGATATCTGGTGAATTTGGGTGCATCGAACAACCTGAATTATTATAAAATGATTAGCATAAAAGTATATGTCACCATTGCGTAAGGTCAAGTCAAATTACGAATGATTATAAAGATATAAGCATACGAGGGTATATACAATTTGTCCTTGCCGCCGGGTGAACAAACACCCGTTAATTTCGTAAATAATCTCAATTTGGGCTTGGTAGCTTATGAATTTCTATTGCACTATAAGCACTCATAATAACGTATTTCGAGTTTCTAATACCATGGCTCGTCCCAAGCAAAAGAACCGTACTATTATCGCACTCACAACCTTATATTCAACAAAGAGTTATGTTTGTTGTGGGCCTGTAAAAAACGGCATTCTGTGCGATTAACAGGCTTATTAAGTTGAAAAGCACAATATATTGTGTTATATTTGATTTTTTATGGTACGAAGCGTTACGAAAACTCGGAAGAAACAGGCAAAGGGCCACACCTCTAAAACGGCGGTGGTGGTTTCGCGCAAACCCTTCAAAACATACGATGAGGCAATCAAATACCTTTTCAATAGAACTAACTACGAGCAGGAAAAGCACTTACGATATAACGTTGATACGTTCAACCTGAAGCGGATGGAGCATTTGCTTTCGCGGATAGGCAATCCTCACACCAAAATCGATACAGTCCATATAGCCGGTACAAAAGGTAAAGGCAGCACAGCCACAATGCTGGCGAATATGCTCGAAGCAAACGGCTATAAAGTCGGTCTGTACACCTCGCCGCACGTGGTTAACCTGCACGAGCGAATTATGGTCAACTCTGAAATGATAACTAAAACCGCGATGCTCGGTTTGCTTAACCGTATATACAAAGCGGTCGAAACCGTTTCAAAAACCAGCGCCCCGACTTTCTTTGAGATAATGACGGCGCTCGCCTTTATGCACTTTGTTGATTCTAAGGCGGATGTCGCGGTAATTGAGACGGGCCTTGGCGGTCGATTAGACAGCACCAATGTGATAAAGCCCAAGGTCGTCGGCATCACCAATCTGAGCTTCGACCATCAGAAACAACTGGGAAGCACAATAGAAGAAATCGCGAAGGAAAAGGCCGGTATTTTCAAGCATGGTGTCCCCATCGTAACGGTCCAGCAGGACCCTAACGCGATGCGGGTGCTGAGGGCGCAGGCCGCGGCAGTCAAGGCGCCAATCAGCGTAACCGGCGTAGATATCGATTTCTCGCATCGCTTTGAAACATCGCCTGAGCATGGGCCGCATAATCGCGTGTGCCTGACAACACCCACCAGCAAATTTGAGCACTTTCGAGTCCCGCTGCTTGGCATTCATCAGGCGGTAAACTGCGGTCTCGCCCTTGCGATGCTCGACAAGCTCAAGAGTTGCGGTTTCGAGATAGATAACGATAAAACGGTCTCAGGCCTTGCAAAAGTCAAATTGTCGGGCCGCATGGAGATGATTTGTGAAGACCCGCGAATTCTCATAGACGGTGCGCACAACGCCGCGAGCATAAGAGCGCTTATGCACGCAATAGGCCAGAGCATCCCTTACGATTCGATGATAGTAATCTTCGGCTGCAACGATGATAAAGACGTCGCTGGAATGCTCCAGGAGCTGCAATTCGGCGCCGACAAGGTGATTTTCACTCGCAGCAACTCCCTCAAAGCGATGTCGCCTGATGAGCTGGCTGAAAAATACATTGCCATATCCGGCAAGATGTGCCAAACCGCCCCAGCTCTTGGGGAGGCACTTCGTCTGGCAAAAAACGCGGTAGGCAAGGAAGACCTTGTCTGCATTACGGGAAGTTTCTATCTCATCGGCCAGGCCAAGGTCCGTTTCCAGGCAAGCTAAACCTGTCCCCAGATGCGAGATTCAAGGAACCTGATGAAGCTGTCAATCGTCATCCCTGCATTTAACGAATGCGGCAAAATTGGACGCGATGTCGAATCCGCCTGCGAATTTCTCCTGAAAAACAGCTTCGACGGGGAAGTTATAGTTGCCGACGACGGCAGCAGCGACACAACGGCTGACGAAGCACAAAAAGCAGGCGACAAATATAACAGCCGGATACGAATCAATGTAATCCGAAACCGGCAGCACTACGGCAAAGGATATGCCGTTCGCAGCGGAATAATACAATCGACCGGCGATTACGTGATGTTCGCGGACAGCGGCAGTTGTGCCCCTCCGGATAACATCCTGCGAGGACTGGAACTGCTCAAGACCGGCAAATGCGATATCGCTCACGGCTCTCGCAGATTAGCCGGAACGCACCTCGTAAAAGACCAGGGACTTTACAGGCATATCTGCTCGGCGATTTTTCACTGGTTTGTAATACGAATGATGAAACTGCCTCCCCGGCTCACGGACACTCAGTGCGGCTTCAAAATTTACCGCGGCGACGTCGCTCGCCTGCTTTACGGTCAGTGCCAAACCAACGGCTTTATGTTCGATATCGAAATAATCAGGCGGGCTATAAATCAGCATTACAGAATTGCGGAATTTCCCATCGACTGGACATGCGACCCGGACAGTCGGCTTTCACCAACAAAAAGCTCATGGCGAATACTTTCAGAACTGCTGAAAATAAGAAAAGCGATTTAAATAAATATCCCGCATTACTTCGAATAAAAATTCGCCTTACCCCATCGCCCGAAACGCAGGATTCGACCACCTGTCTTTTTGCTTTTACCCAACAGAACCAGTAGTGCGGAAGCGTCCTTGCGTTTCTTGCAAAAAGATTGCACCGCGTTAACCGGCATCACCATAAAAGCCGTTGAAAGTGCGTCCGCCTCGGCAGCCGTCTTTGCCATCGACCAGGCGCCCGGCCTTGTAACCGGTTTTCCTGAATGCGGATTGATTATGTGCTGTCCTTTGCGCAATCCCGATGCGCTAATCGCCCTGCCCGCCAGGTTAATCTTCGCAATAAGTCGGCTGTAATCCGCCGGGTCTGACAATGATATAGGCCAGCCCGCTAAACCATCCGGGACGCCAACAGGCAAAATCGTGCTTTGTCCCGCTGATATGAGAACAACCTTTATCCCCCACTCGCCGAGTAACTGTGCGATTTTGTCCGCGGCATAACCTTTGCCGACAGCGCCGAAATCAATTCTGACATCGTCGCTTCGCAGTATAACGGTATGTTCGAATTCGTTAAGCACAAGCAAATTGCTGCCCGTTTTTTCAAGCGCCACCTCAATATCCTTTTTCGATGGCTTACGCGGCGTCCTGTCTTTATCAAGCCAGCAATCATACAACGGGCCGATTGTAACATCAAAAGCGCCTTTTGTTTGTATATACAACTCGATACTTGTCGCCAGACATTCAAAAGCCGCTGGGCCAAGTTGCAGCGGCTGATTTGCGGCAAGAGCGTTAATTCGCGAAACGTCGCTGTTATCCATAAATCGGCTGAGATTGTTTTCGATGCGGTCAAGCTCTTCAAACGCCGCCCACGCGGCCTGTTCAGCGTAAACTGCATCTCGATGAACTATGAATATCTCGAACATCGCCGCCATTGCGTTATGTTTAAACGACCTGAGATTGGCGATTCCGCACCGGTCTTTTTCAAACGAGATTGTATCAGGTTGCTGCTCAGCCATAACTTGCTCTCATTTGACGGCCTGATTATCGGATTTGCTCGTTTGCCATTCGTCCCACAGGTCTTTTGTTACATAGCCGCGAAGCTCGACCTGCGGCCTAAGCTCAATGCCTTTATCAAACAGGGGAACATAAAGATTTTTCTGCCCTGCCGGCGAAATATCAAACAATCGGCCTATAAGCCGCTCCTCAAAACCGGCGGACGCGATTACGACCGGCGCAGGCGCGCTAATCTCGTTAACATCATTATAATAGCCCACGTTTTTGAATGAGCGCAGATACCACGGCAGCGGCCAATAATCACCCTCGGGACAAACCACCAGTACCGGCATATCACTCCCCGCCGGATACGCCCGCGAAACTTCCCCGACTCGCCGGGCGATTGTCAGCACGTCTTTCGTCGGATGAGCATATACATAAGGATTACCGGCATTAACATCATAAACGCGGCTTGCCAGAAACGCCTCTAAGCACAGGTCCGTTGCGAACACCAGAAAAAACAGGACCATTATTATTCGAGACAACACCCGCCCAAGCGAATTAACTACCGCGACGACGGCAACCGCCGCCAGCAGAATCATACCCTGATAAAAACTCAGCAGACACCACGGCGTCTTATAGGGTATCGCCGAATAAACGACGGTCATTATCACAGTGTAGCAGGCAATAAATTTAAGCAGATTAGAATCGAGGCCGGATACGCCCCGCCCGCTTATAATAACTAACAGGCCAACCAAAGCCATTACCACTACAAACCCTTCAGTCCACGGCGGCCCCATCCCGGCCTTATTGTAAATCAGCAACTGCAGATAATAATACCACGGATGAATATGAAGCTGATTATGGCCCGCTCGCTCAAAATATATCGCGTAGGTTCGGAATGAATCGATAAATCCCGCCGGATTTTTGAAAAAGGAAGAATAAAATAATCCCCATATGACTATCGCACCAATAATCGCTAAAACCAAATGACCGGGACGCACCAGGTCAAGCGTCGCCCTGCCGTCTTTTCGGGTTAGCAGCACAATCGACAAAGCAACTATAACCGCCCCAAAAGCGATTATGGACGTTTCTTTTGTGGCAAAGCACAACGCCGCAAATACTCCCGTCCGCAGCGCCCATATCCACTTTTGGCTGCGGGCGTATCTGTATCCCGATACAATCATCCCGAAAGTAAAACAAACAAGCAGCATTTCCGGGATATAGTATCGGCTGTAGAAAACAAACGCGGGCGATATGGCGGTAAACGCAGCGGCAATCACCGCGAAAGGTCTGCCAAGACCATCCATCAGCAGCAAAGGCATCAGGACTAAAATCAGTCCGAAAAATACTGGCACAATTCGCAGCGTGATTTCTGTAAGACAAGTGTAGGTATGCTGCCCGGAAAGCAACGCGGGAACCAGCGTAAAATAATTCAGCGTCGGCCCGTGGAATTCGGTCGGGTCGTAGCGATAGTTGTTTGCCTCGAGAAGCTGCCCGAAACGGTAAGCGTGGACCGCCTCATCGCCGTGCATCGGGCGGATATCCAAACGGGAAATCCGCAATGCTGCGGCCAAAATCAGTACGGCTGATACTGCAAGCCAGTATCTCATCTACTTCATTTCGCAGGCGTTCCGTAAACCTCGACCTCAATATAATTATTCAGGTCGTTGGCGCTGTTGCCGTTGCTGTAACACCTGACATACCGCCCCACCACGCCCTTGGCATCGATAAGCCTGCCCTCGGCGGTCTCAACATAATTCCTGTCTTTGCCGGCGCCGAGGCCCAGTGTATTGTCTGTGTCATTGTTGAAAACCGTCTGGACGTTCTTAATGAAATCCGGGTCGCCGGCGATCTGCACAATAACATCCTTATAAACGCGGGGCTGCTTGTGATAATGCCAGACAATAACGGCATAGATATTGTATGACGCCCCAAGGTCTATGGTTACATTTTGTTTTAACGGGCCTAATTCGACGTAGCTGCCGTCCGTCGCTTCCTTGTCCCCGTCGGTAATCATCTCTATTCCGCCGATAATCGGCTGCTCATCCGAGCTTTTAACCGGCTTCTTCAAAGCAACATTTGTCGTCCCCTTTGGGGCGTAAAACGGCTCTCTCGGCTTGCCTAACGGCTTTTCAAGATTTGCGATGCCCTGTATGTTTGGCGGTGTGCCCACAAACTGCGGCTTCGGCAAAACCAGCGGAATCGGCACTAAATCGCTGGCGGGCTTTGACTCGACGACGTTGGTGTCCGCTGCCGGGGTATTGCCGTCGGCGGATTTGGGAAGGGCTTTCAGTGTTGCCGCAGGAACTAATCCCAAAAGTATTACCAACGTTATACTTGCTGTTATGCGAATGCTTTTGCGTGCCATTTTGCGTATATCTCCTTCGTTAAAATTAGTCAAACCGCCCACAAAACCAATAAAAGGGTTTATTCATTTTATTGATTCAGCAGCATTTTGTCAATCGCAGCCGGGCTTTTTTGCGATGATTTCCATCTCCCTGTCGGGCACTGTCGCCGACGCAAGAACTTTGCCGGTTTCCGCTTCCATCAGCGTCGCCTTTATCGACGAACTGCCGATATCATATCCGAACAATAAAGCCATTAACCTTCTCCTTCACGACTACAATTTCTTACAAACACCACGGCGACCTCATCGGCCGACCCAGCATTTTATCCGCTTCAGCGCCATTTATAAAGTGCTCTTTTATCGGGTCCCATTGCAGTTTCTGACCCAGCCGTACCGCTATACTGCCCAAATGACAAACCGTCACGGAACGATGCCCCGTTTCGACATCTGCTGCCGGCTTTGTCCGCAGTCGAATACAATCAAGGAAATTCTGATGATGGTCTCTGCTGCGATAAAGATGAACCTCATTTGGTCCCGCTGTTGACTGAACAACCGATGCCGGCTGCGAGAAAAAACTCTCCCGGCTTACAAATATCCAACCCTCGGTCCCCTCAAAGCGAACGGGTGATTCCTGGATTTTTGCTTTGCCCGTTTTACATAAAAGGCGAACCCCATTGGCATATTTATATTCTATATCATAACTCAACGGCGTTTCAAAAAGTCCTTCTTTAGGAAACTCGCCTGTCCCGCTGACCTCCACGGGGCCGGTCAAATCTGTGCCGTTGCCCCACTGAGCGATATCTATCGCGTGCGCTCCCCAGTTTGTCAGTTGTCCCCCTCCGAAATCGTAGATAAAATGCCAGTTGTAATGACATCCCTCCCGGATATAAGGCCTGTATTGTGCGGGCCCCAGCCACAGGTCATAATCCAGTCCCGCTGGCGGCGGCTCAGTTTTCCATGTAAGCGGATTGGGCCTGCTGTTTTCCGGGATTTCAACTTTGATTGTTTGCAGCTTCCCGATTCTGCCGTTGCGAACAAGCTCGCAGGCCTGCCTGAAATTATTATCCGACCGCTGATGGCTCCCCGTTTGTAAAACACGCTCGTATCGTTTTACGATATCGCACAACACCCTGCCTTCGGCAACGGTGTAAGCGAGCGGCTTTTCGCAATATATGTCTTTGCCCGCCTTTGCCGCGGCGATTGATATGGGTACATGCCACTGGTCAGGCGTGCAAACCGCAACTGCGTCAACATCCGCTCTTGCCAACAGCTCACGAAAATCATTGTATGACGAATCTGCGGACAATCTGCCTATTTTCCTCGCCTCTTCACGATGTGCATAATCAACATCACAAACGGCTGTTACCTGTGCAGACGGCCTACGCAAAAACGCCTTAAGATTCAATATACCCTGGCTGCCCGTGCCGATTATGCCAATGGTGATTCTGTTGCTCGGCGCGTTTTCGCCAAATACCGAAGATGGGACGATAGCAGGCAATGCGCACACCGCGCCTGCAGCAACCCCATTCCGCAGAAAAGCACGTCTTAATAACCTGTATTTTTTTTCAGTCATTTTTGCGTTAAAATAAAACGGCAGAGACCCGCATTCCAAGGCCTCTGCCGTATAATAAGTAACTGTAGGGCGGGGCGTGCCCCGCCTCCCGTAAGGGACGCCTAACGGCGGAATCAAACTACTTGTTCTGCGGCATTTCAACAGCAGCCGGCTGCAAACCTGCCTTAGCTAAAACAGCGTAAACAACAAGGCCGATGAAGAACGCGATTACCGGGGCCGGACTGATAAAACCGAATTTTTCGGCGTTTATCGTAGGCAGTATCGCAACTACAAATCCAATGGCCCAGGAAATATACCCTGCCAGGTTGATTCCCTTGCGAGGTCCCGCCCACTTTCTGCCGCTCAGTAAATAATCTGCCACCATCGCACCGCAAATCGGTCCGAACGACGCGCCGATAATACTGAAAACCCAGACAAGATTCAGCGCCCAGCCGGTCGCAGCAAGTATGATAGCCACAATTCCGCCTATCGATACAGCTACAACCTTGTTGGCCTTGGGGAACATCGTGCCGATGCTGTTGGCGGCTATAAATGTACTGAAACACGCAGGAGCAAAGCTCGCTATCGCAAACAGTATGAACATCGACTTTGCCAAAGCTCCTCCTTGTGCGCTAATAACGCTGTCAAAGGAAAAACTCGTCATCGCCGGGTTGGCCGCGTGAGCGCCTGCTACAGCTATAAGGGGCAAACCGCCCGCGACCAATATCGCCAGCATTATGCCCACAACGCCGCCCAATTGAACGTCTTTCGCATTGCGATTACCCATACCGAAATCGACGCCTGCAGCGCCAGCGGTAGCAAAGAAGCCAACCACAATGGTTATTATCGTCAAAAATCCTTCAGACGCGTCTGCGCCGGGTGTCGGCTTAAAATTCCCCGCCGAGCCGACGTTGGTGAAAAACACAATCAGAATCATAACCAACGGCACAATCGGCAGAAACGTCGAGACCTTGCCGACATACTGAATTCCCTTGAGCGCAACAAACACAGCGAGAATCGTCCAGATTATCGACACAACGATAAATTTGGGCGTTCCAGGCGCAGCATCGTATCCTAATGCCTGGAGGATAAAACTTGTTGATACGGCTGAATTGACCGCAAGCCAGCCGAACTGCAAAAGCCCCATCAGCAACCCGGGCATTAAAAAACCGCCCACTGTGCCGTACGTCGATGAGCCAACGACGTAAAGCGGGTAACCTGTCTTCATACCCAAAAGACCGGGGACAAGGTAAAACAGGAAATAACATATCAGGGCAGCCACAGCCAAACCGAGCAAACTCAGCCCCAGCCCCGCTTTCGACAGCGTCCCGTCGGCTATCTTCATATAAAAGACAACCCACAGGAAGATGCCCGCGTAAACAGGAGCTGTGCCCTTAAACCACGGCGCTCGCTTGTCGGCAGGGTTTGGCTTTGCCATACCAAGGTAACTTGGCAGCATTCCGTTACTCATAATCTGTTCTCCTAACTATAAATTCATATTTGCATAACCCGGCCAAACACACCGGGGACATTCGCGCCTGTCAATAAATCACTTCGCCGCGGTCCTGTTCATCTCAGTCAGTGCCGCAAGATACAGATATATAATCGCAAATAATGACAAGAGTAACGTGCTGTAACGATGAATCTGCAGCAGCACTTCCTGGCCGTGCGTGCCGAAAATCGGGAACATACTCACAACAGCGCTAAGAATCACAGGCAGCGACATCGTCAAAATCACCCAGAAGCATATCCGCAACTTAAGCTCGTGCTTTTCAGGTGCAGCTGTGCTTTTGGGCTGACGCCGCAAAATCATGTTAAGCAAAGGCCAGTAGTTTTTGTCTAATCGATTTCTGTCTGCCCAAAGCACCGCGAGAATGGCAACGCACGCCGCAAAAACAGGCGCAGCCGTCGCGTGAATCATCAGCCACCAGCCCGATAACGCGACGCCAAATGCCACCCGCGGAATAAAACCGGTCAGTGCCAGCACAACAAAACACAAAATCGCAAGAAGGAAAACCAGCTTTCTCAACACCCCAAGCAAACTCCATTTTTGCTCGACGAAAAAAAGCGTTACGAAGAAAATCACCAGCCGCAGCGGGTCAAGTATGCGAAGCCCCCTGTCTTTGCCGAATACGTCGTCGAACTTCGGCTTTGACACGATAAAGTGCAGCAGTATCGCCGCAACCGCCGCCGCGAACCCGGCTACAGCCACCGTGCGAAATATACTGACGTCCATCAACCAGCTCACTGCTCGTCTCCAACAACGACCTTAGCCACAAAACCAAGCGCCTTTAGAGCATATAGAACCAGCACGCCCAGAATAACCAGCGATGACAAAATCGCCACAACCTTAAGCCATGGCCTGAATACAAATGAGAACGCAAACGCCCTGGTATATAAACGCGGCAGGTTTTCAAAAGCAACCATTTCTTTTGCTGTAAGATTTTTCAAAGGCGAATCAATCGAAACAAGTCCGAATAAAAACGGAGAATTAGTCGTGTGGCAATCCTGGCAATTACGAACCCCCAGCGATTGCGCCGCGGGCCTGACGTCATGCGCTATCGGCCACAAATACGGCTCCGCCATTTTACTGTCCGCCGACACAAGTTTCCCGCCCGCATCCAGCGAGTATATCTTCCCGCCCGTGACATAAACAGCTTTTGCCCCAGCGTCAGCTTTTTCACCAAGCAAGGTCAGGATTTTAATAACATCTTCGTCTTTCAAATCAGGCCAACTGCCCACCTTTGAGAACGCTGTCTTCGTGATTACCCTTGAAGTGGCCGACTTGACTGCTTCCATCGCCAGAGGCGTTATTACATTGCCCTCGCTCATCGTCGCCCAGTACGCCGGCCATAAAAGTTTGAATACGCCGATTTTCCCGTCCTGCCCCTTCGCGAAAACCGGGTAAAGCAGGTGAGGCAGGATTTCGCCTTCCTTGCTCGCTCCCGCGATACCCAGCGCGTGGGCTCTTGCGGTCTTTGTCCGTATCGTCTCCTTCGCGGGCCACGGGCCTGAATGACACGCCGTGCAGCTCAATTTATCAAAATGTGAAGGCGGAATACCCGCGTGCTTCGGTGTCGGCGCGGCAAATCGTCCGGCGACGGGTTTATCGCCGTTCTTGCCGAGGTGACAGCCCTCGCACGATGAAATCGTTGTTAAAGGATTATTGCTGTCCCGCGACTCTACTGCGTACCCGCGCATGATGTTATGCTCAAGACCGTTGCGATGACAATCCACACAAGCCAATCCCGAGGCAATATGAACATCCTCGTCTGAATTCCACTTCTCTGTTTTGCCCTCGCGCACGTCAACATTTGAATGGCAGAAATAACATCGCTGCTTTGGTGCCTCTCTGCGGATATCAAAGCCCGCCCAGTCATTATGGCCAAACGCCTCTTTGCGATATGCCACAACGGGCGGCTTTAATTTTGAATCGCCCGACGTGAAAGGAGCCCTGAAATCATATTCGTTGGGCAATCCCTTTACCGAGCCGGTTACATAAGCGAATTCGCAGGACGCCGTCGCCGCCCAGCGATAGTTGCCCCGGATAACCTGAATCGAATATCCGCTCGCCCCGCCCATATCCTGCCCCGGGTTCCCGTCATGGCAGGCAAGGCAGTTTATCTCCAGCTTGCCCGTTACTTCCGATTTCAGAACCTCGTCCGGGTTCTCGCTTTTATCGACCATCTCCCCGATACCGCCCCCCGGCATCTGCCTGCCGAACGACTGCAAAAACGCCATCGGCGTTAGCCCTATCTGCTCTGGTCTGAATGTCCCCGGCCATTTACGGTATGACAGTGGTATTTGTGTCGCGCTTGTCGGGTCCGCGAATATCCACGGCTGTCCCCTTCGGCCCGGGTTAACATTCGGGTCAATCGCGTTGAAATGCCAGCCCGCGCTGACTTTGTCGTAACTGTGGCACGCCCCGCAGGTCGCCTTAGTCGAGAATGGCAGCACAGGGTCGGAATCTGGATGAATCTGGTCCGGCTCCTTGCCGGGGATAGGTTCTGAAAGCAGCGGTATTAAATGAACGAAATTACTCCTGCTCCCGTCCGGAGTATCGCCAAGCTTTACCTCCGCACCGACAGCGATTCCTGTCGCCAGTACTATTACTAAAAACAACGCCTTGGCAATCAATCCGTTTCTCAATGTTCAACCAGTCCTTTGAACCGTTAAACCTTAAATTCTTCCGGCTTGAATTCGAGTTTACAGCCCGCCTCGACCGCCTCGTTTACCTTCAGAACCGTTGCCGCGGTCTCATATCCGACCTCAGCCGGGCAGTTTAGTTTGCATTTGCCGCGAATCGCATCGAAGAAATTCTCCAAATGCGGCTTGTAATACGGGTCTTTGAATACTGCGCCGATTTTATACATATCCGGGGCCGCCGATTCACGCACGTCAACTAATGCGCCCGAATCGGATTTTTCTTCCTTCTTTTCAGGTGGAGCAAGCAGGTAACCTTTCTTGACCCACTCGTCCCACTGCGGAGCCGTCGGCTCACGATACGCCTCGCCTCTGCTGCTCGCTTCTGAAATAACCAGCGTCCCCTGGTCGCCCATAAACGTCTCGAAGTAGCCCTGACAACTGTTGGTTGTGATTGTCTGGTAATACGCCCTAACAACCCCCTTTGGGGTGTCGTAAGTATAAATAGCCATCACGTTGTCATACCACTCGTGGTCTTTCTTGTCGAAGTAATCGGTCCCGCCGCTGGCAACAACAACTTTAGGCACCGCGCCGAGGAACCAGTTATATATATCAATCTGGTGTGAGCCGACGTCAACTATCGCCCCGCCGCCAAGCCCTTTATACCATCGCCAGTCACGGAATTGCTCCATCGACTTGAAACCGTATTTTTTCAGCGTCTCCTCGTCGATTCCCTTTCCTTTTGGATAACCGCGCGGCGACGAAGCCGAAACCGAGCGATTCCACTGACCATTGATTGTCGTTATACGACCGAGGATTCCCGCCTCTTTCAGGAGCTTATTATAGCAGTGTAGATATCGCGGATTACTTCGACGCTGATGCCCTATTTGCAACAGTTTGCCTGTTTCCTTCGCCGCCGTAACCATTTTGCGGGCGCCTTCCAGCGTGTTCGACATCTCCTTTTCGCAGTAAACGTGCAATCCCTTCTTCAGACACGCCACCGTCTGCTCTGAATGCCAGAAATCAGGCGTCGCGATAATCACCGCCTGCAAATCCTTCTCCTTATCGAGCATCTCCTGATAATCAACATATACGTTGTGCTCGTGCTTATAGGCCTTCAGATATCTCGACACGTTCTGCTGATTCCACGAGGTCCATATATCACAAATCGCCTTGAACCGCAGACCCGGTATTTTTACCGCCGAATCGAGCAGTGCCTTGCCCTCGTCGCCCACCCCTATTATTGCCACGTTTATATCGTCTGTTTTGCCGCCGGCTCCCGTTTCCCCAAGGACCATCGGCGAAAAAATCAGCCCCGCCCCAACCGCCGCTGTCGAACGAATGAATTCCCGTCTGTTAATTCCCGTTGTTGCCTTATTTTTGCTCATTCGTAGTCCTTTTAAAAACCTGACCAAACCCGCAATCCGCTCCACGCTGCTTGCCTCGGCGTAGCCATAGGCGAAGCCGGGTCCGCTGTCCGCTATACGTTGTCCGCTGCACTCTGAACGCTGTACGCTGCACGCTGTACGCTGTCCGTTGCTTAATATTACCCAATTCCCGCCCGCCTGACAACTACAAACTCCGCCAATTTTCCGCCTTGAAACGACGCCCGAACCCTTGACTCCCAACCCCCTTTAACGGACAATAAGCGCGTAGTTTTTTGACGGAGAGGTTTATGGCAAAACACACTGCGAAACCCGTTCGACCCCCGACAACGGCATTCGAGGGCAGGCAAGCTCAGGGCAGGATGGATGGCAACTCATTAAGCCCGCAGAAGGAACTGCTGGAACTGCTCAAATCTCAATTCCCCCAAATATTCGCCGAAGGCAAAGTCAACCCCGACAAACTCAAACAGGCACTCGGCGAAGACCTTGATACCAATAATGAACGCTATGGCCTCTCGTGGGCAGGGAAAACCGAATGCTTTCGCCATATTCAGGAAATGACGACCGCCACACTGAAACCCCTGCGCAGCGAATCCGTCGATTTCGACAAAACCGAAAATATCTTCATCGAGGGCGATAACTTGGAGGTTTTGAAAGTCCTCCAGCGCAGTTACTACGGCAAAATAAAAATGATTTATATCGACCCGCCTTATAACACGGGCAACGACTCCTTCATTTATCCCGACCGCTTCAAAGAGGAAAAAGACGATTACGAGCTAAGAGCAGGAATAAAAGACGCCGAAGGACTCTTAACAAAAGACGGCTTCTGGCGCAAAAACTCAAAAGACGCAGGACACTTCCATTCCAACTGGCTCAGTATGATGTACCCCCGTCTGTTCCTTGCCAAAAACCTCCTCCGTAATGATGGCGTCATCTTCGTCTCAATTGATGATAACGAAGTCCATAACTTGCGAATGGCTATGAACGAAATTTTTGGGGAAGAAAATTTCGTAGGTCAAATCACAATTCTTAGTAATCCCCGAGGCCGACAATCAGAAAATTTTATAGCAACTGTGCATGAGTATATTATTGTTTATGCTAAATATATTGAAGAATGCTCAATCGTTGGTTTAGATCTAACCGAAGAAGAAACAGGAGATTATGATAAGGTTGATGAGAATGGAAAACACTATAGATTGCTTGGTTTAAGACAAAGAGGTGTAGCTTGGCGAAGACAAGATAGACCTCAGATGTATTTTCCTCTCTATGTTAATCCTCGTAACGGATCAGTTCGGCTCTCTCCTGATAAATCTCATACTATCGAGGTATTTCCAAAAAGACCTGATGGACAGGAAGGAAGATGGAAATGGGGTAAAGGAAAAATAAGTAACGAATTACATAAGCTTGAGGGCAAACTTGTTTCTGGTAGGGATGAGTGGGATATATCTGTTCATGATTATTTGGAAACAGAGGATGGCATTGAAAGAACTAAAAAAGTTAAAAGTCTTTGGGATGATAAAGCATTAAATTATCAAAATGGTACAGAAGAAGTAAAATTGTTATTCAACGGAAAAACTATTTTTTCTTATCCTAAACCCACATCATTATTAAAATCAGTTGTTTCAATATTACAGGATAAAAGCTCAGTCGCACTCGATTTCTTTGCCGGGTCTTGTACAACTGCTCACGCGGTTATGGCTTTGAATACGGAGGATGGGGGAAACAGGAAATTTATCTGTGTTCAGTTGGCGGAGCCGTGCGAAGAAGAGAGCGAGGCGTTCAAGGCGGGGTTTAAGACAATCGCCGATATCGGCAAGGAAAGAATCCGCCGGGCGGCAAAGAAGATAAAGAAGGAGATAGAAGGGAATCTCAAATTTGACAAAAACAAATTGGATTTGGGATTTAAGGTCTTAAAATTAGAGCAGAGTAATTTCAAGCAGTGGCGGGAGAACGTCAAGACAGGCGAGGAATTAAAAGAGCAGATGAAGATGTTCGTAGATAACACCACAAAAGGGGCAAAGCCCGATGATATGCTCTTTGAGATAATCCTTAAAAACAGCAGGTTTGATTTGAATGTTAAGGTTGAAAAGCAGTCCTTCGACGGCGTTGATTATTACCGATTAGCCGATGGCGTTGAGATTGTCTGCCTTGCCCCGAAGATTACAAAGAAATTAGTTGATAAGGTATTGTGCGCAGCATGCCCTACGGCAGCGCAAAAGCCGGAAAAATTCACCTGCCTTGATATTGCATTTAAGGATAACGACCAGTTGAAAACAAATACCGCCCTGCAAATGGAAGCGGGGAAGATTGAGTTTAAAGTAATATGACCCTTTAATTTAACCCGAAAGATTTTAGGGGACATATGTAATATATTAAGGATTTGATAAATGGAAATTATTCAAATAATACTTTCATCTATTCTTACAATCTTAACTGCTGGCCTTTTCGTTGTTAGGAAAGAAGAAAAGGGAAAAGTTGGGAAAGGAGAAAAAAGGACTAACAAAATAACATTAATTGGGGAGCTTGTTATAGTAATCTGCATAATAAGTCTTATCTTGAATATTCATAATTTGTACACTAAAAGATATGACGATTTTAAAATACGCCCAGATACAATTACTTTTACGCTCATTGCTGAGCGCGACATGTTAAGGGATATGAAATATACATTTGATGTAAAAGATGAAACCCTCGAATCTTTCGCCACAGAATATCTGTTCATTGCTAAGGAACGGGCAGATGTTGAATTTGGCGACCGGACCATTAGGAAATATACGGGCTATCGTAGTACTCCAGTTATGTGTTTTTTATATAACGGAAAGAATATAACATACGAAAATAGCCGAAATCCTTTTTCTGGACAATATATATGGGATTTAAATAATAAAAATATGTCAATGAAAGCCCCTGTACTTTTATTCGGGAAGTTAAAACCTGAGAATTGGAAATTTTATATTGAAGCAAGAATTTCAAATAAGGCTCTTTACCGAAAAAGCTTCGATAAATCTGGAAAAGTTGAGCTCTTTTTTGATGGTCTTGAAAAAGATAAAATTATCAAAGACCCAAATTTCTTTTTATTACGTGATTATGCTCGCGCCCTTTCTTCACACGAAAACGATATCATTATTGATGAAAATGATTTTCAAATAGAATTTTAAACCGTGTTAATTTGTGGTTATGAAATTACAATTCGAACCCAACCAGCAGTTTCAGCTTGACGCTATAAACGCGGCGGTCGATTTATTCAAAGGCCAGCCGGCAGGCGTGAGCGGTTTTTCATACGCCAAGGCAACGGGAATCGGCGGAACATTTCTTAATGTCGTCGCAAATAATCTGATTTTAGACGAAGAGACAATTCAGAAAAACTTACAGGAAGTGCAAAAACGAAATAATCTTATGCTCGGATTTGGCCAAGCACCTTTCGGACAACATCCTTTTGGCAAAGCAGCTTATCCTGAATGGGCGGGAATGCACTTTTCAATCGAAATGGAAACCGGCACAGGCAAAACTTATGTTTATCTGCGAACGATTCGCGAATTGCACAAACACTATGGTTTTAAGAAATTTATCATTGTTGTGCCTTCGCTTGCGATAAAAGAGGGCGTGCTTAAAAACCTCGATATCACAAAAGAGCATCTTGAAATACTCTACGAAAAACCCCGGCTTGATTCTTACCCGTTTGACTCGAAGAAAAGAGGCCTTGCCCGGAATTTCGCAACAACGGATTCTGTTCAAATAATGGTAATGAATATAGACCAGTTCGCTAAAGCAGGGAATATCTTTTATCAGAAAAGCGACTGGGGTGTCCCTGCGGAATTCATCAGGGCGACAAGGCCGATTGTCATCGTTGATGAGCCGCAGAATATGGAAACGGAGATTAGAAAGCAGGCAATAAGCAATCTTAATCCCCTTTGCACGCTGCGTTATTCGGCCACTCATACGGTTACATACAATCAGATTTATCGGCTCGACCCGGTGAGTGCGTATGACTTAGGACTTGTCAAAAGAATCGAAGTTGACGGCATCACCGAAGCGGAAAACTTCAATCAGGCGTATATCGAAGTAAAAAGCATAAATCGGCAGAAGAACAAAATCACCGCCAAGCTGAAAATAGACGTAAACGCCGTGGAGGGCGTGCTGAAAAAGGATATTACCGTCAAGGTGGGCGATAACCTCTTTGAAAAGTCAAACAGGCGGGATTTATACAAGGATGGTTTCATAGTAAGCGAAATAGACCGTGAATCCGTAACCTTCAATAACGGCATCGCTCTTGCCGCAGGCAGCAAACAGGGCGGATTGACCGATGAGATAATGAAATACGAGGTTGAAAGCACGGTCAAAAACCATCTCGATAAGGAATTACAGCTTCAAAGCAAAGGCATAAAGGTTCTGACGCTTTTCTTCATAGACCGTGTTGCCAATTACAGGGGCTACGAAAACGATAATCCCGTTAAGGGTAAAATCGCCTTGTGGTTTGAAGATATTTACGAAAAATTGAGGCAATCACCCAAATACAAGGCCCTTGCCAAATGGAAAGTCGCGGATATTCATAACGGCTATTTCTCACAGGACAAAAAAGGTGTTCTCAAGGACACAGACGGGGATACCGCCGCTGATGATGATACTTATGTCCTGATAATGAAGGACAAGGAACGACTTCTTGATATTAATGTGCCGTTGCGTTTTATCTTTTCTCATTCAGCCCTGCGCGAGGGATGGGATAATCCAAACGTATTCCAGATTTGCACACTCAATGAAACACAATCAACACTGAAAAAAAGACAGGAAATAGGCAGGGGATTGAGATTGCCCGTAAATAGCGAAGGCAAAAGAATCTTCGATACAAATATAAACGTCCTTACCGTTACGGCCAATGAGCATTACGAAGAATTCGCCCGGCAGTTACAGGCAGAGATTGAAACCGAATGCGGCGTCAAATTCGACGGCGGCAGAATCAAGGATAAAAAGAAAAAGAAGCAAATCAAACTAACAAAAAATCTGGTGCTCGATGAAAACTTCAAGGCCCTTTGGGACAAAATAAAGCACAAGACCCGTTACAGCGTCGATTACAGCACCGATGAGCTTATCAGGCGTGCCGCCCATAGTATTAAAAACATTGAAATAACCAAGCCGAAGCTGATAAAAAGCAAAGCGGACATTCAAATTACTCGCGATGCCGTCGCGGCGGAACTCACCGCCCAATCCAGCAGAGATTTACTCGGTGATGTTGATAGTATTCCCGATATCCTGTCGTATATCCAAAGCAAGACCCGATTAACCCGTGATACTATCTGCCGTATATTGATTGAATCAGGCAGAACTGATGATATTTTCATCAATCCGCAGCAATTTATGGACAAGACCTGCGGGGAGATAAATAACGTTCTAAATGAGATGATTGTTGATGGCATTAAATACGAGAAAATCGCCGGGGCATATTGGGACCAGATGCTTTTTGATAATAAAGAAATTTATGACTATCTCAATGACCTGTTTGAAGTAAAAAAACCGGAAAAGACGGTCTATGACTATATCCAAGTGGATAGTATTGTTGAAAGAGATTTTGCGAAAGCTTGCGAAGAGAGGGACGATATAAAGTTTTATTTCAAACTGCCTTTCTGGTTTGAAATTGATACGCCCATCGGCAAATACAATCCCGACTGGGCATTGGTTTACGAAGGTGACAAAAAGATTTATTTCGTCGCCGAAACCAAAGGCGTCGATGACATTAACGACCCGTCTCTTTCAACAGGTGAACGGCATAAAATTAAATGCGGCATAAAACACTTTGAGAATTTCCCCGATGTCAAATTTGTCGCTCCTGTCAGCAAACTCGAACGGATTAACGTATAGACTCCGCCTTCCGGCGGAATTCCCCCAAAACAAGTCCCGATTTTTTCCCCGCCTTCGGCCGGCGAAGCAACTACAACGTCCAACCCTCGCGGTACTTCCGGCCAACAAACTCATTGGCCTCCGGGATATTTGTAATCTTCATATTCGGCCCGTCCCACTCAATCCGCCTGCCCGAGCGTATTGCGACATTGCCCAGCAGAACGGTCTCCGTCAGCGGCCCCGCATATTCGAAATTCGAGCACGCCGCAGGCCCGCCCTTGCACGCCTCAATCCAGTTCTGCTCATGCGTCCCGGCTATTCGCGGAATTGTTTTGGCAGGCCGCTTGTAATCCTTCATTCGCGACTCAGGAATAAGTCGCCCTTCCACTATCGTTCCCTTGTCGCCGATAAAAATAACGCCGTTGTCTCCAAGTTTCCGTTCCTTTTCCAGTTCCGCAGGCCAAGGCGGCTTCAATCCGCCGTCATACCACGTCAGGTTCACCGCGGGCATTTTCCCGCGAGCCGGAAATTCATATCGCACAATCGATGCGTCGGGGTACGTCTCGCTGTTTTTCATCTTCTCCCAGTTTTTAACCACATGCGATGAAACACACGCCTCAACGGCAGTCGGCCTGTCCAGTTTCAACGCCCAATACGCGTGGTCAATTATATGACAGCCCATATCCCCCAAAGCTCCGCATCCGAAATCCAGCCACCCTCGCCAGGCGAACGGATGATAAACAGGATCATATGCTCGAACCGGCGCAGGCCCCAGCCAGTTGTCCCAGTCCAGCCCTTCAGGCATCGCCGGCGAATTAACCGGCCTGCCTATCCCCTGCGCCCAGAATGGCCTGTCCGTCCACGCTTGAACCTCGCGAATCTGCCCTATCGCCCCGGACCATATCATTTCACACAGCACCCGAATATCTTCGCTCGAATGTCCCTGGTTGCCCATCTGTGTGGCGACCTTCGCCTCTCGCGCCGCCGTCGTCAGTTTACGCGCCTCTTCTATCGACCACGTCAGCGGCTTCTGCACATAAACGTGCTTACCCATTTTGATAGCCGTCATTGCAATCGTCGCATGCGTATGGTCAGGCGTCGCAATCACCACCGCGTCAATATCCTTCACCTCGTCTAACATCTTGCGAAAATCTTTGTATTTTTTCACGTCCGGATGGCTCTGAAAAACCGGCCCCGCGTAATGCCAGTCAATGTCGCAAAGCGCAACGATATTCTCGCCTTCGCAGGCCTTTAAGTTCTCCTTGCCCTGACCGCCTATACCAACAAAGGCGATATTGAGCTTTTCACTTGGCGGCTTGAAACCCGCCCCGCCCAGAACAAACCTCGGCAAAATCGTAAAACCCGCTATCGCAGACGCGGTTCCCGCCACGAAATCCCTGCGTGAAATACCGTTACTTTTCATAAATCACTCCTCAGTTTTTTATAGTGTCCAGCCCGCCCGATAAGGCGGATTAACGAACTCATTGGCTGTCTCGTCATTGGTAAACTTCATATTTTCGCCGTCCCATTCGAGCGTCTTATACGGGTTCAGCATCGCCAGGTTTCCCATCACCACAGTTTCCGTGAATGGCCCCGAATACTCGAAATTCGAGCTTGCCGCAATACCGCCCTTGCACGCCTCAATCCAGTTCTTCTCGTGCCCGTCAATGCCGTCTTTGATTCTCAGCAGTGACTTTGCCGGCCTCTTGTACTTTTCCATTTTGCTTTCAGGTATCAAACGCGGGTTCATACCGTAACAGCCGCACATTATCTTGCCCTTATCGCCGATAAACAGCACGCCGCCGTCCTCGTCGCCCATCTGCCTCCCCGGCTCAAGCTCTTCCGGTCTCGCCGGCATAAGTCCGCCGTCATACCAGTTAATTTTCACTTCAGGCATCTTGCCTCTCGCCGGGAATTTATAGCGAACGATGCTTGCCTGCGGATACGTCTCACGCACGCCCACCTTGCCCCATCCCTCGCCCGACATCCTCGTCGATGTGCATGCCTCAACGCTTATCGGGTATTTCAGCTTCAGCGCCCAGAACGCCGGGTCAAGAATATGGCAGGCCATATCGGCTAAAGCCCCGCCTCCGAAATCAACCCACGCCCTCCACGCAAAAGGATGATAAGCCGGGTTATATGGTCTCTCCGGAGCTGGCCCAAGCCAAAGGTCCCAGTCGAAACCCTCAGGAACCGGCGGCGTTTCTTTCGGCCTGTCTATCCCCTGTGCCCACACAGGTCTGTTTGTCCACGCGTGAACCTCCCGCACAGGCCCAATCGCCCCGTCCCATATCCACTCGCACATCAACCGAATACCCTCGCCCGAATGTCCCTGGTTGCCCATCTGGCTCGCTACCTTATATTGTCTCGCCGCCTCGGTCAGTTTCCTCGCCTCATAAACCGTCCGCGTCAGTGGTTTCTGCACATAAACGTGTTTACCCATCTTTATCGCCATCATTGCCGCCACAGTGTGCGTATGGTCAGGCGTCGCGACTATCACCGCGTCGATATTCTCCATCTCTTCGAGCATCTTGCGGAAATCTTTATACTTCTTCGCGTCGGGATAATCGTTGAAAACTCTTACCGTCCCCGGCAGATTCTCATCAACGTCGCAAAGCGCAACTATATTCTCGCCCGCGTCCGCGCATCTGCGCGTATTATTGCCTCCCATACCGCCCACGCCGATTGTCGCGATGTTCAGCTTTTCGCTGGGCGGCTTTTTACCGCTGACACTTGCTCCCATCACATAGCTCGGAATAATCGTAAACGCCCCTGCCACCACCGCTGAACCTAGCAGTTCCCTCCGTGACATACCGTATTGCTTTTCTTTGCTGACGTTTTCATTAGCCATAAAATATCTCCCGTTTAGTATCGCGTATAAAACCGTTATTTGCCCTGTTTAAGCAGTTTCTGCGCCTGTTCACGCACCGAATCATTAGTCGTGCCGTCGATAACTTTTTGCAGCGTCTCTTTTGTCTCCCCCGAATGTCCCTTCATCGTCGTCTCGGCTATCTTCACAACCGCTGCCTCCGCCTCCTCTTTCAAATCCTTATCGTCGAGATAGCTCGCTGCCATTTGCATCGCCTCGAAACTACTCGTGCTCCCAAGACCCGACAGCACCATTTTCTTCTCGGAAACATCCGCCGCAAGCGCCATCGCGTCCTTATACATCTTCATCGTCTCTTCTGCAGGCCTGTTGCTCTTCAACCCTGCCAGCCGGACGTAACCTCGCAGAGCCAATGTCTTGTGAACCTGGTTTTCAGACGTCTGCGCAACCTTCAGCAAATCCGCCGCAGGTGCCGCAGTTGGCCAGTCCGAAAGTGCCCTCACCGCCGCATCCTTAATCTTGTCTTCTTTGTCACCAAGCGACTCCCGCAGAACCGGCAATGCCGCCTCGTCGCCAATCTTACCCAGAACACTCAGCAGCGAACATTTCGCGTCCACGTCTTTTGCCGTTGGCAACGCCGCAAGAACCGCCTGAGATTGCCCTTTATCCTCCGGAATTTTCTTCGCTACAACCACTACCGTCTTTTCAAGCTCACCCCTGTCATTGCCCGTAGCTGCCAATTGCAGCTCAATAAGTGCCGCCATATCCTGTGGCCCCGCTATCGCTCGCAGCGCCTTGATTGATTCGATTCTCACCTTCGCGTCTGCGTCTTTGGCTGTCTTCATCAGCACGCCTGTCGCCGCCTTCATATTACGCTGCTCACAACTGCGAACAAGCTCAACCTTCGCTTTTGGTTCTGCGTCAGGAAGTTTCTTCAAAATCGCCTCGTCAACATCAGCGCCGTGCAGCCGATACAAGCTCTCCTGCGCCGCCTTTTGCTCCTCCCCGCCGCTCGAAACCGCCGCCGCGACAAGCATATCGACACACGATACGTCGCCTAATGTCCCCACCGCCCTCAAAGCTGTAACCCGGACGTAATCGTGCGAGTTCTTTGTCGCCGCCATGACCGTCGGCAATGCCGCCTTGTCCCCGCAGTCCGCCAAAGCGGAAATAAGCTGCGCCTGCTGTGCGGCTTCCAGATTCCCCAGTTGCTCCGCCGCCGCCTTTATCACATTCGTCTTTGCAACGTCTTTCAGCGTTGCTATCGCCACCGTCTGAATCGGCTTGTCGGCTGACTTCAGCATCTCAACAATCACTTCGCCGGTCTTGCCTGCGGTGAGCCCTGTCGAACCGTCGCCCACGGTCAAAATCATACCTCTCGCCGCCGCTACGCGAACTATCATCGGCTCGCTTGCAGCGTATAACTGTTTATAAATCGCCCCAGCCGCTTCCTTCTGACCCTTGGCCGCAAGCCGGTCCGCACAACGCAAATATGCGTCAATCGCCGCTGTTTTAATCGCACCTGTCGCCTTGTCTTTGGCCATGGCAACCGCAATTGTTGCCGTTCGGTCATCTATCCTGCCCAAAGCAGCCACCGCCGCGACCGCGATTGTTTCATTTGCGTCATTAGTCAGTTTCGCCAGTGCATCAATCGCCTTTTTGTCGCCTCGAACGCCAAGCGTATTTATTATCCCGACCTCCACGTTGCCGTTCGCCTTCGACAATGCCTTGCGCAGCGCATCATCCACTGCCGCCCCAGGTATCCGCTCCAAAGCATAACGGGCAATATCAGAAACCTTCTCATCCGTCAGCATCGAGGCCAGCGCCGGAACCGACGCCTCCGTCCCCGCAACGCTTAACTCTCTGCATACAAAATCCTTCGCCGCGTAACTGGCGTCCGATTTGAGAAATTCATCGAGCTGCTTTTCCATCGCCTTCATTTCTGGTTTGCCGCTCGCGTCGCGTATCATATCGCTGATTTTGACAAGGTCCGCCCGGCTTTTATTGAAATCATACGTCTTAATCTTGCCTAACAGTTCGCCAAACGCATTGCTCGCTGCCGGTGCCGGCGTCTCTTTGTTCACGTTGGCTGTTTCGCAGCCGCCATAGAAAATTATGGTTACAACAGCTATTACTTTTAACAAACGATTCATATTTTCTTCCTTTCTTATTTGCCTTCTTTAACAGGCGTCGCGTCAACTTTCAAATCACCCAGCGCAAACTGGATGCCGTCAAGCTCATGTTGTAATATGGCGGGACGATAATATATCTCGTTATTATGCCCAAGCCCGCAGAAAAATATCCTCCCCTTGCCGTAATCTTTTATCCAGCTCACAGGCATGTCCCGGTCGCTCTCCATCGCGCCTTTTACGTTCTTCGTCGCTGGGTCATTAAAATCAAGCGTCAACAAAATACGCCGGTTCTCCACCGTGCCAAACTTCTTCTGGCGATAAATCTCGTCCCTGACCTTGAATCCCTCTCCCTTAAACGACGCGTTCAGCGGGTGATTCGGCTCATAATTCTTTATCGCCCAAACCCCGCCCGCCGTCCACGGATGCTCATTATACTGCCCACCAATCATCGCCGCCGCCTCTGGCCAGGTATAAAAATTGTCCGTCGCCGCGTGTAAACCGATTATCCCCTTGCCGCCCTTCACAAAATCCATCAGTGCCTGTCTCGAACCCGGCTCATTGAAATCCAGGTAGGTCGTGTTGTTAAACAATATCGCGTCAAACTCCGCCAGCTTCTTCGCGTCGAACATATTCATATCGTCGCTGAAAACCACGCTGTATGCCCCGGTCTTTTTGCCCATAATCTCAATCGCCTTGTTCGCGACGGGTATGCTTTCGTGGAAAAACCCCTTGCAAAGCCAGAATACTAATATCTTTCTCGGCTTGGCGGGCGTGCGCGTGGCTTTTTCAGGGGCCGCCGCCTCAATCTTCGCCGTCAGCTCATCCGGCACCGGCTTTAACTCCTTCGGCGAACCACCCCACCCCGCCCGGCTGTCGCGGGTAAAAAATCCCATGACAACAAACAACAATACGATAATAGCTATTGATATCCCAATTCCCATAGCGCCACGAGTCATCTTTAACCCCTTTCTATATTTATAGCACTCTACAACTTCCACGGACTTCGCATAGGCCTGCTTAACATCCTGTCCGCCTCGCCGTCTCTTATAAAACGCTCCGCCGTGGGGTTCCATTTCAAAGGCCTGCCTAATCGATTCGCGATAATTCCCAAATGACAAACACTTGCCGACCTGCATCCCGTCTCGGCGTCGCATATCGCCCTTTGCTGGCTGCGAATACACTCCAGCCAGTTCGCGTAATGATTCTCACTCTTGTACAAATGAATCTTCTCCGGGCCTATATGTTCCCTCAGCAGTGATTGCGGCTTCGCCTCGATAAATTGCCTGCTCACTTCAATCGTGCCCTCCGTGCCCGTAAATAATATCGACTTGTACTGCATATCATCGTCCCTGACTACCGTCACGCCGTTGGCATACCGGTAAGTCAGCATCTTGAATTCTTTGCCGTCCTCCGGATAAATCTCCGCAGGCCCGCTATCGTCGGCGCCAATCCCCCACTGTGCAATATCAAAATGATGAGCGCCCCAGTCGGTCATAAGACCGCCCCCGTAATCCTCATAATCACGCCAGTGTGCCCATCCCGGCGACCCCATCGGCGGTGCTATCCGCGAATTATAAGGCCTCCACGGTGCTGGCCCAAGCCACATGTCCCAGTCAAGGTAATCCGGCACCGGCTCCGCGGGTAAATCGCACGGTACAGGATAGAAAGGAAACGTCGCCGTCCTTACACACAACCTGACGTTCTTTAACTGCCCGATGTAGCCGTTACGCACTAATTCGCAGGCCTGATGAAATTTAAAATCTGACCTTTGCATCGACCCCGTCTGGAAAACGCACCCCGAATGCTTTGCCGCATTGACTACCGCCCTCGCCTCGACAACTGACATCGCAAGCGGCTTTTCGCAATATACGTCTTTTCCCGCCTTGCATGCCTCTATCGATATTATCGAATGCCAGTGGTCAGGTGTCGCTATCACCACGGCATCGATATCTTTCCTGGCAAATAAATCCCGAAAATCCCTGTAGCCGGCTGTCGCGCCGTTCTGCTGCGCATAGTTCTCGTCAACTATTCCCCCCGCCGCCTTCATTTTCTGCTCATCAACGTCGCATACTGCCGCAATCCGGCAGCCGGGCTGATTCAAAAATCCCTCCATCAGCCCCACACCCTGCTTCCCAACGCCGATAAAACCAAGTGTGATTTTATCGCTTGGCGCAAATTCGCCCGACGAAACTGACGTCATTATATATGGCAGCCCCACTCCCGCCGCGACTGCCCCGCCGACGCCCTTCATAAACTCACGCCTGTTTATTTTACCTGTATGCGACATCACTCGATTCTCAAAAATCCGTTACATATATAAATGCCACGGGCTTCGCATTGGCCGTGACAACATCCGGTTGGCCTCTTCATCGCCGACGATGACCTCTTTTTCCGGGTCCCATTTCAGCTTCCTGCCCGTCAGCATCGCGATTTCACCCAATAGCGCCGGTGTCAGCGACCGGTGCGCCACTTCCGCCGGCGTAATCGTCTCCCGCCTGCTCTTGACGCAATCTAAGAAATTCTGATGATGGTCCTTGCTCTCGTATAAATGAATCTCGTTGGGCCCTATTACCTCGTTCAGTATTTTCTTGTCGCTTGCTTGTAACGGCTCGCCTCTGGCGTTAGCGTCATCTTCGCGCGTAACGTGCAGCCAGCCCTTGTCCCCGTACCAGCATGTCCCCATACCGTGCGGCAGCTTCCTGTCGTTGGCTATTATCATCGTTATGCCATTGGCGTATTTCGTCGTTACCTTGTATTCGTAAGGAACGTTAAATATCCCGTCCTTCGGGTATGTCCCCTGCCCCTCAACTTCAACAGGCCCAGTATGCTCCAGGTCCAGCGCCCAGTGCGCAATATCAATATGATGCCCCGCCCAGTCCGTCAGCTGTCCTCCTGAATAATCCATTATCCACCGCCAGTCCCAGTGCAAAATCCCCCTGAATGGGACCCACGGTGCAGGGCCAAGCCACATCTCCCAGTCAACCCCCGCAGGCACCGGCTTAATCGATTCATTGCCCCGCGTGCTCCCCGTCGGCAATCCAACCTCAACCGTATGGACCTTGCCTATCCTGCCGTTGCGTACCAGCTCGCACGCACGCCTGAAATTATACACTGACCGCTGCCAGCTCCCCGTTTGCCAAATCCCCCCGTATCGCTTCACTGCGTCGCATATCGCACGCCCTTCCTTAATCGTCCTCGCTAACGGCTTTTGACCGTGAATGTCCTTCCCCGCCTCCGCAGCCATTATCGCAGGTATCGAATGCCAGTGGTCAGGCACAGCCGTCGCTATTATGTCTATATCGCTTCGTGCTATCACGTCCCGAAAATCATTATACGTCTTGATGTCGTTGTTCCCGTATTTCAGGTCCGCCTCCGCCTTGGCCAGCTTTTGATGCTTCACATCGATATCGCAAATCGCCACAACCAGCGCCTCAGGCCTATCCAGGAATCCCCGCATGTCCCAAACACCCTGCCCGCCGACGCCAATCATCCCAACGTGTAACCGGTTACTCGGCGCAACCCCGCCGTCCGCTCCGAATACTGAAGATGGCACGATATAAGGAATCGCTATTGCCCCTGCCGCCGCGCCTGCCGCTGTCTTTAAAAAGCCCCGTCGATTTACTTTATTGTTCTCTGGCATAGTTATGTCCCCTTTACAAAAAAAATAATTACACCCGCCACGGGCTTCGCATCTCTGTGCCAAGCAACCTCGCGGCCGTCGCGTCATCGATAATTTCTTCCGTCTCCGGCTTAAACCGTATCTTGCGCCCCAGAAGCATCGCTATCTGCCCTAAGTGCCCCACCGTCGCCGAACGATGTGCAATCTCCGCCGGTGATATTGTTGTCTTTCTGTTTTTCACGCAATCCAGAAAATTCCGCCAGTGTCCCGGCGATTCATACAGCCGTATATCATTTGGCCCTGTTTTCTCTCTCACCACGTCCTTCGGCTCCGAATCCATTCCCCCGCGAGTAACGCAAATCCACCCTTTTTCCCCGTACCATTTTACTCCGCTTTCGTCCGTCCACTCTTTTCCTATGGTATATTTTATCCTGCTTGTAACAAGCATCGTAAGCCCGTCGGCGTATTTCACATTCACGTCATAATCCGTTGGACTGTTCCACACGCCCTTCACTGGAAACTCTCCCTTGCCCTCCACCTCCACAGGCCCCGTGTAATCAAGCCCCATCGACCAGTGAGCTATATCAACATGATGCCCCACCCAATCCATCAATTGTCCGCCGCCGTAATCGAGGTTCCATCTCCAGTTCCTGTGCACCCTCGCCGGACAATAAGGCGCGTATGGTGCCGGCCCAAGCCACGTATCATAATCAAGCTCCGCCGGCGCAGGTCCTGTTTTTTCCTGACCCTTGGTCCCCGCGAAATCCCTGTGCCCCGGATACAACGCAACCTCAATATGCCGAATCTTGCCTATCCTGCCGTTGCGCACCAGCTCACAAACATACCGGAATCTTTCCTCCGACCTCTGCCAGCTCCCCGTCTGCCACACCGTTTCATATCGCTTCACCGCCTCACACATCGCCCTGCCCTGCTTCAAATCATGCGATAATGGCTTCTCGCAGTAAATATCCTTGCCCGCCTTCGCCGCTTCTATCCCTATAATCGCGTGCCAGTGGTCCGGCACACTTATCACAACCGTATCGATATCACTCCTCGCCAAAACCTCCCGGTAATCCGCGTAAGCCGCACAATCCTTGTTTCCGTAATGGCCGTTCACAATCTCAACGCCGTCTCGCAGATTATTCTTGTCGATATCGCAGATTGCCGCAATCTTGCAGTCATCCTGCTGAAGGAACTGTTTGACATTCCACGGCCCCTGCATCCCCGTCCCGATGCCCGCCATCGTAATCCGGCTGCTCGGCGCAACACCCCCGTCAGCCCCAAGTACGCGCGCAGGGATTATATATGGAAGTGCGATACCGCTTATTGCGGCGCCGGCCGTCTGCTTTAGAAACCGGCGCCGATTCAGGTTCACATTCATCTAAATCAACAACCTAACTAAACTAATACTACTTGTTCAGCGTGGTTTATTTGTCAAACTGAGCGTCGAATGCCAATTGCGACGACTTAAAGTCCGCCCTCTTGATATATTCGCACGCCTCTTTCGCCCCATGCTCGCGGTCCATCCGGCTGTCTTCCCATTCTACTGAAAGCGGCCCCTGGTAACCGATGTCGTTCAACGCGACGATTATCTCTTCGAAATTGATATCGCCATGCCCAATCGACCGGAAATCCCAGAATCGCCTCGGGTCCGCAAACTCCGTATGCCCCCCGAACACCCCGACCGTCCCGTCTCCGTGCCCCCACCACGCGTCTTTCATATGCGAGTGGAATATCCGTTTTCCAAACGTCCGGATGAACTTCACGTAATCAACCCCCTGATACCCGAAATGGCTCGGGTCATAATTGAACCCGAACGACGGGTGGTTCTTCACCGCCTCCAAAGCCCTCTGCGCCGACGCAATATCAAACGCTATCTCCGTCGGGTGAACTTCCAGCGCAAACTTCACGCCTTGGCTCTTGAAAACATTCAGTATCGGCGTAAACCGTTTCGCAAAATCCTTATACCCCGCCTTTATCATCTCCGACGAAACCGGCGGAAAAGAATACACATAGTGCCAAATTGAGCTGCCGGTAAAACCGTTGACGACCTTGACGCCGAGTTTCTTGGCGGCTTTGGCGGTATCGATGAGCTTCTTGGCGGCCCTTTGCCGAACGCCCTCCGGGTCGCCGTCGCCCCAGACGTCCGGGGGCAGTATCGACTTGTGACGAATGTCGATATTATCGCAAACCGCCTGGCCTACCAAATGCGTCGAAATCGCGTAAACCTCAAGCCCGTGTTTTTTCAGCAATTTGCGCTTTGCATCACAATACTTATCGTCCGCCAGCGCCTGGTCAACGTCGAAGTGGTCGCCCCAGCAGGCCAGCTCCAGCCCATCATATCCCCAGCTCGCCGCCTTCTCCGCCAAAACTGCAAGAGGAAGGTCCGCCCATTGTCCCGTGAATAATGTTACCGGTCTTGCCATTTTTCCTTCTCCTCGGAGCGAAGCGCAGATCCCCGGGAACCCGCTCCTTTGGCTCTACAACAGGGGATCCATTTTTTACTTTTCATTTTTACCTTTTTCGTTTTTACTCTTTTCTTTTTCCTTTTTGCTGTTTACTTTTTCATTGGCGTCCATTTTTTCGAGCTTTTTGCGCTAGCGACAACCGTTTCGATAAACAATATGCCTCGAACACCCTCGTTGACGCCCGGGAAATCCTTCTCAAGCTCACTGGGCTTGTCGCCCGCAATCACGCATTTGACGGTGTCCGCGAAATTGCGGTAATTATTCGCGAAGGCCTCGAAAAACGCCTCCGGATGCCCGAATGGCAACCGCGTTCCGCGACCAGCCGCTGCGCTGTATTCGCCGACGTAGCCATTGCCGCGTTTCCAGACCTGCTCAGGGGCGTTCATCGCCCTTGTATATAAGTAGTTGGGATTTTCCTGATGCCATTCCAGGCTGCCTTTTTCGCCGTGGACCCAGATGGCGAGGTTATTTTCTTCGCCAATCGAAATCTGGCTTGCGTGCAGGATGCCTTTTGCCCCGTTATCGAACTTGAGCAGACAGTTGCAGTCGTCATCAAGCAGGCGTCCCTTGACGAACGCCGTCAATTCTGCGCAGATATGCGTGATTTTATGTCCCGTGATATATTCAGCTAAATTCGCAGCGTGAGTTCCGATATCACCGACGCAACCGCCCGCGCCGCTTTGCTTGGGGTCAGTTCGCCAGCCCGCCTGCATACTGCCTGTTTTTTCCAAAGCCGTCGCGAGCCACCCCTGCGGATACTGCACAACGACCTTGCGAATCGCGCCCATATCGCCCTTCTTGACCATATCCTTCGCCAGCTTCACCATCGGGTAGCCGGTGTAATTGTGCATCAGACCGAAAACCTTGCCCGTGCTTTTTACCAATACTTGAAGCTGCTTTGCTTCCTTGCTCGTAATTGTCATCGGCTTTTCGCACATAACGTGGAATCCCGCCTTGAGGAAATCCCTCGCGATGGGGAAATGCCAGTTATTCGGCGTCGTGATGGAAACGAAATCTATCCGCTCGCTTTCAGGCAGCTTCAATTCCGATTTGAGCATCTCGGTATAAGTGCCGTAAACCCTCGCCTGGTCGAGCGCAAGCTCTCTGCCCATCTGCTCGGATTTTTCAGGATTGATATCGAATGCGCCTGCTACAAGCTTGATTTCGCCGTCCAAACGTGATGCTTTGCGATGCACGTCCCCGATAAATGCCCCGGGGCCGCCCCCAATCATTCCCATCCTCAACTTCCGGCCGAGTTTCATAATAACTCCTTTCAAAAATCGACCATCACTTATCGTTTGTAAAGGTGGTTCACTATACGACCCGCCCCTACAACTGTCAAGATGCCTGATTTGTATTTTATTTGCCACGGATTAGTCGTTAGTATTTCGTATTTCGATGTTTCGATTTTCCTCCGGAAAATTAAGGCGGGCGAATTCGCCGTGGTATTTTCTGGCGGCGGCATCATAAGCGCGAGCGGCGTCGATTTCGGTTTTGAATCTGCCGACCCATATTTTTTTGCCATTGTGCATGAGCTGGCTGTCCCACGTGGATTTTTCTTTATTAAAATAGACGCCGAGAAATTGGGAAGAGCCATTCTTTTTCTTTCGCCTGTTGCGGGTATTTTGGGCGTGAGTCGCAAAGCGGAGATTTGTTCTGCGATTATCGAGACCATCACAATTCCTATGGTCAACAACAAGGTCGGCAGGCGGATTCATTATTTCCCTGTGCATATACACGGTCTTTGTTTTATTTGGTTCGATTAACTGATGCCGGATGGCATATAAGTTGGTTCCGTTGCCATAGACAATCCATTTGAAAATTCTGAGACGATAGTAATCCTTAACGTCGAGGAGCGTCCATTTGCCTTCGCCTAAGTAAATTCGGCGAAAGTGATAACCATATCGCAAAAGCCGGTAAAACAGCAGCGGACTTACAAAGATAAGGTCTAAGCAATTCATAATCCCAATTGTTAAGTTAATCTTCATAATAATCCTCTCCTCTCGTAGCTTTGCGAAGACCCCGGACTACGATCCGGGGCCCAGTTTTATTTTGTCCTCCCCGCCCCAGCACGTCTTTAGCCGGGGGACTCAAGCTCCGTGAGGAACCGCAATCGGGGATCCATACCATTTCGAAATCCCAAATTTCAAGTTTCAAACAAACAACAAAACACAAAACGAAAATTGGTTTGATTTGCCTTATCTTGGCGTGAAACTTGGGACTTCTGTCCCGAAATGCCTTGTCGTAGCGTAGCGTAGATCCCCAAGTGTTGCTTCTTTGGTCAAGCAACAGGGACCCACTCTCGCGGACCCAACTTCCTTGCGCTTCTGCGCTACTACAGAGGAAAAACATCCCTCTATATATAGGGTGAAATTGTGGGTGTTTTAAGGAGTTATGAAATATTTTTTTCCTGCCCAAAATCGCTAAGTTCTTGTGGGAAAAGGAATAAAAAAAATTTCAAAAATTACCGGATTTTTTTGAGGCACTTGAAAGTGAGCGTTTGATTGAATTGCCTATTTTAACATTTCCCCGCCGCAGGCATGGTTTCCTCACCGTCAGTTTAACGAGTTTTACCTTTTACTTTCCACTTTATCTCTAACTAGTTTCCGCGTATAATATCACCGATATAAAGGTTTGGAGGTAATAAATGCGGATTAGCAAGGTATGTATTTCCAACTTTAGAGCGTTACAAAACCTGCCAATAGAATTTTCCAACATGACGGTGATAATCGGGGAAAATGACTGCGGGAAAACATCTGTAATGCTTGCACTAAAAGCTTTCTTCGAAAACAAAAAATTGGATAGCCCCGACGACTATTTTAAGCACAAGACAGACAATCCAGTGGTGATAGAGGTTTGCTTTAAAGATATTAGAGATAGATTTAAAGAATTCGGAATAAACGCAGATAGTGAAGCAATTATCAAGCGAACATTCCGATTTAATGAAAAGACGACCAACGAATTACTGGTAAATGGGGTTTGGACGGAGATATCTGAGAAGAAACTTGCTACCCTGTTACCTGATTTTGTCCTTGTCCCCGCAGATAGAAACCTTCAGACACACGCTAAAATGACAACAACAAGCCTTTTTGGCAAACTTTTCAGGCCACTCGTGAAGCAAATAGTTGAGCAGGAAGGAGCTCAATCGGCAACTGATTTACAGGATAAAATCCGCTCTGGGGTCGCAAAAAGAGTGAGTGATCTACAGGATGCAATGAGAGAGCAACTTAATAACCCCGAGTTGAATCTATCTCATGATGTAGAGGTAGATCCACTTCAGGGAATAGAGATTCCTGTGGCTGTCAGCGATGAGCGGGTAGAAGATATACCTATCGAGAATCGAGGTGCTGGAGTTCAAAACAGTTTTATACTTGCTCTGTTTAGGACCTATGCGAAATATCAAACGCCCGATTTTATCTTGGCGATTGAAGAGCCGGAGAACAGTTTGCATCCGAGGGCGCAGCGAGAAATGCGATGGGCAATGCAGGACCTAAGTCACGCATCGCAGGTAATTTGCACAACGCATTCGCCTGTATTTCTCGATTTAGGGCGTCTTGAGGACAATATTGTTCTTCGTCGAAGGAGTGACGGTGCGACAGAACCAGCTTATTTTTGTCTTGAGGGGGAACAAGAACGGAATCAATTGAGGGAATTGATAGGTATCAAGGTTTCCGATGCCTTATTAGGTGGTGGGGGGAATTGCACCTTGATTGTGGAAGGTGAAACAGAGCTTTATGCTTACCCGCACTTGTTCCGGTGTATTGGTTTGAACCCGCGCAGTTTGGGTATATCGCTAATTTCTGCTGGAGGTTCCGACGTTGAGAAAATGTCGATGCATGCTAGGATACTTAATGCATACAACCTGCCTTGCATTATCGTGCTTGATAAAAATAAAGAAAAAGAGGCCGAGGAATTAAGGGCTAAAAAGATACCTAATGTTAAGGCCGTATACGTTTTACAAAAGGGCAACTTTGAAGAATACCTGCCCAAAGAGATTACAGTCGAGGTCATAAACGAGCTCTGCTTAAAGGATTTACCAGATGAGACACGTAAAAATGTGCAACAGATAAGCGTTTTTGATATCGATGAGTCCAAACCTATAGAAAATCAGTTACGAAAGCTTGTTCATGAAAAATATGTTGGCGAGCGATTTGCGTTTCTCAAATTGCCGCTTGGGCAAGAGGTCGGAAAACGTATGGTTGAGCGAAAGATAAGACCACACGATGAGATTATAGAGATTCTGAATAAAGCCAAAGAAATAGCACTTGCTTGACATACAAGATTTGACCGGGTAATTCGTACGACCGGAAATAAATCTTAATAAATCCGTGGCCACCATATTTATTTCCAAAATAGCATTCCGGCCATAAGGTGACAGTATATCGTCAACCCGGCAATAAAAGCAAGTTTTTTCAGCAAAATCAGCGTTCCCCCAGACGCGGGGGCAGGCAGCGTGGAGCGTATAGCGGGTAGGTTTTCAACGCAAAAAACAAAAAGTAAAATGCAAAAATACATATCAAAATGAAAAAAGGCCGGGAGAGGCAAGAGCCCAACTACCGGCCTTATTCTCAGTTCTGAATTTTACTTTCTTCTCAAAAACAGGCCGCCCAGGCCGAGTAGTAATAGAGTGGCGGGTTCGGGGACAACCGTAACGGTAACGGTAAAAGATTCGCTGTTGTCCCCAAACTGGTATGTTTCATCGTTAAATGCGAAAAACAATCGACCTGTAGTTGGTATCTGCTGACTGTAAGAGCTGCCTACAAATCCTGCTCCCTTACCAAGAACGCCCTCTGGGACAGGGGTGCCTGTCCCAAAATCCGCTGTGCCTCCGACTTTACCGATAAGACTTAAGGCAATAGTGGAGGGAAGAATGGTGTCACTGTCAAGCTGAGTTCCATCTGTATATTGACCGACGCCATCGGGATTTGCGTAGCCAGGGGGACCAATGCTACCACCGGGCAATATAGCATAGATCTGCCAGAATACAGTCCCTGAAGCAGCAATATTGAGGGTCTGGCCCGCAATAATATCAACTCCCGAATCTTGCCAGAATGCATCGGCTGCATAAACCGATTGGGCTTGCCCCGTGGCGGGCAACAGGATGGTCGTTATCAAACAGAATAAATAGACAAATAATTTTTTCATAGCATTCTCCTTTTTTTGGACTAACAGTCATTCCCTGGGATTTCCCATATAACACAGTATATTAGTAGTACTATCAGGCACCCAATTTACATAAACTGCTCTTGCGGATCCGGTTAAACAAAATAAAAAGATAAGAGAAAGAATTGGGGAAAAAAGCTTCTTCACCAACCTCTCCTTAAAAATCCGTTCTTAACCAAATCTGATTGAAACCCGTGCTGTCGATAAAAACTTGGCCTTCTACTATAAAGGCGTCTGTCGAACAGTAAAGTTGATGGAAAAAGGTGCGAATCTCTTTCGAGCCGATTCCGGCCATAAGGTGGCAGTATATCGTAAAACCGGCAATAAAACAAGAGTCGTTAGTCGATAGTCGATAGTCATTAGTCGTTGGTCGTTAGTCGCCGGCGAGCCAGTTGTCGGCGAAAATCGCGAAATCCTGCATATCGACCTTTCCACTATAATTCAAATCCACGGGATTGAACCCGGTAAGAAACTTAAGACAAGGGTATGACTGGCCATTGTAAATTCCCCACACATTAGCAAAGTCCCAGCCCGCCGAGGTAAATGTCGAAAGTATTTTCATTTGTGCCGTCGTCTTGCCTGTCCCGCCTGCGCTGGTCATCCGACCGGAGGTCTGCGTATTCCAGAAACTGCTAACACTACTGCCGCTGGAGTTTAATCCAACCAGACCGCCGACATCAATAGAACCGCTGACCGCACCCGCCGAATAGCAATTGCTGATACTGCTGTAATTTATTCCCACCAGCCCGCCGATATAGGAAACACCGCTGACCGAACCCGTCGAATAGCAATTGCTGATAGTGCCATCGCTGTGGCTTCCCACCAGCCCGCCGATTATGTCTCCGGTGACTGAACCGGTCGCATAGCAATTGCTGATATTGCCGCCTTGGTTGCTTCCCACCAGCCCGCCGACATGGGAATCACCGCCAGCCGAACCCGTAGAATAGCAATCGCTGATACTGCCGCCGTTGTTGTATCCCACCAGGCAGCCGATATTCGAAGAATAGGAAGGACCGCTGACCGAACCCGTCGAATAGCAATTGCTGATACTGCCGCCGCCGTTGAATCCCGCCAGACAGCCGACATAATAAAAACCGCTGACCAAACAGTCCTCGATACCGAGATTTTTAACCGAGCCGCCACTGATAGTGCCAAATAGACCGATGTCGTAATAATCTTCATTGATGGTGAAATTAGTAATCTTATGGCCGTTGCCGTCAAATGTTCCCGAAAACGCTGGAACACCATCTGCGGCAATGATTGGCGCCGTAAATACCTGTCCGGCCATATTAATATCCGCCGTCAGGATAAAGCATTTGCCGTAGTCGCCTGTATTGGCAGCTAAAGCAAGCAAATCCGCTTTTGTGGCGATTCTGTATGGGGCAACCGGTATACCGAAACCGCCGGAGTATTTACCGAAGGCGCTGCCTGCCGCGAGGGTTAGTATGGCTGTAAGAAACAGGGTAAATGTTGTTCCGGTTTTCATCTTTGCTCTCCTCCAAGGTTTTTCCTTAGTTACTTCTTGAAATGCGGCAAAAAGCCGCATCCCGGCCTTAAGGTAACAGTATATCATCAAACGGGCAATAAAAGCAAGTGTTTTGAAAAAGAGTCGATAGTCGATAGTCGTTGGTCGTTAGTATCCGCCTTTGGCGAGACCCCTCGGCTCGAAGGCCGCGAGGCCTGCGGCTCGCCCATCTCTATGGGATGAGGCGGGTATCGTAATTCCGAAGCGGGCTTGTAAACCCCGCGAGGGCGTACACAAGCGCCCCCTGCCAGTTAATGCAAACTTCATTGGTCCTGGCGTCTGGCTCGATATCCTGCCAGTCGGTGGCGGAGTGACCGCCTCCGACGACGTATCCGGGCCAGGGGTCGCGGACGTTGTCGCCGCCCGAACGCCTGTCGTGCGGGTTCATCGGCGGCTTGTAACCCAGGCCGGTGACATACGACCTGCAATAATAATTACGCCCGAACAAATGACTGATTGAATCGAGCGAGGTCTCGACATATTCCGGATTGGGCGAAACCTTGTTGGCTATTTGCAGCGTAAGGCACTCTCTTGCGACCGTGCCGTTGCTGCCCCATTTGTATGCGCCGCCGAGGCATCTGGCGTAAATGTCCCTGTTGCGGTTGATGACAAGCGAATCAGCGGTCCTGAGGAGGTCACGCGTTATATCTTCCACAAGAACGTCTCTTTTGCCCTGCCTTTTGCTGAGAAGATATGTGAACATCGCGAGGTTTTTGACGCTGCCCCAGTCCCAGTAGAAGTCGATTTTGTCCTCGAACCCAAATGTTCCCCATTCGAAGGCGTTGAGGTAATTTGCGTCGCCCGTAGTTTCCCACATTTCCGCGGAGGCCCACAGGCGGTCATCCTGGTCGGTAGTCGGATACGAGCCGGTCCGAAAGGCGGACTGGTCCGCCATTTTGTTTTCGCGGTTCTTCCTGAGGAAATCGTAACTTATTTTGGCGGCATCGAGGCACTTTTGTGCGTATTTTTCGTCGTATGGCTTGAAATTTCGGGCGGCCATAGCGGTCATCGCGACGAAATCCGCGGTTGCCGCGGTGCTGTAGCCCGTGAGGTATCTTTGTTCGTCTTCCTCTTCGGGCAGTATAAACCCGCCGAACCGCAGTGTGCTGACTTTATGCGACACCCTTCCTGAGCCGTCCGGGTATTGCATTTTCAGGAGCCAGTCGATTTCCCATTTCAGCTCTTTGAGGTAATCCGGGTAACCCGGCGCGGTATCCGGTATGTCGAGCTTGATATTTTTGAGCTTATCGCCGAACTGTTCCCACGCCAGGAACATCGCCCCCACCGTCACCCCCGCGTTGACGACATATTTATTATAGTCACCAGCGTCGTGCCAGCCGCCGGTGGCGTCGCGAATCTGGTCGGGGGAGTTGAGGTCAGTGATGTAATCCTGGCAGGCGTCTTCGGTATGGCAGGCGGCGTGATGGAAACGGGAGCCGTTGTATATGGCGTTGACTTCGGTGCCGCAACGCCAGAGGTAAAATGCGCGCATAGCGGTGTAAAACGCGAAATCGTAAACGTTGTCGGCTATTTGGAAATCGATAGAGCGGCCGAGGCCGGGCACTTCGAGGTAATACTTTCCGGGCTTGTTAAGTTTGGAGAAATCGGCGAGCCAGGCGGTCTGGTTGACGTCATTCTGGGTGAATGGGCCTGTAACTTTGCCGGAGAACACAACTTTATCTTTCGAGGCATCTTTTACGGTAAAATTCGAGCAGTTAGTGATAATCGTGGCTTTTTTCTGTGCCGCGGGCAGGTAGCCAAGGGAATTGAGGCGGATATCGGTATTTGGCTGGACCGATTCTTTTATTGCTTCCTTATTCGACGCAGCGAAAGGCGAACAGCCAGTCATAACCACCATTAAAATTACCACTACAACTGTCAATTCAACTTTCATTTTGTACCTTTCTGTTTACAATACAGGTTGAAGCGGCAGTTTAAACTTTATCGCGGGATTTTTCAATAGGATTTAATTAGTCGTTAGTCGTTAGTCGTTAGTCGTTAGTCGTTAGTCGTTAGTCGTTAGTATTTAGCATATCGTAATACGGATTGCGGATTTTTTGGCCGCTTTGTGCTTGACAGTCGAACCTGTGGTATATAAGTATATGCGTATATACTTATATACTGCTGACAGGCATTGGTTTTGTGTTTTTGCCTTTTGTGTTTTG